>ERZ791630.226-NODE-226-length-45711-cov-4.92794_pt1 | contig 45711 bp, 34 predicted proteins | sample MGYA00510264_ERZ791630 | MGnify/ENA primary metagenome ERZ791630 (study PRJEB30046, sample SAMN00715150) | human gut metagenome | study: EMG produced TPA metagenomics assembly of the A metagenome-wide association study of gut microbiota in type 2... | reverse complement strand
ATGAGGTATATACATACGAGCACTGCTCCCTTACGACTGTCGGAGTTGTAACGGGCGCCACCACCAATATGTATTTACTTGCATTTTCATCATTGCTAATTGTTATTTAACGGGGGCAAATATAGATACTTTGTTTGGAATAACAAATAAAATCTTTCTTTTTTTTATTTCCCTCCTTTTTATTTTTTGTTTTGGCGGGAATCTATTTATGATTTCTCAAATACTTGCTGTACATATTTTTAATTGTCGGATGCTCGCAGGGAGTGGTTCCTGATTCTGCTGAACCTGTATTGCTTTGTTTCTGTTGTTTTAATATTAACTTTTTTATTATCAGAAGATTATGAATTTGCTTAACTTTTAATTAGGGTTCAATGGCTCAAGGTTCACTCTATGAGTATCATACCTTGTGGGAAGATGTTGTGTTTGTTGTTAAAAAGTACTTTCTAAAAATCTTTTGCTCTTTAGCGCATTTTGGAATTAATGTAAAATATATTGTATTGTATATGTGTATTATTTATGTCTGTTTTTAGAGTTACGCATTATCTGTTTTTGTGTCCACTATTATTAGAGATGTTTGTATGTAATTATTTGATTTTTAATGTTGTATGCAGGGGATTCTTTGTGTTTTCCCAGGGGATGAATCCCATAGAATGAACCTTGAGCCTTTGGACCTAACCGATGTATATTATATATACATTGAGTGTAAGAAAGAATTGGTAAATGCTCGAAATAGAAGTCCTTTTTAAACATTTTGTTATTTATATTGTTTCTTCAGATATAAATTATTTAAAAACAGAAACCAAACATTATGAAACAAAGAAAAGTTTTAATTGCGATTGCCGTTGTCATATTCATCCTGTTGCTGCTTTACTGGCTTTTTGTAGCCGAGGATATCAACGCTTGGCTACCTGTAAACTAAAGACTTGTATTTTTCGTCCTAAACACTTAAGTCTTTTCAGCGAAACGCTTAGACGTTTTCCGAAAACGTTTAAGTCTTTTGCCGGAAACACTTAAGTCTTTCCTGAGAAACACTTAAGTGTTTTTTTCCGCATGATTCCCCTGCAAATCTTTTTGTTTTCCGGAAAGAAGCGATTATTTTTGTATCTGATTGAATATCGTATAAATGATGATATAAACTGATAACCTATGGATAATTTTATTTTTCAGAATCCCGTGAAGCTGATCATGGGACACGGGATGATTGCCCGGTTGAGTAAAGAGATACCGGCAGACAAGCGGGTGATGATTACCTTCGGTGGCGGTAGCGTGAAAAAAAACGGTGTATACGACCAAGTGAAAGAAGCCCTGAAGAATCATTTCACTGTAGAGTTCTGGGGCATTGAGCCTAATCCTTCCATTGAGACTTTACGTAAAGCCATTGCCCTTGGAAAAGAGGAGAAGGTGGACTATCTGCTGGCTGTGGGAGGCGGATCGGTCATCGATGGCACGAAGCTGATTTCTGCCGGACTGTTGTACGATGGGGATGCGTGGGATCTGGTGCTTGCCGGACGTCCGGTGACAAATACCGTTCCTCTTGCTACTGTCCTCACTCTGCCTGCCACGGGATCGGAAATGAACAGCGGAGCCGTGATTTCGCGTCATGAAACCAAAGAGAAATATCCTTTCTATTCCAATTATCCCTTATTCTCCATTCTCGATCCGGAAGTGACGTTTACACTGCCGCCCCATCAGGTGGCCTGCGGTATTGCTGATACGTTTGTACATGTGATGGAGCAATACATGACAACCCCGGGACAGAGTAGGGTGATGGACCGCTGGGCGGAAGGTATCCTGCAAACCTTGATGGAGATAGCTCCGAAGATCCGTGAGAATCAGCACGATTATCAGCTGATGGCCGATTTTATGTTGTCGGCAACGATGGCACTGAACGGCTTTATCGCTATGGGAGTATCTCAGGACTGGGCTACGCACATGATCGGGCACGAACTGACCGCACTTCATGGACTGACACACGGACATACACTGGTCATCGTATTCCCCGCTACTCTGCGTGTGCTTCGCAAGGTGAAAGGTGATAAGATTCTGCAATATGGCGAGAGGGTACTCGGCATTACTTCCGGAACCCGTGACGAACGTATCGATGAAACGATCCGCCGTACAGAGGAGTTTTTCCGTTCATTGGGGCTGACTACCCGCCTGAGTGAGGAGGGCATCGGCATGGAGACGATTGATGAAATAGAACGCCGTTTCAATGAACGGGGTGTGAAATATGGCGAGAACGAAAATGTGACCGGAGCTGTTGCGAAGGAAATCCTGAAGAGCGCACTTTAGTCTTGTATTCACCACAGAGTACACAGAGGGCACAGAGTTCTTTTATGTTTTTTCACCACAGATTACTCGGAATGCACAGATATGCTAAGTACGGATGATCCATCTCTATAATCTTTTCTCTGTGTACTCTGTGTCCTCTGTGGTGAGTCTCCGTTCATTGTTCATCGTTTTCCGTCCGCATGTTTTTGGTATAAAGGCTGTCGATGATACCGTCTGATAGCCCGATGGTCGGGACTGTGATACCGGTTGCGTTCACCTGTTTTGCCACTTCCAGAAAGATTTCCGCTGCCGGGACAATTACATCTGCCCGGTCAGGCTTCAGTTTGAACTGTTTGATCCGTTCTTCTTTAGAGAGGGGCTTCAGGTTTTCGCAGATTTCCTGTAACGACTCGACGGGAAGGAAAGATTGTTTTTTGTCCTTTTTGTCTGCCAGGCGGAAAAGTTTATTGATATTGCCTCCCGATCCGATGATCTGGATGGAGGAATATTCGGCAGCCAGTGCCTGAAGGTCGGAGCACATCTGTTCTTTTTCTTCGTTCTTTACCATGCCGCTGAGCATACGCACGGTACCGATATTATAGGAACGTGAGCTTTTGAGTTCTGCGTCGCAGATCAAGTTGATTTCCGTGCTACCACCACCGACGTCAACGTACAGGTAGTTCTGTCCCGAAGCAAAAAGCTGTTCGATGTGGTTATCGTATACGATATGCGCCTCTTCCTGCCCGTCGATGATTTCGACGCGGATACCGGTTTTCTTTTCTATTCTGCGTGTGATTGCTTTCCCGTTGCGGGCATCACGCATGGCCGAGGTGGCACAGGCGCGGTAATCTGACACTTCGAATATCTTCATCAGTTGCTTGTAGGCTTTCATCAGCCGGATCAGTTTCCCGGCTTTTTCTTCTGATATTTCTCCGGTGGTAAAAGCGTCTTCACCTAACCTGAGGGGGATACGTATCAGTTGAACTTTGCTCAATAATCCTTCGGGCGATCCTTCCTCGTTTACACTCTTTATCAATAACCGCACGGCATTGGAACCAATGTCGATGGCGGCATAGTTTACTTTCTTCATTCTGATTCTTTATAGTATTTGTATAATTCTTCCTGAGAGCGGAAAGGGACACCGCTTTCCTCCCATGTCTTGTTTTCGCCACTGCCGTCTACGATGCGTCCTTTGGCCGTATCGCGGAGTCCGTAGCAGACCACTTTTTTCAGTTCATCCTGTATCGCTTTATCGTATACGGGTGTGAGCACTTCGATGCGGTTGTCCAGGTTGCGGGGCATCCAGTCCGCCGATCCTATATAATATTTCTCTTCTCCTCCGTTGGCAAAGATAAAGATGCGCGGATGTTCCAGGTAACGGTCAATGATACCGTTGATCCGGATGTTGTCGCTGATTCGGGGCACACCGGTCACCAGTGAACAGTTGCCCCGGACCACCAGGTCTATCTGTACACCGGCTGTCGAAGCCTCGTAGAGTTTCTGTACCAGCGCCCGGTCGGTGATGTGGTTCACTTTGGCAAGGATGTAGGCCTCTTTTCCTTGCTGCTTGTTTTTGATTTCCTTGTTGATCAGTGCTATCAGCCGTTTGCGCATATCGTTGGGTGACACGAGCAGTTCTTTGAAGTTGGCGGGAAGATACGGCTTCTCGATAAAATCGAATACCGAGTTGACCTCGCGTACGATGGACCGGTGTGCGGTCATGATAGTGAAATCGGTGTACATCCGTGCGTTTCCTTCGTGAAAGTTTCCGGTGCTGATACAAGCCAGATCACCGAACCGTGTTCCGATATGTATCAGTTTGGAGTGAATCTTCAGTCCTTCCACTCCGAAGATCACTTTGATTCCGGCATCCTGCATACGCTTGCTCCAATTGATGTTGGAGGCTTCGTCGAAGCGGGCAAGCAACTCGATGATGACGGTCACCTTTTTCCCGTTTTGTGCCGCACAGATCAAGGCTTTCACTACCTTCGAATCTTTGGCCAGGCGATAGAGAGTCATCTTGATGCTTCTCACCTCTTTGCTGATGGCCGCTTCACGCAGTACGCGTATCACCGTGTCGAACGATTGATAGGGGTAATGCAGCGAGCGGTCTTGCTTCCGGATCAGTTTCAGGATACTTTCCTCACCGTTCAGCTCCTGCTTGAAGACGGGAGGCCAGGCAGGGTATTTCAGGTCAGTGCGCCCGCAGTCGGGGAACTTCATCAGGTCTTTGAAGTTATGATAACGTCCTCCGGCTACACGGGTGTCGTTTTTGTCTACGTTGAGGCGGTCGGTCAGCTTTCGCAGCAGGTCTTTCGGCATCTGTTGGTCATAGACGAAGCGGATCGGTTCACCCCGCTTCCGGCTTTTCACCCCTTTTGATATCTTTTGAAGTACACCCGTACGCAAGTCGCTGTCTATCTCCATTTCGGCATCTTTGGTGAATTTGAAGGTATAGGCTTCATAATCCGTATAGTTCATACCTATGAAGATCATCGGCAGGCAGTAGCGGATGACGTCATCCAGGAACATCAGATACGTTTTACCGTCCGAATCCGGCAGACGGATGAAACGTCCGAACTCGTTGGTGGGAAGTTCGATGACGGCATAATCTCTTACTTTCACTTTTCCCTCGCCGTCTTTGCGTTGCAGGCGGATGGCCAGGTAGATGTCTTCGTCGGTCTGGTCGTCCGGTTGGCGGGAGGTTTTATTGAGAAAGAGCGGGTTGGTAGAACCGTTCAACCGGTTCCGGTAGAGTGAAGTGATGAAGAGCTCTTGTTCCGGTGTGAGTTCGGTGTCTTTGATGACATGGATGTTTTTTTGTTTCAACTTTTCCATGATCGAAGCGAACGTCTCTTCAAATTGCCGGTAGTACTGATTGTGCAACTTGCCGATCTGCTTCAGTGTGCGTGTGGCCGTATCACGTTCTTCGCGGATATTTTTGTCACCATACTCCACAATACGGTTCAATGTAGCCACACGAACACGGAAAAACTCGTCTAAGTTGTTTGAGTAAATGCCCAGGAAAGTAAGTTGCTCCAGTAAGGGAACTTCCGGGCGGGCAGCTTCAAGCAAAATGCGTTGATTAAAGTACATCCAACTGATGTCCCGTTCTACATAAAGCTTTTTACGTCTCGCTTCGTCTGATTTCATTCGGATAAGAGTTTACTTATTTTTTTGCAAAAGTATGCTTCTGCAATGTAATAGATATTACATTCTTGCTATGAACTTATTACAAAAATCATTTGTTCTTTTTATATGTAGACAGAAACACGTATATTCGCAGAAAGTATGCGGGATACCCCGTTAAAAAAATGTAAGATATGAAATCAATGAATTATTCTCTTATCCGCACTATTTGTGCGCTTGTCATCGGCCTGGTGTTGGTGCTCTGGCCGGACGCGGCAATTAATTATATTGTCATAACCATTGGCATATTGTTCCTGATTCCGGGATTTATTGTGCTGATTGGTTATTTCGGTACCAAACCCGAACCGGGTGTGTCCCGCCGTTTCCCTATCGAGGGGGTTGGAAGTCTGCTCTTCGGACTCTGGCTGGTTACGATGCCGGGCTTCTTTGCCGATGTACTGATGTTCCTGCTGGGCTTTATCCTGATTATGGGAGGCGTACAACAGATTGCATCCCTTTCGATGGCACGTCGCTGGATGCCTGTGCCGGGCGGCTTTTATGTGATACCGGCCCTGATCCTGATAGCGGGTGTCGTAGCCCTGTTCAATCCTACCGGAGCACGCAACACGGCTTTCATGATTATCGGTATCAGCAGCTTGGTTTATGCCGTTTCCGAACTGATCAACTGGTTCAAGTTTGCCCGTCGCCGTCCTAAAACTCCGGTGAAAGGAGAGATAGAGGACGCGGAGATCATTGAATAAAAGAAGAGAGGGTTGCCTCACGGCAATCCTCCCCCTGCAAACTTAAAACAACCAACAAAAGAAATAGGTTTCTGAAAGGGGATGTGCCAAAAACTTTTCACCACAGATTACACCGATTTTCACAGATTATCAACATTGATAATCAATGGTTTAAAATTTACTCTATGTTACTCTGTGTCCTCTGTGGTGAGTTTCAACACACTCTCTTAAGACTGTTTATCTTATAAATAACAACTCTCTGTATTTAGGCAGTGTCCACATCTGGTTGTCGACAATCAGTTCCAGTTTGTCGATGTGGTAACGAATCTCTTCCAGAGCCGGCACGATGGTGTCGTGGTAAGCAATGGCTTTTTCGCGTTCACTTTCTATCTTATTTGCCACTTTGCGGGCTTCGATCATTGCGTCTACATGTTCCTTGATGAAAGCGGTACGGTCGGCAATCTCTTCAATCAGTTCCAGGTTCTTGGCAGAAAGTCGGGCTGCTTTTTCTTCCGGAAAGAGGGATTTCATTTTATATACATTATCTATCAGGTCTGTCTGGTACTGTGTAGCAACAGGGATGATATGGTTCATGGCCAGATCACCCAATACGCGGGCTTCAATCTGGATTTTCTTGGTATAAGTTTCCCATTTCACTTCGTTGCGGGCCTTCAGTTCTTTCCGGTTCATCACGCCCACAGCTTCGAACATGGCTATCGTTTCGGGACGCAGATAGTTGTCGAAAATGACAGGAACGCTTGTTTCACAATCCAGACCGCGACGGGCGGCTTCTTTTTTCCATTCGTCGCTGTATCCGTTGCCGTCGAAATGAATGGCTTTGCATTCCTTGATATATTTCCGGATCACGTCGAGAATGGCCGAAATCTTGGGCTCTCCCTTCTCAATCTGCTTGTCTACATCTTTCTTAAACCGTTTCAACTGGTCGGCGACAGCCGCGTTCAGGGCTATCATTGCGCTGGCACAGTTGGCTTCGGACCCTACGGCACGGAATTCGAAACGGTTTCCGGTGAATGCGAAAGGTGAAGTACGGTTCCGGTCCGTATTGTCAATCAGCAATTCGGGTATCTGTGGGATGTCCAGCTTCATGCCCTGTTTGCCGCTCAGGCTGATCAGGTCATCTTTCGTACTTTCTTCAATGTGTTCCAACACTTGTGAAAGCTGCTTGCCCAGGAAAGAGGAGATGATGGCGGGAGGTGCTTCGTTGGCTCCCAGCCGGTGTGCATTGGTGGCACTTGAGATGGATGCTTTCAGAAGTCCGTTATGGTGATAGGCAGCCATCAGTGTATTGACGACGAATGTTACGAAACGCAGGTTATCTTCCGGAGTCTTGCCCGGAGCCATCAGCAGGATGCCGGTGTCCGTACCCAGCGACCAGTTGTTGTGTTTGCCCGATCCGTTGACACCTTTGAACGGTTTTTCGTGGAGCAGTACACGGAAGCCGTGGCGGCGGCTAACTTTGCGCATCAGGGACATGATCAGCAGGTTGTGGTCATTGGCCAGGTTGCACTCTTCGAAGATAGGGGCCAGCTCAAACTGATTGGGCGCTACTTCGTTGTGGCGCGTTTTTACGGGGATGCCCAGTTTCAATGCTTCCACTTCCAGATCTTTCATGAAAGCGGCTACGCGGGTGGGGATGGCACCAAAGTAATGGTCTTCGAGCTGTTGGTTCTTGGCGCTGTCATGCCCCATCAGGGTACGTCCGGTCAGCAGCAGGTCCGGACGGGCGGCGTATAAGCCTTCGTCTACCAGGAAGTACTCTTGTTCCCATCCCAGGTAGGCATATACTTTTTTTACATCCGGATTGAAGTAACGGCAAACGGCTACAGCAGCTTTGTCTACTGCCCTCAGCGCTTTCAGTAACGGTGCTTTGTAGTCGAGCGATTCACCTGTATAGGCGATGAAGATAGTCGGTATGCACAGCGTATCGTCTACAATGAAAGCGGGTGAGGAAGGGTCCCATGCACTGTAACCACGAGCTTCGAAAGTGTTGCGGATACCTCCGTTCGGGAAAGACGAGGCATCCGGTTCCTGCTGAACCAGCAGTTTTCCGGTGAATTCTTCCATCATCCCTCCTTTTCCATCATGTTCTACAAAAGCGTCGTGCTTTTCGGCAGTGCCTTCGGTCAGTGGAGCAAACCAATGGGTATAGTGTGTGGCCCCCATCTCGATGGCCCATTTCTTCATACCGGCTGCAACCTCGTCGGCGATACTGCGATCCAGTGGTGCACCGTTGTCAATCACATCGGTCAGTTTGCTGAACACATGGCTTGGCAGGTACTTAAACATCTTTTCCTTGTTGAAAACGTACATCCCGAAGTATTCCGACGGGCGTTCGGTGGGAGTTGCCACTTCTACGGCTTTTTTCTTAAAGGCCGTTTCTACGACTCTGAATCTGAGTTTTGACATAATGATTGAATTATTTATAAACTGTTTGGGTTTTGATTCACCACAGATTACACGGATTTCCACAGATTTTTAAATCTTAATTATCAACGGAACAATTCTTTAATCCGCGTCAATCTGTGGTGAAACCGTATTCATCTCCGCTTTGTATTCATGTTACCCGTATCACATGAAAGCTTTACAGCCAGTTCTTGATGCGCCGCATTGCCTCGATGCAATCGTTTCGTTCGCCGAATGCCGTCAGGCGGATGTAACCTTCTCCGCTGGGACCGAAACCGACTCCCGGAGTTCCCACTACATTGGCTTCGTACAACATCTGGTCGAAGAAACGCCACGAACTGGTTCCATTGGGAGTCTTTACCCACAAATAAGGTGCGTTTACTCCTCCGTATACTTTCAGTCCGGTGGATTCCAGTCCTTCTTTCATGATGCGGGCGTTTGTCATATAATAATTGATCGTTTCCTGTATCTGTTCTTTCCCCTCGGGGCTATAAACCGCCTCTGCGGCACGTTGGGTAATGTAAGACGTTCCGTTGAACTTGGTGCATTGGCGGCGGTTCCACATCCGGTTCAGGGGGATGCGTTCTCCCTCGAGTGTGGCTGCCGTCAGCTCTTTCGGCACAACGGTATATCCGCAGCGTATTCCGGTGAAACCTGCTGTTTTCGAGAAGCTGCGAAACTCGATGGCACATTTCTTGGCTCCTTTGATTTCGTAGATGGAGTGGGGGATATCCGGTTCCCGAATGTAGGCCTCGTAAGCTGCGTCAAACAGGATCAGGGTATCATTGGCCAGTGCGTAATCCACCCATTTCTTCAGTTCGGCTTTTGTCAGCGTTGTACCGGTGGGATTATTGGGATAACAGAGGTAGACGATGTCAATGCGTTTCTCCGGAATGGCCGGGATGAAATGATTCTCGGCGGTACAAGGCATATAAGTGACGTTGCTCCATTTGCCACTTTCGGTATCCAGCACTCCGGCACGTCCGCACATCACATTGCTGTCGATATAAACCGGATAAATGGGATCTGTGACCCCTACGCTGTTGTCGTGACGGAGAATGTCTCCGATATTACCCGTATCACTTTTGGCGCCGTCGTTGATAAATACTTCCGTAGGCGAAAGATGGATACCCCGTGGAGCATAGTCGTTTTTGATAATGGCCTCAATCAGGAAATCGTATCCTTGTTCGGGACCGTATCCGCGAAAGGTTTCGGTAGACGTCATCTCTTCGACTGCCTTGTGCATGGCCTCGATGCAGGCATTCGGAAGGGGACGGGTCACATCGCCGATCCCCAGCCGGATGATGTCCTGCTTCGGGTGTGTTATTTTAAAAGTATTGACCTTCTTCGCTATGTCCGAGAACAAGTAGCTTCCCGGTAATTTCAAAAAATGTTCGTTTACTAATGCCATATTGTTCTTGTTTTAAGTTTGAAATGTTATTCCTGAAAACTAAATCTTTATACCTTATCAAATGGACTGATACCTGAAATCCATTAACTATTCTCTTAGTTCTATTGTTCCGTCGAATACTTTAACTGCCGGTCCGGTCATGTATACATGGTCTGTTGCTTCGTCCCACTCTATGGTCAGTGTGCCTCCGTCCATCACGATATCTACGGTTCGTCCCGTCCGTCCGGTGAGATGGGCCGCTACGGCTGTTGCACAGGCGCCTGTCCCGCAGGCCTGTGTAATGCCCGATCCCCTTTCCCACACCCGCATACGGATCTTGTTTTCTCCTGTTATCTGTGCAAACTCCACGTTCGTACGGTCAGGGAAAAGCGGATGTTTTTCCAGCTTCGGGCCGATCTCCGGAAGGTCTATACTCCGGATATCGTCCACGAAGGTGACGAGGTGCGGATTCCCCATCGATACTTGCGTGGAGACGAATGGAAATTTGTTGTCGAAATCTATTGTTCCGGTTTCCAGTGGTACACCCATATCAACCGTTACGGCTTTTACCGTTTGGGCTTCAAGGTGCAGTTTCAGCACTTTGATACCCGAGAGGGTTTCCAAGGTGATGATGTTTTTTGAGGTCAGTCCGTATTCATAAAGATACTTGCCGATGCACCGGCTTGCGTTACCGCACATCATTGCTTCCGAACCGTCGGCATTGAATATGCGCATGCTGAAATCTGCTTTGTCCGAATGACCGATCAAAACGAGCCCGTCACTGCCGATCCCTGTATGGCAGGCACTCCATTCGATGGCTGTTTTACCGGGATTGTGGATAGGAAACCTGAGGGTATTTACATAGATGTAATCGTTTCCTGCCCCATGCATTTTGGTGAATTGAATCGTTCTTGTCATTTTGATCTGTATTAATCGATTGATGTATCCTTTTGTTTTATTACTATGCAAAGATATGACTTTTTGCTTTGTGTTTTTATTAAAAGCATATCTTATATCTATTTATTTTAAATATTCTTTCACTCTGTGTCAGTTGAGCGTAGATTTACTTTTAGATTGAAATAAGAATTGCATATAATCTAATAAACTGTAATGTAGCCGTTTTGTTTGCTCTCTTCAAGAAGCTTTTGTAATGGGAGCCATATCTTGATCCGGATCAATTGGGGTCTTTAATGAAATGTGTCAAAACTCACCACAGAGGACACAGCTTCATAATATGATTTCTCCCTTGAACCGGTAGGAAGCGGTTCAAGGGAGAATTAAAAAGCGATGTGATAAGGAAATTTATTATTTCAGGAGATTTTGCAGTTGTACCGGTTCGTTGGTAGTGATGAAGTCTACCTTACGGTCGATCAGCCATTTCATGTCATCTGCCTTGTTCACCGTCCAGGCATTTACTTTCATACCTAAGTCGTGGCATTCCTCAATCCATTCGGGATGTTTACGGAACACACTGTAATGATAGTCCGGACCGGCACATCCCAGTTCTTTCAGCTCTTTGGGAGACAAATTACCGTCCAGATAATAAACCGGGGTTCCTGCCGGAGCCAGGCGGGTGAATTCTTTCGTGGCATGCAGGGAGAAGGTGATGTATTCCATCCGGTCTTCCAGTCCCATATCTTTTACCAGCGCAACGATTTTTTCGATGGCTTTTGTTTCGCGTTGGGGAGTGGTGTGTGCTTTCAGTTCAAGGATCAACCGGGTGTGGAGTGGTTGTGCTGCCTTCAGGTATTTGGCAAGGGTAGGCAGGCTCTCCCCGTTATCCAGTTTAATGGCTGTCAGTGCGGTAGAGGGGGAGTTTTCCATTCTTTTCCCTTTGAATGTGGGATCATGGTTGACCACTAACTGGTCATCGGCTGCCAGCCATACATCAAACTCCGAACCGTAACATCCGATGGAGTCGGCTTTTATCAGGGCAGCAATGCTGTTTTGTGCAGAACCCTCGGTTTTCCAGAATCCGCGATGGGCAATAACCTGGGTTTGTGCAGAGACATTATATGCCGAGAAAAGCAAGGCAGAGGCAAGCAGAAGTTTTTTTATTTTCATATATTTCAGTTTTTGGTTCGCCTTCAAAGATATAAAAAGTAACGCAAATGAGCTGTGGAAGGATGCTAATCTGCGTTAAACAAAGCTATAATTTTCTTAGGGTGTAGCCATCCATACGGTAGGGCTACACCCTGATGCCCGGATGGCTACACCCTTTGCCTGCCGGGGCTACACCCTGTTCTCAGTATGCTTCTTCATGGATGCCTTTCACGGCACGTCCGCTGGGATCGTTCAGGTTCTTGAATGCGGTATCCCATGCCAGAGCTTCGGCACTGGAACATGCTACGCTGGGAACACTGGGGACACTGCGGGCGGCACTTTCGCTGGGGAAGTGCTCTTCGAAGATGCTGCGATAGTAATATTCTTCCTTGTTCATCGGGGGATGAACCGGAAAGCGTTCGGCCGCATGAGCCATCTGTTCGTCACTGACGGCTGCTGCGGTAACCTCTTTCAGCGTGTCTATCCAGCTGTATCCCACACCGTCACTGAACTGCTCTTTCTGACGCCATGCCACACTGGCGGGGAGGAGGGAATCAAAGGCTTCACGCACCACTTTCTTTTCGATCACTTTTCCCGGAGCCATTTTTACCTCGGGGGCAAGCCGCATGGCTACATCCAGAAATTCTTTGTCGAGGAAAGGCACACGACCTTCCACTCCCCAGGCCGCAAGACTCTTGTTGGCACGAAGGCAGTCGTATAAATGCAGCTTGGATAGTTTCCTTACGGTTTCTTCGTGGAAAGCCCGGGCATCCGGTGCTTTGTGGAAGTAGAGGTAACCGCCGAAGATTTCGTCGGCACCTTCACCACTCAATACCATTTTGATACCCATTGACTTGATGACACGTGCCAGCAGATACATCGGTGTGGAAGCCCGGACGGTAGTGACATCGTATGTCTCGATGAAATAAATGACATCCCGGATTGCATCGAGCCCTTCCTGAAGGGTGTAGTTTATTTCGTGATGAACAGTACCGATGTATTCGGCTACTTCACGTGCCTTGACTAAGTCCGGTGCACCCTTCAGCCCGACAGCAAAGGAGTGGAGCTGCGGCCACCAGGCATCGCTTGCACCGTCCGTTTCAATACGTTTGGCTGCATACTTCTTGGCAATGGCGGAAATGACAGAGCTATCCAGCCCTCCCGACAGAAGCACTCCGTAGGGTACATCGGACATCAGCTGGCGGTGTACTGCTTCTTCAAGAGCGTCATGAATCTGCCGGCAGGGAGAGGTGCCGTTTTCTTTCGCCACTTTTTCATAATCCATCCAGTCGCGGGTATACCAGCGTTTCATTTTTCCTTCTTTACTGTGATAGTAGTGTCCGGGAAGGAAGGGCTCGTACTCGTCGCAGAATCCTTCGAGTGCCTTGAGCTCGCTGCCAAAGTAGATGTGTCCTTCGGAATCTTTTCCTATATATAAAGGTGTTACTCCGATGGGGTCACGGGCGATCAGGTATTCATCTTTCTCTTCATCATAAAGGGCGAAAGCAAAAATACCGTTGAGCTCTTCGAGGAAATGAATGCCTTTGTCGCGGTAAAGTGCAAGGATCACTTCACAGTCACTTCCAGTCTGGAACTCGTAACGGCCGGCATACCGGGCACGGATGTCACGGTGATTATAAATTTCGCCATTGACGGCCAGTACCAGTTTCCGGTCGGGCGAGTAAAGGGGCTGTCCTCCGCTTTGAGGGTCGACGATAGAAAGGCGCTCGTGTGCCAGGATGGCACTTCCACCACAATAAATTCCACTCCAGTCGGGTCCCCGATGCCGAATTTTCCGTGCCATCTGTAAGGCTTTGCTTCTGAGCTCTCTGCTCTGAATTTTTATATTAAAAATTCCTGCTATTCCACACATAATCGTATTTGTTTTAAAGGGTTAATGTCTGATGATGAATAAACTACGTGCTGTTCACCGCTTGGCGTTTAAATATTTTTCTATCTCTGTCGCTGCTGCACGTCCGCTTGCCATGGCACGCACCACAAGGCTTGCGCCTGTTGCCGCGTCTCCGGCGATGAATACGTTTTCGGCAAATACTGGCTGTTCGGGTTTGAGGAATCCCATCGCTAATAAAACCATATCTGCTTCGATTATTTCCTTTTTTCCGGTCGGCTTCATAACAGAGCGTTCGTTGACGGGGTCCGGTAACCATTCCACTTCTTCCACTTCCACTCCGGTGACTTTACCGTTCTTTCCGAGGAACCGGTTGGAAGTTAGGCTCCAGCGACGGATACAGCCTTCTTCATGGCTGGAGGTGGTTTTCAGTACAGCCGGCCATTGTGGCCACGGAGTGGCAGGATTATGGGTAACAGGGGGCTTGGGCATGATTTCGATTTGTGTCACGCAGGCCGCCCCTTGACGAACGCTCGTGCCGATACAATCGGAGCCTGTGTCTCCGCCACCGATGACCAGCACTTTTCGGCCTTTCGCATTTACTTGCCCGTCTTTGGAAAAAGTTTCTCCTTCAATGATTCGGTTTTGTCCGCTCAACAGCTCAAGAGCGAAATGGATTCCTTTCAACTCGCGTCCCGGAATGGGCAGATCCCGGGGTGTTTCCGCTCCGGTACAGATGCAATAGGCATCGAAGTCGGAAGTGCGACTCTCCGGAGTGAGTTTATGCGTGTCGATCTCGGTTCCCATTCTGAATTCAATGCCTTCCGCTTCCAGGAGCTTCATCCGGCGGTCGATAATGACTTTATTCAGTTTGAAATTGGGGATTCCGTAGCGAAGTAATCCACCCGGAGCTGCTGCTTTATCGAAAACGGTGACGGCATACCCCGAGCGGTTCAAGCGATTGGCAACCGTCAGTCCGGCAGGGCCGGAACCGATGACGGCTACCCGTTTTCCATTTCGTTTGGGAATTACCGGCATGATATAACCTTCTCGGAAAGCTGCTTCCACGATGGCTGCTTCATTTTCACGGATGGTGACAGGGGCGTCACACGATAGCTTCAGTACGCACGACTTCTCACAGAGTGCCGGGCAGATGCGTCCGGTAAACTCCGGGAAGTCGCACGTGGCAGACAATATCTGGTAGGCCTCACGCCATTTTCCCTTGTAGAGTGCGTCTTGCCATTCGGGTTGCTTGTTGCCCAACGGACAAGCCCAATGGCACCAGGGGACACCGCAATCCATGCAGCGTGAAGCCTGAAGTTTGCGGTCGCTTGTGTTGAGGGCCTGTTCCACCTCACTGAAATCAGTGATGCGCTCGTGTACGGGGCGGTATCCGGCCTCGTGACGGGGAATATTTAAGAATGCTTTTGGATCTCCCATTTTGATTTACGATTTTATAGTTTACGATTGAGATTGGTATCTGATATACAGGTTCGGCGGCTTGTCTAATAGTCTCTCTGCATATCTGCGATTTTCTGTTGCAGTTTCCGCATCTGTTCTTCCTGCAACACCTTTTTATATTCGATCGGTACCACCTGGATGAATTCGTCCACGCAGTGATTCCAATTGTCGAGCATGGTGCGTGCCAGTTTTGAGCCTGTATAGAGATAATGTTGGCGGATCAGTTCATGAAGTTCTTTGCGATAGCCGGCTTCTTCGATCAGTGAAAGTTCCACCATCTCCATGTTGCAGAAATAGTCGAAGTTTCCTTCTTTGTTCCATACATAGGCTACGCCGCCCGACATGCCGGCTGCAAAGTTGCGTCCGGTCTGTCCCAACACGACCACCCGTCCGCCGGTCATGTATTCGCAACAATGGTCACCCACACCTTCGACAACAGCGACGGCTCCGGAGTTTCTCACCGCAAAACGTTCGCCCGCACGTCCATTGATGTATACTTCACCACTGGTGGCTCCGTATAGCAGGGTGTTTCCGGCAATAGTGTTTTCTTCCGCTTCGAAATTGCTTCGTACCGGTGGAAGTACGGCGATACGTCCGCCACTCAATCCTTTTCCCAAATAGTCGTTGGCTTCGCCCTCCAGCTTGAAGTTGACTCCCGGTACAAGGAAGGCACCGAATGACTGTCCGGCGGAACCTTTGAATTTGACGTTCAGCGTATGTTCCGGCAGACCTTTTTCTCCATACCGGGTAGCGATGGCACCTGAGAGCATGGCACCGCACGCGCGGTCAGTGTTGGCGATGGTATATTCCAGAGAGACTTCCCGTTGGTGTTCGATGGCTTCGCGGGCGGCATGGATTATTTCCACATCTTTCACCGCCGAGATACCGTGGTCCTGATTGGTGGTATGCAGAATGGCAGCCCGGTTGTCAACCCGTGCCAGCAACCTGCTGAAGTCAATCAGGCTGTGCTTGGGGAGTATATCTTGGGGTTTGCGTTCGATCAGGTCCGTCCGTCCGATAATGTCGTCCAGCTTTTCGACACCTATTTCCGCAAGATACTCGCGTACCTCCTGTGCCAGGAAAGTGAAGAAGTTCACCAGGTATTCGCTGCGTCCGTGGAAGCGTCTACGTAATTCTTCATTTTGTGTGGCCACACCTACCGGGCAAGTATTCTGATGACACTTGCGCATCATGACACATCCCAGAACAATCAGGGCAGAGGTGGCAAATCCAAACTCTTCGGCCCCCAACATTGCCATCAGGATGATGTCCCGTCCGGTTTTCAGCTGTCCGTCCACCTGGAGCATGACTTGACCTCTCAGTCCGTTCAGCACCAGGGTTTGCTGGGTTTCACTCAATCCTAATTCGGGTGGGATGCCGGCGTAACGGATGGAAGAGGCGGGTGAAGCTCCTGTTCCGCCTTCGGCACCGGAGATGACGATCAGGTCGGCTTTGGCCTTGGCTACACCTGCGGCAATGGTGCCGACTCCGCTTTCGGCTACCAGTTTGACACTGATTCTCGCCCGGGAATTTACGTTTTTCAAGTCGAAGATAAGTTGTGCCAGATCTTCGATTGAATAAATATCATGGTGAGGAGGAGGGGAAATCAGCGAGATGCCCGGTATGGAGTGACGGGTACGGGCTATCACTTCGTCCACCTTATAGCCGGGCAACTGTCCGCCTTCGCCCGGCTTGGCGCCTTGTGCAATCTTGATCTGTATTTCATCCGCGTTTACCAGATATTCGGCAGTCACGCCAAAACGTCCCGAAGCTACCTGTTTGATGGCACTTCTCAGGTTTGTTCCGTCCGGACGCGGGGTGAATCGCTTGGCATCTTCACCTCCTTCACCGGTATTGCTCCGTCCGTGAATGGCATTCATGGCGATGGCCATTGTCTCGTGTGCTTCCCGGCTGATCGAACCGTAACTCATGGCACCGGTAACAAAACGTTTCATGATGTTTTCAACGGGCTCTACCTTGTCGATGGAGATAGGCGACCGTTTGAATCCCAGGAAATCGCGCAGAAAGATGGGCATTTCTTTTTCATCTGCCATTTGTGTAAACTCTTTGAATTTCTTGTAGCTGCCCAGGCGGGTTGCCAGTTGCAGGGCACTGATCGTTTCCGGATTCCAGGCATGTTTTTCCCCGTCTTTTCGGAAAGAGTATAAGCCTTTGTTGGGCAGAATGTCATCACTGTTTTCCGCTGCGAATCCTTCATTGTGGAAAGCGATGGCATCTTTGGCTACCTCTTCAAGCCGGATGCCGCCGATGGTAGAGGGCAGGCCGCCGAAACAAGCCTTGCTCAGTTCTTCGCTTAATCCTATAGCTTCGAATATTTTTGCTCCCCGGTATGAACGGATGGTACTGATCCCCATTTTACTCATGATTTTGAAGAGCCCTTTGCAGATAGCTTTGATGTAGTTCTTTTCTGCTGTGGCATAATCGAGTTGGATATCTTTACCGGTAACGAGCTTGTCGAGAATGGCAAAGGCCATGTAGGGGTTCAATGCGCTGGCTCCGAAGCCAAGTAGCAGGGCTGCATGCATCACTTCGCGTATCTCGCCGCTTTCTACTACCAGAGCAGTCTGGACACGTTTGCCCACTGAGATCAGATAATGATGCACTGCACTGACGGCCAGTAAGGATGGAATGGCAGCATGTGTGGCATCGACCTCTCTGTCGGTCAGTACGATGTAGTTGACTCCCTCTGCGACGGAGGCTTCTGCCTGCTTGCACAGGGCGGTCAGTGCCTCTTGAAGTCCGGCTTTTCCTTTATCAGCCTCAAACAGCATGGGCAGCTTTACCGTTTTGAATCCTTTATACCGGATATTGCATAAGATATCCAGTTGGGCATTGTTCAATACAGGGTGGTTGAGGCGCACCATTTTGCAATGACTCTCGCTGGGGGTGAGAATGTTCATGCCCACAGCACCGATATATTCCGTCAGCGACATCACCAATTCCTCGCGGATAGGATCGATGGGAGGGTTTGTCACTTGTGCAAATTGTTGCCGGAAGTAATTGTACAAGAGTTGTGGTTTATCCGAGAGTACGGCCAGGGGGGTGTCGTTGCCCATCGAATTGATCGATTCGGCCCCTCCGGTCGCCATCGGGGTGATGATCTTTTCGATGTCTTCTTTTGAATAGCCGAAGGTACGTAGCATGTGGCCGTAGTTCTCTACACTGTGTGATACTTTGCGTCCACTTTTCAGTTCATTCAGTTCAATCCGGTTGTTGGCGAGCCAGGTACGGTAAGGCTTGGCCTCCGCCAACTGTTTTTTCAGTTCACCGTCGTAGTAGATCTCACCTTTTTCGGTGTCTACCAGCAATATCTTGCCCGGTTGCAGGCGTCCTTTCTCTTTGATATCTCCGGGTTCGAAGTCCATTACGCCGACTTCGGAGGCAACTACCATCATGTTGTTGTGAGTAATCAGATAGCGGGCGGGGCGTAGTCCGTTACGGTCGAGCATACCTCCCGCATAGCGACCGTCGCTGAACAGCAGGGCAGCCGGTCCGTCCCATGGTTCCATCAGAATGGAGTGATATTCGTAGAATGCTTTCAGGTCTTCGCTGATCGGATTCTTTTCGTTGAATGACTCCGGTACCAACATAGCCATGGCATGTGGCAAGCTGAGGCCGGACATTACCAGGAACTCGAGTACGTTATCTAAAGAGGCGCTGTCACTTCCACCCGGCTGGATGATGGGGCGGAGCTCCCTGATATCACCCAAGGTAGGTGAGGAGAGTACGCTTTCCCTTGCTTCCATCCATCCCCGGTTACCGCGAATGGTATTTATTTCACCGTTGTGTGCCAGTAGACGGAAGGGTTGCGCCAGTCCCCATGTGGGAAACGTGTTGGTGCTGAAACGTGAGTGTACCAATGCAAGTCCGCTGGTGAAATAGTTGTTTGTCAGATCGGGGAAATAACTACGCAACTGTAAGGATGACAACATACCTTTATATATGATGCTTTTGGTAGACAGCGACACAATGTAAAAGTCGTCTTTTGCCGGGACAGATGATTTGCGTATCCGGTTTTCAATCCTTTTTCTTATCACATAGAGTTTGCGGTCGGCTGTCTCCGTTTCCGTAAATCCGGTGATGAATATCTGTTTGATGTCCGGTTCGGCTGTTCGTGCCGATTCACCCAATATGTCCGGGCAAGTGGGTACATTGCGCAGGTGCATCAGTGTTAATCCTTCTTTTTCAATCTCCTCGATAATAATACTCAGAATGGTTGCCCGGTCTTCTTCGTTTTTGGGGAGGAAAATCAAACCTGTTCCGTATTTCCCTTTTTCGGGGACAGGTATGCCTTGCAACAAGATAAATTCATGAGGAATCTGGAGCATGATGCCTGCGCCGTCTCCTGTTTTGTTATCCGCTCCTTCGGCACCACGGTGACGCATATTTTCCAGTACTTTTAGTGCGGACTCCACAATGTCGTGCGATTTTCCCCCGTCAATGTTCACCAACATACCCACTCCGCAGGCATCATGTTCGTTCATTGCATGATAGAGACCCAACTGTTCGGGCAGTCGTTGACAGGGCAACTCTTTTGTTTCGTTGTTAAAAAGTTCTTGTTCCTTCATTCTGTTTAGCTTTATTATACGATAATACCTGTTTGTTGTATCAAAATGTTTGGCAAAAATAGGAATTTAATTTCATTATGATATGTGTGGCGCACCTTTGTGTGACACTAATTCTCTTTTTAGTTTTTTGATATTTCAGATCGTAAGTAAATTAACTACTTTTTGTTTCAAACTGTAACTTGCTTCCATTATATCATTAAACGATTGTAATCTCTTTCTTTTTGAGACTGAAATAATAGATAAATTAACGTTTTGATATTAAAACAACTTTTTTGTACGTTTATGTCAAATATTTATAGGAAAACTAATCTTTATGTTATTTAGATTATGTATCTTTGCACGCGAAAACAAAAAAGGATAATATGTGTGGAATGGTAGGCTATATTGATATGTATCAGCCGAAAGGCGAAGCATCTGTTTTTATTGCTAACGGCAATCTTGAAATTTCCACCGTTATCCTCCAAGAATTTCTATCCCAAAGTTATACTTCCTGTAACAGTACCTGTACAGAGATCCCCGTTCATTTCGTTTCATGTTTCCTGCAGAGTTACCGGTTTTGTAAGACCGATAATCTATGTATCGGAAGTCCGGAAACATTAAAGTGCTTTAAACCGTTGATAATTAGTGTACCTTTGCCCGTGATGTATCGTTATGGGTCGGGAAGGCACGACAGACCGACCGGGATAGGAGGAAAAGAGTGTGATTATGGTGTGAGTTCAATAACCGATTGTAATATAGTTAAATCGAAAATAGATGGAACAACTGAAACATGAATGTGGCGTTGCCATGATTCGTTTGCTTAAACCGCTGGAGTATTACGAAAAGAAGTACGGGACATGGATGTATGGGCTCAATAAGCTCTACCTGCTGATGGAAAAACAGCATAACCGTGGGCAGGAAGGTGCCGGACTGGCATGTGTGAAACTGGAAGCAAATCCGGGTGAAGAGTATATGTTCCGTGAACGGGCGTTGGGTTCCGGTGCCATCACTGAAATTTTTGAAACGGTGCAGGCCAACTTCAAGGATCTGACCGGGGAGCAATTGCACAATGCTGGGTTTGCCAAGCGTACACTGCCCTTTGCGGGGGAAGTATACATGGGACATCTGCGTTATTCGACCACCGGAAAATCCGGCATATCTTATGTCCATCCGTTTCTCAGAAGGAACAACTGGCGGGCGAAGAACCTTGCCCTTTGCGGTAACTTCAACATGACAAATGTGGACGAAGTGTTTGCCCGTATCACTGCCATCGGACAACATCCGCGTAAGTATGCCGATACCTATATCATGCTCGAACAGGTGGGGCACAGACTCGACCGGGAAGTGGAACGACTGTTCAATCAGGCCGAGGCCGAAGGACTGACCGGTATGGGCGTGACGCATTATATTGAGGATCATATGGATCTTGCCAACGTGTTGCGTACATCGAGCAAGGAATGGGATGGAGGATACGTGATGTGCGGACTGACCGGAAGCGGAGAGAGCTTTGCGTTGCGCGACCCGTGGGGGATCCGCCCGGCATTCTGGTATCAGGATGAAGAAATTGCGGTGCTTGCCAGTGAACGTCCGGTGATTCAGACTGCACTCAATGTTCCGATAGGAGAAATAAAGGAATTGCAACCGGGGCAGGCACTTCTTATCAGCAAAGAGGGAAAACTGCGTACGGCACAGATCAACAAAGCGCGGGAAAAGAAAGCCTGTTCGTTTGAGCGGATTTACTTCTCACGGGGTAGTGACGCGGACATCTATAAGGAGAGAAAACAACTGGGTGAAAAGCTGGTGCCGAACATCCTGAAGGCAATTGATAATGATCTCGACCATACCGTATTCTCGTTCATACCGAATACGGCGGAGGTGGCATTTTACGGTATGCTTCAAGGGCTGGACGATTACCTGAATGAAGAAAAGGTACGACAGATTGCCAATCTGGGACATAATCCGGACCACGATGAACTGGAAGTGATCCTGTCCCGCCGTATCCGTTCGGAAAAGGTAGCGATCAAGGACATCAAACTGCGTACTTTCATTGCCGAAGGTAATAGCCGGAACGATCTGGCGGCACACGTGTATGACATAACATACGGCAGCCTCCGGGCAGGTATCGACAATCTGGTGATTATCGATGACAGCATCGTCCGTGGCACCACATTGAAGCAAAGCATTATCGGTATCCTCGACCGTTTGGGACCGAAAAAGATAGTTATCGTTTCTTCCTCCCCGCAAGTTCGCTATCCGGACTATTACGGCATCGATATGGCGAAAATGTCCGAGTTCATCGCTTTCAAGGCGGCAATCGAACTATTGAAGGACCGGGATATGAAAGACGTGATCGCGGCAGCTTACCGGAAATCGAAAGATCAGGTAGGATTGCCGAAGGAACAGATGGTAAACTACGTGAAGGAGATTTATGCTCCTTTCACCGACGAGGAAATCTCTGCTAAAATGGTGGAACTGCTGACGCCGAAGGGTACGAAGGCCAAGGTACAGATTGTCTACCAACCCCTTGAAGGATTGCACGAGGCATGTCCCAACCATACGGGAGACTGGTACTTCAGCGGTAATTATCCAACGCCGGGCGGAGTGAAACTGCTGAACGAAGCATTTATTAATTATATTGAACAGGTATATCAATTTTAAGAAAATCAGGATTTTACTACAGAGGATGCAGCGTACACAGTGGACCGGTTTATTTTAGATGTACTTTAAAATAAAAGATGAAACCTCTGCGAGCTTTGTATCCTTTGTGGTGGATTAAAACGAAGATAAGAATGAAGAATGTAACTTTGATCCTTGACGACGGGAGCCGTTTCCACGGCAAGTCGTTTGGCTACGAAAAACCTGTGGCCGGAGAAGTCGTGTTTAACACCGCCATGACCGGTTATCCGGAGAGTCTGACCGACCCTTCGTATGCAGGGCAGCTGATGACACTGACTTATCCGCTGGTAGGCAACTATGGTGTGCCTCCTTTCAGTATGGAACCCAACGGGCTGGCTACATTCATGGAGAGCGAACGCATCCATGCCGAAGCCATCATCGTGAGCGATTACTCACAGGAATACAGCCATTGGAATGCAGTGGAAAGTCTGGCGGACTGGCTGAAACGGGAGCAGGTGCCGGGCATTACGGGCATCGATACCCGTGAGCTGACCAAAGTGCTGCGTGAACACGGAGTGATGATGGGACGGATTGTGTTTGACGATGAACCGGAAAATGCTCCGGAAGCTGTTTACAGCGGGGTGAACTACGTAGACAAGGTTTCCTGTAAAGAGGTGATCCGTTACAATGAAGGCGCGGGTAAGAAAAAAGTCGTACTGGTGGATTGCGGTGTAAAGACGAACATTATCCGCTGCTTGCTTCGCCGGGATGTGGAAGTGATTCGCGTGCCTTGGGATTATGATTTCAATCATCTGGAATTCGACGGACTCTTCATCTCCAACGGACCGGGTGACCCGGATACATGTGATGCTGCGGTGCAGAACATCCGCCGTGCCATGCAGAACCCGAAACTTCCTATTTTTGGTATCTGCATGGGTAACCAGTTGCTGAGCAAAGCCGGAGGAGCCAAAATATACAAACTGAAATACGGTCATCGCAGTCATAATCAGCCGGTACGGATGGCAGGCACTGAACGTTGTTTCATCACTTCACAAAATCATGGTTACGCGGTAGATAACAACACACTCGGCACCGATTGGGAACCGTTGTTCATCAATATGAATGATGGCTCCAACGAAGGAATCCGCCATAAAACAAACCCGTGGTTCTCCGCACAGTTCCATCCGGAAGCGGCAAGCGGACCGACCGATACGGAATTCCTTTTCGACGAGTTCGTGAAACTGCTCTGAAGTATATTCTGCATAAATGATCAGAAACGAATACGATTCACCACAGAGGACACAGAGAATATATTTCTCTTAAATATCCTAATAAACAAGAGATTAAAACTCTGTGTTCTCTGTGGTGGATTAACCTCAAAAACAAACTAATAATGAAAGAAAACAATATAAAGAAAGTACTGCTCCTTGGTTCCGGAGCCTTGAAAATCGGTGAAGCCGGTGAGTTCGACTACTCCGGTTCCCAGGCGCTCAAAGCCTTGAAAGAAGAAGGAATCGAAACCATCCTGATCAACCCCAATATTGCCACCGTACAGACATCGGAAGGTGTGGCAGATCAGATTTATTTCCTTCCCGTAACTCCTTATTTCGTCGAGAAGGTGATTCAGAAGGAACGTCCTGAGGGTATCATGCTTGCTTTTGGCGGACAGACGGCACTGAACTGCGGCGTGGCCCTTTACCGCGAAGGCATTCTCGAAAAATACGGAGTACGTGTATTGGGAACTCCCGTACAAGCCATTATCGATACCGAAGACCGTGAGCTTTTCGTGGAGAAGCTGAACGAGATTGACGTGAAAACCATCAAGAGCGAAGCTGTCGAGAACGCCGAAGATGCTCGTCGTGCAGCCCGGGAATTAGGTTATCCGGTCATTGTCCGTGCGGCTTACGCATTGGGTGGATTAGGTTCCGGCTTCTGTGACAACGAAGCAGAACTGGACGTACTTGTTGAGAAAGCGTTCGCTTTTTCTCCGCAGGTGCTGGTTGAGAAGAGCTTGCGGGGATGGAAAGAGGTGGAATACGAAGTAGTGCGCGACCGCTTTGACAACTGTATCACGGTCTGCAACATGGAGAATTTCGACCCACTGGGCATCCATACCGGAGAATCCATTGTGATTGCTCCTTCGCAAACCCTGACCAATAAAGAATATCATAAACTGCGTGAGCTTGCCATCCGCATCATCCGCCACATCGGTATCGTGGGCGAATGTAACGTGCAGTATGCTTTCGATCCCGAATCGGAAGATTACCGGGTGATCGAGGTGAATGCCCGTCTGAGCCGTTCGTCTGCTTTGGCGTCGAAGGCTACCGGTTATCCGCTTGCTTTCGTGGCTGCCAAACTCGGACTCGGATACGGGCTGTTCGATTTGAAAAACTCCGTGACGAAGACTACCAGTGCGTTCTTTGAACCGGCGCTGGACTACGTAGTCTGCAAAATCCCCCGTTGGGATCTCGGTAAGTTCCACGGAGTGGATAAAGAACTCGGTTCTTCTATGAAGTCTGTCGGTGAGGTGATGGCCATCGGGCGTACCTTTGAAGAAGCGATTCAGAAAGGACTTCGTATGATAGGACAGGGTATGCACGGTTTTGTGGAAAACAAAGAACTCGTCATCTCCGACATCGACAAAGCGCTGCATGAACCGACCGACAAACGTATCTTCGTCATATCGAAGGCCTTCCGTGCGGGATATACCATTGACCAGGTGCACGACCTGACCAAGATCGACAAATGGTTCCTGCAAAAGCTGATGAACATCATGAATACTTCGGAGGAGCTTCATCAGTGGGGGAATAATCACAAGCAGATAGCCGACTTGCCTGCCGACCTGCTTAAGCAAGCCAAGCGACAGGGATTCTCTGACTTCCAGATAGCACGTGCCATCGGTTACGAAGGTGATATGGAAGACGGAAGCCTTTATGTCCGCAATTACCGCAAGAGCCTGGGCATCGTTCCCGTGGTGAAGCAGATCGATACGCTTGCTGCCGAGTATCCGGCACAGACCAATTACCTTTATTTGACCTACAGCGGCACAGCCAACGATGTAACCTACCTGGGCGACCACCGTTCCATCGTGGTGCTTGGTTCGGGTGCTTATCGCATCGGTTCTTCGGTAGAGTTTGACTGGTGCGGAGTGCAGGCACTCAATACCATCCGTAAGGAAGGCTGGCGTTCGGTGATGATCAATTATAATCCCGAAACCGTATCGACCGATTACGATATGTGCGATCGCCTCTACTTTGACGAATTGACTTTCGAACGTGTGACGGATATTCTTGAACTGGAGAATCCGCATGGTGTCATCGTCTCCACCGGAGGGCAGATACCGAACAACCTTGCTCTGCGCCTCGATGCCCAGAATATCCATATTCTCGGTACTTCCGCCAAGAGTATCGATAATGCCGAGGACCGTGATAAATTCTCCGCCATGCTCGACCGCATCGGCGTGGATCAGCCGGAATGGCGTGCGCTTACTTCACTCGAAGATATCAACTCCTTCGTAGACAAGGTAGGCTTCCCTGTGCTCGTGCGTCCGTCGTATGTGCTTAGTGGGGCGGCCATGAATGTTTGCTCCAATCAGGAAGAACTGGAACGCTTCCTGCAACTGGCAGCCAATGTTTCGAAGAAGCACCCGGTTGTGGTCAGCCAGTTCATCGAACATGCCAAAGAGGTGGAGATGGATGCCGTAGCACAAAACGGGGAGATCATTGCGTATGCCATTTCCGAACACATCGAATTTGCCGGCGTACACTCCGGTGATGCCACCATCCAGTTCCCGCCGCAGAAGTTGTATGTGGAGACGGTGCGTCGCATTAAGCGTATCAGTCGTGAGATAGCCAAGGCACTCAATATCTCCGGTCCGTTCAACATCCAGTATCTGGCTAAAGACAACGACATCAAAGTGATCGAGTGTAATCTCCGTGCCAGCCGTTCGTTCCCCTTTGTCAGCAAAGTGCTGAAGATCAACTTTATCGAACTCGCTACGAAAGTCATGCTCGGTCTGCCTGTTGAGAAGCCGAACAAGAACCTTTTTGAACTCGATTATGTCGGTATCAAGGCCAGTCAGTTCTCTTTCAATCGTCTTCAGAAAGCTGATCCTGTGCTGGGTGTCGACATGGCATCGACCGGTGAGGTAGGTTGTATCGGCAGCGATACTTCCTGTGCCGTACTAAAAGCAATGCTTTCCGTGGGCTATCGCATTCCGAAGAAGAACATCCTGCTCTCTACCGGAACGCCGAAACAGAAAGTGGATATGCTCGAAGCGGCCCGTATGTTACAGAAGAAGGGATATAATATCTTCGCAACGGGAGGTTCCAGCAAATTTCTTACCGAGAATGGCGTAGAGAACACCCGCGTCTACTGGCCCAGCGAGGAAGGACATCCCCAGGCACTCGAGATGTTGCACAAGAAAGAGATCGACATGGTAGTCAATATTCCCAAGAATCTGACTGCCGGTGAGCTGGATAACGGTTACAAAATCCGTCGTGCCGCCATCGACCTCAACATCCCGCTGATTACCAATGCCCGATTGGCGAGTGCGTTTATCAATGCGTTCTGTACGATGGATATTGACGATATAGCAATCAAGTCATGGGAAGAATATAAATAAGAAGTTCCGTCTTCTTCTCCTCTTTTGCTTAACAATCCTGAAATCCGGAACTTTTTCTGTTGACTGTTGTTGAAAGTACATATAAATCAATAAAGCGTGTAACAATGAGTATAGCAGAGCAATTGGATGCCGCATCCGGAACGAATCGTCTGGTGTTGGTAGAATTTTATGCAGACTGGTCTCCCCATTATGAATGGCTGGAACCTGTAGTACGGACTTACGAGAAACAAGTCTCCGAGGTGGTTAAAGTGAATATAGTGGGAGACAAGGCAGTCGCGGATTCATTCAATATCGAGACGGCTCCGGCTTTCATCCTTCTGCAGCGTGGACACGAATTGTGGAGGCAAGTGGGAGAACTGACCATCGATGAACTTAAACTGGTGTTGGAAGAGTTCAAATAGCAAAGTGCCAATCATGTCATTTTGTATTTTCTACCCGGTGTAGCATGCGCTATATCGGGTAGTTTGTTTATTGGATACGAAATGGGTGTTTGTATGCCCGTTTCCGTTTTTCAATTAGTTATCCTTATGTGTTTATAAGGTTACGTTATGGCAGGTGTTTAGGTCTGTTCCTTATCGCAGGTTTGCTCTATGCCGTGCTTTTGTAAGCTGATTGATATTTCGAAAAAATTAGTTTGGTCTGCACTGAAAAGTGGAAAAATAGAGGTTACGGGACACTTTACACTCTCTTTATACCTGATGTAACGTTGGTTTTAATGAAACGGAGCTTTGGTTTTAAACCAATGCCGTCTTTCTTTTAAAGGAACGCCGTCTTTCTTCCTTAGAAGAAACGTATGTTTATTGAATATATTGGTCTATTTCTGCATTGTTTTGCGCTTTATATGCGTTTTGTATGAAGATTTATCTTTTATTGCGTCTGTTTCGGTGAAAGTGTGAGTCAGTAAACAGGCGAAAGCGATAGCAAGCTGATAGCTAAATATAAAATATGCTATCAAAGTGAATTTATCTTTTTTGATACTCCTGTGGTGTCATGCCCGTCATTCGTTTAAAGAACTTGCAGAAGAAGGAGGGATTCGGGAAATGCAGTTCATCCGAAATCTGGTATACAAGCAGGTCACTGTGTTTCAGTAACACTTTTGCTTCGAGAATAACAGACTGATTGATCCACTCCATCACTGTCTGGTGACTGACCTGCCGGATCAGTGTGTTCAGGTAACGGGGAGTCAGGCATAGCTTGTCGGCATAGAATCCTACGGTACGTTCGTTTTTGCTGGATTCGTTCACCAGTGTGATGAATCGCCAGAATATCTCTTCCTGATGTGAAAACCTGTGAGAAGCGTCATTGGCTTCTTCCGTCCGTATATATTTTATATTATGCAGTAGAGCTGCAAGCAGATGTTGTACCACCTCCCGGCGGAAGGGTTTTTCCTGAACAGTTTTCCAAATCAGCGTGAAATAAGCATCCGACAACTTCCATTCGGTATCTGTCACCCGGGTGACAAGGTTCTGCCGTACGTGTGATTCAAAGAGCTGGTCACGTCGTAGGAGCGGCAGGAAGTCTTTGTCCACTGCGATCATCTGAAAATCGTAATCGGGTGTGAACTCTAAAAGTTCGACAATGGAGCCGGGGATGAAAGTGACAATGGTTTGTGGATAGACGGTATATTCAATCAGGTTGATAATGATCCGTGCCTTTCCGCGTAGTCCGCGGATAATTCTTCCTTCCTTCAGCCGGTAGGGTTGTCCCAAACGGAACAGGTGGCTTTCCATATTGGCGAAGCTGATGACAATGCCAAAATCCGGGGTGACGAAGCGATATTCGTTGTTGCATACCATGTTGCTGTGCTTCAGCAGGTCGAGTGCCAGTTCCAGAGGTTTGTTCTTTTCCATAAATCAGTTGTTATCACACGGCAAACTTAGATAAAATATGCGATTTATAAGCGAGCTAAGTAAAAGAATAGCATATTTTATCCAAAACACAATGAGATAGTGTGCGTGTATCCCGGTCCGGACCTCAACATACTGATGAGGCTGATGGGCATGGAGGATAATATAATAGGGGTATGAGCAGTGGGGTGAAGCTTGTCCTGAAAAAGTTAATATAGTTTAATCTGGAGCAAATATGTTTATACGGGCAGTTTGTAATTACGAAGTATTCGTATATTGTTGATGACGAATAACTTAAATACAATTCTGCATGAAAACCACTTATTTACTTTTATCCTCCGCTTTGTTGCTGGGATGTGTATCCGCTTGCAACACCTCCGGTCAGAAATCCAAAGAAATGAAAACAGACGATGGGAGCATCACTACTGTCGAAACTGTCGGAAGCAAACTGACTATATGTGACTTATCACTCGTAAAAGACACCATAGAAGTGCCACTCAGCGAGTTTGTCGAAGATTGTCGCATTGTTCGTTTTGGGACCTCCGAAGAGGCATACTTCAAAGCCTGGTTTATTAATGCTACCGACAATTACATCGGTATCCGCCAAGGGGATCGGGGTGTGTTTAAGCTGTTTGACAGGAATGGTAAATTCTTATATAATGTCGGTTCCGTAGGAAGCGGTCCCGGTGAATATGACACCACCCTTTACGATGAATGCATTGATGAAAAGAATGGTCATATATTCTTCACGCCTTTTGTGGGGAAGAGAATCATGATGTATGATATAAACGGGCAATGGATTAAGGATATCCAGCTTCCCATACAAGTCAATAAACCGAAAATATGGGTGAATGAAGATGGAAGTTTATCTATTATACACATGCCTTTCAATGAGGGAGAGCCTCTTGCTTTCCAAATGGATACGGACGGAAATATACTGAAGCAAATCCCTGCGACAGCCGCAACAAAGGTGATGAATTTCGACGGAGAAATTTTCTCATACAGAAATTGCAACGATTTCGATTTCTTCCATACCAGTATAGATACTCTTTTTACTTATGATTCCACTAACAATAAGTTGTTACCAAGATTCACCATGACCTTCCCGAATATGAATGAGAAACCGATACATTTATATTACAGACTACCTCATCATTTCATAGTCACCTATTGGGGGAAAAAGGGAACAGGAGGTGGAGATGTCTTGGTAGACACTAAGAAGAATGCTTCTTCTTATTTCCGCCTTGTTAATGACTTTTACGGTAATCTTCCTGTTTCGGCTCCGGGTCACAGTTTCTATCGCGGGTACTTTATCCAAAGTATGGAACCGGGCCAGTTGATTGAAAAGATAGAAAAACATCTTGCTTCCGGCAAATGCTCCGGTCCAGATGAAAAGAAACTTAAAGAACTGGCAGCTACTTTGAATGAGAATGATAATAATGTTCTGTTTATCGGAAAGGTGAAAGAATAAAGAATCCATATGGAGATATGGCAATGTTGATTTAGAAAGAAGTATTTCTAAATATGGAACCCCGGGAGAGTCATTTTCCGGGGTTTGTTTTTTCGGTCATCGCTTTTCGCGGACTCTAATAAGGTATGGATTTATAAATGGCTTCAATAAAAGGATAGCATATCTTAAATCCTGAATAAATCCACAGTCGGCATTTGATTCATATGATTTATTCTAAAGAATCGAACTAATAGAACATTATTGCAAACAATTGGAACCTGGTTGCGTGTTCTTATTCTCTATCTTTGCAGGAAAGAAGAATTAATTAGGAATAGAATATGAAACGATTTATTTTTTCTTTGTCTTTTTCTCTGTTTGCCCTGCTGACATATGGGCAGATCACCCTTGAAGAGTGCCAACGGAAAACCCGGGAAAACTATCCGTTGGTGAGGCAGTATGGGTTGATAGAGAAGACTAAAGAATATAATCTGGCAAATGCGTCGAAAGCTAATCTGCCTCAGTTCACCCTTTCGGGCAAAGCTACCTGGCAGAGTGAGGTAACAGAGCTGCCCGTGCAGATTCCCGGGGTAGATATCAAGGGCTTGTCCAAGGATCAATATCAGGTGATGCTGGAACTGAAACAGAACATTTGGGACGGTGGTGAAATCCGTTCAAGGAAAGAGCAGGTAAAGGCGATGTCGGACGTAGACCGGGAAAAGCTGAATGTGGATATGTATGCACTTACCGAGCGGGTGAATCAGGTATATTTCGGGATTCTGTTACTGGACGAACAATTGAGTCAGAATCAGCTCTTCCTGGAAGAACTGGAACGTACCCACAGGCAGATTTCTTCGTACATTGAAAATGGCATTGCCAGTCAGACCGATCTTGATGCCGTCAGTGTGGAGCAGTTGAACACCCGGCAAAAGCGGATAGAGTTAACGACTTCACGCCAGGCCTATCTGTCAATGCTTTCGCTGCTGACAGGCGAAGAAGTGCCTGCCAGTGCGTCTTTACAGAAGCCGGTCGCCGAGTCGGACATACAGGTGATGGCGAATAATCGTCCGGAATTGCTATGGTTCGATGCACAGAACGGACGCTTACAAGTACAGGAAGAAGCTTTGAAAACCGGACTGATGCCTCGTCTCGGGCTCTTCGTACAGGGGGCGTATGGCAATCCGGGACTGAATATGCTGAAAAATGAGTTCACCCCTTATTATGTGGCAGGAGTCCGTTTGTCGTGGAACTTCGGCAGCCTGTATACGTTGCGTAACGATAGGCGGGTGATAGATACCAGTCGTCGACAGTTGGACAGTAACCGGGATGTGTTTCTGTTTAACACCCGCATTCAGGCTACTCAGCAGGAGAGTGCCGTGGAGAGCGTGCGCCGTCAGATGGTGGATGATGATGAAATTATCCGTTTGCGGACTAATATCCGTAAAGCTTCGGAGGCGAAGGTGGCTAATGGCACCATGACCGTTACCGATATGCTCCGGGATATGACTTCCGAGAATCTGGCTCGACAGACCAAGGCTTTGCATGAAGTCCAGCTCCTGATGAATATTTATCAATTGAAATATACTACGAATAACTAATATAATAGCAGTTATGAAATCAAATAAACTTATAGGATGTCTATTCTTACTGTCTTTACTTTCCGCTTGCGGAGGCAGAACTATCGACTATGATGCTACGGGAACTTTCGAAGCGACTGAAGTTCTGGTTTCGGCCGAGGCTTCGGGAAGGCTTCTGTGCTTTGATGTTGAAGAAGGTACACGGTTGGCATCCGGTGAAGAAGTGGGATTGATCGATACCGTGCAACTTTACCTGAAGAAACTGCAATTGCAAGCCAGTATGAAGTCGGTTGAAAGCCAACGTCCGGATGTCAACAAGCAGATTGCCGCTACCCGCCAGCAAATCGCTACCGCCCAACGGGAGAAGAAACGTGTAGAAAACCTTTTGAAAGCCGGAGCCGCTAATCAGAAGCAACTGGATGATTGGGATGCGCAGGTCGCTTTGCTCGAGCGTCAGCTTGCGGCACAGATGTCGTCTTTACAAAACAGTACGAACAGTCTTACGGAACAAGGTTCGTCAGTAGCCATTCAAGTGGCACAGGTGGAAGACCAGTTGGCGAAGTGCCATATTGTTTCGCCTATCAGCGGTACTGTATTGGCGAAATATGCCGAAGCAGGAGAACTGGCTGCCGTGGGCAAGCCACTCTTCAAGGTGGCAGATGTTGATCATATGTATCTTCGCGCTTATATCACATCCGAACAGCTCTCGCAGGTTAAAATCGGTAACCGGGTGACAGTTTTCTCCGACTATGGAGGAAACGAACGTAAAGAGTATCCGGGAGTCGTAAGCTGGATTTCAGATCGTTCTGAATTTACTCCTAAAACGATTCTGACAAAAGAAGAACGTGCCAATCTGGTGTATGCCGTCAAGATAACCGTGGAGAACGACGGACTGCTCAAAATAGGTATGTATGGTGGAGTGAAGTTTTAAATGATGCCTGATGATGAAACCAGCTGTATCTGTCAGTGACGTGACTAAATGTTACGGTGAAGTAGAAGCCTTGAAGAAGGTTTCCTTTTCCGTGAATCCCGGTGAGTTGTTCGGCATCATCGGACCGGATGGAGCCGGTAAGAGTACACTCTTCCGCATCCTGACTACACTGTTGCTTGCCGACAGTGGGACGGCTACGATGAACGGGCTCGATGTTGTGAAGGATTACAAACAAATCCGGCAACAGGTGGGATACATGCCCGGACGTTTTTCGCTTTATCAGGACCTGACGGTGGAAGAGAACCTCGACTTTTTTGCTACTGTATTTCATACGACTATCCGCGAAAACTATGATTTGGTGAAAGATATCTACCAGCAGATAGAACCTTTTCGTAAACGCAGAGCGGGGGCTTTGTCGGGAGGTATGAAACAAAAGCTGGCCTTAAGTTGTGCGTTGATTCACAAACCCGGCATTCTGTTCCTGGACGAGCCGACTACCGGTGTGGATCCGGTTTCACGCAAGGAGTTCTGGGAAATGTTGAGGCATCTCAAGGAGCAGGGAATCACTATTCTCGTTTCTACTCCGATTATGGATGAAGCCCGGCAATGCGACCGTATCGCTTTTATCAACGAAGGAGAGATACAGGGGATCGATGTGCCGGAACGCATCCTGAAACAGTTCAGTCACATTCTTTGTCCACCCGGTCTGGAACGTGCGGAAGTACATGCCGAAAATGATTTTGCCATTGAGGTAGACCGGCTTACCAAATGTTTTGGGCATTTCACGGCTGTCGACCATATCTCCTTTCAGGTGAACCGGGGAGAGATCTTCGGATTTCTCGGGGCGAACGGTGCGGGAAAAACCACTGCGATGCGTATGCTTTGCGGATTGAGCAAACCTACCTCCGGCATAGCACGGGTAGCCGGCTTTGATGTTGCCGTCCACCCTGAAGAAGTGAAGAAGAATATTGGATACATGAGCCAGAAGTTCTCTCTATACGAAGATCTTAAAGTATGGGAAAACATTCGTCTTTTTGCCGGCATTTATGGAATGCAGGACCGCGAGATAACCGAAAAGACAGATGCTCTTCTCGATTGTCTGGGGGTCAGCGACGAGCGTGACACACTTGTGAAGAGCCTTCCTTTAGGCTGGAAACAAAAGCTGGCCTTTTCAGTTTCGATTTTCCATGATCCGCGGATTGTGTTTCTTGACGAACCTACGGGAGGAGTCGATCCTGCTACCCGCCGGCAGTTCTGGGAATTGATTTATCAAGCGGCAGATCGGGGGATAACGGTCTTTGTAACCACCCATTACATGGACGAGGCCGAGTATTGTAACCGTGTGTCTATCATGGTAGACGGACGTATCGAGGCACTTGACACCCCTCGCGGACTAAAGGCACGTTTTCATGCCGATACCATGGACGATGTATTCCAGCAACTGGCCCGTAAGGCAGTGCGTAAAGCCGATTAACCTATGAAACAGTTTATAGCATTTGTAAAAAAGGAGTTCTTCCACATTTTCCGCGACCGACGGACTATGTTGATTCTGTTAGGGATGCCTGTTGTTCAGATCATTCTCTTTGGCTTTGCCATTACTACCGAAGTGAAAAATGTACGTGTGGGTGTACTCGACCCTTCGAATGACATGGTTACCCGCAAGATCATCGACCGTTTGGATGCCAGCGAATACTTTTCCGTGAAGTGCCTGTTGCATTCTCCACAGGAGATGGAAAGGGCGTTTCAGGAAAATGAAATCGACATGGCACTTGTATTCAGCGAACAATTTGCCAATCATCTGTATACAGGCGATGCCCGTGTGCAACTGGTTTCCGATGCAACCGATCCGAATATGGCTACCACACAAGCCGGTTACGCCACTAATGTCATAGCTTCCGTCCGACAGGAAATGCTTCCTCCCGGAATGTCCGTATCTTCTGTTGTGCCCGATGTGAAACTGCTCTATAATCCGCAGATGAAGAGTGCCTACAATTTTGTGCCCGGTGTGATGGGACTTATCCTGATGCTGATCTGTGCCATGATGACTTCCATATCCATTGTCCGCGAGAAGGAGACAGGTACGATGGAGATATTGCTGGTTTCTCCGGTGAAACCTTTGTTCGTTATTCTGGCTAAGGCCGTTCCTTATTTTGTGCTGTCGTTTGTCAATCTTACGACGATTCTGCTGCTTTCAGTTTATGTACTTGATGTACCCGTGGCAGGCAGCCTGTTCTGGTTGATAATGGTATCACTGCTTTTTATCTTTGTGTCGTTGGCGTTGGGATTGCTTATTTCCACGGTGACACGGACGCAAGTGGCTGCCATGCTCGCTTCGGGGTTGATCTTGATGATGCCTACAATGTTGCTTTCCGGCATGATATTTCCGATAGAGAGCATGCCTCTGGTATTGCAATTGATTTCCGATATTCTGCCCGCCCGCTGGTATATTCAGGCCGTACGTAAATTGATGATTGAGGGAGTAGATATTTCTTTTGTGCTGTCTGAGGTCAGTATTCTGGCTCTTATGGCAGTCGTGTTGATAACAATTAGCTTCAAGAAATTCAAAAACAGGTTATGATTAAATATCTTATAGAGAAAGAATTCAAGCAGTTGCTCCGCAACTCTTTCCTGCCGAGGTTGATTTTTATCTTCCCTTGCATGATTATGCTTCTTATGCCCTGGGCTGCTAATCTTGAAATAAAAAATATCCGGATGAATATTATAGATAATGATCATTCGGCTCTTTCACGCAGGCTGGTCGATAAGATAACGGCTTCAACTTACTTCCGGACCACTGCTTTACCGGACTCCTATAAAGAAGGGTTGGAAGCGATTGAAGCGGGGACAGCCGATGTGCTGCTTGAAATTCCCGGAGATTTCGAGAAGGACTGGGTGAATGGCGAGGCTGCCCACGTACTTGTGGCCGCCAATGCCGTAAATGGGACCAAGGGTGGTTTGGGCAGTTCATATCTGTCTGCCATCATCAACGATTATGGTACGGAATTGCAGGCGGAGAGTGGAAACATTCCGGCTGCTGCCAACGGGAATCTGCCCCGGATTGATATTCTTACTCAGAATCTTTTCAACCCTAATCTGGATTATAAACTGTTTATGATTCCGGCCCTGATGGTGATGCTGCTTACCATGCTTTGCGGCTTCTTGCCTGCGTTGAATATAGTAGGGGAGAAGGAGGCCGGTACGATTGAGCAGATCAATGTGACTCCTGTCGGAAAGTTCACTTTTATCCTTGCCAAACTGATTCCTTATTGGTTGATAGGCTTTGTGGTTCTGACACTTTGTTTTATTCTGGCATGGGCACTTTACGGAATTTTTCCTGCAGGCCATTTTCTGGTGATCTATTTCTTTGCCATCATCTTTGTTTTGGCTGTATCCGGTCTTGGATTGGTCATTTCCAATCATTCGGCTACCATGCAACAAGCCATGTTTGTCATGTGGTTCTGTATGCTGATTCTAATCTTAATGAGCGGACTATTTACTCCTGTCCGCAGTATGCCCGAGTGGGCACAATGGATCACTATGCTCAATCCACTGAAATATTTTATGCAGGTGATGCGTATGGTATATCTCAAGGGGAGCGGGTTTATCGATTTATTGCCGCAGCTGGGAGCTTTGCTGGCCTTTGCGCTGTTTTTCAATATTTGGGCGGTGAAGAGCTATCGGAAGAGTGGCTAATTAGGCAGTGGAGAGCTTCAAAAAGCATTCGAAAAGTGGTTAACAGACTGGAAAATTTAGGATAAACCTGTGTTTGCTTGCAACTTATGTGTATTTTTGTAGAAAGAAACAGATATACTAAGATATTACGTAATGAGCAAACAAACATCAAGCCCTTCTCAAACCCATAGACTTCAGCAAACTATATATGAAAATCTTCCCGTAGGGATGGAATTGTATGATTGTGAAGGTCGCCTGATAGAGATAAACAGTGTAGGACTGAAAATGATGGGGGTGAAGGATAAACAAGATATGTTGGGTATCAACATTTTTGAAAACCCGAATGTTCCCGATGAAATGAAGAGCCGCTTGCGTGCGGGAGAGAATATTCGTTTTACAGTCAAGTATGATTTTGAATTAGCCAAATTTTATTATCCGACAACTTTATCAGGGATACGTTATTTTGAAATTACCGTATCGGTAGTCCGGGATGATGAGAATAAGGAGATCGATAAGTTCCTTTTTATAGCACAGGATGTGACCGAAACGGTACGTACCGAAGAGATATTACGTCAAAGCAAGCAAAAAACCGCATTGGCCATGCAGGCCGCCGATGTGGTTTTATGGGAATTTGATGTTCGCACTCATTTGTTCTATGCGGAGAATGAACCACTTAATAACTGCGATCCTACTCAGCCCCTCACTATTGAAGATTATAAAAAACATATTCATCCGGAGGATTGGAAAGAAGCGGAACCCATTTTGTTTGATATGCTTAATGGTTGTGATTGTCTGTATGAAATGGATATCCGGATTAGACTGTCCGATACATCAGAGTGGCAATATTGTAAATTGAATTGTTCTCCGTATGAGAGGGGAGTCGATGGAAAAGTTGTCAAGTACGTAGGTTTTCGCAAAAACAATACAGAGTTACAAAGACGGAAGTTATTGCAAGAGAACATTTTGAATAGCATACCGTTGCCTATACACATAAAAGATGTGGAAGATGATTTTCGTTATGTTTTCTGTAATGAAGAAAGTATGCGGATGTTTGGCACCTATGAAGGTGAAACAGTAAGTGACATTCTGGATCGTGAACAGGCGGAGCGCATGCAAAAAACAGATTTGGAAGTTTTTACTACCGGCAAGCCTTATTTTGGGGTAGAACGAATTATTCTGAAGGATGGTCGCAGCTATGATACCATTGTACGCAAGAATATCATTTATGATGGTAGCAAGCGTCTGTTGCTCAATATTCGTTGGGATCAGAAATTGCAGAATGACCTTGAACGCCGTGCCAAGGTTCTTTCCATATCCATGGAGGTGATGAATGCTTATACTTGGTTTTACGAGCCGTCGAAGCAAAGAGTCAGTTTTGGTGAGGGATTTGATAAGATAGGGCGGAATGCTTTGGACATCAATACTTTTGAAAAGTTTGCAGAATGTGTACATCCTGGCGACCGGAGGCAGTTCATCGGTACGATGGATGCAGTGCTGAAGCAGGATAGTGGTGAATGGGACATAGAATATCGTGCGGACTTGCGGGGAAACGGGAATTACGAATGGTGGCAAACCCGTGGAGTGCTTGAGACCTCTATTCTTAATGATACTCCTTATCAGTATGTCTCCGGCATGACGATCAGCATTGAATCTTATAAACAGACAGAATTGACTTTGCTGAAAAATAAGGAGAAACTGAAGAGACTGATCCGGCAGAATGAATTGGTACTGAATAATACTAATTCCGGATTGGCTTATATCACTAAAGATTATGTTGTGCAATGGGAAAATGTATCGGTCTGTTCGTCCAGCCTCTCTTTTGAGGCATATAAGCGGGGAGAGTGCTGTTATAAGAGTGCCCATAACCGGACTTCTCCCTGTGAAAATTGTGTGTTAGGCAAAGTATTGGCATCAAGGCAGATGGAAAAGATAAAGTTTCATTCGGAAAACAACCGGATTGTAGAGATATTGGCTACTCCCGTATTTGGTGAAGGTGAAGAGATAGATGGCATCGTGATTCGTGTGGATGATATTACTGATAGAGAGAGAATGATCGAAGAACTGAGGCAGGCAAAGCTGCTGGCCGAACAATCGGATAAACTTAAGTCAGCTTTTCTTGCCAATATGAGTCATGAAATCCGTACACCGCTAAATGCGATTGTCGGCTTCTCTGATTTACTGATGAACTCGGAGGAGCAGGCTGATAGAGAAGAGTATATGCAGATTATCAATACCAATAACGAACTGTTGCTGAAACTTATTAATGATATCCTGGACCTGTCGAAATTGGAGTCCGGTTCGGTGGAACTAAAATATGAAGATTTTGATCTGGTCGAATATTTTAATGGCATGGCATCTTCTATGAAGCAACGGATAGTTAATCCGGAAGTCCGGTTGGTGACGATTAATCCTTATGATGTGTGTCTGGTGAAACTTGACAGAAACCGTGTGGCACAAGTGATGACTAATTATGTCACAAATGCCATTAAATATACTCCGAAAGGATCTATAGAAATGGGGTATGAAGTAATGGATACAGGAATCCGTCTGTATGTAAAAGACACAGGTATCGGCATACCGGAGGAGAAAAAGAATAAAGTTTTCCATCGGTTCGAGAAACTCGATGAGTTTGCTCAAGGCACAGGACTCGGCCTTTCTATCTGTAAGGCAATTACCGAATCGATGGGAGGAAGTGTCGGTTTTGAATCTAAATACCATGAAGGCTCTCTGTTCTGGGCCATTATTCCTTGCAATCCGGAAGTGAAAACCGGGCGGGAGCTCGAAAGGCATATCGGGCCAAGCATAGATGAAGAGAATATGACATATGGCCGGAATCTGAATGCGGCTTTGGATAGAAAGACGATTCTGATAGCAGAAGATATCTCAAGTAATTATCTGTTATTATCGGCCATGCTGTGTAAGCATTATAATTTGCTTCATGCCATGAATGGACAGCAAGCTGTAGAGATGGCGAAGAACTACAGGATTGATCTTTTGCTGATGGATATGAAAATGCCTGTAATGGACGGACTGACGGCAACAGTTGAGATTCGGAAGTTCAATAAGGAATTACCCATTGTAGCGCTTACGGCACATGCTTTCGACTCCGATAGGGCAGCTGCATTAGAAGCCGGTTGTAATGATTATCTTGCCAAGCCGGTAGATAAAGCAAGACTGATGTCTGTATTACGTAAATACTGCTATTCTCCAGATGTTGCTTTATGACGGTTTACTAAATAATCGCTGATTATCAAAATGTTATATTTACCATGGTTTTACATTACTATGTAAAGCCATTTACCTCGGTATGTAACGTCTTTTACCTCCGTGCGTAAATCCTTTTACCCCGGTATGTAAATGCCTTTATCCCGGTATGTAAACGAAATATTCCTTTGGGGCCGGAAGAGTTAGGTCCTATTGTTAAAAGGTAGATCCGGTAATATGAAGTGATCCTTTAATCGGTTTCATTATGCCATTTGTACTCTTCTATATAATTATCAAAGTATTCTTCTTGATGAACGCCCAGCTTTTGGGCAAGTGAGATGACTTGTAGTTGTTCGGCGGGAGAGAGTAAAGTTTCCCCTTTTCGCTTCTGGTAATATCGTCTGATTCCCCAAGTGGCAATTAGCTTGTAGCGGAATGTACTTGCTGCATCTACCGTCAGGACTCCCGTAGTGCGTACAAATCCTTCAGCATAACGTACTTTTTCGTTTGAACAGTAATGTTGACATTTTTTTCTTGTCGCTTCTTTATTTGCTTTCGGATTCAGTATAGACAGAAAAGTTATACTTGCCGGAACATGATCGTACGCAATGCGACGTAGGCAAGTATCGGCATTTGGACAATCTTGTTCTATACATAAACTAAAATTATTGGGAACCATTGAGTAGTCGAACGTTTCTTTTTCCATTGTATATATAATAGGTTAATAATAGTTTTACAAAGGTACAACATATATTACCAAATTCCCTAATTAAACCAATCTAATTGATGGAGTGCCGGTTGAATATTCAAAAAGAGATGGATGACAGACTTGATGTTATTGAAGGAATAATGATATAATGTTTGTTTTATTCCGTCTTAATTTCTATATTTGTCACATCTTCTTGCTTCCGGTGGGAATAAGAGGAGATACTTATATTAACATGAAGACGTTTACGAACGTTATCTTCTGAACTCAAATCTCGCAAATTTGAAATCTACAAGAAGATAAAGCAACGAAACGTCCGCGAAGGTGTTCTATCAAACATTACGTTTGACGTGGTGTTCTGTATATTTCATCTTGACGTGGGCTAACTGTGTTGCTTATCCTTGTAGATGGGCAATGCGAGAGCCTGAGTTCGGGATAAGCAAAAGTACAGACTCCCACGTCTTTTTTTGAATCTCGCTCAGTCAGGGGAGGCTAAGGGCACAAAAATAAAAGTTATGAAACACACATTTCTTTTCGCCTTAGTTGTCATTATTGGCATTTCTTTGGTATCTTGCGGAACGGGGCGTTATGAAAATGCAAGCCGGGTAAAAGTAAAAGGGAGTCCTAACACAGATTTCTATGTTAAAAATCAAAAATCGTATACGGATTTGGACGGTTTTACACGCGAGATGAACGCTAGTCATGATGTTTCTATTGTTTGCAATAGAGGTTTCGAATATGTTGGTTCAACGGATGATACAGGTATGGGAGTTCTTGAGATAGGTACCAAGTCATACAAACAGAGTAGAGGAATAATCGGTCTAAAATCCGGGTATGAACCGACTAATTTTAAATTGAAAAAGACCTTTAATGTGTCTACACTCTTAAACCTACTTTTTCCTCCTGCTCTATTCTTTGATCACTATTTCGTGCTTAGCCGAGAAAAAGTGAACAGAGTAGAACTAAAGAACACTGTAACTACTAAAGCGATAGATTATTTTAATCAGGCATGCTTAGAGACTAATGTGGCTGTCAAACTCGAGTTGTTTCAAAAAGCGGCAGAACAAGATTACCGGAACGAAGGCGGGATAAGAGTATCGGCTTTAAAAAACATGGCTATCCTATATGCGGATAAAGGAGAGACACACCGTGCATATCTCATACTTAAAAAAGTAGAGAGGATGGTGGATCAATCTGTCGGCGCAAGAGAGTTATTAACTTGGTTGCAAAGCGTGGTAAACCATCAAAATGATGTTGCGGCAGACAAAAGGGCTAAATGGGAGAACAGGTTTAACACGATCAACAGCATAGCCGGAGGTTTACAAACATTAGGAACCTCTATGAATAGTAGTAGTTCGTATTCAGATGCGGTGCGCCCGTCTCCCAGTCCCGCAAGTGTATCTGGTAATTATCAGACACAGTACAACGAATGGGCTCGAAAAGCAGAAGCGCATTACAATTCTCTGACGAACTTAGGAGTCAGCGTGAATAATCGGAAAACAGGGAAGAAGAGCGGTAGTGCTGCACAAGGCATGAACAGTGGAAACTATACGATGATGAAGAAAAGTCTACGTGAAGCCCAACAGCAAATGAAGAACATACGGTTAAAGGCTCAAAAGGCAGGCATCGTTATCCAACAATCATCTTGGGAAACAGCTACTGTATCTTACTGAGTTTTACCCGTTCCTTTACATCCAGTTTATACGCTCTTTGCGTTTCGAATCTGGAGTATATGAAAAGGAAGATTATATATAAAAAACGTCGAGTATTACTTTATAAAAAAATACACCGGAACTTCATCTCCTTAGGGAGAATAATTCCGGTGTAGCCCTTAGTCCTCTTTGTGTTAGGGGACCTTTCCTTATTCAATGAGCTTATTTAACTTCAATGGTTCTGTCCGGTTTCTTCACTTCTTCTTCACTTAATTTGGGCAATTCAATATTCAAAACTCCATTTTCTACTTGTGCGGAAATGTGATCTTTGTCTACATTTTCAGGCAGAATCATTGTCTGCTGGAATTTTGAGTACGAAAACTCACGGCGCAGATAACGACCGTCTTTTTTCTCTTCTTTGTTTTCAGTTTTCTTTTCCATTGAAATTACCAGGTTGTTTTCTTCGTCAATACGCACGTTGAAATCTTCCTTGGTCATTCCCGGTGCAGCCAGCTCTACTTTGTAGGCTTTTTCAGTTTCAATTACGTTGATAGCAGGTGCAGTAGCATTTGCTTTTACCATCCATTCGTTATCAAAGAAATCATTAAAGATACTTGGTAACCAATTCTGAGATCTTCTAACAGGCATCATAATTTAGTCTCCTATCTTTTTAGTTAAACATTCAGGTTAATTTTTGAACTCCGGCTCTTTCTTTTGAACCGTTGTTCACTAAAGAAGATACAAAACCTGTGCCAGTGCCATATTCTTTCTTTGTTTGACTAAATGTCAGAGATGTAATGTCAAACTTGCTATCTTGCTGTCAAATTGTTCTCCTATTTATACTTTGATAAGATATTTGTTAAAAATTCCTCGGTCGTTCGATACCATTACATGCCTATTTTATCAGTTTGAATCTAAGGCGTAATTTTCCGTCGGCATAGTCGTAACTGATAATTTTAAAGATGCCTATTTCCGATGTGTTTTCTACGTGTTGCCCGATGCAGGCGCAGGCATCGTAATCTCCTATTCTAACAATACGCAACATTTCGCTTGCATTTTCCGGAAGCTTACTCAGGTCTACAATGCTTTTGGCTTTTTCGTGTGTCATGAACTCACAGGTTACAGGTAAATGGCGATTGATGGCTTCGTTTACTTTTTCTTCAATGGCATGAATCTGCTCCTCGGTTGGGCAAACCGGAAGTTCGTAATCACATTTGCTCTTTTTCTTTTCGATATGTGCATTACGTGAACGTGGACATCCGAATGTTTTTGCCATAGTAGCATTGAGCAAATGCTCTGCTGTATGCATAGGTGCGATTGACACATCCTGGAACTTGGGGGCTGCTTGGTTTATTTCCATAATAGACAAATTTTTATTGTTTTTGGACATAAGAACAAAAGAACATATTTTTTCTTATGGGTGATTATAAATGTTTATATTCTCTGAATTTTCTTTTTATTTCAATGCGTTCACCGCCAAAGTTTATTAATAAGCCGTGATCTATATTGGTAGCGGTTAAGTAATTTACTAATTGGGTTTCGTGTATGGGAAGAAGATGCTGTACAGCTTTAAGCTCAATGATTATTTTTCCTTTTACGATTATGTCCGCTCTAAATTCTCCCACAATTTCATTTTTGTAATATACATTTATAGGCATTTCTGTATCTGCATGAATGCCTTTTTCCTTTAATTCAATCATCAATGCTTTCTGATAAACACTTTCAAGAAAACCCGCAGCAAGATGTGTTCTTACATTATAAGCACACTGAATAATAGTTTTTATTAAACTTTCTATTTCCATATTCCTTCTTTTGTTCTTATGTTCTTTTGTCTAAAAAACAAAATAATATGTCTCTTTCGTATGCATAGAGGGATATTCTTGTTTGTTATGGTCGTTGAGTTGAAGTTGTTGTTCCATAATTATCTAAATGTTATTCACCTTTCTATATTTTTGATATGTATTTATTCTTTTACTATTTCTATAGATTTAGGTACTAAATCCATGAAAGAGTTCAGTCCGCAGTCTGCATAATCTTTTCCGGCAAAGAGTCGGATTATGGTTGTCGGTAGCCAGCTTTTTCCAGATTGCGGGTCTACTGCCATCCATCCGTATTGTTTAAGGTAACATTCGGCCCAGGCATGACATCCATAGAATTTTTGTTCAGGTATAAAAATAAAGCCGGCAACAAAACGGCAAGGAATTCCTTTCTTTCTCATAAGTGCCGTGAACAAATTGGTGTATTCGCTACAAGTACCTTTCTTTCTTTGGAGGATATGATTTACATCCAATGTTTTACAATCACCTTTTGAAATAGCCATGGCTAAAGAATCGTCAAAACTTATATAATGGGATACAAACTCTAAGCCTTTTTTAATAATTATCATTGTACTGTCTTCACCTTTGAATAAAGAGTCTGTTATGAGTTCGATAGCAGGAGAAGAATAGTCGATAAGTTTGGTTGGGTTCAGATAAGGAGCAACCTCTTCGTCATAGATGTCATTGGGGATATAAAGGGCCTTTTCTGCTACTTTTCTTTTTAAGGTATCGTCATAAGCTTTGGATACTTTTACGGTGAAATGGTAGACACTGTCTGCCTTTTTAAAATCAGAAACCTCTTGTGGATAAGAATCTGTGACCGGAGAGTAATTTCTTGTCACCATTCGATAAGTCGTCTGAGCATGACACAGGAAAGAAAATGGCATCAGCGACAATAAAAAAAGAAATAGCAACTTTTGCATGTTTTTCATGATAATGAGTTATTAGGGAAATATTAAAATTATTATTCCGGTATCTCTACCTTTTCCCCAAGATGTTTGGGAGCTTTATCGGTAATGATATCCATAAAGACTTTTACTCTTGCCAGTAATTCTCGAAGGTTGGTTTTAAAGCCGGCATATGCACTCACGTCCTGAGCATTATATCCAATAACCTGAAGATGGTTTTGCTGAGCCAGAAAAATAGCCCGTTCATTGTGAAATTCTTGTGAAATCAGAGTGAAACGCTCCAGACCAAAAATTAAATGCGCTCTTATAACAGAGTCCAATGTTCTCAGACCGGCATAGTCTAATATGATTTGCTGTTCGGGAATACCTGTGGCAATTAATGCCTGCTTCATTTCTTCGGGTTCATTATAATCATTTCTCCGATTGTCACCGCTCACCAATATATATTTGATTTTTCCTGCGTTATATAATTCTGTGGCAGCTTTAATCCGATAGTCGAAATACAGATTGTTTTTCCCGTTTTTCAGTTTGGGTGAGGTGCCCAATAATAGACCTACTTTATTATAGGGAATATCGGATACTGTTGAATAAAGATATGCTTCACTGTTTTTCTGAATAGTCCGATTACATACATAGATGGTAATTACAAGAACTGTCAGCAATAAAGGTGCTCCTATAAAGATAATCTTTTTCATTTTTTATATTCAGAGTTCTTTGCAAAGATAGGGATTTGGGTTGAAAGTTGACTTGAAAGCATAAAAAAAGGAGCAACGCCTTGCTCCAACCTTTGTTAACCTTAAATCTAATACTATGAAAAACACATTGCAAAGATACG
>ERZ791630.182-NODE-182-length-56212-cov-5.93773_pt1 | contig 56212 bp, 39 predicted proteins | sample MGYA00510264_ERZ791630 | MGnify/ENA primary metagenome ERZ791630 (study PRJEB30046, sample SAMN00715150) | human gut metagenome | study: EMG produced TPA metagenomics assembly of the A metagenome-wide association study of gut microbiota in type 2... | reverse complement strand
CTGCTGCCGCTCAGCGTGATCGAGGGGTAGAAGGCGGAACGGGCGGCGTTGGTAGTGTAGAATGCCTGTGCCAACGACTGTTCGGCACTGCGCACGTCGGGGCGGTTGGCAAGCATCTGCAAGGGCACGCCCACCGAAAGGTTCTCCGGCAGGCGCTGCTCGGCGAGGCGTCCGCGGGGAAGGGTGCGGGGGACGTCGGCAAGGAGCAGCGAAAGGGCGTTCTCCACCTGGTTGAGCTGTTCGCGCAGGTCGAGCAGGGTGGTACATATATTGTAGTATGTGGCCTCAGTCTGCGAGAGGGCGGCTTCGGTCACCATTCCGGCAGCTTTCATGGCGCGGGTGGTGGCAACGCTCTCTTTCCAGGCGGCTTCGGTGGCGGTGGAGATCTCGATCTGGGCGTCGAGCATCAGCAACGTATAGTAGTTGTTGGCGACGGCGGCAATCAGTTGCGTCTGTACCGCCTGTTCATAGTCACGGCTCTGCGCCACGACAGCTTGTGCACGCCGCTTGGCGTTCGTCAGCCGGCCGAAGATGTCGATCTCCCAACTGGCGCTGACGGGCAGTGAGTAGGTTTGCGAGGCTTTCCCGCCGTCGAAGCTGCTGGCCGTTCCCTGCGGGGAGAGGGAGAAGGCGGGCAGATAGGAGAGTCGGACGGAGAGCAAGGTGGCTTCGGCCTCTTTCACACGGAGGTGGGCCGTACGCAGGTCGGTGTTGCGCACGAGGGCGGTGTCGATCAGCGTGCGGAGGCAAGGATCGGTGAAGACCTCCTGCCAGGGGAGGCTGCCGAGGTTGGAGGCGGAGTCGGAAGGATTCGCGCCTTCTTGGCCGTAAAGGCCGTCGGGAACCTCGGTAGCGGGTTTGTATTTGGAGTAAATGCCGCAACTGCTGAGTGCCAGCGTGGCGGCAAGGGATATGATTAACTTTTTCATGATTGCTTGTTTTATGGGAGCCTCCCTCCCCCGGTTCCTCCGGTGGAAGAGGAGGGGAGGGGGCTGCTAATGATAAATAGGGTTGAACGGGGGAAGAACTCTTTTCACCGCAGAGTAACACAGAGTATCACAGAGTGATATGGAGTGGTACGGAGTCATACAGAGCGATACGAAGTAAAGTATGGCGGAGTAGTACAGAGTATCACCGGGTAGAGTATCACCGGGTGAATCTTGCTCCTTTGATCGTTCATACCAATAACCTGTCTTCCTCTGTGTCACTCTGTGTTCCTCTGTGGTGAAAAGAGTCCTTTATTCCTTCAAAGCCCCTCCTTTCGCTTCCTTCTTTTCCCGGTCGCTCGCTACGATCTCTTCCTCGATCTGCCAGTCGTGCGTCGGTTCGGCCTGTACCGGACGAATGCGTTCCTGCAACCACTGGAAAGCGATGAAGAGCGACGGCACGATGAACAGCAGTGCCAGCGTACCGATGACCATACCGCCCACGGCGCCCGTTCCCAACGAACGGTTACCGTTTGCCCCTACGCCACTTGCCACCATCAGCGGGAACAACCCGAAGATCATCGTCAGTGCCGTCATCAATATCGGGCGCAGACGGGCTTTGGCGGCGCTCAGCGCGGAGGCTATCAGCCCCATGCCCGCTTTGCGGCGTTCGGCGGCATACTCGGTGAGCAGGATCGCCGTCTTGGCAAGCAGACCGATCAGCATAATCAGTCCCGTTTGCAGGTAGATGTTGTTCTCCAGACCGAACAGGCGGGCGAAGAGGAACGAACCCATCAGTCCGCACGGCACGCTCAGGAGCACCGCGAAGGGGATCAGGAAGCTCTCGTAGAGCGCGCTCAGAATCAGGTAGATCATCAGGAAGCAGATGCCGAAGATGATCGCCGTCGTGCCGCTCTGCTCCGTCTCCTCACGGGTGATGCCTCCGTAGTCGTAGCCGGAGCCCTGGGGCGGGGGGGTGGGGGCGGTCTCCTGTACGGCACGGATGGCGTCACCCGTACTGTAACCGTCGGCCGGCATGGCGTTCACGGCGATGGAGTTGTACATGTTGAAGCGGCTCAGCGACTCGGCTCCGTACGTGCGGGTCAGCGTCACGAACTGGCTCAGAGGCGCCATCTCGCCGTTCGACATCCGCACGAAGGTGTTGCCCAGCGAAGCTTCGTCGAGGCGGTATTGCGGGTCGGATTGGATCATCACCTTATATACTTTCGAGAAGCGGTTGAAGTTGGACACGTACTGCCCGCCGTAGTAGCCCGAGAGGGTGCTCAACACCTGGTCGGGGGTGATGCCCGAGCGCTTACATTTCGACGGGTCTATCTCGACCAGCCATTGCGGGTAGCGGACGTCGAACGTGGAGTAGGCCATGGCGATCTCCGGACGCTGGTTCAGCGCGCCCAGATACTGCTGCGTGGTCTGGAAGAAGGTGTTCACGTCGCCTCCCGTCTTGTCCTGCATGTGCATTTCGAGGGCGTTACCCATACCGTAGCCGGAGATCATTCCCGGTGAGATGGCAAATACGGTGGCGTCCTTGATGTCGCCCGTCCGCCCGTATACCTGGCCGATGACCGACTGCACGTTGTCTTCCTTTCCGGGGCGTTCGTCCCACGGTTTCAGCTTCAGAACCAGCATACCGAACGAGCTTCCCTGGCCCGCCAGCAGTCCGTAGCCCGTCACTTTCTGCACGTGCTCCACTTGCGGGATCTGTTCCATGCGCTGCTCGATGCGCTTCATCACCTCGTCCGTCGTGCGCAGCGAACTGCCGGCGGCGGTGCTGACGTTGACAAACACCACGCCCTGGTCTTCGTCGGGCACGAGGCTGGTCTTCGTCGTGTTCATCAGCACCACCAGCAGGGCGATACTTGCCACGAGGAGTCCGCCCGTCAGCCAACGGTGTTTGATGAAGAAGAGCACGATGCCCTTGTAACGGTCTATCACCACGTCGAACGCTGCGTTGAATGCTTTGCGGAAGCGGGCGGCGAAGTTCTGCTTCTGCGTGCCGTCCTCGTTGATGTACGGTTTCAGCAGCAGCGCGCAGAGGGCGGGGCTCAGTGTCAGGGCGTTCACGGCGGAGATACCTACCGCTACGGCCATCGTCAGTCCGAACTGCGTGTAGAACGTCCCCGATGTGCGGGACATGAACGATACGGGGATGAACACCGCCATGAACACCAGCGACGAGGTGATGACGGCATTCGAAATACCTTTCATGGCGTCGATGCTCGCCATGTAGGACGATTTGTAGCCCACGTCGAACCGTGCCTGCACGGCCTCGACCACCACAATGGCATCGTCCACCACCGTACCGATGACCAGTACCAGCGCGAACAGCGTGATCAGGTTGATACTGAATCCCGCCATCGCCATGAAGGCGAACGTACCGACGAGCGACACGATGATGCCCACCAGCGGGATCAGCGTCGAGCGGATGTCCTGCAAGAAGATGTATACGACGAGGATCACGAGCAGGATGGCTTCGAGCAGCGTCTTCACCACCTCGTGGATGGAGGCGTAGAGGAAGTCGTTGCTGGACATCAGTTGCGTCAGTTCCACTCCGCGGGGGAGGTCTTTGCGTGCCTCTTCAAGGAAGTCGTTGATGCGGTTGTTCACCTCCGTAGCATTGGAACCTGCAGTCTGGAAGAGCATGCACGAGATACCATTATGCCCGTCCGTCGTTCCGCTGTAGGCGTAGCTTTCCTGTCCTAACTCGATGGTGGCGATGTCCTTCAGTTTCAGCACCTGCCCGTCGTCGGTGGAGCGGATCACGATCTCGCCGAACTCTTCCGGGGTGATGCGGCGGCCTTTGTACTTCATGGTGTATTGGTACGTCTCGTCGGAGTTCTCGCCGAACGATCCGGTGGCAGACTCGATGTTCTGTTCCGCCAGCACCGCCGAAACGTCCGAGGGGATCAGGCGGTATTGCGCCATCACGTCCGGTTTCATCCAGATGCGCAGGCTGTAGTCGCCTCCCATGATCATCATGTCGCCCACGCCCGAGATGCGGAGAATCTCCGGCTTGAGGTTGATACTGATGTAGTTGGCCAGGAAAGCCTCGTCATAAGAGTCGTCCGGGCTGTGGAGCGAGAACATTTGCAGGATACTCGTCTGCCGCTTCGAGGTGGTGACACCCACCTGGTTCACCTCCGAGGGGAGCTGTCCCGTGGCTTTGGAGACCCGGTTCTGCACGTTCACCGCCGCCATGTCCGGGTCGGTTCCCTGTTTAAAGTAGACAGTGATGGAGACCGTTCCGGCGTTGGTGGCGCTGGAGGTCATATACGTCATGTCCTCCACTCCGTTGATGGCCTCTTCGAGCGGGGCGATGACACTCTTTTGCAACGTCTCCGCGCTGGCTCCGAAGTAGCTGGTGGAGACCATGATGGTTGGCGGGGCGATATCCGGGTATTGTTCGACGGGCAATGTAAACAGCCCGATGATCCCGACCACGACGATGGTGATGGAGATAACGGCCGATAGGACGGGCCGTTCGATGAATGTTCGTAAGTTCATAATTATAGGGTTATATGTTTCCTTTGTGCCACTCTGTGGTGAGCCTTGTTCTTTGTTTTATTGCATACGATGAGCGTTCACCGTTCCTCGTTCACCGCTTTGATCTCCGTTCCTTCCCGGAGCAGTCCGACGCCTTCGGCCACGATCACGTCACCGGTCTGTAGCCCGCTCTCCACGATGTACTCCTGTCCGCCGTTGACGCGCGTCACCTGTACCGGAGCCGATTGCGCCTTGCCGTCCACTACCTTATATACAAATACCTTGTCCTGTACTTCGAATGTGGCCGCTTGCGGAATCACCAGCGCTCCCGTCTTCTCCGTCGGCACGATCACGTTTCCGGCGCCGCCGCTATGCAGCAGCCCTTCCCGGTTGGGGAACACCGCCCGCAGGCTCACCGTTCCCGTCGTGCGGTCTATCACCCCGCTGATCGTCTCGATCCGTCCCGCCTGCGGATAGTCCGAACGGTCGTTCAGTTGCAGGCCGATTTCCGGCATCTGTTTCAAGGCTTCCTCCTTCGATCCGTAACGGCGGATCAGTCCTAAGAGCTGGTTCTCCGTCATCGAGAAGTAGACGTACATGTCCGAGTTGTCCGAAACGGTAGTCAGCGGTTCCGGCAGGCTGGCGCTCACCAGTGCTCCCACCCGGTAGGGCAGCGTGCCCACTACTCCGTCCGCCGGACTCTTCACCAGCGTATACGATAAGTTGTTGCGTGCGTTCACCTCCTGTGCCTTCATCTGCGCCAGTTGCGCCTGCGCTGCCAGGAGAGAGTTCTTTGCCGTGCTCAGGTCGAAGGCGGACACCACGTTCTGCCTGTACAATTCCTGCTTGCTGTCATACGTCAGTTGTGCCGTGGCCAGCGACGCCTTTGCCGCCTCCACGTTTGCCAGGGCAGTCTGCAAGGCAGCCTCGTAAGGCACTTGGTCGATGACGAACAGCGACTGTCCCCGTTTCACCCGTTCCCCCTCGCTGACACACACCTGCGTCAGCGTACCGCTTACCTGCGGATAGATCTCGATGTCTTGTCGTCCGCGTATCGTTGCCGAATACGTACTCGATAGCGTCCGGTCGGCAGGCGCGAGGGTCATCACTTTGTATCCCGACTCCACGTTTGCCTGTGGTGCTTGCTTGCATCCCCCGACGGCCAGACAGCAGGCCAGTATCACGGCCTGTTTCACTTTACTTACCTTTTCAATCATAGTTCCTATTTAATTTTGTCGCGGCAAAGGTAGAGCGTTTTCCCCTTCGGCAGCTTTTCATACCCACCTCACTATTGTTCATAATCGGAACAACTTTTCGCCTAATTCACTAAAAAGACCTACCTTTGCAGGCGAAATAAAGAACACGATATGGAAAAAAGTAATCTGCTCACTCTCACTCTCGACCAGCCCTTCGTGGCAGGAACCGACGACTTCGCCCCTTTCTACAACCGGTTGCACAAGCTCAACTGTGCCATCATTCTCTACTGCCGCAGCGGTCGTGCCACGCTTGCCATCGACCTGAAGAAATACGAGATCACCCCCAATACCCAGGTTGTCCTCCTGCCCGGCTCCGTCATCACCCTTGAAGAGAAGAGCGACGACCTGCAGATCTCCTTTTTCGCCTCCCACATCGAGATGTTCCGTGAAGCCTGCATCCGCTTCGAACCCTCCTTCTTCCGCTTCCTCAAGGAGAAGCCCTGCTATACGCTCCCTCCCGAATTTACCGCCCCCATCAATGGTCTTCTGCACGCCACCGGCGCCATCTTCGCCGACACCGACCACCGCTTCCGCAACCAGATAGCCCGCAACCACCTGCAAAGCTTCCTGCTCGATGTATACGACAAAGTGCACCGCCTTTTCACCCATAAAGAGATCGAAGGCGGCAACCGTCCGAACGAGCTTTTTCATAAGTTCGTCACCTTGGTGCACGAGCATTGTTGTTCGCAGCGCGACGTTGTCTTCTACGCCGACCGTCTCTGCATTTCTACCAAATACCTGACGAGCATCTGCCGCTCCCTTATGGGCGGCTCAGCCAAAAAAGTGATTGATGATTTCACGGCCTTGGAGATCAAAGTCTTCCTCCAGTCCACCGATCTCAGTATCCAGGAGATAGCCGACCGCCTGAACTTCCCCGACCAATCTTATCTTGGCCGGTATTTCAAACGTCACGAAGGGGTTTCGCCGATGGAGTACAGGGCGAGGTTGGCGGGTCTAAAATAGGAGTTCTCTGGGAAATGCGTAGTTGCGACATCCGTCCCGGTAATCTTGATAATCAGCAGATTGTATTTACCTATATTTTTCTTTCAATGTAAGACCGTTTACCCCGGCACGTAAAGCCATTTACCCCGGCATGTAAAACTGTTTACCCCGGCACGTAAAACCATTTACGCCGGCACGTAAAACCGGTTATCCCGGCACGTAAATGAAGTCGGCATTCAAGGTAACAGATGTCCCCCTGTAGGATGCGCATCCAAACGACGCATTCTCCGGATGGAACCGAAGTATCCGGCTCTTGTGTGTGATTGAATAAAAACAGGAAAGGCGGTTGCTTATGTATACCAGATCTCGTTATACACAGGCTTTGTCCGGCTTTCTGCCGGAGTCGCCTTCCATGCCTGTGAAGAGGCATCTCCACATCCTTTTTCAATTGGCGACTGTTCCAACAGAGTCGATTCCAGAACAACTTTTCTGCCCGGTACGCTGTTGATAATGACTTCGAAATGACTGAAACTGAAATTCCGTGTAGTTTTCATTCCGGAGAATGCTTTCATTTCCTGTGACATAAGAGGTAACTATTTATAGTATGGTAATGAATAACACCGGAGGTACGAAAGTGTTTGCTAAATGGCGTTGTTTTCTGTTAATTTAAAAGCAGGGATGCCGGTTTTGGGTTAAATCTATAAGGAAAGCATGACGTAGTCCGGTTTGTATTACCTTTGCCGGTGAACTAAAGAAATCAGGCTATGTCTGTATTGTCAGAACCTTTGGGCATATCCGATACCGCCTTGCAGCAATATGCCGACCAACTCCGGAAAGGGGGACATACGTTTGAGACTTATCAATAATATCCGTGCCTGAATGGACGGACGGCAGAAGAATAGGATACTGTGAAGGGATAATTGAAAAAAATACCCCTGTCCCTGTCACATAATTAAAAAGAAAGATGTAATTTTGCATGCCAAAAAACAACTTATCTTATGGCAGTTTACGTAGAAGAAGTATCAAGAACTTTCGGTGAATATTTACTTATTCCCGGTCTTACCACCAAACAGTGTGTACCTTCCAATGTATCTTTACGCACCCCGCTGGTGAAACATGCGGCAGGCACACAAGCAGCAATCGAATTGAACATTCCTTTCGTTTCGGCAATCATGCAGTCGGTTTCCGGTCCCGAACTGGCTATCGAGCTGGCACGCAACGGAGGACTCTCGTTTATCTTCGGCTCGCAACCCATCGCCAGTCAGGCGGAAATGGTGCGGAAAGTGAAGAAATTTAAAGCCGGTTTCGTGACCAGTGACTCGAACCTGACACCGGAACATACGTTGGATGATGTACTTCGCCTGCTTCGTCAGACCGGACACTCTACCATCGGAATCACGGATGACGGCACACCGAACGGGCATCTTCTGGGATTGGTAACCAGCCGCGACTATCGCCTTTCCAGAGATCCGCTGGACAAAAAGATCAAAGACTTCATGACCCCTTTCGACAAGCTGATTGTAGGCGAAGTGGGACTGACACTGAGCGAAGCGAACCAGATTATCTGGGACCACAAACTCAACACTCTTCCCATCATCGACAAGGACGGCCGTCTGGCTTATTTCGTTTTCCGCAAAGATTACGACAGCCACAAGGAAAACCCTAACGAGGTGTCAAGCCCCGACAAGAAATTGCTGGTGGGTGCCGGTATCAATACCCGTGACTATCAGGAACGTGTACCTGCTCTGGTAGAAGCAGGAGTGGATGTGCTTTGCATCGATTCTTCGGACGGCTATTCGGAATGGCAATGCGAGACTCTGCAATGGATCAAGCAGCAGTATGGGGATAAAGTACTGGTAGGTGCCGGTAACGTGGTAGATAAAGAAGGCTTCCTCTATCTGGCGGAAGCTGGTGCGGACTTCGTGAAAGTGGGTATTGGCGGTGGATCTATCTGCATCACCCGTGAACAGAAAGGTATCGGACGCGGACAGGCGACTGCTTTGCAGGACGTGGCTCGTGCCCGTGACGAATATCAGGCACGCACAGGCATCTATGTGCCTATTTGCAGCGACGGCGGACTGGTGCACGACTATCATATGGTGCTTGCCCTTGCCATGGGGGCCGATTTCCTGATGATGGGCCGTTACTTTGCCCGTTTCGACGAATCGCCTACGAAGAAGCTCTGCATCAAGAACAATTATGTGAAAGAGTACTGGGGAGAAGGTTCGAACCGTGCCCAGAACTGGCAGCGCTATGATATGGGCGGGACGGAATCTTTGAAGTTTGAAGAGGGAGTCGATAGTTACGTGCCTTATGCCGGTAAGATGAAAGATAATCTGGCTGCCACACTGAGCAAGATCAAAGCTACGATGTGCAGTTGCGGTGCCGTTACCATTCCCGATTTGCAGCAAAACGCCAAGATTACGTTGGTTTCGTCTACCAGTATCGTAGAAGGCGGGGCACACGACGTGATTCTGAAGGAAAAAGGATAATAAACTTTTCACTATCCGCACACAGACCATCCAATAAGTGCGACTAATATAGGACAGGCGGACGGATACGGGGTTTGAGATGACTGTATAGTTGTTGAAACTCGTTTCGGTCCGCCTGTTTCGTAGGTCTGACCTTATTTCTCTGCGTTCCGGAACTTCTGTGGGGTCATCCCCACTTGCTTCTTGAAAAACTTATTGAAGAACGCCGCATTGTTGAATCCCAGGTTCAGGGCGATGTCTTTCACCGGAGTGGGTGTGGTTCGCAGCAGGGTTCGGGCAGCCAGGATCAGGATACTGTTGATGATTTCCATTGCTGTCTGTCCGCCCGATTCTTTCTTTATGATGTGGCAGAGGGTAGTTGATTTCATTCCCATTTCGGCCGCATAAAACTGTACCTGATGTTGGTGGGCATGATTCTCCTGTACCAGTCGGACAAACTGGCGAAAGACGGCGGAATGTTTGTTGGCAGGCGCTACCTGCGACAACGCTTTTCGCTGACTGAGCTCTGTGAACCCCTGTAGGAGTGCTTCAAGCATAGACTTCAGTGTGGCATGGCTGAAGAGGAACGGTGCATCTTTATGGATGTGTGTCAGAAGCGCGAAAGTCTGGACGTAGATGCCGAAAATTCTCGGGGACAATGGGAGCAGGGGGTGTTCGTTGATGATGTAGAACGTATTGATGATCGATCTGTCCAAGTGGGTTTCGTGAATGAATGCAAGTGAAAAGAGTACCGCATGCATCTGCACATCGTCCGATGTCTTCTGCACTTGTATGAAACTTTCTGAGGGGATAGCGATCATCGTACCGGGACCGATATTGTATTGCACCAGGTTGATCATCGCTTTGACACGTCCCCGCATACAGAGGGCAAAAATAACAGCTTTCGTCTTTTTGAGTTCGGCGCAATATGTCCACAGTGTTTCGCTGCTGATGCGGTCGGCAGTGGTGAAATTGTCTGATATATGTAACTCCGGAGTAAGCATGTTCTTTTGTTTGCTATAACGCTGAGATCCCTTTTTGGTTGCAAAAGTCATTATATTACGGTCTATTATAGTTAATGACTTGTTAATTCTGTCCGGGGCTTTTCTTGTCATAGTTAAAAGTGGTCAATCCGTACATGATGGAATGTTTTGTGAGAATAATAGAATATCGTTTCCAACCCGATTCGTTGCCGGTGACTGATATTAGTACGATCTTTGTGTTCTGACACAACTGAATTTATATGAACCGATTTTCATTCAACACCTTTGTTTTTCCTGTCTTTTTTTCTTCTTTGGCTATTGGGGACAATAGTCTGATTACGGTTATTGTTTTGCTGCTTATTGTCGTGTTTGCCTTGTGTGTGGCGGTGAAGTGCCTCTACGGGCAGAGGCGGGCGCTCAAAAAGGCGCTGGTGGGAGATGCCATATGCAGGCAACTGTTTGATGTGTGGCCGCTGAGCATTCTTGTCCTCGGCGCTGACGGGAAGATAGAACGGATGAACAAGTTGTTGCTGGAAGAGCTGCAACTGGATTTTGAAGCAGGTTGCCGGGCGACAGGCGGTTGAGATCATCGAACTGATCCAGGACAAGGAGAACCTTTTGCCCCGGTTTCTGAAAGAGATACAGAGCGGAAAGCGCAACATTTTGTTTTCTACCAATTGCTTCATTCGCGAGCCCCGTTCCAATATCAGCTTCCTGATTCAAGGCGGCATTGTGGGGATTTATGAAAGCGGCCGCTTGATCAAGATGATCGTCTACCTGCGCAATGTGCTTGAAGAACGGACGCAGCGGCATGTGCTGAATATCGCCCTGAGCAAAACACATATCTTTTCCTGGTCGTTCGACATGGAGCGGAACCTGATGGTGATTGACCCGCGTTATTTCGACTATCTGAAGATTCCGACCCGAGATTATACGTTGACCATGGAACAGTTTTCCGACTTGGTGCATCCCGATGACCGGAAGGTACTTTTCGACGCCCTTGCCGGGCAGTTGACGGGAAACTTGTACGAGGCGCCCGTACCTTATCGTCTGCGCCGGGGAGACGGGGGCTGGGAGTGGTTCGAGGGGCAGTCTACTTATGTGGGTCAGCTGTCGGATCTGCCGTTCCGTATTGTGGGTATCTGCATGAGTACACAGCGGTATAAAGATATAGAGGACAGGCTGAACGACGCCCTCCGGAAGGCACAGCGGAGCGACCGGTTGAAGAGTGCTTTCCTGGCCAATATGAGTCACGAGATCCGCACTCCACTGAATGCTATCGTGGGTTTTTCCACACTGCTGGTGAGCGAGCAATCCGATTTAAGGCCGGAGGACATCGAGGAGTATGCTGCGTTGATAGAGAAAAACGGGCAGTTGCTGATGTTCCTGATTTCGGATATTCTGGATCTTTCGAAGATTGAATCGAACACCATGGAGTTTAACGTTTCGGTTTTCTCACTGAACAAGATGTTTGCCGACATTGCCCGCATGCAGCGTCTGAACGTGAAGCCCGGTGTAGAACTGATTGCGGATCTGCCCGCAGAGGATGTGTCGATTACCGCAGACCCGGTAAGGCTGGAGCAGGTGGTGAATAATCTGATCAATAACGCGATAAAGTTTACGAGCCGGGGCAGCATCCGGATAGGTTATCGCCGGAGGGGGGAGAAGGATGTACAGCTGTTTGTCGAAGACACCGGGAAAGGAATGTCGGAGGAAGTGATTGCACATATTTTTGAGCGCTTTTATAAAGGAGATTCTTTTGTTCAAGGAACGGGGTTGGGACTTGCCATCTGTAAGACGATTGTGGAACATTTCGGCGGAGAGATTCGTGCGGAGTCCGAAGCGGGTGAGGGGGCGAGGTTTGAAGTCTGCCTGCCGATAGGAAGAAAATAGAAACGGGGGGTACCCAAATGAAACGAGGAAAGTCACGTTGCGCGTTGTCCCATAACCGCTTGTGATTTCCCCGTTTCTGTGTTTATTTTAAGAATGCCCTCGGGCATGGAGTCAATACACGCTTGCCCCCTTAATCACGATCTTTTCCAGCAATTCCTGCATCTTTCCGATCACCGGTTCCGCTTCCAGCCCGTATTCGGCCGCCATCACCTGCATCTGTGGGAAAGTGGCCCATACGCTGCCATTTTTATCCTCCCAAACGGAGATCTTCAGCGGCAATTCGATCGAGATGCTCGGATTATCCTGCATCAGCTTTGTGCCCACTTTCGGCGAACCGAAGACGATCACTTGGTTCGGGCGAAGCGTCAAGCCTACCTCTTCCGCATTCTTTCCGTGGTCGAATTTGGCGAAGACAGGGATTCCCATTGCCCGGAGCGTCTGCTCGATGCGTCCCATGGTTTCGTCTACGCTGAACTGGCTCTCGTAGGTGTACAGCAGGTTGTCGTTGGCTCCCGTGCCCATCTTGGCGCTGTCGAAAGCGGCGGCGATGCGCCGTCCCAGGTTCGTCAGGTCCACTCCCTCCTTGTTGGCGAGCAGGGTGACGCATACCAGTTCCGAAGCGTCGGTGAAACGGCTCAGGAAAGCTGAATGTCCCGATACGTCGCCTTTGATGTCCATCAGCCCGTTGTGGTTATAGAACTGCCAGCCTGTCATGGCGGGGACCACCTTGCCGTTGGCCAGCCGGGTGGGTTTGTACACGATGTCACGGTTTTCCGGTTTCTCGATCAAGGCGCTTCCCGCCAGTCCGATGTCCCAATGGGAAACGTTCTCCGCCGATGCCCAGATGTCGGAGAAACCTTTCAGTGCCGTAGGGCTGACAGCAGGCGCTGCGACGAGCCGGCCGTCTTTTTCAACGTATCCGGTCGTTGTTTCCGAGGGGTTGATATAGTCCCGGTCCTTCTTGAATGTCTGGTGCACGTTGCCCGTAGTGGTCACGTCCTCCTGTTTTACTTTCGCCAGGTCTTCTCCGAAGAAAGTCTGCCGCAGTCCCAAGTAGTCAATCTGATACTTCTTCACGAAATCGTGGTAAGGCATTTTGCCCGCCTTCTCGATGATGGAAGTCAGCAGCAGGAAGTTCGTGGCGCTCTGCTTCACGTCCGTTCCCGGTTCGAAGGTCAGTGGCAGTGCGGCTACGGTCTCGATCAGCTGTTCCGGACGATAATCGGCAGAGACGTCGAAACCCTTCTGCGCGCGGTAGTCGGCGATGCCCGAGCTGTGCTGCATCAACTGGAGGATGCTGACCGGTTTCCAGCTTTCCGGCACATCTTTCAGGTACTTGCCGACGGGGTCGTTCAGGTCGAGTTTGCCCCGTTCGTAGAGTTGCATCACCGCCACGGCAGCATATCCTTGCGAGATGGGGCCGATGGGCCAGAGCGTCTTGGCGGCGGCGAGGTTTCCTTTCGTGAAATCGGTCACTCCGTAGCCCACCACCCGGGGGATGTAAGGCGCCTGTACGATGGCAAGCGTCATGCCCGGTATTCCCTGTTCTTCCATAAAATCGTAAATCATCTGGTCGATGGCCTTGCCCTGGTAGGCAACGTGCACATTTCCCCTGCCGGCTTGCGGCAATTGGTTCTCATACTTCTTCATAATGGTTCCTCCGTTCTGTGCCGAGATCGTTGCCGAAGTCAGCAGTGCGACTAAAATTAATAAATTCTTTTTCATAACGTTCGCGGGATTGTTTTAGTTGTTTAAATCTGATGTTGCAAAGATAGGTGCTTATCGCTGCTCGGGAAAGAGCGATATCACACATTGAATAGGCAATTGTTCCCGAAGGCGGGGAAGAGTGGTGTTTCCACTCTCTAAAACCGGTTTGTTATAAGCCTTTTATATATAAATAGGTGTTTCCGTTCCCTCTTCTGATCCATTTCTTTTCCTCATAAGACAAGATAGCATGATTTCTTCTTGTTCGGGAAGAATTGCTAACTTATCCAGCCGTATGGCCCTTTCCCGCCCTGTGTGGAATGCCGATCTTTGCAAAGTCGGAAAACAAGCGGTACACCGACGCCGCACCCTGAGCTAAAAGGAGTATAAACATCTAAAAACAAAAAAAGATTATGGAAGGTATCAACACCCCGTTCGTCATTGACGAACACACAGCGATTGTAATGACAGACCCTCAGAACGATTTCCTGAGCGAGAACGGTCTGGGCTGGGGCGCTTTCGGAGAGAACATACAGAAGAATGGCACGGTGGAGAACCTCCGCCGCATCTTCGAGGTGGCAGCCGCAAAAGGCATGCTGGTATTCATCTCCCCGCACTATTACTATAAGCATGATCACCAATGGCTTTTCGAAGGCCCCATTGAGAAACTGATGCACGACACGGGCATGTTCGAACGCCGGGGACAGTTGACCGGCGAAGGCTTTGAAGGTTCGGGTGCCGACTGGCTGGAACTCTACAAACCCTATATCGATGGGGGCACGAATATCATCGTCACGGCACCCCACAAACTGTACGGGCCGGAAAACAATGACCTGATTCTTCAACTCCGCAAGCGTGGGGTGAACAAGGTAGTGGTGTGTGGCATGTCCGGCAACCTCTGCGCGGAGTCCCATCTGCGCGAGTTGCAGGAACGCGGATTCGAGGCAGCCGTCGTCTTTGACGCCACGGCCTCTGCCAAGCTCTCCGGACTGGATGCCGATACGGCAGCGTTCATCAACTTCACCCTGCTGGCAGAGAAGGTCTACACGACCGACGAGTTCGTGGCAGAGATGCGGCAGCGGTGAGTATACGGGGTTATATAGGCCGTTAATCGGGGGGCTCTCTCTGAGCGGAGTTCCTGAAAGGATATTCATCCCGGAAACGGCCTTCCGATAAACGGAAGATTCCCTTATCTCAACTTTCTCAATGGATGGGAAAAGCTGGGATAAGGGAATTTTTAGTATAAGTAATGACGGATTATGAACCGAATCTTACATTGGATAAACGATGACCCTGCTGTTGGGCAGGTCCGGAATATACATCGTTCCGGAGGCTACCGTGATATCTGCCGGGCCGGACAGCGGTTTCTCCGGGTTAATGTCGAGTGGCGTGATCTTTCGGGTATTCATGTCGACGGCACAAACTTGTGCGGGTGTCCAGTTGGTGATGTACATCGTTTTCTTGTCGGCAGAGAGGGCGATACCGTCATATTGTCCCGGGGTGGTGATGAACTTCTCTGGAACGGGGTTGCTCAGGTCGGTAATCTGATAGATGACATTGTTGTCCGTTGTCTTCCCGTCAGCGGAATAAGAGGCGACGTACATGGTTCCGTTTTCGATAATCAGCCCGTTAGGTCCGGCGATGCTCACCCATTCGGCAGGAATCCCCACTGCGTCTGGGTTACTGATATCGATGCTGAAGATTTTTCCTGTATTGGTGACAGAAGCATAAAGTGTATTCCCTTCCGCCACGAGGTCGTTTACGAAAAGATTGCCTTCGGGCAGCAGGACGACTTGCGGTGCTTTCTCCGGTGCTTGTAGGTTGTAGACTACGATTTTGTTGACGTCGCAGATGAACAGGTGCTCGTCACGAATAAACATTCCTTTCGGTCCGGAGAGGTTGCCGTCGGCAGGAATCAGGATTTCTGTCCGGTTGTCTTTATGGTAGGCGATGTATCCCCTGCCTTCCGTGTTGAGTGGATTGAGCTGCTCCGTTCCGAAGTTGGCGACCAGGATACCTCCCTGATAGGGGTACGTGCTTTCGCAGAAACGAATGCTGTCACTGATGATCGTTGTTTCCGGTTGCTGTGCCTCTTCCGCCGGCTGGTTTTGTTTTTTGCTTTGGCAACACAGAGCGGTAGCCGAGAAGGTGATCAATAGGATGGGAGTAAAGAATTTAGTTTTCATAAGCTGATCTTGTATTTCATAAGATGAATTTCATGCAGCAAAGATACAGGCAAACAGAGAACGGGTTGTTGCCCGTTTGGTTCAGTCTCCGGTCTGTTTGGTTCAGGGTACGTTTACGAATGCTTCGTCCCGGTAGCTTCCCACACCTTATGTATAGGTCTTCGATTATCTCCATTCCTCACTTCTCGTCCATCGTTCATCGCTTTTCGCCCATCATTCATTATTCCTCCCCCTATATTCAGTAGGTGTCATCTGATATTGCTCTTTAAAGAGCCGGGCAAAGTGTGCCGCACTCACAAATCCGCTCGCGTCCGTTACTTCTTCGATCGTTTTGTCCGACGTGTCGAGCAGATAAGCAGCGCGTTCCAGTTTTTTTCTGCGTATCCATCCGCGGGGAGCTTCACCATATTCCTGGGCAAACTCCCGCTTAAAGCTCGACAGACTTCTGCCGGAAAGCATAGCCAGTTCGTTGACGGTGGCCGGGGAATACAAATGCCGGTCGAGCACGACTGACAGTGCCGGGCTTTCGCTTCGTGCCGCATCCAGGAGGAAGGAAGCTATCAGTTGCCGGTAAGGACTGTCCAGAAGCAGGTATACCAGTTCGGTAAATTTCAGCCGGATCAGCTCGCACATAAACGGACTCTTACTCTTGCTGTATTCCTCCAACGAAGAAAACAGTTTCTCTATTTCCCGGTTGTGGGGAATGATCTTTACGGCTTCTCTTTTTGCCGGTATCCTTTCCGGTATACGTTCCGGCAAACATCCATTCAGTTGTTCGGTCAGTCCTTGCGCAACCCGTTTGCTGAAAAACAACATCAGGCTGCGGAACCCGTGTTCGCCGGTAATGTATTCCGACATCACGTACTCTCCCCTTGGTATCAGAAACAGTTCTCCGGGCCGGATGTCAAACTGATTGCTCCCTACCTTGATCTGCTTCACTCCGGAGAGGATGTATACCAGGGCATGGTGCGTCAGGAAAGCGTCGAAGTTTTCCTGTGTGGTAGAGTTGACGTATTGGAGCAGGCGTATGTTCTTGTCTTCACCCGGCTGTGCCGGGCGGAGAATGTCATCGGGGACGAAAAGGCGCTTAGTGGGCATAAGATGAAAGGTTTTGGAGTTAGCTGACGCAAATATAGGATAAAACTTCCTGAAAAATGCGGGGAGACGGGCGAAATCTTGTTCCGGTCGCCTTGCCCCCGCGCATATACCCTCTCTGCTTGGTCCGCCTGCTGTGCCTACAGCGGCATGTTTCCGTGTTTCTTCGGCGGATTCGTCTGCATTTTGTTTTCCGTCATCTCCAATGCCTGTATCAAGCGTTTACGGGTCTGTTTCGGCAGGATGATCTCGTCGATGAATCCCAGTTCGGCAGCCTGGTATGGAGTGGCAAACTTCTCTTTGTAGGCATCCAGTTCTTTGGCTTTGCTCTCTGCGTCCGCCTTGCGGAACAGGATGTTTACAGCTCCTTCGGCACCCATCACGGCAATTTCCGCACTCGGGTAGGCAAAGTTCACGTCCGCCCCCGTCTGTTTGGAGTTCATCACGATGTAAGCGCCACCATAGGCCTTGCGGGTGATTACAGTCAGCTTGGGCACTGTGGCCTCGGCAAAGGCATACACAATTTTGGCACCGTGGCGGATGATGCCGTTGTTCTCCTGCGTATATCCCGGCAGGAAGCCCGGAACGTCTTCGAACGTAATCAGAGGAATGTTGAAACAGTCGCAGAAGCGGATGAAACGGCTTGCCTTGTCGCTGGCATCGATGTCGAGCACACCCGCCAGGTATGCCGGCTGGTTGGCCACGATACCTACCGAGCGTCCGGCTAAGCGGGCAAAACCGATGATGATGTTTTTGGCAAAGTTCTGCATCACTTCAAAGAAGTAGCCCTCGTCAACAACCCGTTCGATGATCTCTTTCATATCATACGGTATGTTCGGGTCGGCGGGGACAATGTTGCCGAGTGATGCATCTTCGCGGTTGATGTCATCAGTGCAGTTCTGCTTGCGCGTTTCGTCCATATTGTTTTGCGGGAGGAAGGAGAGCAGCTCGCGGATCGACATCAGCAATTCTTCCTCGGTGTTTGCTATGAAATGCGTTACACCGCTCTTGCTGCTGTGCGTCATGGCACCGCCCAGTTCTTCTTTGCTGACTTCTTCGTGGATCACCGTCTTTACCACATCCGGTCCGGTGACGAACATATGGCTTTTCTCCTTCACCATAAAGATGAAATCCGTCAGTGCCGGAGAGTAGCAGGCACCTCCGGCGCATGGACCGAGGATAGCCGAAATCTGCGGGATCACGCCGCTTGCCATCGTGTTCTGGTAAAAGATGTCGGCATAGCCCGACAGGCTTTCGATTCCTTCCTGGATACGTGCACCGCCCGAGTCGTTCAGTGCGATGATCGGCGCGCCATTCTTCAAAGCCAGTTGTTGTACCTTGACAATCTTCTTGGCATTCGATGCTGAGAGCGAACCACCGTAAACGGTGAAGTCGTAAGCGTAGACAAACACTTGACGGCCGTCGATCTTTCCGTAACCCGACACCACACCATCGCCCGGAACCTTGTTACGGTCCATGCCATAGTTGGTGCAGCGGTGCACCATCAGCTTGTCAAGTTCCACAAATGTTCCCTTGTCCAGTAACATATCGATGCGTTCGCGGGCAGTCATCTTTCCGCTCGCATGTTGTATTTCAATCTTGGCAGCGCCTCCGCCTTGGGAAGCGATACGGTCACGCTCTTCGAACGTGGCATAGGCTTTATTTACTTCTTCCATTGTCTTTCTATTATTCCTTATTCTAACGTTATCAACGTCTGGTCTCCGGCGATATTATCACCTTCCTGTACCAGAATCTCTTTAATCCGACAGTCCGAAGTCACCTTGTAGTTACTCTGCATCTTCATCGCTTCGATGACGATGACAGTTTCTCCGGCTTTCATCTCCTGTCCCACACTGACGGGGATTTTCACTACCTTGCCCGGCATGGGCGAAATGATGCGGTCGTTCTGTGTTTCTTCACCTTTCTTGCGCATCCGCAGATATTTTGCCTGACTGTCCACAATCTCGACATTGAAACTGCTGTAGTGTGTATTCACTTTGTAACTCTTTCCGTTCTCTTTGCGAATCAGTTGGGCGTTGGAGCTGCGTCCGTCCATCAGGATGTTGCAATTCCCGTTCTCTGCCATGACAACGTCCGCTTCGAACGTTTTTCCGTCGATGGTGAGTACCACTTTGTTATCTTCTTTGCTGACCAGTTCTATTTCGGCCACGCGATTTCCTATATGTATTTCCATGCTCTTCTATATTCTTAATACCCCTTTGTGCAGTCCGAATTCTTTCCATTTGCTGATCGGGCGGTTGTCCGCAGCCAGTCCGCTGTTATTCTCCTCCAGGTTCATCAGGTAATCCATGTAAGCGGCGATCAGTGCGATGTTCTCTGCACGTTCGCTGGTACGGGTGATGCAGTGTTGGAGCACTTCCCCGTTTTTGCTGATGAATCCCGTATCGTAATGCCCTTCTACAAAGTCGGGAGTATCCATGATGGCGCGCAGATAACTGATGTTGTTCTTTACTCCTGTCAGCTTATATTCGTGGAGTACACGGCGCATTCGTTCGATGGCGTATTCGCGTGTGGTTGCCCATACAATCAGCTTGCCGATCATCGGGTCATAATAAATCGGAATCTCGTAACCTTCGTATACATAGCTGTCGATGCGCACCCCGATGCCGTTTGGCTCCGTAATCTGCTTGATGACACCCGGGCTGGGCATGAAGTTCATTTCTGTATCTTCTGCGCAGATGCGGCATTCGATGGCATGTCCGCGTTGCTGGATATCTTCCTGTTTCAGTTGCAACACCTGTCCTTCGGCCACTTTAATCTGCTCTTTCACTAAATCTACGCCGACTACCTCTTCGGTAATCGGATGTTCCACTTGCAGGCGCGTGTTCATTTCCAGGAAGTAATAGTTGCGGTGCTTGTCCACCAGAAATTCGATGGTTCCCGCTCCGACATAGTTCACGGCTTTGGCGGCGGCCACTGCTTTTTCTCCCATATCCCGGCGTAGTTCAGGAGTGACGAACACCGAAGGGCTCTCTTCCACAATCTTCTGGTTGCGGCGTTGCACCGAACATTCACGTTCGCACAGATGAATCACGTTGCCATGCTTGTCGCCCAGAATCTGGAACTCGATGTGATGCGGTTCTTCTACAAATTTCTCCAGGTAAACTGTGTCGTCGCCGAATGACGAAAGTGATTCGCTCTTGGCGGTTGTGTAGGCCTCTTCCACTTCATCTGCACGATGAATCAGCCGCATACCCTTTCCGCCACCTCCCATCGAGGCTTTCAGCATTACCGGATAACCGATTTGATTGCAGAGTTCTACCGCTTCTTCAAGGCTCTTCAGGTTTTCTTGAGTACCCGGAACCACCGGTACACCGGCTTCTATCATCTTGATACGTGCCGAAATCTTATCTCCCATCGCCTCCATGGTTTCCGGGTCCGGACCGATGAAGATGATCCCCTCTTCACGACAACGACGGGCAAAGGTTGCATTTTCGGACAAGAACCCGTATCCCGGATGGATGGCGTCTGCGCGGCACGACTTTGCCACTTCGATAATCTTTTCTATATTCAGATAACTCTCTTTCGATGCTGCCGGGCCGATGCAGTAAGCTTCGTCGGCATAGAGCACATGCTTCGCTGTTCGGTCCGCTTCCGAGAAAACGGCAATGCTCGTTATTTCCATCTCCCGGCAGGAGCGCATCACCCTCACGGCTATTTCGCCGCGGTTGGCGACTAAGATTCTTTTAATCATATTCATTTCTCAATTAAATGGAATACACATATTCATGCTTTCCACCCTGCGGACATGAGTCCACCCGATGAAAACACAGTATTTCTACGATTTGGGGCTTAACAACGATGCTTTCTTTCCTAACCCACGAGGTAAAAAAGCTCTTATTCATTGAATGGCAGGTCTTCTGACTGACTCTACATCTTATCGGACCTTCCCGACGTTTCCTTTTCCGTCAGTGGTTTGTAATTGGTTTATTGATAAGATGTTATATAGAGCTTCACAGCAGCGGGACTGTCCGGGATTTACACCCGATTCCCTTTTAATCTTCGTCCGTTGACCACGGATTCCGAACCAATTCGGGGACAAATATAGAGAAATATTGGATAGAGTGGATACTTTTTGCACGAAAAGTTCAATTTTGTGCAATGACCAACGGTGCTTTGTTTCAAAATAAATGTCATATAGACGAAACACAAATAGACTGTCGATTGTTCTTTTTTACAAATAAAAGAGCATAAACGGAATGAATTACTAACGAAATATACATGCCATGTCACACTTACCTACCTTAATTGCCGACCTTGCCCTAATACTGATGTCCGCAAGTATCATTACCCTTTTGTTCAAATGGTTGAAACAACCCTTGGTACTGGGATATATCGTCGCAGGATTATTGGCGGGACCTTACGTGCAGATTTTCCCGACTGTAGGTGATATTGAGAACATCAATATCTGGGCTGAGATAGGAGTTGTTTTTTTACTTTTCGCCCTTGGGTTGGAGTTTAGTTTTAAGAAATTAATAAATGTCGGGTCAGCTGCCTTTATCACGGCAACCACCGAAGTTATCAGCATGTTGCTGATCGGTTATATGGTAGGACATCTGTTAGGCTGGAGCACAATGAATTCTATTTTTCTGGGGGGTATGTTGTCTATGTCGTCAACAACGATTATTATCAAAGCGTTTGATGATCTCGGCTTACGTAACCAACGCTTCACGGGTGTTGTATTCGGGACATTGGTAGTTGAAGATCTGATCGCTATCCTGATGATGGTCATCCTTTCTACAATGGCAGTGAGTAAGGAGTTTGTAGGTGAAGAGCTGTTGATGAGTGTGTTGAAGGTTGTTTTCTTTCTGATCCTATGGTTCCTGATTGGGATATTTATCCTTCCGTTCTTTTTGAAAAAAGCAAAACGGCTGATGAATAACGAAACCTTACTGATCGTTTCGCTGGGACTTTGTCTGGGAATGGTTGTGTTGGCTACCCGTACAGGATTCTCGGCTGCACTGGGTGCTTTCATTATGGGATCTATCCTTGCCGAGACGGTTGAGGCCGAACACATAGAACATATCATCCAGCCGGTGAAAGATCTTTTCGGAGCTATTTTCTTTGTCTCTGTCGGTATGTTGGTCAATCCGGCTGTCTTGGTGCAGTATGCCTGGCCGGTGGTCATCATTACTTTGGTAACTCTTGTGGGTAAATCTATATTTTCTTCATTGGGAGTTTTATTATCCGGTGAACCGTTGAAGGTTTCCGTCAAGTCAGGATTCAGCCTTGCCCAGATAGGAGAGTTCGCTTTCATTATCGCAGGGCTGGGGGCTTCACTTAAAGTACTGGATAGTTTTATCCCTCCAATTATTGTTGCGGTATCGGTGATTACTACATTCACAACTCCTTATTTTATCCGGTTGGCAAATCCGTTTGCCGAATGGCTTTATAAAATACTTCCGCCTAAAACCAGGGAAAGTCTGGACCGCTATGCTTCCGGTAAGAAGACGGTCAATCATGACAGCGATTGGAAGCGGTTGTTGAAGACGATTGTCGGAAGAGTGATTATCTATAGTGTCCTTCTCACGGCGATTTGGTTATTGTCTGTGCAAACTGTTTATCCCACGATAAATGAGATGTTCGATGCTCCCGGGCGATGGGTAAACATAGGGATGTGTCTGGTCACACTTCTGTTGATGACACCTTTCCTGTGGGCACTTGTTTCAGATAAGTATAATTCCCCGGATGTATTTTTAAAGTTGTGGAATGATGATAATTACAATCACGGACGGTTGGTCGCGCTGATTTTGTTCCGTGTGTCGGTTGCCGTCTTTTTCATTGCAGGGGTCGTTATCAGTTACTTCAGCCTCAATTATGGGATAGGCATTGTGATAGCCGTTGCCATATTGGCATTGATTCTTATTTTCAGGGAGAACCTCACGCAATATTCGCATCTGGAAACACACTTTCTGACCAATCTGAACGGAAGGGAAGAAGCTGCCCGCAAACGTTATCCTCTGAAAAGTCGTTTTAACAGTGAGTTTAATGACAAAGATGTTGAGCTGACTTCCGTTTGGGTGTCTCCTTATTCGTCTTATATCGGTAAGTCATTGGATGAACTCCCTTTCAGGCGGGAGTTTGGTGTCAATATAGTAAGTATTGTCAGAGGGGAGCGGAGAATATACATTCCACAAAGTTCCGAACGAATTTATCCGCAGGATAAGTTAGTGGTGGTCGGGACAGACGGACAGCTGCAAGAGTTCCGGACGGAACTTGAGAACAGACAGGATTTGCCGGATGAAAAGAATATAAAACAAGATGTGACGCTTCATTCATTTACGGTAGATGAAGATTTTCCGTTTCTGAACAAAAGCATTGCTCAGTCCCGGTTAGGAAAAAGATATGATAGTCTCGTCGTAGCCCTTGAACGGGAGGGTGAATTGGTTCCGGTGAATCAGGCTACAGTTTTCCAATTGGGAGATTTGGTTTGGGTGGTAGGAGACAGGGAGAAGATCAGGCAGTTTTTGGTGCGGAAGAAGTAAGAGTGGTAAAGAGCAGAGGAAAGGAAAACGGCTGAGGCGAAAATTTGCATTTTGACAGATACACAATGAAGTATCATTCTGTATTTTCAATACGGTCTGTATTCGTTTCTTTCTGGCCTCGTTTGCGACTGCTTCCGAAAAGGCTCTTATTTTCCCATCAGACAGAATCAAAATGATGTGATTTTACCTTTTTATCAAGCATATGGTTGGTGGTCCTTGTTTTTAGACATCTTCTGTCGTTGTAGGTCGGATTGAACCTTTAAAATGATAGTTGACACATATCCCTCTGAAGCCTCCGATAATTTCAGGAAACTTGTATTTTACGCCTTCTTTTGCGTTATTAACTTCTTTCGGACAAAAGATTAGCTTCTTCCGAACAAAAGACTAACTTCTTTTCGGGAAAACACTTACTTCTTTTTTGGAAAAGAGTAAGGTCTTTTGTTATATGAAATAGCATATTTACTCAATATGATGCAACTTTCTGTATGTAAATGTCATATCTATGCGTTGTATTCTTCTGCTGCACCGGTTTTTAATATAAAGTGTGTTGTTCAAAAAGGGAAAATAGTTTCTTTTTGATGTTAAAATAGAGATATATGCATCTGTTTGTTTTTAGGCTTTTAAAACTCTGACTTTCTATGAAAAGTTAGTAGATACTATAATATTATTATTAAGTATAAAAGTTAAGATGCCGGTTGTTGATTTCTACTTTCATTGGCTATATTTGTGTATGTCTAAAATATAAAGTACTATGAAGTCCATTTTATTATCTGTTATTTCATTCTTATTAGTCATGAATGTCTGTGGTAAGAATGATGTGGATATGAGAACTTATTTGAAAAAAGTTCTAAGTAATCTTGATAAGGTAGAATCAGCTTCTTACCATGAACAATCTCAGTCCTGGCAACCCGGTGATACGACTGCTATAACTAATTCTTTTCGGTTTATTAAAGAATACACTAATCCTTCTGATTCGACTATCGGTGCAAGTTATGTGGCTCTTAACGCCAAAGATACGACGCGATTTGAATTTGGTTATGATGGAAAAGTGAAAATGATAAGTTTTCATGAGCATAAAGGGATTATGATCGATGATTTCACGACCAGAAAACTTCCTTTCAGGTTGGTGGGTCCTCCGTTTTTCTGTTACAGCCGGAATATCATCGGATATGCTTTGAGTACGGGGGATAGCATCACAACCGAATGGAAGGATTTAGGAGAAGCGTATTACTTCAAGTTGGTGATACATGAAGACAGACAGGTTGAATTTTTTGGAAAAGCGTACTACATACCGAAGCCTCCTTTTGACTTGGGGGACCCGACCTCGATTTACGAACTGTGGATTAATAAATCGGATGATTTGCCTTATAAAGTCCGCAGGGAAATGTCGCATCAGATTTCTGCCAATATATGTTCGGATGTAGTGTTGAATCAATTGTCAATGGCCGATTTTAACTTATATGATTATTTGCCCCAAGACTATGAAATCCGCAAGTATGGTGAGAAAGGAAAGACTACCCAACTTTCGGCAAGAGAACTTATAGGGAAGAAAGCTCCCGACTGGATGTTGAAAGATATGTACGAGAATCCGGTGTCGTTATCTAATCTTAAGAGTAAAGTGCTTTTAGTGAATCTGACCGGTATCGGATGCGGTGCTTGTCATGCATCCATCCCCTTTCTGAACGGGCTGAAAGAGAAGTTTAATGCCGATGAATTTGAAGTGGTTTCTATAGAAACTTGGGGACGCAAACCTCATTCGCTGCGGACTTATGCGGATAAGAACCAGATAAACTATAGATTCTTATGTGGTGATGAAGGTATTGTCAAGTCATACCGGACATATGGCGCGGCACCTTTCTTCTTTATATTAGATCAGGACCGGGTGGTCAGAAAAGTCATTCAGGGATATGGAATGGAGAAAACCGATAAAGAGATAACGGACGCTATCAAAGCACTGTTATGATAAAATGCATTTGCGGTTGGAGTTTATTCCAGCCGCAAATCGTATAAACAGGCACGTACCTCTTCCGGGCTGCCGATATGTTTCCCTATGTCATCTGATAGTTTCACGCATTCGCGCCATTCCTGATTCAGGTTCATCTTGCACTGCGATAGCTTCATGACGATGTTTGATGGCTTGAATCCGGTATCATTAGTCAGATTTGTGCCGATACCGAATGAACAGCGGATTTTTCCCCGGCAATACTCCTGAATGTCCAGTGCTTTGTCAAAGTCCAGTGCATTGCTGAATACGATTGTCTTGGTAGTCGAGTCAATGCCTAACTCTTTGTAACGGGCAGTCAATCGGTCGATAAACCTGAATTCATCGCCTGAGTCACATCTTACACCATCAAACAATTTGGCTTGTTTGCGACTCAGGTTGCTTAAAAAGATGGCAGATGTATAGGTGTCGGACAAGGCGATGCCGAGGTCCCCGTCGTATACATTTACCCAATTTTCAAGAGCCATGTAATTAGCGTGTTTATAACCGAATTGTGCTCCATGAAACATGAACCATTCATGCGGATGTGTACCCATGGGTTTCATGCCGTATTTCATGGCGAAATGGCAGTTGGAGGTGCCGATGCAATAGCGGGCTGTTTGTCTCAGGTGTCCGATGACTTGATCCTGCACGTCGAATGAGAAGCGTCTCCGTGTTCCGAATTCAGAGAAAAACAGTTGATGCTTGTTGGATAGTTCTGCCTTTTCGGATAGTTTACACAAGATATCTCCCATACTGGCGATATTGCCGGATGATTGATTCTTTATCTCGGAAACGATGGCAAGTAAAGGTACTTCATAAAGCGTTGCCTTATAAAGGTAATCACTGATCTCTATGTGGAGGTGTCGATCTCCGTCCAAACGGACTTCTATTTTTTCCGGTTGGAAACGGAAAGAAGAGAGCCATTCCCAATAGACTCTGGGGAGGAAACGGCAGTTCTTCACCATGTACTCCAGTTCTTCTCCAGTCAGTGCTACATGCGATAAGCGACTGATTTCTGTTTTCAGTCTTTCTACAAACTCGTCGCTGTATTCAGTTTCATCCCTGTCTTTGAAACTGAAAGTGCCCATCGCATACGGGAATAGTTTAATGTAAGCATACGAGGTAGTGAATTTGTAAAGGTCTGTATCGAGTATGGTACGAATAATCATTGGATTCTTTTAATTGGTAAAACGATATTTCAGATTTAAAATGTAGGGCGAAGATACTAACAATTGTCCAAAGGTTTAGGTTTTATAAAAGGAAGTTTTTAGGGTATCAGTACTTCATGCAGATTTTTTCTTCGCAGGTAGGGCATTGGCTTGCTATATCCCATACGGAGTAAAACGCCCGGTATTTCAGTTTTTTTATTGTTTAGCAGTTCTCTTTGCATTTGTTCAGAGAGGATTTCCACTTCGCATGGTTGATTGATAAAAGCGGTGGACACACCGATTTCCGTTGTTTTCAGCAGAAAGCACTCTAAAGATCTTCCCAGATTAATCCAATCTTTCGGAGTATCTTTCTCGGCACAGAACAGCATGATGTGTGAAGACGATCGGAGCTTTTTTTCATCACTTTTATTTTGTATTTTGGGAGTCAGACAAGCATTCATGATGTGGCGAGATAACCATTGTGGTAAGTTAGGTGCACCAAAAACGGCATAACTTAAACCATCTTTAGTCGATTCTGCATGCTTCTTATTGAACCTCATCCAGTTTTTCAACTCATTCTTGAAGTGGAAGTCGGTCATCTGGATTGTATTCCCCCTCAGAACATAGTAACGAACTCTGTCGAACTCAGGCGTTCCGATTTTCCAGCAATGGAGGTGCACTGTTGCTGCTTTCGGTATTGAAAGCAACTTATGTATCATTTCTTCCGGAATCAGTTGTCCTGTATATATACTTCTGTTGGTTTGCCGCTTGCCAATTTGTCCAATGATAGAAGAAGGGGTAATTACGCCTGCATTGGGCTGGAGTTTTACTGTGATATTCCCATTATCTGCAATGTTTACTTGGGTTGAATATCCTTTAGTTTGTGCAGCCAGGCACAAATTTTCAGTTGCACATCCCAGGGAGATGAACATTTCACGCTGGTTTCCATCCACAATTGATAGTGTTTTAGTTTTATCCGGATGAATCTCAATACCTGCTTCTACGATACGAAATAACCAAGGTTGGGTGTTATGTCCCGAAGGAGCTTTAGTGGCTTGTTCTATCATGAATAAATAGTCATCTGTTATTGTTTCCATAATTAATAGATCGATCTGAGATCATTATTGCTGTATTCTATTATATCTTTATTGCATCCGTTGAGTAATATTGCCAGTATGCAAATTCCAAACGTTATCATCTTTTTCATTTTTTGTTATTGCTTTTCTAACCATAGGTCCACTAATATGTTGATTCCGTCTTCCAGTTCTTTCCAACCGCTCTCTTCCTGAAGTTTGAGACCATTGAGGGTAGAACAGTTTTCTTCCAGCAACGTGAGATAACTGATGGCTGCTGTAATGATAGTGGCAAGGGCTGCTATTTCTTTTTGCGGGTGTTTTGACAGTTTGCTTACAGCATCTATCAGCCAAATGCCTTTGGCTTCTCTTTTCTCGCGGAGGTCTTTTATAAAATTGTTGTCTGACGTGAGTTCCCATCTGTATAGCCGTTTCAAAGTGTAGCTTTTTCGCATTATTATGATTTGTTTCCGGAACATCTCTTTGATGAATTCACCAAGGTGGTTTTTATCCGGTAGTGCTCCGTCAAAGTTAATCCAATAATCATGTTGGCCGATATATGCTGCTATCAGACCTTCTAAAGAGTTGAAATAACGGTAGATCAACATTTTTGATACTCCGGCTTTTGCTGCTACTGCATTGATGCCTAATCCTTCGAAACCTTTCTCTTCGATTAATTCGTCTACTGCTTTGATGAGGATTAGTTCTGTTACCTGTCTGTTTTTGATAAACTCTTTTTCCATGGCTTTATATTATTGTTACTGATCGGTCACAAAAATATGTTTCTTATCGGTAACATCGAGAGGAAAAGAGAAATATTTTTCCCAAACAGCATTTTTCTACTGTTTGGGATATAATATTTTTGGGGTAAAAGGAGAATCTTTTATGCCAGGTTTACCGTTGGATTGTGTATGGTCAGCCCGCCGTCTACTACTATTGTTTGCCCGGTAATGTATCGCGCGTCTTCGGAAGCCAGAAAAGCAATTGTTGCGGCGATGTCTTGCGGTTCTCCTAAATATGGTGTCGCACATTGTCCGAGAAATACGTTCCGTATATCTTCATTCAGGTTGTTTAATGCTGCAGGTGTGAGAACCAGTCCCGGGGCTACAGCATTGCATCGTATGTTTTTCTTTCCTGTTTGTGTCGCAATGTATTTGGTCAGATTGATGACTCCTGCTTTGCTTGCTCCATAAAGAGTGCCGTTCGCATCAGCTGTAATTCCACTGACTGAGGCTACGTTCACAATATTGCCACCGCCATGTGCGTTCATTATGGGGATAACCAGTTGGGACAGGTACATGGTACAAGATAAATTAAGATGGAAAGCTTCGTCGAAGTAATCCATGTCCAGTGTCTCAATGTCGGTATCCCGTTTAGGATTTGTACCTCCTACGTTGTTTACCAATACATCTACCTGCCCGTATTCTTTTATGGCAAAGGCGATCAACTCTTTGCAACTCTGCAATTCTGTTGCAGAAAAATAGATCGGGCGTACATCTGCTCCTAAAGCATTGAGTTCGGCAGCAAGTTGTTCTGCTCTTTCTTTTGAGTGGTCGGCTATAACAACTTTCCCACCTTCGGATACAATGCGGCGTGTGGTTGCTTCGCCAATTCCACCGGCAGCGCCCGTGATAACGGCTGTTTTATTTTCAAATCTGTTCATATAGGATTATTTTTGAGGATTATTATCCTCAAAAACAGTTCATTGGGGAATTTGTTATCCGAATAAACCCTCTTTAGCACCATTTGCCTGACTTTAGCATCTATGTATCTTCTATTTCGCTAAATCTTTATAAGTCTGTTAAATGTTAACAAAAGAAAGGCTAAATGTTAACATCATGGCTCTTCTATTAAACCATGTTATAAGATATCCTGTTTTGCTTTGTAAATTTGCAAAATTACCAGAAGTCCGTATCTTTGCAATGTGTTTTTCATAGTATTAGATTTAAGGTTAACAAAAGATTGGCTGTCTGGGATAGATAGCCTTTTTTTATTGCCATATATGAAGCGGTTAGCATTAAAATACTTATTATTAAATTATTGGTGAATAGAGAATTAACCGGGTGAAAGGCAGGGATAAACAAAATAGTGGATAACCTCTATTCTAATGTAAGCTGTTATGTAGGCAAAAATTAGCCTACATAAGTTTTGGTACAATCTCAAACTATCGTTACTAATAAGGATTAATTGCTTTTTATCGGCTTCTATTTCCCGATGCAGCATATTATGCTAATTGACTATCAATATTTTATGGCTTAAAAGATAGAAGGCTCAAAAATTTACTTGTTTTTTCGCCGAAAATCGAAGATTTAACGTTTTTAACCTTAGTTTATCTTCAAACGAAGGGAAAAAGAGAAAAATGGCTCTCTTTTGTTCCGAAGCCTCCGGTTCGCAAAGATAAGGCATATTGGTGATTATTTCGCCGATTATGGCTGTAAAATAGAGGGTAATTTTACGGATTTTCTGGTGGGCTTTTGGTGGCTTGATAAGGAGAAAATCTTGCTTTGCTTTTGGGTTAGGATTTCGGATGCTTTTGCAGCCAAATGAGAAAGTCGGCAGATATGGTTCGGTTTGGCTTTGGCGAAGCCATTTCTTTTCCTCCCTTTGTTAGGTTTACTTTAATGCTCGTATATATGAATACGGAGATAAAGTAAAGTTGCTTTTCATTTGGAATAGCCAATCTAATCTTGAGATTTGTGTTTATGTAACGAATAATATATTGTTTGTTATATGGGTGTATTGGCGCTTACAAACAATATGATAGCATTTGCATTTTCCAAAGTAAAATCACCTTGTCTTTCGCACTTTTCCAAAAATGCTTGTCGGAATCTGCTGCAAAGACATTGGATTCGCTTGGAAAAGTGTAGAACCATTATATTGTACTTGTTTTAGCCATCTCTTCTAGTTTTGTGAGTTTTCCTTTTAATATATCATTAAATAGATAAAATCTAATATCTTTGTATATTATATGATGAGTTGATTATGACAAAGAATACAATGGGAACCAAACTGCCTCGAAAATTGGTGCAGAAGATGTCGATTGTAGGAGAACAGATTAAATTGGCTCGCCTACGAAGGAATCTGAGTGTGGCTCAAGTGGCGGAACGTGCCACTTGCTCTCCATTAACCGTGTCCCGAATAGAGAAAGGTGCGCCGACCGTAGCCATCGGAATCTACTTGCGTGTGTTGTATGCTTTACAGCTTGACGATGATATTCTGTGGCTGGCCAAAGAAGACGAGTTGGGAAAAGCTTTGCAAGATTTGAGTTTGAAAACAAGGAAAAGAGCTTCAAAAAAGGAATAGAGCACATGTTCTCCTATACATAAGTTGCAATTTGCTCTTTGGGAATAAAAAAATACAGCTTAAAATTTTGTATTATGCCATAAAAACATTATGTTTGCACTGCATAATAATGTGGGATATGAAATTTGTTGATAGAATAGATGAAGCAGCACGACTGAAGGATGCTCTTGCAAGAGAGAAATCCTCGTTAGTTGTGATGTATGGTCGCAGACGATTGGGTAAATCAACGCTTATTAAAAGGGTGTTGTCAGAAAATGATGTATACTTCCTTGCAGACCGTTCGGAAGGTCAACATCAGAGGGCATTACTTGCAAAAGTGATAGCACAGGTGTTTCCTGATTTTGAGAAGTTGTCGTATCCCGATTGGGAGTCGATGTTTCGTGCGGTTAATTATCGAACAGACAAACGTTTTACTTTGTGTTTGGACGAATTTCCGTATCTTGTGGAGCAATCTCCTGAACTGCCGTCTGTATTGCAGAAACTTGTTGATGAGAAACAGTTGAAGTATAATCTGGTGCTTTGTGGTTCATCACAAAATATGATGTATGGGTTGTTTCTTGATTCTACTGCGCCTCTTTATGGTCGTGCTGATGAGATAATGAGACTTACACCTATACGTTTACCCTATATTCAGGAGGCATTGAATCTTAATGCGATGAACGCTATTGAAGAGTATGCTGTATGGGGCGGTGTGCCGCGCTATTGGGAACTGAGGGAAAACAGAATTTCGCTTGATGATGCCATGTGGCATAATATTCTTTCTGTAAATGGGGCTCTTTATGAGGAGCCGATAAAACTGTTTCAGGATGATGTTAAGGATATAGTCAAGACTTCGACAATAATGTCTTATATCGGTACTGGTGCAAACCGTCTTTCCGAAATTGCTGCACGATGCAATGAGCCTGCAACCAATCTGTCGCGTCCATTGAAGAAACTTGTTGATCTTGGATTTTTGGAAAAAGATGTTCCGTTCGGAATTGATGAAAAAAATGCGAAAAAGAGTCTTTATAAGATAGCCGATCCATTTATGGCATTCTACTATAAGTTTGTTGTTCCTAATCGTTCGTTCATAGAACTTGGCCGTCGTTTACCCATAGAACAGGCTTTGACTGCTCATTTCTCTGAGTATGTGAGTATGCAATGGGAAAAACTGTGTCGGGATGCCGTCACAGGAAATCTTGTTAATGGAGTAGTTTATGGCCAAGCAAAACGCTGGTGGGGCTCTGTTCTCAATGAGGATAAGAAGCCGGAACAGGTCGAGTTCGATGTAATGGCCGAATCGCTTGATAAAAAGTCTCTGTTGGTCGGAGAATGCAAATGGACAACCCAAGAGAACGGCAAACAACTGACAGCAGAACTTCTCCGCAAAGCTAATTTGCTGCCGTTTGCTAAGAACTACACCATCGTTCCGGTGCTGTTCCTTAAGAACGCTCCGAAAGGTGATTCCGAGAATGTGATGTTGCCGGAAGATGTTGTTGAGTTAATGAAATAAAGGAATCTCAAATCCACTATTTGACAGAGTTATTAGATGGCAAAAAAAACAATAAATAAAGAGCTTACAGGTGCACAGGACTTATACAATTTCTTGTTTGAGGCCTGTAATATAATACGCGGTCCTGTAAGCCAAGATAATTTTAAGGATTATATCACGCCTTTGCTTTATTACAAGCGGATATCTGATGTTTATGATGAAGAAACAGAAGAAGCTTTAATATCAAGTGGTGGTGATAAGGAGTATGCATCTCTGCCAGAGCAACATCGTTTTGTTATTCCTGATGGTTGTCATTGGCAAGAAGTCCGAGAGCGTACAGAAAATCTTGGAGCTGCCATAGTCGGTGCTATGAGACAGATAGAGATAGCAAACCCAGATACATTGTATGGGGTGCTATCTATGTTTTCATCTCAAAAATGGACTAACAAAGCAATACTCAATGATAGCAAGATTCGTGACCTGATAGAACATCTATCAAAACGAAAACTTGGTAATAAGGATTACCCTGCGGACTTAATGGGTGATGCTTATGAAATATTATTGAAGAAGTTTGCCGATGATAGTAAGGCTCAAGCTGGAGAGTTTTATACTCCTCGTTCTGTTGTGAGATTATTAGTGCATATTCTCGACCCGCAACCGGGGGAAACTGTATATGATCCTGCTTGTGGTAGTGGAGGAATGCTTATCGAAGCTATACGATATATGCACGATGATTCTCTTTGCTGTGGAAGTATATTCGGACAAGAGAAGAATGTCGTGAATGCGGCCATTGCTAAAATGAATCTATTCCTGCATGGTGCATCTGATTTTAATGTAATGCAAGGCGACACATTGAGAGACCCAAAAATTCTTCAAGGTGGTAATATCGCCAAATTCGATTGTGTTATAGCAAACCCTCCATTTTCTCTTGAAAATTGGGGAGCAACGGAATGGAGTTCAGATAAATATAAGCGCAATATCTATGGCACACCGAGTGATAGTTGTGGTGACTATGCGTGGATTCAGCATATGATATGTTCTATGTCCTCTGGCAAGGGGCGTATGGCTGTTGTAATGCCACAAGGCATTCTGTTTCGTGGAAATCAAGAAGCAGAAATACGGAAGCAATTAGTGGAAAGTGATTTGATAGAAGCCGTTGTTACATTAGGAGATAAATTGTTTTATGGAACTGGACTATCTCCGTGTTTTTTGATAATACGAAGAATGAAACCGGCTCATCATTCCGGACGGATTTTGATGATAGATGGTTCCAAAATTCTAACTCAAAAGAGAGCGCAGAATATTTTAGAAGAGAATGATATAGATAGGTTATATTCACTTTATCAAAATTACTCCGATGAAGAGGACTATTCTCGAATTGTTACATTGCAGGAGATAAGAGATAAAGAGTATAATCTTTCGCCCAATCGCTATGTGGTTTACCACAAGGAGGAAATTCGTCCTTATGTGGAGGTATTGGCAGAGTTCAAGCACGCATACGAAGATGTGAAGCGATTGGAGAAAGAATTTTCATTACTCATTAACGCATAATCAATATGGCAGAAAAAGTAAAACAATATCGTCATCCTGATGACCCTATCACACTTGATGAATTCAAGAGTTTTCTTTGGGCAGCAGCTACTCATCTGCGAGGTCAGATTGATGCGGCAGGATATAAAGAGTATATTTTCCCTTTGCTTTTCTTCAAACGAATTTCCGATGTTTATGATGAACAGTTTGAAGGGTTTGTGTGTGAAGGAGGAGTTGAGTATGCAGGTATGCAAGTAGAAGATCTCCCCATCCGTATTCCTGATGGTGCGCACTGGAGAGATGTTCGTAAGGTAACCGAAAATGTAGGTAATAAATTAGTCGAGGCGTTTATTGCCATAGAACAAGCCAACCCTGCCAAAGAGATGGATGGCAGAAAAATAGGAGGATTAGAGGGAATTTTTGGCCCAAAGGATGGTTGGACCAACAAGGCAAAGATGCCCGATAGTATAATCACTTCGTTGATTGAGGATTTCTCTAAATATACGTTGAGCCTGAAGGCTTGTCCTGCCGACGAGATGGGGCAGGCATATGAATACCTTGTTGGAAAGTTTGCCGATGATGCCGGGAATACAGCTCAGGAGTTCTATACGAATAGAACAGTCGTTCAACTTATGGCTGAAATACTACAGCCCCAACCGAATGAAAGTATTTATGACCCAACTTGCGGTTCCGGGGGAATGTTGGTCAAATGCTTAGACTATCTGCGTAACAAAGGTGAAGAGTGGCAGAGTGTGCAGGTGTTCGGACAGGAGGTAAATGGATTAACTTCTTCTATTGCGCGAATGAATCTTTATCTGAACGGCGTAGAGGATTTTTCAATAGTTTGTGCTGACACATTGGAGCATCCTGCATTCTTGGATGGTAGCCATCTTCGTAAGTTTGATGTAGTTTTGGCAAATCCTCCATATTCTATTAAGGAGTGGAACCGTGAAAAATTTATGAATGATAAGTGGGGACGTAACTTCCTCGGCACACCACCACAATCAAAAGCAGACTATGCTTTTTTACAGCATATTCTTGCTTCAATGGATTCCAAAGCAGGTAGAGCTGCTGTTCTTTTTCCACATGGTGTTCTCTTTAGACGTGAAGAGGAGGAATTACGAAAGAAACTTGTTGAATTAGATAAAATTGAATGTGTCATTGCTTTAGGACATTATCTATTTTATAATTCCGCGATGATTTCATGCGTAATTATATTTAATGAGAACAAACCGTATGACCGGAAAGGTAAAGTTTTATTTATTGAGGCAGAAAGCGAAGTAACAAGAAAGAATGCACAAAGTTATTTGGAGGACAAACATATTAACAGAATGCTCAATGCTTATAATAGCTTCTCTGATGAAACTGGCTATTGTAAAGTAGCGACAAATGAAGATATTTTGTCCAATGGTGGAAAACTTTCTGTATCTCTCTTTGTAGAGGGAAAATCAGAGGAATTCTTAAACTATGACGAGGCCGTGGAAAATTGGAAATCAAGTCACAGCCAATTGTCAAAAGAATATTCTTCCTTAACAAATCTATTATTCCATGAAAATAATTAATTTAAGTTCAATAGCCAATCCTATATCTATTTCTGTCCAAAATCCGAGTCGGTCTGATTATGACAGATTCATAGGACTGGAACACTACGATAGTGGGGAACCTGTTATTACTCGTTTTCAGGGGACGGAATTATTGACTACTTCGGCTAAGGCATTCAAAGCAAATGATATTTTAATAGCACGAAGAAACGTATATCTTAAACGTGCTGGCATTGTATTCTTTGATGGCATAACTTCAGGAGATTCTATTATTCTTCGTTTAAAAGAAGACACACAAAAAACGATAGGATATTCGCGTGAAGATTTAATTAGGTATATCCCTTTTATGCTTAATTCTGAGCATTTTTGGATATATGCTAATAAACATGCTGATGGGATGAACTCAAAACGTATTTCTAAAGATACACTTCTTGAATATGAGTTTGAATTACCATCAATTGATGAAATGCGAGACATATCGGATAAGCTTTGGGCTGCTTATCGGTTAAAAGAGGCTTATAAAAAGTTGCTTGTTACCACTGATGAAATGGTGAAATCGCAATTTATCGAGATGTTTGGTGATCCGATGACGAACACAAAAGCTTGGGTTGAGTTTGGCTATATAGGTAACTATACTCAGATTGTTCTTGGAACTACACCAAATTCCAAGAATTCATCTTATTGGAATGGTGAGATAAAATGGATTACTCCTGCAGAAATGACAGAAGAATCATACTATATATATGATACCGAACGCCATTTGACAGAAGAGGGATTAAAGGCGGCTAATCTTACATTATTGCCTTGTAGATCAGTATTATTCTCTACAAGAGCTCCTATAGGTAAGGTTGGTTTAGTAGGTTCACCTATGTATTGTAATCAAGGTTTTAAGAACTTTGTTTGTGGTGATCAACTTAATCCTGTATACCTGTACTATTCGCTCATTTTCAAGAGAGAGTATTTGGTTTCATTGGGAACTGGTACTACCTTTAAAGAACTTTCTAAGAAAGCTGTTGAGAACTTAAAGATTGCAGTACCTCCTTTAATACTCCAGAATAAGTTTGAAGAGATCTACCAACAAGCTGACAAATCAAAATTTGAATTGAAGCAGTGCATTGAACATATCGATAAAGTCATAAAGAGTTTAATAAACGGATAGAATAAAAGAGATGCGTTGATAGCTGTGGCTTAATTGGATAACAAATTTATTAATAATATGATAGAGAATCTGATTAATGACATAGAGCAGGCTATGCTGGGAGTTTTAAACAACGAGCAAATGAGTCAATTACGAAAGGTGCTAGATTATGCCTTTCGTGATATCAACGTGTCGTCTAAGAACAATGAAGAGTGCAGTGGTAATAGTGAATTAATAGATAGTTTTTTGTCGGCTAAACGAGTCGAAGGTTGTTCGGATAAGTCGATGCACTATTATCGAAGTACATTAAATAATGCTATCAGGAAAATAGGGAAAAATATTCGCCATATTACTACTGATGACTTGCGTAATTACTTGAATGATTATCAGCAGACAAGCGGTGCCACAAAGGTTACGGTAGACAACATACGCCGCATTTTGTCAAGTTTCTTTTCATGGCTTGAGGATGAGGATTATATTGTGAAGAGTCCGGTACGTCGGATTCATAAAGTAAAAGTCGGAAAAACAGTCAAAGAAACATACTCCGATGAAGCGTTAGAACAAATGCGTGACCATTGCGAAGGTATTCGCGATTTAGCCTTGATTGATTTGTTGGCCTCTACTGGTATGCGTGTCGGGGAGTTGGTCAAACTCAATCGGAACGATATAGACTTTGAAAACCGGGAATGCATCGTTACCGGTAAAGGCGATAAACAACGTCGAGTTTATTTCGATGCTCGTACAAAGATACATTTACAACGTTATTTGGCAGAACGGATAGATGACAATCCTGCGCTGTTTGTTTCGTTATTAGCACCTTATGATCGACTACAGATAAGTGGTGTGGAAATTCGTTTACGTCGTTTGGGACGTGAATTGAATATTCCTAAGGTGCATCCTCATAAATTTCGCCGCACGTTGGCAACAATGGCGATAGATAAAGGTATGCCTATAGAGCAGGTCCAGCATCTCTTAGGGCATCAAAGTCTGGATACAACATTGCAATATGCTATGGTGAATCAGACAAATGTAAAAATGTCTCACCGTAAATTTATTGGTTAGTATGTCGCAATTTATCGAAATGTTCGGTAATCCATTTGAGATTAACTCTGAGGTGGTTCCCTTATCATCGCTATGTTCCATTAACCCTTCCAAACCGAAGGGTTTAGACGATTCTTTATCTGTTTCTTTTATTCCAATGGATAGAATCTCTGAAGATGGTGAATATGCCGAATTTGAAACTAAACCATTAAAAGACGTCAAGAAGGGATTTACATATTGTGCTGAAGATGATGTTCTTTTTGCCAAAATAACACCATGCATGGAAAATGGTAAAGGTGCTATTCTTAAAGGACTTTCTAATGGTATTGGATTCGGTTCAACCGAGTTTCATGTATTACGCCCCATTTTGGGAATCTCAAATTCAGAATGGTTGTATTTCCTAACAAAGCTCAATGGGTTTCGTATAGACGCAGCTAAAAATATGACTGGCACCGGAGGGCAGAAAAGAGTCCCTTCTTCATATTTGTTAAACTTCAAAGTCCTGAAGCCGCAATTAGAAGTCCAAAGGGAGTTTGCCAAGATTGTCCATCAGGCCGACAAATCAAAATTTGGCGACTTCAAATCGCAATTTATCGAGATGTTTGGTAATCCTGTTACGAATACAAAAGGTTGGAAGACTGCTAAGATTAAAGATGTCGCCCCGGAAATGCCTTCTAAAGAGCAACTATCTGGCAAAATCTGGCTATTGAATCTTGATATGATAGAATCAAATACTGGTAGGATAATAGAGAAGGTTTATGAAGATGTTGAGAATGCTTTATCTGTTCAATCCTTTGATGAAGGGAATGTACTATTCTCAAAATTAAGGCCTTATTTAAACAAGGTTGTGATACCAGATGAGCCTGGAATGGCAACGACAGAACTGGTCCCATTACGTCCAGAGCCTAGTAAATTGCATAAAGTATTTTTGAGTCATATGTTGCGGGGTAATCAGTTCGTTAATTATGCAAATGATATAGCTGGAGGTACTAAAATGCCACGAATGCCGCTCACTGAGTTAAGAAACTTTGATTGTATCTTACCGCCAATGGACAAACAACTTGAATTCGTTTTCATAGCAGAACAAGCCGATAAATCAAAATCTGTCATTCAAAAAGCTTTAGTATATTTGAATGACATACAAAGTGACGAATTAGGGAAAATCGCTTAATTATTAAATTGATAACAATAAAAATCATAGATATGTTTAACGAAGACAATACAGTGGAGCAAATGCTCATAGAAGCTGCAACCCAAAGTGGTTGGCAGTATGTAAAGTCACAGGATATACCTCGTAGTTCTGATTCTGTCCTTGTTGAATCATGGCTATTGGAAGCTCTTATTAGGTTGAATCCGATAACACATCAACAAGCGGAGCAAGTTATTTATAAACTCCGTGCTGCTATTACTTGTGGAGGTAATTATTATGAATTGGTGACTGCCAATGATCGTTTTCGTACATTGCTATTTAATGAAAACACAGAACCTTTTGGAAAGGATGGTGAATATATACCTATCAGATTCTTTAGCGAAGATGCTGTTGAAGATTATTGTGTTGTGACCAATCAATGGGAGTTTCCACGTAGTTCTGTTGATGGAGGTAAACGTTTGGATTTGGTTTATCTGATAAATGGAATCCCGGTTTGTGTTGGTGAAGCAAAATCTCCTGTTCGCCCTCAGGTTACATGGGCTGACGGAGCCATCGATATGCTGCATTATGAAAAGAGCATTCCAGAAATGTTTGTTCCGAATATATTGACCTTTGCTACTGAAGGCAAAGAACTTCAATATGCCGGTATCTGTGCACCAGTTGACAAATGGGGGCCTTGGTTTAAAGATGAAGGTCGTCAGCATGGCACAATAGAGTCGGTTAAAAGTAATGTAATGGGGTTAGTTCAACCAAACCGACTACTTGACATATATCGTTACTATAGTGTTTTTACAGGAACATCATCAGGCAAAAAAATAAAAATAGTTTGCCGTTATCAACAATATCTAGGAGGTGAAGCTATTGTTCAGCGTGTCTTAAATACATATCGAGAGAAACAAGGTCCGAAGAAAGGTCTTATTTGGCATTTCCAAGGTTCTGGAAAATCATGGTTGATGGTATTTGCTGCCCAAAAATTACGTTTGCAGAACGAATTACATGCTCCCACAGTTGTTATCGTTGATGACCGTATTGATTTGGAAGATCAGATAACGGGCGATTTTACTCGTGCTGATATTCCTAATATAGAATCTGCAAAGACAAAAGATGAGTTAGTTGCATTTTTCAAGCAGGATCAGCGCAAGATTCTGATAACGACAATTTTCAAGTTCGGAGATGTTGATAGTGTACTGAATGAAAGAGATAATATCATTTTATTGGTAGATGAAGCACACCGAACTCAGGAAAAGGATTTAGGACAAAAAATGCGCAATGCACTACCTAATGCATTTTTCTTTGGTCTTACCGGAACGCCTATCAACAAACGAGATAAGAATACTTTTCAATCGTTTGGTGCTGATGAGGATTTAGAGAAAGGTGGATATATTTCAAAATATACTTTCCAAAATTCTGTTGAAGATGGAGCTACGCTTGAATTGAATTTCCAAACAGTGCCGGTAGAGATGCATCTTAACGAAACTCAATTACAAGAAGAGTTTGATGAACTGACCGATCAAATATCCGAGGACGAAAAGAACGAATTAGTAAAACGAACTTCTGTTGAAGCATTTTTTACAGCAGAGAAGCGAATTAACGATGTCGCACGTTATATTGTAAATCACTTCAAAGAGTATGTAGAGCCCAGTGGCATGAAAGCCCAAGTTGTGGTATATAACCGAGACTGCTGTGTGAAATATAAGAAAGCGATTGATGCTCTTTTGGGTACGGAAGATGCAACCACTATTGTTATGCATACGGCTGGTGATAAAGCTGATGAGTATAAGACATACCGTCGTGATAGAGAACAAGAAAGAAAACTTCTTGATCAATTCCGTGATCCATTGTCACCGATTAAAATGGTGATTGTCACTTCAAAGCTGTTAACAGGTTTTGATGCTCCAATTTTGCAATGTATGTATCTTGATAAACCAATGAAGGATCATACGTTGTTACAAGCTATTTGCCGTACGAATAGAAAGTACAATGTTGATAAGAAATGTGGTCTGATTGTAGATTTCGTTGGTGTATTTGATAATGTAGCCAAAAGCCTTGCTTTTGATGAGGAGACGGTAAAAACGGTTGTAAAGAATATTGATGAGATAAAAGTGTTGATACCTCAATTTTTGCAAGAGTGTATTGACTTTTTCCCTGGTGTAGACCGGACAATCGGTGGTTGGGAAGGTTTGCAAGCTGCCCAGCAATGTTTACTTGATGAGTCTACAAAAACGAATTTTGCAAAACATTTTTCACGATTGGCTAAAGCTTGGGAAACAGTAAGCCCGGATGCAATGCTGGCTGCTTATCAGGCGGATTATACTTGGCTGGCTCAGGTATATCAAAGTGTACGTCCTGTTAGTACCGGCGGTTCACTCATATGGACTTTATTGGGTGCTAAAACCATTGAAATCATTCATCGTAACATTGATACAATTGATATTGGGACTCCACTTGAGGATCTTGTGGTAGATGGAGATGTAATTGATATGGTGTTGGAGCAAGCCAAAGACAATCCTAAAAAGATATTGGAAGTGGAAAAAATGCTTCGTTTGAGGTTAGGAGAGCATCATGGAGACCCTAATTACAAGGCATTTGCTGAGAAGTTGGATGAACTGCGCCGTCATATGGAGGAAAATCTTATAACTAGTATTGATTTCCTCCGAGGATTGCTCACCCTTGCTAAAGAAGTGCTTGAGGAAGAAAAAAACTCAAATCAACCTCTTGACAAGAGGGAACAAGCTAAAGCTGCTCTTACGGAGTTGTTTGAATCAATTAGAACTGAGGATACCCCTATCATTGTAGAACGTGTAGTTGCTGATATTGATGAAAATGTGGTAGCTATTGTACGTAAGTTTAAAGATGCTTTTAAAAGTATTACAGCTCAGCGAGAGATAAAAAAGAAACTACGTTCTATTCTGTGGGTTAACTACCAGATTAAAGATCAAGAAGTTTTTGATAAGGCTTATCAGTATATTGAGATGTATTATTAATCGGTTGATAAAATAAATTTGTTATGGCTGTTGAATCACACGATAAGAAACTTGATGACCTTCTAAAAATGGTTGAAGAAGGTAAGGCTCAATTACCCGACTTTCAACGTAGTTGGGTTTGGGATGACACGAAGATATGTAAACTAATAGAAAGTATCACATCTGGCTTCCCAATGGGTGCCGCGATGTTTTTGGCTAATGGTGGTGAGCATATCCGTTTTAAGTATCGCACATTTGAAGGTGTGGATTCTATATCAGAAGTTACACCTGAGTGGCTTGTGCTCGATGGACAACAGCGACTCACAACCTTATATCAGGTCTTGAAAAGTAAGAAAGCAACTAATACTCGATTAGAGACCAATAGAGATACAATTATCAAACGCTATTATTATCTAGATATTCGTAAATGTCTAGACTCTACTGCGGACAGATTGGAAGCAATCATATCTGTATCAGAGAAGAAACAGCTTACAACAAATATTGGTCGTGATGTAACGCTGGACTTATCCACAAGAGAGAAAGAATTTGAGAACCTGATGTTTCCCCTAAATATTACGTTTTCTCATAATGATACGGAAGATTGGCATTATGATATGGAAGACTATTACAAAGGTGATAGAGAGTATAGAAATTTATTCCGTGATTTCTCCCAGCAGATTCTTCGCCCAATTTTAGAGTATAACATACCTATAATTCAGCTTGATAAAGAAACCCCGAAAGAGGCTGTTTGTCAGATTTTTGAGAATGTAAACACTGGTGGTGTACCTCTTACGGTTTTCGAACTCGTCACAGCTACATTTGCTGCAGAAGGACATGAATTGAGAAAAGATTGGGAGACGATTCGTCATATTTTTGCTCAAAAAGTAAATGGCGAGCTATTGAAAGAAATCACTGGTGCTAATTTTTTGGCAGCAATGACTCTGTTGGTATCATATTATAAAAGAGTGGTTTCAGGTGATGATGAGCGTGTGGCTGTAACATGTAAGAAAAAAGACATTCTTAGGCTTGAATTGAAAGATTATTTGAAGTATCATGACGCTTTGATTAAAGGTTTCTGTGATGCAGCTGATTTCTTAGTACATCAGGGGATTTTCCGTTCCAGAGATCTTCCATATTCGTCACAACTTATTCCACTTGCTGCAATCTTTGCATACGACAACGAAAATAAAAAAATGTTGCATCTTGGAAGCAAACAGGAATTATTGTCTCGTTGGTATTGGTGTGGCGTAATGGGTGAACTATATGGGGGTGCCAATGAAGCCAGATTTGCAACTGATATAATGGGCGTATTCCGTTGGATGGAAGGTGGTGAAATGCCAGAGACTGTATATCGTTCCAATATACAACCAACTCGTTTATTGACCATGCAGACTAGGAATAGTGCAGCGTACAAAGGTGTGATGGCACTTATCTTACAAGACTCACCACTTGATTTTATGACAGGTCATCGTATGGATATAGCATCTTACATTGATGAAGATGCTGATATTCATCATATATTCCCTCAAGCTTATTGCGAGAAAAATAACCTTCCACGTATAAAATGGAATTCTGTCATTAATAAGACTCCAATTTATGCATCTTCCAATCGTTCAATAGGAGGACATGCACCAAGTACCTATATTGGAACTATGGCAAATAAGGGATTAAAACAAGTTGAGATACAGGAAGCTATAGAGTCACATAAGGTTAGTTATGCTCATTTTGTATTAGATGATTTCAATGCTTATTTTATAGATCGAGCAAAACAATTGCTTGACAGAATAGAGCAAGCGACAGGCAAATCTATTTCAGGAAGAGATAGCGAAGAAACAATCCGTGAATTTGGTGTTGCTTTAATATAGATAGCAATCTGTAACAAACTAGAAAATATGATTAATAAATAGCTGAAAATAAATGAACTGGAGATTTTGGAAGAAAATATGTGCAAATAATTCGATGGAGGATGATAAACAAGTATCATTAACTCCTGCTCTGCTTAATCGTGATAGTGAAAGTGATAAGAAGCAGTATAGGAGTGTTTTGAATCTTGCACGAAAACTAGAAGAGAAAGACATATTGAACATTGCTCTTACTGGTCCTTATGGATCCGGTAAGAGTTCCATTCTTCGCTCTTTGAAGAAAGACTATCCTAAATACAAATATCTTTCAATATCTCTTGCTACATTAAAGTCTCCATTAGATGATAAAAAGAATGAAATAGATATTGATACGATGAATAATCGTATTGAATACAGCATTCTTCAACAACTTATTTATAAAGAAAAACAAGAGACGCTTTATAATTCCAGATTAAAAAGGATTTATCATAAATCAACTTTGGCTCAATATGCTTTATCATTTGCAATAATATTTTATGCTGTTGCTTTAATTATTGTATTTGAACCATCGTTTTTGAAAGTGGAATGGATTTGCAACCGCTTAAGCAATCCGGTATTAAATAAATGGTCTGATATTTTTGCTCTATCATATATATTTATTGCAACAATAATATTCGCTCAAAAGACTATCAAGTCATTGAGTAATAGTAAACTTAATAAGTTAAATCTAAAGAATGGGGAGATTGAATTAAAAGAAAATAAAGAAGATACATCTGTTTTCAATAAGCACATGGATGAAATTGTCTATTTCTTTGAGGTCACTAATTATAATGTCGTGATTATAGAGGATTTAGATAGATTTAATAATACTGATATTTTTCTTAAGTTAAGAGAAGTAAATCAACTCTTAAATCAGTCAAACTCTGTGGGGCGTAAAGTTACGTTTATTTACGCAGTGAAAGATGATATGTTTTTTGATGAAGAACGTACTAAATTCTTTGATTATATCACAACTGTAATTCCAATAATCAACTCCTCAAACTCGGCAGACAAACTGAAAGAGGAACTCGAGATAAAAGGTTTTTCAGATCTTAATGTTGAGGTAATAGAAAGTTTAGCTTTTTTTATTGACGATATGAGATTACTTAAGAACATTGTCAATGAATATGCCCAATATAGAGAAAAACTTGATGAGAAACTTGATCAAAACAAGCTTCTTGCCATGATTGTATATAAAAACTACCATCCAAAAGATTTTGCTGATCTGCATAAAGGAAAGGGTGTTTTGTATGATTGTTTGCATAAGAAAAGTGAATTATTGGTTGAGCGCAATAGACAGATTGACGAGCGTATTAATGGAATAACTAAAAAACTTCAATCTTTAGAAGCGACACATGCCATACAAGAAAAAGAATTAAGGCTGATTTATATTGAAGGGTATCGTAGAAAATTATCAAAACAAAATGAAAATAATGCCTTTTTGTTTTTTGTCGAAAACAATTTTATACCTCTTGAAGATATCGCAGAAAATGAAACGTTATTTAATTCCTTTATATCGCAATCCTCATTTCGATATCAATGTTTTAAGAGGCATCAAACTAACACATATTATGGTGTTAGATATTATTATGATACATCTGAAGATAGTTGCAATATTCAATTCAGTCAAATAGAGAAAATAGTTAATTCTACCTTTACCTACCATGAGCGATTAGAAGCCTTGCGAGAAGGGGAAAAAAGATATCGTGAACAAATCAAGATACTAGAATTATCTCGTAATAATCATTATGCTACTCCAATACAAGAACTGTTGCTGGATGTTGATATGCAGACGCATAAAATTTTTAGTGAACTCAATGTCTCTAAAATGCTTGAAGTTTTCTTGAAAGAAGGACTTATAAATGAAGATTACTTTGATTATATATCTTTCTTTTTTGGTAAGTCAATTAATAAGCACGACCATGATTTTATCCTTGAATTAAAACTTCGGCATAGTTTGCCGTATGACTATCATATAGATAAAGTAGGGCAGTGCGTAAAAAACATTCCTGATAAATGTTACAACGATGTAAGTATATTGAATATTCAGGTGGTCGATTGTATTTGTCAGCATCTTGAAGAAGCAAATAACTCAAAACTTCATTCGATAGCACAAGTTATTATGCATAATAAAAAGTGGGACTTTTTGATTGACTTCTATAAATCAGTTGAAGATTCAAGCTCGCTTTTCAACCATTTGGGCAGTATCGTTGATGGATTATGGAAGATCTTCGTGAAACAGAATTCCGATGAATTATTCGAGTCTTGGTTACGATTCCTCGAATTGAACCATTCCACCAAAGAAAGTCGTAACTGGTTGAATAAACACTTCGCATTTATATCTCATAGAGTAGATCTCATAGGTTTTGATACAATCAAACAAATAGTGTCGAATGGAAAACTGATTTTTACAGATATAGATGCAGAGTCTAGGTGTTTGCTTGAGTATGTTGTAGAAAACAAAGCATATATGTTGACACCAGAAAATGTTGTATGCGCATTTGTTCATTATCGAAATGAGAGGGTGGAAACATTGGATAATTATCCTTTAAATGTTACAATACTGAGGAGCTGTAAATCAGCTAAATCTATATCAGATTATATAGATGAATGTTTTGACAATGCACTAAATAATGTATTTATTACAGATACGGCAAAAAAAGAGAGTGTGGGAATTATTCTTGAAATTATTAATTCTGAGGATATAACAGAGGACACAAAACGCAAATACCTTTCTGGGCAACAGAATAAAGTTTCTCTTTCCGATGTTAACAATATACAGTGGGAGTTCGCTATTGAAGTTGATATAGTTATACCAGCATGGCCTGAGATATATGCATTTTATGAGAGTCAGAATAATGTAATGATTTCCAGTTTGCGAATATTCATTACCAAACATATTGATGAATTAACAGATATATCTGAATTGGATGATACTCAGAAAGAACTACTGGCACACAGTGCTTTATTGACATCAGATTTTGAAATTTTGGTATACGATAAACTTGTCAAAATCTTTGATGGAGTTACATTTAAGGATGCGGATATTAACAGTGTAGATAACGCTCATTTTAAGTCGTTACTTTGTGCTGATATGCTTCCATATAGCACATATTATACGACAACAATTAGAGACAATCATAGTGATGTACTTACTTATTATGTAGATAAGTATTTGGATGAGTGTATTATAGAAATAGAGGAGTTGCCTACAACAGATATGAGGCTATACAAGCATCTTATGAAAAATCCAAGAGTAATCGGTGAAAAAGCTCTAAGTGTAGTTCAACATTTTCTTCCTCATATTGTGTGGGATAACGAATTGGCAAATATCACTCTTCCTGTGTTGAAAAACAATATTGAAAAATTTGATTATGACATAGAGAAGAACATTTTGGTCGCCTCTACTAATTTGCCAGAGCGATTGTCTTTTTTGATAGACTTGGTTGAAAAGTATAGAGATGATTTTGACATTGTGACAGAATTAATAGAGTCTTTAGGCGATTCTTATCGAAGTATTACAGATAAATCAAAAAAGGCTACTATAGAAAATAATCACATGAATGAAATGCTTTTAGGGAAGCTAAAAACTATTGGATATATCTCATCATATAGAGAAGATGATGATAAACTTCGTGTAAGCCATAAACGTAATTATTAAATCAAATGCAAAAGAATAGAGTAATTTATAACTATCAGTGATGTTTGCTAGTGATTAATAGTAATCGATGAAAGTTTCCATTAATAAAGATTTTGTGTCAGGATTTAAAGCAACTTTAAAAGAATAAGATTTTGGTATGATAGAAGATAATGTTGAATTCTTGAGTTCTGATTTCGAACAGATTAAGAAACGGAAGGATGGCGGAAAAGAATATTGGTCGTCAAGGGATTTATGTGCTGTATTAGGATATAGTACATATCAAAAATTCACTCGTATTATAAACAAAGCCATTGCGATAGCCAATAATAAAGGATTTAATGTATCGGAGCATTTTAACCAAACGGTTGAAATGGTTAAGGTTGGTTCTGGCTCTTTTCGCAAGGTGGAAAATATCCATTTATCTCGTATCGCTTGCTTGATTATTGCGGAAAATGCAGATGGAAAGAAGCCACAAGTACAAATGGCAAGAGAATATTTCAAGCAAGAGATATCTACTCCTGAATCAATTAATAATAGTCTATCTGCTAATATTTTATTATATAAAACAGGACAAGGGGAAGTGCGTATAGAGGTAGTCTTCAATAGTGAAACATTCTGGATGTCGCAGAAGCGCATGGCTGATTTGTTTGGGGTAGATGTACGAACCATCAATTATCATCTTGGTCAGATTTACGAAACAGGCGAACTCACTAAAGAGGCAACTATCCGAAAAATTGGGATAGTTCAGTCAGAGGGAGAACGAGAAGTGGAACGCACACCACTGTTTTATAATTTGGACGTTATCATAGCTGTGGGCTATCGTGTAAATAGCTACCAAGCTACTCAGTTTAGAATATGGGCAACATCTGTTCTTAAAGAAATGATAGTTAAAGGCTTTGTTTTGGATGATGAACGTTTGAAACAAGGAAAATATTTTGGTAAAGATTATTTTGATGACTTATTGGAGCGTATCCGGGAAATACGGGCTTCTGAACGTCGATATTATCAAAAAATCACTGATGTATATGCAGAATGTAGTTCCGATTATGATCCTAAGGCCGAGACGACTCAGCTATTCTTTAAAATGGTGCAAAATATGATGCATTGGGCGGTTACTCATCAAACTGCTGCTGAAATCGTATATACAAGAGCAGATGCAGAAATGCCTCATATGGGACTTACTACATGGAAAAATGCACCGGAAGGAAGAGTTCAAAAGTCAGATACGATTATTGCAAAGAATTATTTATCGGATAAAGAAGTAACCTCTTTAAACCGTCTGACAACCTCGTTTCTTGATTTGGCAGAAGCGCGTGCGGAACGTCAGATAATTTCTACTATGGAAGACTGGAAAAAACAATTGGATGATTTCCTGACTGTATATGGCTATGACAAATTTCATGATTCTCGTATCATTTCTGCTGAACAAGCAAAGGAAAAAGCGTATGCTGAATATGACAAATTTCGCTTGATTCAAGATAAAGAATATCTTTCAGATTTCGATAAGGAAATTAAGTTATGGAAAGAAAAGGGATTGTTTGATAACGAATAAAATAAAGTCTCAACCGATAGCACTTCTATCCAGTTGAGACTTTTCGTTTATTTACCTCTATCCAAAAACTTCTGTACTATTAACGCTATACTAATCTCCAAAACAACCATAAGAATACAACCAATAGCAGCCTTCCAAATCAATCCGGAATGCAAAATCTCTGAATTAGCCACTATCATGCACACGAAAAAGGAAGATAGAGCGACTACAATGATAATCAAAATGTAGAATGCCGTATCTGGGATGGGGATGGCATTGTCGGCTTTCTTCATTCTTCGCTCGGCTTCCTTGCATTTGCTCTCAATCTGACTGAGAAAATCACATAGAAGCCTTGCTCCAAATTCAACTGCCATCTTCTGCATTTCTTCAGAAATAATAGGTTTGCACTCACGTATAGAGCCGGACAGATTTTCAACTTCTGTTCTCAACTTGAACACGTTGTCATTCAGCTTGGCAAGTTCTTGCACATTGATATCGAGTAAGCGGTTTTCTTCCTCCAGATATTCATTCTTTGGAGTAGCTTTTATGGTTTCTGTTTCACTCATTTCTGCGGAAAAATCAAATTTCTTTTTCATGGGCTTATCGTTTTAATCCTGTTTTCGGTTTCTTCCCTAACGAACGACCGGCAACACGAGCGCATCTGTGAGCCCATTGCAAATCGTCTTCGTCCTTGTCTCTCCACGGAAGGTCGCTTTGTGAGCCTCCACCACCTCCACCGGTTGTTACGTTGGGGGTATCTATCAGTCCGACAAATATAGCTACAGCCATATCGGTAAGTTCCTGACAGTTGGCAATAAACCTGTAATCAAATTCGTCATTGAAACAGTCAAGTACTTTTTCCGGAATATAGAATCGATGTTCCTTGCCTTCATAAGTAAAGACATAAGGAATGATATTCTGATGGTCTGGGCGATATTGGGTATAGTCAATAGGATCAACCTTATGTGTCGCTACCTGTTGAACGGTTTGGGAAGTATTATTTCTAATGACGGAAGTTGGCTGATGGTGCAGTTTCTTCCATGTTGCAGGAAGTTTCGAGACCATCAGGTTCCTGCCGACTCCCAATTCTGAAGCCTTGTATTTGGTGTTTCCATTCATGAGGGCATATCCACGAAGAATACCTTTCTTGTCCTCTCTTTCATGGACGGTATAACCTTTCCGTATAAGAGCATTCTTGTATTCATCCCATGACCACGATAGCATTGCTTTCAACACCTCCATACAGTCCCGGTTCACTTGTGGAATGTTGCGATTTCGGATTTGCGCCGCAGTTGTCCACCCTCGTTTCTTTGCCACTCGCTCGGCAGCACGTTGCGCACGAAGATGAATGTTGTGGTCGTTGTTGATATTGCCGTCTTCATCCAAACGGCAAACCGCAGCATGAAGGTGGGGGACTTCGCCTTTGGACTCTGTATGAAGCCAAACTGAGTATTTGCTACCCGCCAAATTGGTCGGACAGGAACGGACTTTTCCGTTCTTGCCGATAATCACTTGTTTGTCGAATTCCTCGGCGAATTCCTGCCAAAGTTTTTGCCAATCTTCGATGTCATAGAATTGGGTATGTTCGGGCGATGGGCTCAATTCGATTCTGATTACAGAATTCTTTATAGGCCGATATTGGGATAGGGTCAACTGCATGGAGTTCCATATCCCCATAGCGTCCGGTTCTGAGGTCAACAGATTGTCCAATACCCGATAGATTTTTTCCGGATGCTTCTTATGCTGTGATTCGCCGGTAATGTAACGGAGGTCGTTTATGCCGTGCGATATGGCTTTGGCTTTCGCAATCATTCTTCTTCGGATTTAGGGTTGGACGGAATTTTGTTCTTCTCTTTTACAGCATTTAGGAACTGGCAGATATTTTCAGCCACATTGCCTAATTCTTTCAGCCAGCCCACCATAAACGGAATCTGATTGAACATTGCCATGCGCTGCTTTGTGGACATTCCGTGTAGGGCGGAGGTGTATTTTACGAGGTCTGACCGACAATCGTCCAGATTCTGTAACAGTACCGCTTCTTCTTTCGTGAGCCTTGCTTTTGGCTTGAAGTTATACGCACGTGATAATATGTAGTCACTTACAGTCATGCCGCATTGTCCGGCCAGTGATTTTATATGCTCCTTCTGAGTAAGAGTGACTTTAGCTCCGATAAAGACACTTCTGGTTTCTTTCGAGGAGTCCGATGTATTTTCAATATCTTCTTTCATTTGAATCGTTTTATAATGGTTGAATAGGTGCGAGCTTGCGAGTACCGCACCGGCGAGGGAACTGAGCAGGCGAGAGCGCCAATGTACAACCGTAACGCAGTGAGGTTATACCTTGGCATATCTCGCAACAGTTACCTGTTGATGCTTCACGGCAAGCCATATCGGTTGCGTATAGTGAACTGGCACTCGGATAGGAAACATAGGATGATACTAGCCTCTAAAAGAGGGGAGAATATGAATATCTCACATGATGTCTTCCTCCGACTTTGCTTTATTCTTATATATACGCCCCAACAATAAAGTAAAGTTGAACTCAATAATGGTATTCTGGATTGAAGGCATAATCTTTCCCTTCTTTTATAACCATTTGTTTGTCGCTGAGCAATGTTGCGACCTTTACCGCCTTGTTATAACCGAGTTTTATACCCTGTAATCCGTAACCCTCTTTCAAGCGTTCTATATAATCATCGTAATTGTTGATGTTGCCATTGGCAAAAACGGCATCCAATGCTGGACGATGTACATTCTTTGGAATCTCCTTGTCCGGATCGAACGGTCCTTTGGTTGGTCGTCCGGTCTTCTTCTCTTTTGGCAGATAGGACTCTACTGGTTCGGGCATGGCTTCCTCGTTTATGCGGAAGGCGAAAGGCTCAAACTCACGGTCACGGATATGGACGGCTTCGACCACGCTTACAGTCTTGTCCTCTTTGTCCACTTCGACCTGCATGATGGTTTCTGCTTTGTTGTTGAGTTCCGTGCCGATGTGACCACGGGCATGTTCATCATTCTTGTTCTGATGCAAGACGGTATGGATATGGATTTGCCTGTCATCCGTCCACTGCATGAATTTGGAGATGATGTCGGTGGATTCGCTGGAGGAATTGATGTCGTAAAGGAAATCACGAATGCCATCTATGATGACCAATCCCAAATCCGGTATTATGCCAATGGCCTGTTCGACTATCGCCAGACGTAGTTTAGGGGAAAACTTGCGCAGAGCCAGCATAATCAGATTATCCGGATTCTCGTATTCCGGCAAGTCGGTCAAACGTAAGATGCGCTTCAATACCTGCTGGCAATGATACCGCCCCTGCTCTGTGTCTATGTATAGAATCTTCCGCTTATTTTCGGGAAATGTAGACCGATAATGAAGAACGGTGCTGCCACTCAATGCCGATGCGACAATGGCTGAAACGTTGAACGTTTTCTTGCTTTTGGCTTTCCCGATGGAAGCACTGAAGTTTCCCAATGTTCCGATAACAGTATCGTCCACCATCAGAACCACCGGGGAGTGTTCGTATGTACTTGTTACGCTTATTGTAGACTCCGCCATGTAAGCGGCCAATTCTTCCGGAGAAAGAATAATAGTGTCTGTCTTTTCCATCACTACCAGCTTTTAGGGTTTGGTTTACGGCGATGAGAGGAGAGCATGGACTCATTCTCGTCCTCGAAACTTTGCGGAGCCGGATTTTTCCGGGAAGATTCCAGCCATCTATCCAGTTCGTCTCGGTAGATGTAGAGATGCTTTCCTTGTTTTATAACCGGAATATCGTCATTCTTGACCTTGTAATAAAAGGTCGACAACGGCATTTTAAGATAGTTGCAAGCCTCCTGTACGGTCATGGGGACGTGCGTGTTCTCTTTGGTTTCGTACTGCTTGGAAAGTTTCTCCGTAAGCAGGTTTTCCATACTTGCGATTCTGTCGCATAGTTCGCCTACCACAGTCGGCAGGTCGTTGAATGTCAGTTGGTCTTTTTCCATATTGTAACTCTTTTAATCGTTCAACATGCTGCGAACCAACTCAATGAAACCTTGCAGAACAATACAGACCGGATTAATTATTTCGTCTGCAAACTTTTTTTATTGCGAGTCATCATTATCTGCATCTAAATGGAAGCGATAGTCGCCTTTATCTGGTATATCAATGGGAATCTGGCTTGAGACATTATCCCGTAAATTAAGTTTAAGATATTCAAGGGTTGCGTTTGCAAGTTCGTATGGAAATGATTTCTTGATAAAAACGGCTCTTTTCGCTAAGGGCACTCCCAAGCGTTCACCGACATTCCATGCTAAATGGCGAAGTCCCGGTGACCTCAGCGGATTGTCTATATTGGAACGAATCGGTTTATATGACTCAGGTTGGTCGTAAGCCATATACTCTATATTGGAAATGAGGGTGGCAATATCCTCTTTGGAGAGATAGGGGGCAGTCTTGACGGTTACATATTCCCGAATCGCATCCATAATTTCCGCTTGCCTTTCAATCTCTTTCTTTTTGAGTTCCACCAATATGGAATCATATTTATTCAAATGAGAATCTTGCGGACAATCAGAGTTTACAGTATCTTGATTCGACTGTTGGGACGGAGGACATTTCTGTTCAAGCAAATCCATCGGTTGCTCGATGGGCAGTGTTTCAGTAGCATCCGTAGATTCTATGGCGTTCTCTGATTTTACAATAGGGGTATATGGTTCGCCCAAAGAGAAGTTGATAGGATTTTTTGTCAGCCAGTTATAGAAAAATTTGTGCAGGAGTCCGCACAATATGATAGCTATTACCAGTCCAAGGATGACTGGAGTCGTTATACGCATGATATTGATGTCATGGCAAAGGAAAAGATAAGTATCTATGGCCGCATAAATGATAACGGACAGTGCGAGGATAAAACTTATCTTTTTAGTCTGAATTTGTTTTTTATTCGTCATGGTCTGCAAGTATTTGGAATCGTTTTGCGCTAAAGATATAATCGATATTCCAGATAGTTGCAATAAAGAGACTGATAGTTACCACGTATCATGCTAAATATCACGGTCAGAGTATGATTTTAGGTGAAAAATCATACTCTGACCGCAGAAATCGAGGACAAAGCAGCTGTCAGTCTTGCCGTGTCAGGGTAATTTTCTTGCTGGCTTCACGTTTGTTGGCATCCACGACTTTGATATACCTTTGAGTGGTGGTGATACTCTTGTGCGCCATAATGCTCTGTATGGTGCGGATGTCCGTCCCGGCAGCTGCTTGTAGCGTCGCAAATGTTCTACGATACGAGTGAAATGTTATGTTCTTGGTAATTCCGGCAGAACGAATCCATTCTTTCATCGGTATTTGCGTCCAACTGCGCATAATCCCCTTGAATACAAAACCTTTCTTTTCAGAATTATAGCCAATCAATCCCAAAGCTTCTTCACTAATGGGAATGATGTCTTCCGCCTTGTTCTTTTGTGTAATGATGTGTACGCATTTCCCACCGGCAGAATAGTCCACGATGTCTTCCCAACATAGTGAGAGAATGTCACTGATGCGCAAGCTGGTCATACAGGAAAACAGCGATGCCGTTTTCAGAATAGGTTTCTTGCAAGGTGTCTCAGCCAATTTGTACAATTCCTCAACTGACAGGGCCTCTTTCATTACATCTTCTGTCTCTATCTTTTCCAAGAAATCATTGACATTGGTCTTTATCATCCCATTACGATAGAGTATTTTCAGGAAACCTCTGAAAGTAGACCAGTATCCTGATGCGGAGTTCCGTGTGATACGTCCGTTACGCCTTAGCTTCTTGGCACTCAGCAGATATTCCCGAAACTTGTTACAGAGGTCGATGTCAATCTCTTCAAAGGTGCATTTACCATGTACGAAGTTACTGAAATGCAGATAGACAAACTCCCATTTCTGGTCATGCTTACGGAGCTGCTTGCGATAATACTCCAGAAAGTCTGCCTTGAGTTTGTACTTGTCAAAGAAGTCATACCGTTCATTGACTACCGACTCGAACCTGCGGCAACGGATGGCTTCGGCTTTCTCGGTCATTACCTCGTTGAAATTCTGTTCACGTTTGTTTCTCGGATTGGCATAGATATAAATACCAAGCGATTCATGACGGATAACTTTCATTGTCTCTTTGTCTCGATACCCCGGATAATAATCCAGATAGAAAGACATCATCCTGCCTTTTAGCGGACGTGTCCTTAATGTCACGGTCTTGCATTCATGCATAATGTTATATTTTTATGGTTATTATTAATTCGTCGGCGAAACTCTATAATGTAATCATGCAGATTACCTACAGCAGGGATTAATTTTTGAATAATTTACGGATAGTCATAAATTAGACTATTTGCGGACACCCATTACCCGGTCAAACTCCACTTTCAGGAATCTGACGAACCGTCCGTTCTTCTCACGGTTGATCTGATGGAATTGCAGAATACCGTAAACCGAATCACGAGAGAGCTTGAATTTCTCCATTGCCTCCTTGACGGTATAGTATTCCGCCTTGCTCTCCTGTTCGGAACTCTTCGAGAGGTCGAAGTGGAGCTTGGAGTAGAATATCTGCCCATGCTCCTTCTTGGATGGAATGTTGTTCCGATACACCTGCGAACGGATGGCGACACGTGTCATGCCGTACTTCTCTTGAATCTCTTCCGGTGTGTACCATTCAGTAAGGTCGGAATCCACCTCGTATTTGGCAAAGGCGGCATCGATATGTTTCTTGCTGTAATAGTTGAACTGGCGGATTCTCACTTTCGGCACTTTATGTTGCCTTGTGTAAGTCCACACCCATTTAGCGTTGACTTTGTATTTTTCTGCAATCTCTTCGGCTGTGTAATACTCAGAGATGTCGAAGTCCTCTTTGGGCACGACACGCTCGTAAGGTTTGGTTTTCATCATCAGTTCAATGTCAGCACGGCGGATGAGTGACTTCTTGCCGCTGATGCGTGAAGCCCGAAGTTTGGATTCCTTTACCAATTTATATATGTACTGTCTGGTTACGCCCATTAACTTTGCTGCTTGGGCAAAAGAGAAGAAATCCTGCCCCTCGGCGGCTTGTCGAGGTTGCAATAATTCTTGCGACCGTTTCAACTGTCGCTTACGTTCCCGGATGCGCTCCTTGTAGCCAAGATTGGAACACTGATGGCTACAATAACAGGTCGTTGTTTTTTGAGCTATGAATGGCTTTCCGCACCATTGACAAATCTTTCTTACTTCCATATTTTCTCGTTTATATTGGCGGTGATTTCGCCTTATTTCTCCCGATTTTTGTCAACACATGTAAACCACTGTCAACACACGTCAACTAATGCGTCACTGTGACATTCGGGTTAACCGTGAATTTCTGTCGTGGTAGAAATA
>ERZ791630.103-NODE-103-length-78702-cov-11.7_pt1 | contig 78702 bp, 65 predicted proteins | sample MGYA00510264_ERZ791630 | MGnify/ENA primary metagenome ERZ791630 (study PRJEB30046, sample SAMN00715150) | human gut metagenome | study: EMG produced TPA metagenomics assembly of the A metagenome-wide association study of gut microbiota in type 2... | reverse complement strand
TTAATAACAAAATTTTGAAGGAAACCACCTCCAAGCATTAAAAGTTTTTTCATAAGATAAGTAAACACTCGCCGTATAATTATACTACTTTTAGTAGTATAGTAGCACACTTTGAACTTTTTTGATTAATAATTGAGTTGTTTAGTAAATATTAATTAGCTGAGATATCATATAATCCTCGTCAATCGATAAACCTACATTCAATCTATTAAACCCAGCATTTTTATCCTTCATTTATGAAAGATGCTATCATTGAGTGGCAGCAATAAACTGTCTACAAAACAACCTTCTCATTCTAAATATCAGGTTACTTCGTTTATAAATTGATATAAGTATCAAGACAATACTTGATGTTCAAAAATCAAGGTTCTTGTACGTTGTCATCATAGTCAGTGGTTTATCGCGTAAACAATTCATTTCCCGCCCATTGTAATCCTTCAGAGCCTCATTGTAGTATTCACCTAAAGACAAAAGCCAATGCTTAAACTGTACCAATCCGATAGCAATCATGATATCTGTCATCAATCACCTATCCAAAGTTTTTTATGTTACAGAATAAGTTCTTCTATAGTCAACCTTTCCTTTTGGAACAAGTTGATATTCTCCTTCAGTTTCTCCTCCGGCATATCCCACCATTGTAATCCCTGTAACTTTGTAATAATGTCCTCTGAGAAACGATAACGGATTATCTTTGCAGGAACGCCACCAACGATGGCATAAGGTGGCACATCCTTCACTACGACTGCTCCAGCACCAATACACGCTCCATTACCGATATGTACACCTCCATTAACAAGGACATGAGAACCAATCCACACATCATTTCCAATATATACAGTTTTTTCTTTAGTTTTGTGCTTAAACACGTCTCTGTGAGTCCACTTCTCTTGAAGAGCATTTACCCTCTGGGTAAAGATAGGGGACGTTGACAGGCAACTCAAAGAATGCCCACTCATACCAATACGACAATGGTCTGCTATAGAACAATACTTACCTATAACCGCATTCTCAATTTCTGTATTTGCCGCAACATAAGAATGGGCGCCAATAGTGGCATGCTTTGCCTTAACACCTCTATAGATATATGCAGTCTTGTCAACTTTAACATTTACAGAAACAATAGCAAATATCGAAATACGAGAATTGAAAAGATTCTTCAAGATACCTTTTAAATAATGTACTATTGGGAACATAATTATTGACTGATAGCTTTTTTAGCAATTTCAGAATACAAAAAACTCTTAGCTGCAACTGACGCCTTATTCAAGTATTCATTATAAGATGGCTCTATTTGCATTTTACATATAGCATTTGATAATTCATCAACATCATCCCCCTTCACAAAAATGCAATTACCATTAACATTTACATGTTCCATTTCTTTCCATCGCTTGAATATTGCGGGAAGTCCAACTCCTACTGATTGTTCCCATAGAGTGGAATGAGTTCCCGGAAAACATGCTACATCCGCTGCTACCATACAGTCCATCACTTTTTCAGCATTACACCAACCCAAGTAATGGATATTAGGCATTGCTTCTATACTCTTCTTAAGATACTCCATTTCAGGCGTAAACGTCCCACATATAATTAAGTGTAAATGACCATCATTTCTTTTTTTCAGTGCCTCAATTAGTATATGGATATTCTTCAATATATCAATTTTCCCTCCTGTTAAAATGACCTTGTCGGTCATAGGTATACCAAGTTCCATTCTTATAACAGAACGTACCTCACTACGATTTAAAGGAATGGCATCATCATCAACACCCATAGGAAGAAACTCTATTATATCTTTGCTAATATGATACATCTCACTTAGAAATCTACAACGCATAGGTGTCACTCCAAAACACTTGGTAAGGTATGGTTCTATTTTCTTTGCATAATATCTCCATATAATAGGATGAAGAATATACTTTGACATGAAGTTCTTTGCACTGTTCACAAAATCGGCATGATTGTCAGCATAAACTTTCACTCCGGGATACCTCTTCAAATAATCTTCGAGAATCGAAATATCTGCGAATGAAATATTATGTAAAAAAATCACGTCAGGACTTTCCTTCTCTAAAACTTCAGCAGTTCCTTCATAATGACGAAGAGTCTTGTTTATTTTTACAGGACTTTTGTATGCTAATCTGATAACATGATATCCATTTTTGTCATTATATTCAGAAGGTTCATCCAAAAAACATCCTTTTCCTTCTTTATTAAAAGAGAATAATGATGCGATGACTGTTACTTTATGGCCCATCTTAACATGATACTTGGGTAACATATTCTCTTGATAAGAGTAGTTATCAATGAAAAATGCGCTAAGACATAAATGAACTATTTTCATTGCTTTATTATTAAGTTACCAATACTCCTAAACTACAGATACAATAATAGTTCCACTTGTATGGTAGCCTACTATATATTGTTTATTATAGCCGTCCGTCAATGATATCACGAGGAAGTATACCTTTTACATCATAGATTACGCCACCTTCCTTAACAAGACTCTTAACGTCAAGTTCAAGGAACTGTTTGTGCGCTACGCCAAGAATGACAGCATCAAACTTTCCCGTAGGCCTTTCATTAGTAACATCAATGTTATACTCATGCTTGACAATCTCCGGATTTACCCAAGGATCATATACATTAATTTTGTTAGTATATTCCTCCAAAGTCGTATAGATATCCACTATCTTTGAGTTACGAAGGTCTGGACAATTTTCTTTAAAAGTGATGCCAAGGATAAGAATTTTGGAATCCTTCACCATCACACCTTTTTTGTTCATACATTTGATGGTCTGATTTGCAACGTATGCACCCATACCATCATTCAAACGGCGTGCAGCTGACATAATACGAGGTAGAACACCATAAACCTGAGCCTTTTGTATGAGGTAATAAGGATCTACAGAGATGCAGTGCCCGCCTACAAGACCGGGCTTTAGCTTAATAAAGTTCCACTTACTTGATGCCGCTTCTATTACATCAGCTGTGTCAATCCCCATTGCATTGAAAATCTTAGCTAGTTCATTCATAAATGCAATGTTTACATCACGCTGGCTGTTTTCAATAATTTTTGAGGCCTCTGCAACTTTAATAGAAGGTGCTTTATGAGTACCATTAATAAGTACAGAATTGTATACACCATCTACAATGTCCGCTATCTCGGGAGTTGAACCGGAAGTAACTTTCTTTATCTTCTCTACCGTATGCTCTTTATCGCCTGGATTAATGCGTTCAGGAGAATAGCCTGCAAAAAAATCCTTATTAAACTTCAAACCGCTGATCTTCTCAACAACAGGGAGACATTCCTCTTCAGTTACACCAGGATAGACCGTCGACTCATATACTACGATATCCCCCTTACTAATTACCTTACCGACAGTTTCGCTTGCACCCCATAACGGCTTAAGGTCAGGATGGTTGTCTGTATCTACAGGCGTAGGTACTGCTACCACATAAAAATTACATTCCTTAATATCTTCAAGGTTAGTAGTACACTTGAAGCCATGATTGCTGATGGCATTCTGAAGAAGTTCATCTGACACTTCAAGAGTGGCATCATGACCTGTCATAAGAGTATCAACACGTTTCTGATTCATATCGAAGCCGATAGTCTGATACTTGGTAGAAAACAGACGAGCCAGTGGAAGACCTACATATCCAAGGCCAATCACACAAATTTTAATTTCGTTCATTTTTACTATATGTTGTATTTCAATATCTATTTCGTTGTTTGTAGGCATGACAAACAAGATCTAATTCATTTTGATAGATTTAGATTTCCTCCTATAATGATAAGCACTCTTACCCTAAGCCTTTCTCCAAACCATTCGGTTAATAATACCAGTATAACTCTGAATGAGTTTCACTACCTTAATACTCACATTAATGTCGTCGTAAGCTGGACAAGAAATTGCAATCTCGTCATTTCTATGCATTTTTACTGCAAGATCCACAGCCTGCAAAACCTGCTCAGTAGTAATACAACCAATTGTAAATACCCCCTTATCCATCGCTTCAGGGCGTTCTGTAGATGTACGGATAGAAACAGCAGGAAATTTAAAGTAGCTTCCTTCCTCTGGTAGTGTACCACTATCAGAAACTACACAGAAAGCGTACTGCTGCAAATGATTATAGTCATGGAAACCTAGTGGCTGGTGCTGTATAACACGAGAATCGAATTTAAAGCCACGCTGTTCGATATATTTCTTGCTACGAGGATGACATGAGTATAAAATAGGGATATTGTACTTTGCCGCCATTGCATTAACAGCATTCATCAAACTGAGAAAATTGGACTCTATATCTATATTTTCCTCGCGATGAGCAGATAATAGAATATATTTATGTTCTTCCAGTCCCAGTTCTTTGAGTATAGTACTAGAATTAATCTGTTCGATATTGTCATCAAGTATCTCACGCATAGGAGAGCCTACAACATAGGTGTTTTCTGGTTTCACACCAGTATCAAGAATATAACGACGGGCATGCTCGCTATAGCAGAGGTTCACATCACTAGTTACATCTACAATTCGACGAATTACCTCCTCCGGAAGGTTTTCATCTTTACAACGGTTACCTGCCTCCATATGAAATATAGGTATTTTAAGACGTTTGGCGGAAATAACTGACAAGCAACTATTGGTATCTCCAAGCACAATCACAGCGTCAGGCTTAACCTGTGCCATGAGTTCATAACTTTTTGAGATAACATTCCCCATGGTCTGCCCGATATTTTCACCTACTACACCTAAGTAATAATCCGGTTCACGCAAACCAAGATCTCTGAAAAACACTTCGTTAAGAGTGTAGTCATAGTTCTGCCCAGTATGGACTAGCAAATGCTCAAAATATTTATCACATTTTTTTATAATTGCAGACATCTTAATAATCTCAGGACGAGTACCAAGAATAGTCATTAGTTTTAGTTTACTCATAATCGTTAGTATAAAGGATATATTTCTTTATGATTATTAACCCACTCTTTCATTTCAATAATCATTTGCTCGTAAGAGGGTACTACAAAATCAAAATCTGTTCGTTTGCAAAGCAGTGTTTTATCAAGTACAAGCTTATCAGACTGTTTGATAGTCAATTCATTGTTACGGAAATATTGATTAAAAAGACAAAGAAGATCATATTTGTTAATGCTATCATTATTTACAAGGTTGTATAAACCGCTCAAATCAGTCCGTATAGCACACTCCATAGCCTTTGCAAGAGTCAGGGTAGTCACGCCTGTCCAAATAGCCTTAGTAAATCCATTGATAGAACCATTTTGTTGCATGAACCAATGAAATAGACCTATACCATTTTCATTAATATCCGGTCCGATGATGGAGTTACGAAAAGTAAGATTCTTATCATCATTCACTTCTCCCAAAGCCTTCGTTCGGTCATAATACGACTTTCCATCAGGAAATGATTCTTCATCGTAAGGACCTGTATTACCAGCAAACACACAATCAGTACTCATCTGAATAAAACGAGTAGATGTATCTTTTAGCCAGGACACAATCAAATGAGGCAGATAACTGTTTATATAGATAGCCTTTTCCGGAGCTGACTCTGCAAACTGATTGAGTAAACCAATGCAGTTAATTACCACATCATATCTACCTGTAGTCACTATTGTTTTTAAATTCTCAATATCAAAAGCATCCCCCTGAATCCACATGCAATAAGGAAAAGGTCTGCGAGCAAAAGCATGAACCTCATACCCTTGTTCTTTAAAATATAACGCAACGGTATGACCGGCCATACCAAATGCGCCAAGTACTAAGATTTTCATATTTCTTAAATCTACTTTCTTTATTAAAACGTGATAACTACCTCCTACCAAATCGGGGGAGGCAATTATAATTATTCGCTACGAATTTCTTTGGCCCTCGAACGAGGCTGGAGTCCTAAATCCTCACGAATAAAACGAAGTTTTAACAAGAGCTCCTTCATACCCTCTACATCAAGGCGTTCAGTGTTGTGACTGTGATAATCGTCAATCTTTGAGAGTTTCTCATTGCCATCAGTGAAATATTTATCATAATTGAGATCGCGATTGTCACAAGGAATACGATAATAATTCCCCATATCAATAGCCTTAGCCATTTCTTCACGAGTTACGAGAGTCTCATAAAGTTTTTCACCATGCCGAGTACCAATGACCTTAACTTCTATTTCATTGTACTTTGGATCAATTTGTGCATAAGTTGACTTTAGTGCCTGAGCTAAAACATCAAGAGTAGCTGCTGGTGCTTTCTGTACAAATAAATCTCCATTCTTACCATGAGTAAAAGCATAAATTACCAAATCTACAGCATCATCTAAAGTCATCATAAAGCGAGTCATATTGGGATCAGTAATAGTAATAGGTTTTCCTTCCTCCATTTGCTCGACCCACAAAGGAATAACAGAACCACGAGAAGCCATTACATTACCATAGCGAGTACAACAAATGGTAGTATTCGCATTCTCTCCAAGCTCACGTCCCTGTGCCATAGCTACCTTTTCCATCATTGCCTTCGAAATACCCATTGCATTGATAGGATAAGCTGCCTTATCGGTTGAAAGAACAACTACATTCTTCACACCATGCTGAATAGCTGATAACAACACATTGTTTGTACCCTCCACATTAGTACGCACAGCCTCCATAGGAAAAAATTCACACGATGGGACCTGTTTCAGCGCAGCAGCACTAAAAACGTAGTCAACACCATGCATTGCGAGATCAACAGACTCTTTGTTACGTACATTACCAATATAGAACTTAACCTTAGAATTTTGGATAGCATGACGCATATCGTCTTGTTTCTTTTCGTCACGTGAGAAAATACGAATTTCTTTAATGTCGCTATCGAGGAAACGACGTAGTACTGCGTTACCAAAACTTCCTGTACCACCTGTAATTAACAGGACTTTGTCTTTAAATATACTCATGATTTACTCTAATTCCGGGAGTTTAAATATTTTCTTTGTTTTCTTAGTATTAATGAATATCTTTACTGAATTACATAATGCTTTACATATATACCCGAATGATACTTTTCGATAAGTATGTGCAATAAAATTTGTTGCAATAGCAGCATCAAATATGTTATGAATCTCAAAATCAGAACCTTCAAATCTTATAGAATTTGTTATAGCAGAACCGATGATGGGAGAATTCTCTCTCCATCTGCGTTTTGTTTTCTTGTATAGAGCTTCAAATAATGGTAGAAGTTCATGCTGTTTAGCTATTTCTTTCAATATTTTTAATTCACGCACAAGTACGCTATTGTCAAAAGGAGATGTACTCATCTGTTTAAATGCAGCTCTTAACAAATCCTCCATACTAAAAAGCTTAAACTTGCCAGGCCATCCCGGTAAATCTCTTGCAGTAAGTAGGTAATCAGCAGTCATCAGCGTTGTCAAAGGAGAATAAGGCTGAGATGCTAAATCTTTATGCATCGTTCTTCGAATATTATCATTAAAGAACTGTTGTGACTCAAATCTTGATTTCACATCGGTTCTACCATAATTCTTTCCCTGAGATTTCTTAGTATCGCCACATAAAGATAACGGTTCGTTTGTGAAAACATAGTCTTCAACTTCTCCTGCTAAAACAACACCGGAAAAGCCATCCGGGGTTGGACAATAGTAGAAAGAATGATCAGGAGTTCTACTCTTTACTCGATTGACTAACACCGTAGATGCAACCCCTTTCATGTAAAACATGGGACATTCATCAATCTGATATTGGAACGTACGAGCAATCTTATTAAGAAAGTCTTCTGACTTAATAATTGTTACTGAAAAATTCCGCCTACGCTTAACAGCAAAGATACTCTTACCATTTTCTGAATAATGGAATATTGGGGCGGCCCAAGTAAGTAACTGCTTTCCAGTATCTCTTAAAATTTCATACATTCTCCAAATACAACCCGGTAAAAGCGCATCGTCTCCTCCAAGTGCCATCACATAGCCAGGCTTTACTTGGTTAAGAGCAAATTCAAAATTATCTCTCATTCCAAGATGATGTTCATGTGCAAACAAACGAATTCGAGAATCTCTTTGTGCCAATTCACGCACGATCTCAACAGAATTATCTTCGCTACAATCATCCGAAACGATAATTTCAAATTTTGGATAATCCTGTATCATACATGTTCTCAAGGTATGGACAAGATACTCTGCTCTATCTTTTTGAGGAATAATAACTGAAAACCACGGAAGATGATCATACTTTTCCATAAAGCTTATATTTATTGATTTGTTGGTTATAGTCTAATTTGAAGAAAAATATTGCGAGCATATAAAATATGAGAGTCAGGTTTCCCATATAGGCATATGGAAAAAGAAACATTGCTCCATCAACGCATACATTCAATATTATAAATATTAAAATAAGCCTATGAAATGGTATAATTCCATTATTTAGTTTTGTATGTCTATTAGCCAATAGTGTAAAACTTAAAAATAAGAAGAAAGCTAAAATTGGTCCAAAATCTATAGTAAAATCTCCCACAAATGATGAAAAGACTTCATCTCCTATATACAAATTGGGATATTTTTCTCTTCCTTCCCAAAAATTCATAGGTACATCATCAAAACCCACAGCTTTTTTAAAAAGAGTAAGCGTTCTATCACCATTTCTTATACCATTGTTATTCAATCCATAATTATTGAAATAGAGATTACATTGGCCCATATAGTAATACAACGAAGACTGAGTGTTAGTTGTACTATTAGATTCATCACCAAATCGACTTATTGTTAAGGCAATAGTAGGTAGCGTTATTAATACTATGGTTATAATACCTATTCTCTTTATAATTCTGTCCGTTCTTTCCGACAGGAATTTTCTTAACAAAAAATAAGAAGACAATAAGGATATTGAAGTATGAAAAACGCCTCCTCTTTGCCCAGAGACCATAAATGATAACATCCACGAAAGTAGGGCATAGATTAATCCTCCGATAATCCAATTATTTCTTTTTTCAAGAGTCAAATAGTAAAATAAGAGAAAAGCACCTAACTTACTATACAATCCATTAATAATCGCTGGTAAGTTTGATATAGACCCGGCTTTGTTGGCTTGTGCAATCTCAATAGATTCTCGATATGATGTTAGTCCTACAGAAGAGTCAAGTAAAAGCAATGGTATCTTCTGGACATTATTTATTAGTGCAGGCAATGACAATAAAGATGTGAATATAAAGAGGCTAGCAAACAGATTCAGTTTCCACATTGTAGGCTCCTGTATACTATAAACTTTACATGAATCAAATTTTTGTATTGGAATTGACGCAATATACAACATTACAAATAAATAGAGAAAAGGGAAAAACCTTAGTTCTTTAAACACATATATTTGTTCAGGGTCATTATAGAGCAGATAGGACATTATCGCAAAAAACGAATAACACATTAAAATAAAGACTGAAGCAGACATAGTCTTTTTCCTCTTCCATTTTGAATATGTTAGAAAGCACCATGCAGAAATATAGATCAACAGATAAATATTACTCATATTAAAAGAATCGTTTTTTCATATTATTTATTTCTCTATTTACAAACTGCCTCTCTGTTGGGGTCAATCCCCAAATGTAGGCAAGGGAACATACTAAAATTATATTCGTAAATACAATACTTATTATTCTATATATAGGGGATGTTATTTGACTATGTATAAAAACAGAAACAGACACAACCAATACAGAAATAATAACCGCCCGCCCCAAGAAGAATACAAAATAATCTCTCAAAGCATATGACGGATAAAGTTTCTTAAAACAGTAAAGTCTTGAAAGATGAGACAATGTTACACACACTATCATTACATAAAATGTAGATGAAGCGTCGTAGCCTATTTTGAAAAGTATATATGTGGCAGGCATACATGCAATAGTAAAGACTTCTACAAAAATACTATACATTTTAACTTTCCCTGTAGCTTGAACAATAAATGAAATCGGATTATTCAAGGCCAAAATAAAACCATAGACAACAATCAATCTTGAAAAATATATAGACTGAGGATCACGATGATTAAGCCACAAATTCAATATAGTATCCATCTCTATAGCCAAAGGAACACATATTAATAACATCAAATAATAGATAAATTTATTACTGATATTAAAAAGACGATTTAACTCATTATAGCACTTTTCGGCATATAACTTCATCATTGGAGGTCGCACCGCCAATAAGAAACTCGCTGTAAATGCACTGAGAATACTATTGAGTTGTAATGCAATACCACGAGAAGCATTTACTATCGGCCCAAAGAAAATATTAACAAGAATTGTATTTGCTTGATACATACAAATACTAGCTACCGATGCAAGTAATGTCCATCCGGAAAATGAAAGCATGTGATTTCTAAGTTGCTTATTATTTGGTTTTGAGTACCTACATTCTTTGTATTTTCTTCTACTAATCAGTATATATAAGCTAAGTCCAACCAATGAAATCAAAGCCAAAAATACAGAATACACAACCAGGTTATCAACATTGATAAAGAATAAGATTGCGACTGCAACAAATTTAAAAAAACAGTCAAGCAGGCTAATTACGGCAAATATCCCCATATCTTCGTGAAAGATAACAGATGCACTAAATGGTATCTGAAGAAATACTGCAACAAAAGATACGAGTGATGCCTGAAAAACCCAGTTAGCTGCAATTAATCTTGATGCAGGAATTACCAACTCATTATTTACAAACCACAAACCTAAGGTCTCTGCTAATAGTAACAATATAAGCACTATAATAAAATTGTTTTTTACGCTCGTAGAGAATATAGCTTGAAGCTCTGACTCCCCTTGCGCTACTGAATAAAAACGCTGAGTCGAGATTGACAAAACACTTGTCAAACAAGATAGTGTAGTGACAAACCCTGCGATTACATTATAAATGCCATAATCTTCAATTCCAAGTGCTTTAAGAACCAATCGTACTGTATACAAATTAATGAACATAACAATCATCATCCGTATATATAGCAACATTGTATTCTTTGCTATTCTCCTATTTTTATTCATTTGCAATCTTATAATATTTTCGAGGAAGGTAAGCACTCACTATACGACTACACTACCCACAAAGGTATTGTAACCCATATTGAATTATATTTTTGATTAATAATTAAGTTATTCAGCTATATTCATTGACAGAAGCGCCTAATAATTTAAGACAAGACCTACAGTGAAGATTACTTATCAAACTTATCATACACCGAATTATTCGACTTAAATTCCGGTACAACCTGTTTCATCAGTTTTACCGTATCATCTATCTTTACCAACAATGATAAGTTTTCAAGTTCATCATAAGCAGGAAGTATCGCATTCCGACTATACTCCCGAACTTTGGCAATACGTATTTTATAATGGTCGGTCGGAATCGTATTTTCTTCATTACTTAGAACTTCTTCATATAGTTTTTCTCCGGGACGTAAGCCTGTAAACTCAATTTTAATATCTTCATTCGGTACATACCCTGCCAAACGAATCATTCTTTCCGCCAAATCTACAATCCTAACGGGTTTTCCCATGTCAAATACAAAAATTTGGTTTCCTGTACTCATTGTAGCAGCTTCCATTACCAAACGACAAGCTTCGGGAATAGTCATAAAGAAACGAGTGATCTTCGGATCAGTAACCGTAACCGGGCCTCCCGAACTGATTTGTTTACGGAAATAAGGAATCACACTACCGTTACTACCCAGCACATTTCCAAAACGAGTAGTTACAAATTTCGTTATACCTTCTACTCCTCCACGTTCCATTGCCAAGCCTAAACTTTGCACATAGATTTCCGCCAAACGTTTGGAAGCTCCCATCACATTAGTTGGATTAACAGCCTTATCCGTAGAAATCATGATCATCTTTTCCACGCGATATTGCACACAAAAATCAGCGACCAAGCGCGAACCAACCACATTGACACGAACTGCCTCGCAAGGATTTTCCTCCATCAACGGAACATGCTTGTACGCTGCCGCATGAAAAACGACCTGCGGATGATATTTCTCAAAGGCCATGTGAAGACGTTCTTTATTTCGAACATCGCCAATAAACGGAGTGAAACTCAAATGGGGAAAGGATTTTTCTAACTCTAAACGTATCTCATGCATCGGAGTTTCAGCATTATCATACAACACCAAATGTTTGACCCCGAAAGTAGCTATCTGTCGACATAACTCACTGCCGATACTACCGGCAGCTCCTGTAATCATTATTGTCTTACCGGAAAAACTATCAATGATCTCTTGCATATTGATCTTGATCTCATCACGCCCCAAAAGATCCTCAATCTTCACTTCACGAATGGCGGTTTTCTTCAATCCCGTACCAACAATATCAATTGAAGGGGATACCAAATTTTTGATTCCTATGTTTTGACCATATTTCACAAGTTGATCGGATTCATCCTGGACTGCCTTGTCCGAAGGGAAAATAACACCACCAATATTATATTTACTTACAAAACGACGAAAATTTGTCTCATCATTAAAATGATAAACAGGTAGCTCAGATATTCTATATGATTTCAAGTTCTGACTGGGATTAATATACCCTACAACCTGATAATGTTTGCTACTATATAAGCGTTGTTTTAATGATACACTTTGATCATCTGTCCCATAAACCAACACACGAGTTTTTCTAAAATTTACCTGAGTGATCACGATATCATAAATCAATAATAAAAATACCCTAGAGCCTACCAAAAGAACAATAGACAACAGCAGGTCAATAAAGCAATAAACCCAAGCCAAACGAAATTCAATCCAACTTCCCACCATCACCACAACAGCCAACATACATAGCTCCTTGAGTAATACTGCAAAGACTATTTTCCCAATGCTTCTGACCGATGCATGGCGTATTATATTTTTATGGACTTTCAAAAAATAGAATAAAGTAAGGCTAAAAATAAAAGAACAGAATAGTAGTGATAAAAAGGCTGTTTTGCTAATATCTGCGATTAATTCAGAGACAAAAAGCATAGTTACACAAGTACTAACTACGGATAAAATAGAATCTGTAAGAAGTACTATCCAATAGCTAAAATAATTTTTATATAAATGCTGATTAAAATAAGCCAATAGATATCTCATGATTTGTACGTGTTTAATTTCAAAACTGATTACAAATAGTAGATAGTTGGAATCTCAAAGATGTAGGAGATAACTTCTTTAGAATCATTTGCGAACGCCTCAGAACAGTCTTCTTCTTTGCCTCATCCTCCGAGTTGGCATACATAGACACACTATATCCCATCAGAAGAGACAGACATAAAGCAGCTTCCTGCTCGGCTGTCTTACCGTGACAAGGATACAGATCATTGATCTGTTCATGGATTTCGTTGTTCAGTCGTGCAAGATCATCAACATACACACCCGCCATATAATTACTTTTATGGAGCAGAGCATGAACAGTATTTTGAAGTTTATCGATTTTTTCTTGTAAACAGGAAGTCGTCATTACCCACTTAGTTTTTTTCACCTATAGGCTCAACATAGCCAATCGGCATGTCTACGCAGGCGCAACCAAGCATGTTCAGTCGAACAGCAATCTTACTTTTACCATCTACATTGACAAGCTCACCCACAAGCCCCTGCAGAGGTCCTTTAATTACTTGAACTTTCTCACCACGTGCCAAAGGAGAGCTATTCATACAGACTGTTTCATCCGAATAATCAAGCATGAAACGAAAACGTGCCATCTGGTCGTCAGGAATAACAGCAGGACTGCTCTCACCGCGCATCACCATATAGCGGCTCACAGTAGTAAAGTTCAGGACTTCCATACGTTCTTTCGGATCAGCGTGTACAAAAACCATCATCGGAAGAAGAACGGATTCAACTAATTTACGACGGTCACTCCATTGATGGATTTCCTTCTGAACAGGTACAAAATTCTCAATCCCCACCTTGTTCAAATACTCGGAAACCTTCTTTTCATGATGCATACGAACTAATGCAACATACCAGCGTTTTGAGTGTGCTACGCCTTCCCCTGTCCCATAAATAGGCCCAGCATTTAGTGATTTCTCTTTTGTTAAAATCATACTTTTTTACCCCATGTTTTTCCGTTACTTCTTAGGTAACGGATTTAAATTTGACGCAAAGATAGACAAAAACACATGTATTAAACAAATAAAAACCTACTTTTTTTCGATTTAACCCTGAATTTGAAAAAAAATGTATCTGAACATGAAAAAGGCCTATTTTCATGCTTAGGAATTTATATGCCCAATTTTCCTAAGAATCTCTACTTTTTCTAAAGCCAAGATGCTCTCAACCCTCATTAGTCGATACTTTTCGACTTTTTCCTTCCGATTTATTATGAAGTGTACTTTTCCGTTACCTAAGAAGTAACACACCAGCATCAGTGCTGATTATCAATTTTTTAACCATTCAAATTCGACCTAAAGGGCAAGTCTTCACGTAATGCAAATTCTTACGATTTACCTCTGTACACTCTTTCAACTCAAACCCCTTCAGATAAATTTGTGTCGTCTTTATAGACTTATGCCCTAAAGATTCACTGATCATTTCAATTGGAACTCCACGGAACTTTGCAGTAGTTGCCCAAGAATGGCGAATCGTGTAAGAAGTTACCGGAGAAGTCAGGTGCAAAGCCCTCGCCAAACTTTTCAAATGATTATTAAACCGGCGAAGTGCAGACTGATATTCACGATAAGCACGTTCATCCTTACGTTTCTTATCACCGGAAAGGATACTGAAAAGGTAATCGGGGCAACCCGGACGCGATGACTGGGAATTGCGAAGCTGATTCATCATTTCCTTAGCTGTATCCAAAACTTCCACACTCATTGGAGTTCTGGTTTTAATTCGATTATATCGGATCACATTACAATCTAAAGCCGACTTTTCCAAATGAGCCAAATCGGCAAAAGACATCCCACAGAATTGAAACATCAAAGCAGCAATCGATTGTGTGCGCCGCAAACAATCCGTCTTGGGATCTTCGTAAAGAAGCCGTCGGAGTTCACTCACCGGAAGAGCCCTTTTCTGACGGATATCCACTCCTGTATACACATCACGGAACAGGCCATGTACATAGGGCGCACTACCCAACTCTACCCCACGGTTATAGATACTGCGAAGCATACGCATATACGTTGATACCGTATTCGGTTTTAAGCCCGAATCATACAGATGTTCCCCGTAACGACGCAATCGGTCACGAGTGACTTGCCTGAAAGATACACTGGCATTACCACAAAATTTATTAAAAGAGAAAAGAGCATTTTGATAGACATGTGCCGTAGAAAAACGACCTTCTTTTCGTAAAAGGCCGATGTATAGTTCCCCACATCGGCTAAATCCATTTTTATTCATTATTTGCATCACTAGTTATTTTATATACAATTATAGGGCGAAAATTTGGAATTTCCATCTTAATGCCATTTATTAATTTTATTTAAATCAAAAGAAATGACAACGACAAAAAAATGCCTGAAAAATGCAACTGGCACACAAAAGAAGAGAAGTCTTGAAACTGATTATCAGGATGATGACGAAATTATTGACATCGATGAGGTCAGAAAAAGAAATGGCATCACAGGCGAAAAAAAACACTATTTCATTGCCTGTCTTCGCACTTATTACGAAGATGACGAGTTTAATTCCTACGTAAAATCTTTAACAGGACTAGCCAAGTACATTGCAGACTGGAGAATCTTTTACGTAAACACACATCATGGATATAGATTAATGAAATTCAGGAGTATACTCAGCGAAATTAGCAGTTTAAGCAAAGGAATCGGAATAATTTCGAAGCACGAAAAAGAAGAGAAAGAACAATACAAATCAAAGTATCACAGTAGAAAATAGCAAGAATAATTGGAGCGAAAAAATACAACTTATACTTTTGCCCCCGTTTTTTAGATAAAGAAATGAACGAACTATCCGGCAGAAATTATAGTGTCACTATAACAGCAAGATAGTGTCACTATCCCGGCAGGATAGTGTAACTATCATCGCACGATAGTGTAAGCATCCTACAGATAGTTCCGCCTTTTCTTTAAATATAACTATTTTACTAACAAATTTATAATGTAATGACAAAAGAAAAACGGCTGATAGCCACTAACAAAACAGAAGAAGAAAGAGATCGATTAACAGAAGTATGGAAAAAACGTATCGTATCAGAGAAAGGTTATTCGGAAACGATCGCAGAACGAATAGCCGAAAAAGTGAAATCACTGGCAGACTACATGCAATATGGCCATGCCATCATCGCATACTACAGACAGAACGGTAGTTTTCAGTTAGTTACAGGCACTCTTATTTCTTATTCCAAAGACTTTCACCACTCTTATGACATGAAGCAGGTACACAGTACCTTCATATTCTGGTGCATGGAAGAGAAAGGATGGAGAACCTTTCAGATTGAGAATTTTCTCGATTGGAAACCAATTGTATAAACTTAAAAACAAACAATAAGACTGATATGAGCACAACTTATTTAAGCGTAGACTATTTTCCGCTTACCGTAAACTTTTTCGACAGAGATGCCATTGAACTGGCTGAAGCCAAATATGGCATCAGAGTGGATGGAGCTGTATGCAAACTTCTATGTAAAATATTCAAAGAAGGATATTACATCCCATGGGGTGAGGAACAATCGTTGATTTTTGCCCGCAAGCTGGGAGGAGAACTGAAAGGAAAAGAGATAGACGGAATCATTCAAATTTTGCTTGACAAAGGATTCTTTGACAAAGAAAGCTATGAGAAGTTTCAGATATTGACTTCCCTTGAAATTCAGCACATCTGGATAGATGCTACCTGCCGCAGGAAAAGAAAGTTAGAAGATTTGCCCTACCTGTTGGTCAATGACACCCAAAAACAGGAAAAGGAAAATAATACAAAGGATGCAAACAATTCGTCAGTACAAGGTGAATTGAAACTGGAAAATGAGAACATTTCACCCGAAATTGCTGACATTTCCGGACAAAGTAAAGGAGAGAAAAGAAAAGCAGAAGAGGAAGAAGACAATACGGCTTCGCCTTCGCTCGAAATCCCCGGTTATGCCTACAACAAGAGTACGCACAACGTCAAAGGACTTCTGGACAGCCTGGCACAACATGGAGTAACAAACAAGAAAGAAATTACAGCTATTCTCAAGCTGTCGGATTATGGAAAGAAGGGGACGCAGATATGGATCACGCTGTCTACCACCAAGTGGGGAAAGATTGATAATCCGGGAAGGTATATCATTTCAACGTTGAGGACATAGAGATAAAATAAGGCACGGATTACACGAATTAACACGGTTTTTAGTTACTCAATTCCTGAAACCGTGAAATCTGTGTAATCCGTGCCTAAAAAAATTACCACTTATAGTTAATACCGAAGCTCAGCAATTCCTTCAGCTGGAAAAAGCTGCCATTTTCAACGGTTGGTTTTGAACTGTCGTCAAAACGGGCGTGTACGTAAAGTTTAGTAGAAAGATAGCGGTTCAAAACAAAGTTGAATGTATTCTCCCACTCCACACGTACCCATTCGTAATTGGTCAGATAGTTCAGACGGGATTCCAGCGAAACAGCCGAAATGATTTTCCAGTTGAACGTTGACTGCAACTGAGAACCGAAATCGTTTTTAGAGCATTTGCCTTTCTCCAGACCGAACTTGGTTTCATCTACTTCCGAATTGTCGATATATCGCAAGTTATAAGTCAGCGGACCGATGAAAACAGAAAGATTGAATTTCTGCTTATTCAATTTGTAGTCCATACCGATACTGACTGCCAAATCCGCCGGAGACAGGAATGCGGAAACAAGTTCTTCGCTATTGGCTTTGTAACCGTGACAGAACTGAGTCTTAAACTCGGAAGAAATAGTATAGTACCAGTTCTTTAACGCTCTCAATCCTAACTTATTGTACAAACGGAACTGGTCGGTATTAATCAGATAATCATGGAATTTATCCGACGGTGTGGATGTCATACCCAGTTTAGCCTCCAACTGATTTTCGAAAAGGACTTTCTCATTATCATTGTAATTGGCATAAAGCTGCAAGGTAGCCAGACCGGCAAAGTTACTTTCTCCTCCCTTGTACCAGTTCTCAGAAAGGTGGTTCTGGCTGATTTGCAAAGAACCGTTACCTCCGGTAACCCACCAGTTAGGACGGCTGATTTTCATTTTTGCCTTGCCTACATCGTTGCTCATTTCTTCCGGCTGGAAAAGATGGACAACAGATGCCTTCGGAGAAATCTTCGGTTTCACATCCCTACGGAAGACATCACGGCTCATGATACGGTTTTCCGTGGTGACAACCAATTCCGGATGATTGAGATAAAGAGCCATCAGTGCTTTATTGACCGATTGATTGGCACGCTCGGACTTCGTATATGCCAAAGTATCATAAGGAAGAAGTTCCGCTGTCAACTTTTTCAAGTTGTCGGGCAAAGAGTCAAACTGTACCGGTTTCCAGTCCACCTTTGAATACTGCGCCATCGGAGCATAATAATAGGCTAACGGAGTAAACAGACGAAAATAGTCAGGATCGGACGGAATATAACGTTCCGGTACAGACGGGTCATTCAGATAGTCCAACTGACCGATATACTTATTATATAAGATTGATACAGTGTCCAATTTAGGAGTTTCTCCGGACAGATTCAATTTAAGCATTAAATACTTCTGAAGTTCTGACGAAAGCGTGTCTGCCTTCACAATTTTCGCTTTTGCCACTACGGTAGAAGGTTGAGTGGCGGTCTGTGCTGAAAGCGATAAAGATAAAGTCGAGGTAAAAACTACGAATGATAATAACTCTCTTCTCATAATATTCCTAATTTGGTGCAAATCTACATTATTTTGTTTAGAAAACATAGGAATCTTTCAAAATTGCATTTTTTAATAAAATTGTAGAGGGGAAAGTCTGCATTCTTCCCCTTTTTTTTATAATTTTGCGCTTTTTAAGTTCGTAAGAAACTACTAAGTAAAAATAATTAAAACAGTTATAGCTGTGGGAGAAACAAAGTATATTTTCGTCACCGGTGGTGTTGCCTCTTCTTTAGGAAAAGGGATCATCTCATCATCCATCGGTAAGTTGCTGCAAGCAAGAGGTTATAATGTAACCATCCAGAAGTTTGACCCGTATATCAACATCGACCCGGGAACATTGAATCCTTATGAGCATGGAGAATGCTATGTGACCGTAGACGGCCATGAAGCCGATCTTGACCTGGGACACTACGAACGTTTCCTGGGTATTCAGACTACAAAGGCTAACAACATCACTACGGGACGTATCTACAAAAGTGTTATTGACAAAGAACGCCGTGGAGACTATCTGGGTAAGACGATTCAGGTGATTCCTCATATCACGGATGAAATCAAACGGAACGTAAAATTGCTCGGTAACAAATACAAGTTCGATTTTGTAATTACCGAAATCGGTGGTACGGTAGGTGATATCGAATCACTCCCCTACCTCGAAAGTATCCGCCAGTTGAAATGGGAGTTGGGTAAGAACGCTCTTTGCGTACACCTGACATATGTGCCTTATCTTGCCGCTGCCGGAGAGCTGAAAACCAAACCGACACAGCATTCTGTCAAGGAACTCCAGAGTGTAGGTATTCAGCCGGACGTATTGGTGCTTCGTGCCGAACACCCGCTGAGCGACGGACTCCGCAAAAAAGTAGCTCAATTCTGTAATGTGGATGACAAGGCTGTCGTGCAGTCTATCGACGCAGAAACAATTTATGAAGTACCTCTCCTGATGCAGGCACAGGGACTGGACAGCACAATCCTTGAAAAGATGGGGCTGCCCGTAGGAGAAACTCCGGGACTAGGTCCGTGGCGTAAATTCCTGGAACGCCGTCATGCTGCTGAAACGAAAGAACCCATCAACATCGCATTGGTAGGTAAATATGACTTGCAGGATGCTTACAAGTCAATCCGTGAAGCATTGTCACAGGCAGGTACTTACAACGACCGCAAAGTGGAGGTTCACTTTGTGAACAGCGAAAAACTGACAGATGAGAACGTAGCCGAAGCCTTGAAAGGCATGGCAGGCGTGATGATCGGTCCGGGATTCGGTCAGCGTGGTATCGACGGTAAGTTCGTTGCCATCAAATATACACGTACACATGATATACCGACCTTCGGTATCTGTCTGGGTATGCAATGTATCGCTATCGAATTTGCCCGCAACGTATTGGGATATGCCGATGCCGACTCACGCGAAATGGATGAAAAGACTCCGCACAACGTGATCGACATCATGGAGGAACAGAAAGCGATCACCAATATGGGAGGTACGATGCGTCTGGGCGCTTACGAATGTGTGCTTCAGAAAGGATCGAAAGCATACCTTGCTTATGGTGAAGAACATATTCAGGAACGTCACCGCCATCGCTATGAGTTCAACAATGACTATAAGGCTCAATACGAAGCTGCCGGTATGAAATGCGTGGGTATCAACCCCGAATCGGATCTGGTGGAAATCGTTGAGATCCCGGCATTGAAGTGGTTTATCGGCACTCAGTTCCATCCGGAATACAGCAGTACGGTATTGAACCCGCATCCGTTGTTTGTGGCTTTCGTGAAGGCAGCCATCGAGAACGAGAAGAATTGACAATTGACAGTTGACAATTGACAATTTATTATTCAAAAATTTATAATTCATAATTAATAGGAATGGATAAAAACACCATTACAGGTCTCGTTTTAATAGGTATATTATTGGTAGGATTCAGTTATCTGAGCCGTCCAAGCGAGGAGCAGATAGCTGCGCAGAAGAAATACTACGATTCTATTGCCGTGGTGCAACAGCAGCAGGAAGCGCTGAAAGCAAAAACAGAAGCCGCACTCGCCAATGAAAACAAAGGTGCAGCGGCGGCAGCAGATTCTTCTGCCCTGTTTTTCAACGCGATGCATGGAACTGATTCCAAAGTAAGCATCCAGAACAGCGTAGCGGAAATCACTTTCACTACGAAAGGCGGACGGGTATATTCGGCTATGCTGAAAGAATACAAAGGACAGGACAAGACAAACCCTGTCGTACTGTTCGACGGTGATGATGCTACCATGAGTTTCAACTTCTACAACAAGCAAGGAGCCATCCAGACAAAGGACTATTACTTCGAAGCTGTCAATAAGACAGACAGCAGCGTAACTATGCGTCTGGCTGCGGACAACGCCAGCTACATCGATTTTATCTATACGCTGAAACCGAACAGCTACCTGATGAACTTTGAAATCAAAGCAACAGGCATGGAAGGCAAACTGGCCAGTACGGAGTATGTAGACATCGACTGGACACAGCGTGCACGCCAGCTGGAAAAGGGATTCACTTACGAAAACCGCCTCTCAGAGCTGACTTATAAGGTAAAAGGTGACAATGTAGATAATCTGTCGGCTGCCAAGGATGACGAAAAGGATCTGGGCAATACAGCGATAGACTGGGTAGCATTCAAAAACCAGTTCTTCTCTTCTGTATTCATCGCAGACCAGGACTTCAACAAGGTTTCTGTGAAGTCAAGAATGGAACAACAAGGAAGCGGATATATCAAGGATTATTCTGCAGAAATGAGTACCTTCTTCGATCCGAGCGGAAAACAACCGACAGAAATGTACTTCTACTTTGGTCCGAACCACTTCAAGACCTTGAAGGCACTGGACAAAGGACGTACAGAGAAATGGGAACTTAACAGACTGGTATATCTGGGCTGGCCGTTAATCCGCTGGATCAACCAGTTTATCACGATCAACGTATTCGACTGGCTGTCGGGCTGGGGCTTGAGCATGGGTATCGTACTGTTGATTCTGACAATTATGGTGAAGGTGGTAGTTTACCCTGCTACCTGGAAAACATACATGTCTTCTGCCAAGATGCGTGTATTGAAACCGAAAATCGACGAGATCAACAAGAAGTATCCGAAGCAGGAAGATGCGATGAAGAAACAGCAGGAGGTGATGAGCCTTTACAGCCAGTATGGCGTGAGCCCGATGGGCGGTTGTCTGCCAATGTTATTGCAGTTCCCGATCTTGATGGCATTGTTCATGTTCGTACCGAGCGCTATCGAGTTACGTCAGCAGAGCTTCTTGTGGGCGGACGACTTGTCCACTTACGACGCGTTCATCACATTCCCGTTCCATATCCCGTTCCTGGGCAACCATCTCAGCTTGTTCTGCTTGCTGATGACGGTAACCAACATCCTGAACACAAAGTATACAATGACGATGCAGGATACAGGAGCACAACCGCAAATGGCTGCGATGAAATGGATGATGTATCTGATGCCGATTATGTTCCTGTTCGTACTGAACGACTATCCTTCGGGATTGAACTATTATTATTTCGTGTCAACACTGATTAGTGTAGGAACCATGATTTTGTTGCGTAAAACTACAGACGAAACAAAATTACTGGCTATTCTGGAAGCTAAGAAAAAAGACCCGAAACAAATGAAAAAGACCGGATTTGCTGCACGCCTGGAAGCTATGCAAAAGCAACAGGAACAGTTACAGCAGCAAAAACAGAATAAACGATAAGAAATTATCCGAAGATATATTCTGAGAAAGCCGGGCAACCGAAAGGGGTTTGTCCGGCTTTCTTTCTCTAAAAAACAAACTTAATATGAAGACAAAATATACTTATAAACAAATCTGGACGATCGCCTACCCTATTCTGATCAGCCTGATTATGGAGCAGCTGATCGGCATGACGGACACGGCCTTTCTTGGACGTGTCGGGGAAATTGAATTAGGGGCATCCGCCATCGCCGGGGTTTACTACCTGGCTATTTTCATGATGGCATTCGGATTCAGCGTAGGAGCACAGATATTGATCGCCCGTCGCAACGGGGAAGGAAACTACAAGGAAATCGGACCGATTTTCTATCAGGGGATTTATTTCCTGGTAGTGGTTGCTGCGATTCTGTTTACACTTTCCATCGTATTCTCGCCATTTATTTTAAAGAATATCATTTCGTCCCCTCACATTTATGATGCAGCGGAAAGTTATATTCATTGGCGGGTGTACGGGTTCTTTTTCTCATTTGTCGGAGTGATGTTCCGCGCCTTCTTTGTCGGTACGACACAGACCAAGACGCTGACGCTGAATTCCATCGTGATGGTGCTTTCTAACGTGGTATTCAACTATATCCTGATTTTCGGTAAGTTCGGTTTCCCGCAACTGGGCATTGCCGGTGCAGCCATCGGTTCATCCCTGGCTGAGCTGGTATCGGTAATTTTCTTTATCATCTATACCTGGAAGCGGATCGACTGCAAGAAGTATGCACTGAATATCCTGCCGAAATTCCAAAGCCGGACATTGAAGCGGATTCTCAATGTCTCCGTGTGGACAATGATTCAGAACTTCGTTTCTTTATCTACCTGGTTTATGTTCTTCCTGTTCGTGGAACACCTGGGAGAACGGTCATTGGCTATCGCGAACATTATCCGGAATGTGTCGGGTATCCCGTTTATGATCGCCATGGCTTTTGCTGCAACCTGCGGATCTCTGGTCAGCAACCTTATCGGTGCGGGCGAAAAAGATTGTGTACGGGGAACCATCAATCAGCACATCCGTATCGGATATGTGTTCGTACTGCCGATATTGATATTCTTCTGTCTGTTTCCCGACCTGATTCTGCGCATATACACGGATATGCCCGATTTGAGGGATGCGTCCATCCCTTCTTTATGGGTGTTATGCGCAGCCTATGTAGTGCTGGTACCAGCCAATGTGTATTTCCAGTCGGTATCGGGAACAGGTAACACACGCACGGCACTGGCCATGGAACTTTGTGTACTGACAATTTATGTAGCTTACGCTACTTATTTTATTCTTTACCTTAAAATGGACATTGCGTTTGCCTGGACAACAGAAAGTGTGTATGGAATCTTTATCCTCCTCTTCTGCTACTGGTATATGAAGAAAGGAAACTGGCAGAAAAAGCAGATTTAAATCCTTTTTTCATTATCTTCGCAAGAAAATAAACATTTTTATAAAATATGAGACAAGCAAATCTATTTATGATGTCGGCAGCAATGTTGTTAGCTGCCTGCGGCGGAACAAAAGACGCGGGCAAAACGGATCAGGTGCTTATCGAAAAATCCGATATTAAGATCGAAGGGAAGCGTATGACGCCTGAAGCCCTTTGGGCAATGGGACGTATCGGAGGACTGGCGGTATCGCCCGACGGAAAGAAAATTGCGTATACGGTAGCATACTACAGTGTACCGGAGAACAAGAGTAATCGCGAAGTTTTCGTCATGAACGCGGACGGCAGCGATAACCGGCAAATCACCCGCACTCCTTATCAGGAGAATGAGGTGACCTGGATAAAAGGAGGATCGAAGCTGGCTTTCCTGAGCAACGACAACGGAAGCAGCCAACTATATGAAATGAATCCGGACGGTAGCGGCCGTAAACAACTGACCAACTACGACGGTGACATCGAGGGTTATTCTATCTCACCGGACGGCAAGAAACTACTGTTCATCTCGCAAGTGAAAACCAAAGAAAGCACTGCCGATAAATATCCGGATCTGCCGAAAGCTACAGGTATTATTGTCACCGACCTGATGTATAAGCACTGGGATGAATGGGTGACAACTGCTCCGCATCCTTTCGTGGCAGACTTTGACGGTAACGGTATTTCCAATATCGTGGATATACTGGAAGGAGAACCATACGAAAGTCCGATGAAACCTTGGGGCGGCATTGAGCAGCTGGCTTGGAATACGACTTCGGACAAAGTGGCTTATACCTGTCGCAAGAAAACAGGGCTGGAATATGCTGTTTCTACCAATTCGGATATTTATGTGTATGATCTGAATACAAAGAAAACGGATAATATCACCGAAGAAAACAAGGGGTATGACACCAATCCGCAATACTCTCCGGATGGCAAGTACATTGCATGGCAAAGCATGGAGCGCGATGGATACGAAGCTGATCTGAACCGTTTGTTTATCATGAATCTGGAAACCGGAGAGAAGCGTTTTGTCAGCAAAGCATTTGAGTCTAATGTGGATGCGTTTGTCTGGGGCAACGATGCCAAGACCATCTATTTTACAGGTGTATGGCACGGAGAAACTCAGATTTATTCTCTTGACCTGACGAATGATTCTGTAAAGGCGATTACTTCGGGTATGTATGATTATGAAGGGGTAGCACTCTTCGGTGACAAACTGATTGCCAAACGTCATTCGATGAGTATGGGTGATGAGATCTATGCGGTAGCATTGGATGGTTCTGCCACTCAACTGACACAGGAGAACAAGGAGATTTATGATCAGCTGGAAATGGGCAAGGTAGAAGGTCGCTGGATGAAAACGACGGATGGCAAGGATATGTTGACATGGGTGATCTATCCTCCCCAGTTCGATCCGAACAAGAAATATCCGACATTGCTGTTCTGTGAAGGTGGTCCTCAAAGTCCGGTAAGCCAGTTCTGGTCTTATCGCTGGAACTTCCAGATTATGGCTGCCAACGACTATATCATCGTAGCCCCGAACCGTCGCGGATTACCGGGATTCGGAGTGGAATGGAACGAACAGATCAGTGGTGATTATGGTGGTCAGTGTATGAAAGACTATTTCACTGCTATCGACGAGATGGCAAAAGAATCGTATGTAGATAAAGATCGTCTGGGATGTGTGGGCGCAAGTTTCGGAGGATTCTCCGTATATTGGTTAGCCGGTCATCACGACAAACGTTTCAAGGCATTTATCGCTCATGACGGAATCTTCAATATGGAAATGCAGTATCTGGAAACAGAAGAGAAATGGTTTGCCAACTGGGATATGGGCGGCGCGTACTGGGAAAAACAGAATCCGATAGCACAATGTACTTTCGCCAACTCCCCTCACCTCTTCGTGGAAAAATGGGATACTCCGATTCTCTGTATTCATGGAGAAAAAGATTTCCGTATTTTGGCTAATCAGGCTATGGCTGCATTTGATGCCGCTGTAATGCGTGGTGTACCTGCAGAGTTGCTGATTTATCCGGATGAAAACCACTGGGTACTGAAACCACAGAATGGCGTCTTGTGGCAACGCACTTTCTTTGAGTGGCTGGATAAGTGGCTGAAGGCTCCTGCAAAATAAATCTTTGATATAAGACAAATAATGAAGGCTCTGTTCTCAAATCAAATTGAGTTCAGAGCCTTCTGCATTACATCTAAAATCCGCTAGACTTTACTCATGATATATATTTTCGATTGCTACTATATACTTAGATAAGGTCTATGATTCAATCTAGACCTGTTTCATAATCCTTTTCAAATAGCTCAATCGGAGCCTCCATTAAAACAGTTTTTTCAGCACCTTTTTCGTCTGATAAATCAATTAATCCCATTTTTTGCTCCCTTAATTGTTCTCCAGTCCATCTGCCTTTTAAATGGTATTCTTCCCCTTTATTTACGGCCTTCAGTACCAAATAAAAAGTTAAGGTACATCGATATCCACATTCTTGTTTTGTTAACTCATAAGTTGAATAGGGAGGTATCTCATACTTTACATTTCCAATAGAACGTGATCCATTCTTTACTTTTAATGTTTCTCCAAAAATCAACGGAGTCTTCGCACCCGTTCCGTCTATAAAAAGCTTACCTCCAGCATCAATGAAAGGAACAGGAATCTTCAAATCCGCCAAATTTTCAGCATTAACAGGCAAAGAACCTTCAGTTAATACAAATAAAGAGTTCTCTTCCTCTTCCACATCCCATGCATATATCATTGGAAGAGGTTCATCTTTATCATTTACTTTATGTTGCAAGACTACTACAGGATATTCAACCCGCTCTACTACATCCGTTTCCTCCTGCACAAACTTATAGGAAACAACCTCTAATATCACCGGAGTATTGGATGGAGAAGAAGACACATCATCCGAATCACTACTACAAGCTGCGAGTGCAGCACAGATACCTGCAAGAAAGAACATTTTTGTTTTCATAACGCTTAGTTTTAGTTGTGTTACAATAGTTTAGTTTAAGGCAAATGTATAATATTTATATCACTTATCAAAGCTTTACCGATAAAAAATAAAAAAAGGGAGAATTAATCTCCCTCCCAAATATTTTCGATTTCTACTATATACATTTTATGAAAACCTCCATGAGCATCGTCATACCATTTTTCCAAGGACTCTTTATCCAAGAAACATTCGGGTTTAATAGTATCTGTATAGAGCTTCTTGCATTCCAAACTTAGACGGGCTTGTTCGAAAAGCACATTCCCCTGTTCTGTGAAGACCGGCTTCAATCCGGTTGCTTTCACCTTATCCGTATCACGACCGGACTTTGAGCCACAGACCGCATGAATCTTCTTATTTGCTTCGCCCAAAAAAGAAAGTGTCAGATAATCACTTTTCTCGATGAACTCATACGTATATCGTTCGGGGCGGACAAAAACAAAAGCAACGGGCTTATTCCAAAGCCAGCCAATACCACCCCAACTGGCAGTCATTGTATTGAATTTCTCTTTGGTGCCGGCAGTAACCAACATCCATTCTTTGCCAATCGCCTCAAAGAAATTTTCTTTCAGGTCTTTTACTTCTAACTTCTTCATCTCTCAGTTTATTTTATAATTACTTTCTTTTACTCAGTTTTACGATTTCTCCCAGATAAGGGATTTCCACACGAATCTTTCTTTTCTTTGCTTCTGCCGCAAATACTTTAGGCGGATCATGCAAGGGTTCATCAGACAAATCAAATGTACCGTAGTGCATCGGAATGGTTATTCCTGCATGCATCTCTTCGGAGGCAGTCAGTGATTCATAAGGGGAAATATGATTGGGACGCATGAACCAACGGGGTTTATATGCACCAATACCCAACAAGGCATAGTCCGGAGCTCCGAACAGATCCGGGATTTCCCTAAAATGGGTAGAATACCCTGTGTCTCCGCTATAATAGAGAGAAACACCATTCCCCTGCAGCATGAAAGCTCCCCACAATCGCTGCCCTCCATCACGTACGGAACGTTTGCTCCAATGCTGTGCCGGCAAGAAAGTTATTTTCAGCCCTTCATCTTCCAGTTGCTGATACCAGCCGGCCTCGATCACTCTCATTTCCGGAAACCAGCTCTTTATCAGTTCTCCGGTTCCCAAACCGCAAAACAGTTTCATCTGCGGATTATTATTCAGCAAACGGGTGATACTTTGCTTGTCCAAATGATCAAAATGGTCATGACTGATAAGCAGGTAATCAATTTCTGTAAAAATGTCGGGATTGGCAGGAAACTCACTCTGTCGTTTCACAAAAGGGATATTGCCGAAAACCGGATCGAACATGATTCTTTTACCTGCCAGCTGAAGGAAGAAGGAATTATGTCCCAGCCATATTAAAGAATCTCCCACCACAGCATCCAGCGAACGAAGGTAACAGACTTTCGGGTCCCACTTCACCGTTTTCTTTTCTTTCCGCTGAGGATTGGGGGACAACCGCCATTTCAACACACTTCCCATACCGGGGCGGAAACGGTGCTGCCTGTTAAAAAAACGTCCGCGTACCATCGGATTTCCTCTCCAATAAGGATTGACGGTAGCCAAACGTTCGTTTCTCCTGAAACATATATGTTCACCCATTTTCTTTATCTATTGAATAAGTCCTCACAAACTTAATTAAAAATCTCGATTTACAAAGAGGGACAAACAAAAAATGTACCCCGGACACACTATCGGGGCACATTTCTCAGAAAAAGAATAAATATTATTCTTTTTTAATAGAGCGATCTTATATTAAAAGCAATGCAGTCCATACAACGGCAGCTGCCATCCGAGAGCTGACAAATTGATAATCACGATGACCAGTCCCAATACCCATAGGATAAACAGAGACCATTTCAAGCCGGTCCCCATCGGTGACCAATGAAACAACTGACGCATTATAGTGTACAGAAAAGCTCCTAATGGAATGGCAATGAGTGCAATTCCTGAAATGGTGCCAAGCAATGTCATCACAGGAGATATGGTAGCTATAGGCGTCCAGTCAATAGCCGGAAGCATTTCATAAAGCAGAGCTCCGCCGCCAACAAGCGCAGCAATCACCGCAAACACAAGAGCTACTATCACCACAGCGAGCACGAACAATACCGGACAGCAAATGATGACAAGAGCTACCAGGAATATCTTAAGAATGATAGCGGCGATCGTGACAAATACATCTCCTACTTTTTGCAGAAAGGTACGCGGTTTATCCGAGTTCACAAAGTTATTGACCCCGTCGGCCACCCGTTCAAATCCGTCCGTCACCGTTTTGCCTATATTTTCTATGGTTACCGCTTCGCCACGCATACTCAGTTTCTCTGCTGCCGTACGTGCTTCGGGAATGATAATCCATCCTATAATATAAAGGATAATCATCGGGCAATAGGGAACAAACAATAATACGATCATCAGGATACGCACCAACGTGATATCCCAGTCAAAATAAGCTGCCAGCCCGGAAGCTACTCCCCCAAGCAACTTATTATCCGGATCACGGAACAGGCGACGGGCTGTAGTGGTCCGTGTATATCCCTGACCGGAAGAAGCTGTCTGTTCCTTCTTATGCGGTTCGGATTCGTCGTCAGATACACCAAAATCTTCCGGTTTGCCTACCCGGGCAATTATTTCTTCCACATCGGCAATAGTAATGACTTGCTTCCCTGCGGACACTTTCTCGGCAAACAGCTCGGCAATACGAATCTCGATATCATTCACAATCTCTTCCGCCCCCTCCTGTTTGCGAAAAAAATGTTTCAGGTTGGCCAGATAGTCGTCCAGCAAGCGGTAGGCATCATCATCTATATGATAGACAGTTCCTCCCAAATTTACAGTCAATGTTTTTTTCATTATTATTTCTTCTTTATCGAATTATCTACTAGCAATATGATTCACGGTTTCGTTCAGTTCCTTCCAGGATATCTCAAGCTCGCCTAAAAAAGCCTCTCCTTTTTCTGTGAGCTTATAGTACTTGCGAGGAGGTCCCTGCGTGGATTCTACCCATTCATAACTCAACAAATCGTCATTCTTCAAACGTGTCAGCAATGGATATAAGGTACCTTCCACCACAATCAGCTGTGCCTCTTTCAACTTCTGAATAATATCAGAAGCATAAGCCGGCTCTTTGTGCAGTAAAAGCATGATGCAATACTCCAACATGCCTTTTCTCATCTGAGATTTTACATTGTCTACATTCATTGTTATTTTTCTTTTTGACAGGACAAATATATGCATTACTCTAGTACCTTGCATTACAAAGTACTATAATTTAATAATAATTAAATCATTAAGAAGTTTTCTCCTTATTATAAAAAGAAATAATAGCTATATTTGCAGCTCATAAAACCACAAAAAAGAAAATACGTATGTTTACTATTCGAAAAGCAAGGATAGATGATTGCGGTCTGATCAACCAAATGGCCGGTGAAGTATTTCCCGCCACTTACCAAGAGATCTTATCTCCCGGACAACTGGACTATATGATGGACTGGATGTACTCTCCCGAAAATATCCGGAAACAAATGGAAGAAGAAGGTCATGTTTATTTTATCGCATATGAAGGAGATGAGCCCTGTGGCTATGTCTCCGTACAGCAACAGGAAGAGAATGTATTCCATCTGCAGAAAATCTATGTCCTCCCCCATTTTCAAGGCGCACACTGCGGTAGTTTTTTATTCAGAGAGGCTGTCAGATATATCAAGGAGGTGCATCCGGAACCTTGCTTAATGGAGCTTAACGTGAACCGTAACAACAAGGCTTTACTGTTCTATGAACGGATGGGTATGAGAAAATTGCGGGAAGGGGATTTTCCGATTGGCAACGGGTACTATATGAATGATTATATCATGGGACTGGATATCTGAAAAGTAAGGTAACCATATACAAAATGCCCCGGAACAGATTGTTACTCAATCAATGTTCCGGGGCATTCGTTTATTTATTACCAAGCGGGCTTATTTCGCTACGCGTTCCAGCCATTTCAGCATGAAGATCATGGTAAACATTGAAATAGTACAAGCTACCACAAATACTGTCCATGTCATCCAGATAGGAATGGATTCATACAAAATAGCACCGATCACCAACAGCTGATTGCCAAGTGCAGTCGCACCTAACCAGCCTCCCTGCATAATACCCTGGTATTTCGGAGGAGCTACTTTAGACACAAATGAAATTCCCAACGGAGAAATATACAATTCAGCTACCGTCAAAATCAGATAAGTCAGCATCAACAAGAACGGAGTCACTTTCACCGGTGAAGTTCCTACAGCGATAATGTCCTTGTGCAAAGGCAGATTGGCAAAATAAGAACCGACAGCCATTACGATAAAGGCCAATGCGGCAATACCCATACCAATTGCAATCTTCTTAGGAGTAGAAGGCTCTTTTCCACGTCTGCGCTGGCTGGCAAAGATTGCCATAATCACAGGAGTCAGGAAAACAACAAAGAACGGATTCAACGACTGGAACAACTCAGCGGAAATAGGCATACCAAACAAGTTAAGGTCAGTGTATTCCTTTGCAAAGTATGTCAAAGTCAAACCATTCTGATGGAAAGAGAACCAGAAGAAGATAACAACTCCGAACACTGCGAACAGGGCATACATACGTTGTTTCACTTCCTGAATACTCATTTCTACAGTAGCCGAAGATGCTGAAGACGCAACGGCTTTCTTGCTGGGATCGGGGAAGTTTCTCTTATTCAGCAAATAGATAGTCAAAGAAATGACCATAGCAATGATAGCCACTCCAAATGCATAATGGAAACCTGTAGTAAAGACGTTCAGGTAATCGGATGCAAAAGCTGTATAATCCTGTACCGGAGCGTTGGAAGCTTTCTCTACCAACGTATGATAAGTTTCAGTAGCTTCGGGCGACAAAGTACCAGCCAAATGACCGTGACATAATGCAGGAAGATCAGCATCGTAATTATAACCGAAAGTAGACAACCACCAGTTACGTACACCTACCGCTGCAAACGGAGCAAAGATTGCACCGATATTAATGAACATATAAAACAAGGAGAAACCGGAGTCACGCATGCTGGCATATTGAGGATTATCGTACATCTGCCCTACCAGAGCTTGCAGATTTCCTTTAAATAATCCATTACCAAATGCAATCACAAACAAGCTGGCGCAAGTAATGACCAGATAAAAGGTCTGATTGTCTACCGGAGTCTTGGATGGAATAGCCAACAACAAGTATCCCACTGCCATCAGCACAATTCCCGTGAAAATAGTTCCTTTGTAGTTTCGTGTCTTATCGGCGATAATACCTCCAACCAAAGCAAGAATGTAAATGGAAAAATAGAAAGTTGAATAAATAAATCCCGCTTCTTTTCCATTCATTCCAAACTTAGCTTGCAAGAAAAGCACGAGGATCGCCATCATTGTATAGAAGCCAAAGCGTTCACCTAGATTGGCTAAAGCGGCTGCTATCAGTCCTTTAGGGTGTTTGTCAAACATAGATATAAATTTATTAATTAATGATTGATAATTTTTCTAATGACATATATTCTGCAAATATATACTTTTTTGGATTTATTCCTCAAATAAACGGCAAATTTCTGCCCTCGATTCGCGGATTAAATCACCCGGCGCAAGCTTTATCTGCAGCCCCCGTACACCGGCACTTACATAAATATACGGAAATTGCCGGCAGGTTTCATGAATATAAGTAGGAAAATGTTTCTTCATGCCAATAGGCGAACAGCCGCCCCGGATATATCCCGTCAGCGGAAGAAGTTCTTTCACCGGTATCAGATCACACTTTTTATTGCCGGAAGCCTTTGCTGCCAGCTTCAGATCGACTTCGTGCTCACCCGGAATGACGCAAACAAAATAACCGCTTTTGTCACCGTGAAGAACCAGTGTCTTAAATACCTGTTCTATATTCTCGCCTAAGCTGGCAGCTACATGAATGGCACTCAGATCGTTTTCGTCAACTTCATAAGGAATCAGTTCATAAGCTATTTTAGCTTTATCCAGCAGACGCGCCGCATTCGTTTTATTGATTTTCATCTTGTTGTTTCTTTTTAGTAAGCCGACACTTATACTTCAATATTAAAGTCCTAATTCCTCGCGAAGAAACTTAGGAGTATAACCTTTCTGGCTCTTCGCAACCTCTTCCGGTGTTCCGTAGCTAAGGAGTACTCCCCCGCCCTTACCACCTTCAGGTCCCATGTCTATGATATAATCCGCCATCTTGATAACGTCCAGGTTATGTTCGATTACAATGACGGTATTACCTTTGTCCACCAGCTTATTAAGTACCCCCATCAATACACGGATATCCTCAAAGTGAAGTCCGGTAGTCGGTTCATCGAGAATGTAAAGTGTTTTACCGGTATCTCGCTTGGACAATTCTGTTGCTAGTTTCACACGCTGGCTCTCTCCACCAGAAAGGGTAGTAGATGACTGCCCTAATTTAATATAGCCCAAACCGACATCCTGCAAGACTTTTATCTTATTCAGAATCTGCGGCACATTCTCAAAGAATTCGACAGCACGGTTTATAGTCATATCAAGCACATCAGCAATAGACTTTCCTTTGAAACGTACTTCAAGCGTTTCGCGATTATACCGCTTGCCGTGGCAAACCTCACAAGGCACATACACATCCGGCAAGAAGTTCATTTCAATCGTCTTGTATCCATTTCCGGTACAGGCTTCACAACGACCGCCCGATACATTAAAAGAGAAGCGTCCGGGCTTGTAACCGCGAATCTTAGCTTCCGGAAGGCTTACGAACAAGTTACGGATATCGGAAAATACACCTGTATAAGTGGCCGGATTGGAACGGGGGGTACGACCAATCGGAGATTGATCTACGTCCACTACCTTATCTATGTTTTCCAGTCCCTCTATAGAATCGTATTCCAAAGGATCCTGCAAAGAGCGATAGAATTTCTGTGAAAGAATCGGCTGCAAAGTCTCATTAATCAACGTCGATTTACCACTTCCGGATACTCCGGTCACACAAATCAACTTCCCTAACGGAAATTCAACATCTACATTTTTCAGATTATTTCCCTTCGCTCCTTTCAGCCAGATAGATTTTCCATTTCCTTTTCTTCGCTTGGCGGGTACTTCTATTTTCATCTCTCCGTTCAGATACTGCGAAGTCATCGTTTCGGTTTGAAGCATTTCTGACGGGGTTCCCGAGAAGACTACCTCCCCACCCAGACGACCGGCTTTAGGCCCCATATCAATCACATAATCGGCAGCCAGCATCATATCTTTATCGTGTTCAACAACGATAACCGAGTTTCCCATATCACGAAGCTCTTTCAACGAGCGGATCAAACGCAGATTGTCACGCTGGTGCAACCCGATACTCGGTTCATCCAGAATATAAAGCACATTCACCAATTGCGAGCCGATCTGTGTAGCCAGACGAATACGCTGACTTTCACCACCGGACAGGCTGACCGAGCTACGGTTCAATGCCAAATAATCCAATCCTACATCCAACAAGAATTTCAAACGCGTACGAATTTCTTTCAGAATCTCGGCTGCGATTTTCTTTTGTTTATCGGACAGAAATTGATCTACGTTCATCAACCAGTCATATAGCTCATTGATGTCCATATTGGCCAAGTCATTGATGTTCTTGTCATGAATACGGAAGTGCAATGCTTCTTTATTCAACCGGGCACCTTTACATTCCGGACAAACAGTGGTACGGGCAAACTGCTCCGCCCACTTCTGCGCGGTAGCAGAAGCATCCTTTTCCTGAAGCATCTGGATATATTTTACGACTCCTTCATAGGTTACAAAGTAATCAGAAGAAGTTCCTATCAGCGAACTCTTGATCTTGATCCGGTCATCCGAACCATATAATATTTCTTCAACCGCATCATCCGACAATTCCTTCACCGGAGTTTTTAAAGTGGCTTCATACTTCTCCAGCAAAGCACCGATCTGCCAGAAAATCATGGCATTCTTGTATTTTCCCAAAGGTGCTATCGCTCCTTCATAGATGGAAAGTTCACGGTCGGGAATCACTTTATCGACATCAATCTGATTGACCACGCCTAATCCTTTACATTTCGGGCACGCTCCCTGCGGAGAGTTGAACGAGAAGTTATGAGGAGCCGGTTCCCGATAAGACAGTCCGGTAACCGGACACATCAGGCGTTTACTGTAATGACGGACACTTTCTGTCTGCGCATCAAGAATCATCAATAAACCATCACCTTGGCGCATAGCAGTTGCCACGCTCTGTTTCAGGCGTTTATCATCTTTCTCGGCTACTATCAGTTTATCAATGACTACCTCAATATCATGATTCTTGTAACGGTCGAGTTTCATGCCGTGCGTCACTTCACGCAGTTCGCCGTCTATCCGTACATAGAGATATCCTTTCTTTCGCACCTGTTCGAAGAGTTCTTTGTAATGTCCCTTACGCGAACGAACCAAGGGTGCGAGCAAGTATATTTTCTTTCCTTTATAATCTTTCAGGATTAAATCCAGAATCTGTTCTTCCGTATATTTCACCATCTCCTCTCCTGACAGGTACGAATAAGCAATACCTGCACGGGCATAGAGCAGACGAAGATAATCGTATATTTCCGTTGTTGTTCCCACGGTAGAACGGGGATTTTTATTCGTAGTTTTCTGTTCGATAGAGATAACCGGACTCAGCCCTGTTATTTTATCGACATCCGGACGTTCCAGATTCCCCAAAAAGTTGCGGGCATAGGCCGAAAAAGTCTCGATATAGCGGCGCTGTCCCTCGGCAAATATCGTATCGAAAGCCAAGGAAGATTTACCACTACCACTCAATCCGGTAATCACTGTCAAACTGTTACGGGGAATTTCAGCATCAATATCTTTCAAATTGTGCACACGGGCACCATACACATTAATATATTCTGTTTCTTGCATATTCATATCCTTCATAAACGGTACAAAATTAATGTTTCCGACTGAAATATGCTCCTAAAAAAGCACAATATTATTTTCTTAACTCAAATCTTATGAAGATATAGGGCATTATTCGTACCTTTGTTCCTTGATTTCAAGAACCAATAGTTATAAATTGATGAAACCGATAAGCCGAATATTCTTATTTTTGCTTTTTATAAGCGCCTCATACGCTATTAGTTATGCACAAGAGAACCAATCTTATTTCTTGCATACCATCGAAAAAGGACAGAGTTTATACTCCATTGCCAAGATGTATAATGTCACAACAAACGACATCATACGTCTGAATCCCGGATGTGATGAAAAAATTTATGCCGGACAAGCTATAAAAATCCCTAAAGGAAAAGAAAGCCAAAAAGGGGAAACATTCCATACAATTCAAGCCGGAGAAACTTTATACAAACTGACTACCATTTATAATATATCTGCAAAAGCCATTTGTGAAGCCAATCCGGGATTAAGCGCCGAAAACTTCCGTATCGGTCAGGTTATTCTCATTCCGTTGGAACAAGAGCAGGAAACGGAAACTGCACAAGCACCGGCTGAAAAACCCGCTATACAGGGGCCTGTACAATCCAGATGCAAAGATATGCATAAGGTAAAACGCAAAGAAACCGTATTCAGTGTAAGCCGCGAATATGGAATCAGCGAACAGGAATTGATTGCAGCCAATCCCGAACTGAAAAAGGGAATGAAAAAGGGACAATACCTCTGTATCCCCTATCCCAGTGCAACCACCATGCAACCGACGGCTCCCAAAGAGGATCCGTACGCTATCCCACCCAGTAACAATGAGCTTTTCCGCAAGAGTAAAGAAGCCCCTCAAGCAATCTCTACTATCAAAGCGGCCCTGCTATTGCCTTTCCAGGAAGACAAACGTATGGTGGAATACTACGAAGGTTTCCTGATGGCGGTAGACAGCCTGAAACGTACGGGTACTTCTATTGATCTATATGTATATGACTGTGGAAAAGATGTTTCTACATTAAATACTATTCTGGCGAAAAATGAGATGAAGAACATGAATGTCATTTTCGGTCCGATGCACCAGCAACAGATCAAACCTTTATCTACTTTTGCAGAAAAGAATGATATACGACTGGTGATTCCTTTCTCTTCGAAAGGGGAAGAAGTATTTAATAATCCTGCCATCTACCAGATTAATACCCCGCAATCCTATTTATATTCGGAAGTATACGAACACTTTACCCGTCAATTCCCCAATGCCCATGTCATCTTTATTGAACCAACCAGCGAAGATAAAGAAAAAGCCGAGTTTATCAGCGGCATGAAACAAGAGCTGAAGAGCAAGGGAATGTCAATGAAAACCGTCAATGAAAACGCAACCAAGGATATGCTGAAGGAAGCTCTCCGCTTTGACAAAGACAATATTTTCATTCCGACTTCCGGCAAAAATGTCATGTTAATCAAGATTCTTCCTCAACTGATTCTACTGGTCAGAGATACTCCGGAGCAGAATATTCATCTGTTCGGTTATCCCGAATGGCAGACATATACCCGGGATCACCTGGAAAGTTTCTTTGAACTGGATACCTATTTCTATTCATCGTTCTACACAAATACATTGTTTCCGGCTGCCATACAGTTCACCAACAATTATCACAAATGGTATAGCAAGGACTTGGTGAGTAAATTCCCAAGCTACGGAATGCTTGGTTTCGACACAGGCTTCTTCTTCCTGAAAGGCTTGTCACGCTATGGCTCGGAACTGGAAAACAATTTACCGAAAATGAACCTGACTCCGATACAGACAGGCTTCAAATTCGAACGTGTCAACAACTGGGGAGGATTCATTAATAAGAAAGTATTCTTTATCCATTTCACGAAGAATTTTGAATTAGTAAAACTTGACTTCGAATAAGACGAAAATGACAAAGATAAAATCACTTCTGATTGCCGCTTCCCTGATGATGGGACTTGCACTTCCTGCCACCGCACAGATCGGCGAACCACGCCAGAACTTTTCTGTCGGATTTAATGGAGGAGTCAACTTAAACAGCGCTTCATTCACTCCTAAAATCAAACAGAACTCATTGATGGGTATTACCGGAGGTTTGACGGCACGCTACATTTCCGAAAAGTATTTTGCCATGATCTGTGGTGCGCAAGTAGAGTTAAATATCTCCCAACGTGGCTGGGATGAATTATTTGAAGTACCGGGGGAGAATGGAGAACCCGTAGAAGATCCTACCCGCAAATACACCCGAAAGATGACCTATCTCGATATTCCCTTCCTCGCCCACTTGGCTTTCGGCAATGAAAAAGGACTACAGTTCTTTATCAATGCAGGTCCTCAGATCGGCCTTCTGATCGGTGAATCTGAAAGCATGGAGAATATAGACATGAATGCCCTGACAGACACTCAAAAAGCTGTTTACGGGGATAAAATCCAAAACAAATTCGATTATGGTATAGCCGGAGGCGGCGGAATAGAATTCAGAACAAAGAAAGCCGGTAGTTTTCTGCTCGAAGGACGCTATTATTTTGCTCTGTCAGACTTTTACAGCACAACGAAGAAAGACTATTTCTCCCGTGCGGCTCATGGCACAATTACAGTGAAGCTTACTTATCTATTCGATTTAAAGAAATAAGAAGCAGTACCCAAAAAGATCAGGCGCGAATCTCGCTCGAACCTACGGTTTATATTTCCGTGAGTCTGCGAAATTCGCGCCTGTTTTATTCTATCAGGAACTCCCAATGCGAGAGCTTCCCGCATTCTTATCGAAGTCTGTCTGCAGCCTTTACCATCACCTCGTCACGTCCGATAGCACGAATAGCCAGCACATTCAGAACGATAGACACCAATGGTAAGCAAAGCGCCCAACCAATACGGAACAGATTGGCATCGCTCTTCAATGCAAAATAAAAAGCAATGAAGGCAATATAATAGCCCACCAGCAACAAGCTATTGAAGATTGACATACGAATCTGCAACATTCGGTTCTTATACAGAAAAATAGTCGCAAAAGCTACCAGAGCGCTCAGCATCAGAATACCAAATATCCCCCAAGTAGACTGGAAAATTCCATTCACGTCTATCCCCAGTGCTTTAAAAGGATGTTCTCCTGTAGTGTCAATAAAATATCCCATCGGTAAACACATTGCTGTAATCAGCAACCCTGTTACAATCAATAAGTAAAAACTTTGAATTCGTTGAATCATAAGTATTCTATAGTAGTTAAGTTAAACAATAATAGCCAAGCAATAAGGAATAGGAAAATGCTTCCCGCTTACTACTTGACTATCAATTCTTTCGTTAGAAAATAAATTACTGAAGTTTTTCTTTCTCCTTAGCCGGATTTCTATAATAAATTTTCCCTTCGATGTATTCCTGTGTAGCAATCAAGTCAGGTTTCGGCAATTTCTCATAATAACGAGAAATTTCGATCTGCTCTCTATTCTCGAATACTTCTTCCAAATTATCGTTGTAAGAAGCAAACTCTGCTAATTTCTTAGAAAGATCGTTTTTAATTTCCACACTAATCTGGTTAGCACGCTTACCAATAATGGCAACAGTTTCATAAACATTCCCTGTGTCAGCACAGAGTTCCATCATGTCACGGGTTACCGTCGTAGCGGGAGCGTTCGTTTTTTTGTAGTCCATAAATCTATTTAAATTTAGTCTTTAATTACTTTCTGTGATTCATTGAATATTTTTTCAGCCTCTTTCAGGTATTTACTTTCCGGAAACTCGTTCTTGAAAGCATAATATTCATCTATCGTTTCACGGTAACGATCCATCTTCTTGTCTTCTACACTATAAATAGCCATTTCATGTCTGGCACGCAGAATCAATATGGAAAGTTCTTCGCGATAATCTGTATAAGGATAATCTTTCAGAGCATTCTGAGCTGTAATTACACAGGATTCATAGTTATTACCCAGATAGTTACCCAGATTATAATACAACTTTGCAGAATAGAGTTCTTTCAACACCAGTTTATCCTGCAAAGCAAAAATCATATCTTGTGCTTCCTGCTTCTTGGTACTGTTCGGGAAATATTCCATAAACATCTGCAGTTGCTGGATAGCCTGATAAGTGCTTGATTGATCCAAACGTGGTTCCGGAGTATCCAGGAACAGGGATTTACCTGCATGGAAACGTGCCAGTTCAGTGAAAGTACCACGGGGATAAGTGTTGAAATAGGTGATAAACGTCTGGGCAGCTGTCTGATAATCTTTCTGATTATAGTAACTCATACCCAACATATACAGAGACTCCTCCGCTTTATCGGTTCCCTTAAGGATTGTAATCAATTCGTTCAGCAAGGTAGCTGAGCGGTTATACTGCCCTTTAGCAAAATAGTTTTTGGCGGCCTCGTACTTGTATTCGTAATCGGTACTTTTCAGCAACTTATTGTACTCTCCACACGATGTCAGAGAGGCTGCTGCGAGCAAAGTTATAATGATATTTTTCTTCATCCTTTTAAAAAATATTGCGCAAAGTTACTTATTCGCGGGGAATTAACCAATTAATCTATGTTTTTTAATACATAAAAGGCGTTAAACATCGACGAAAAGAGAAAAAACGACGTCGAACAGGAAGCTATAAACAGTCAATAATAAACGGTGAACGATCAACAAGCGCGCTATATGTCATTGGTATACCAGCGCTATCGTTCTTCGTTCACCGTTCGCTTATGGTCCGCCGTCCGGTTACAGCTTGTACAAATCACTTGCCGCCAACAGGTCGACTTTCTTTTCTTTCAGTACTTCAATACATTTATCCATATTACTAGGACGAATCACAACGTTTGCCACGTTATTATTGGCAAACGAATACATATACTCAATAAAGACCCCTTCTGCCGACAAGAATCCCAGCACTTTTGCCAGAGCTCCCGGCACATTCGGACAGCTAATGCCGACCACATCTGTTATATTCACGGCAAAATGATTATCTTTCAATGCTTTATATGCTTTATCCGGATCGGATACAATTCCACGCAAAATGCCAAAATCAGCATTTTCAGCGATGCACAAGGCAGAAAGATTGATGTTCTCTTTTGCCAGCACTTCAGTCACTTCCGTCAAACGGCCGGACTTGTTTTCCAAAAAGATAGAAAGTTGTTTTGCTACCATTATCGTAAAGTTTTAAGTATTAGGTATTAAGTAATAAGTATTAAATATTAGGTAATAGGTAATAGCCACACGGATTCCATGTTGCAGCTACGATAATACCTAATACTTATTACCTATTACCTATTTTAAATTTTTCTGTTATCAATCACTCGTTTAGCTTTGCCCACGCTGCGTTCAATGCTACGCGGTTCTACCAGTTTCACATTGACTCCCAGTCCAAGTACGCTTTGGAGACGGCTTGCCAGTTTCTTCTTCAACGCTAGCATACGGTTAATCTCATCCGAATAGAAATCCGGGCGCACTTCTACCTGAAGTTCCATCGTATCGGTATTGTTTTCACGCCCCACTATCAACAAATAATGTGGTTCGAATTCTTCCATCTCAAGAATGACGGACTCGATCTGAGTCGGGAATACATTGACACCACGGATAATCAGCATATCGTCACTACGTCCCAGGATACGGTCCATACGAACCAATGTACGCCCGCAGGAGCATTTATCATAATGCAAGGCCGTCAAGTCACGCGTACGATAACGAAGCAATGGCATTCCTTCCTTCGTCAGGTGCGTAAATACCAGCTCGCCCGTCTGTCCGGGTTCTACCGGCTGCAATGTATTCGGATCAATAATTTCCGGGAAATAATGATCCTCATTCAAGTGCGTACCATGCTGACATTCACATTCGTAACCTACACCCGGTCCGGCAATTTCACTCAGTCCGTAGATATCATATGCTTTAATACCGAGTTTTTCTTCGATTTCATGACGCATATTCTCCGTCCAGGGCTCCGCACCCAAGGCTCCCACTTTCAGTTGGAATTCCTCCCGCGGATAGCCGGAATCTTTAATGGCATCCGCCAGATAAAGTGCATACGAAGGAGTACAGCAAAGAACCGTTGATCCAAAATCATGCATCAATGTAATCTGCTTTTCTGTATTACCACTGGACATCGGAATCACAGAAGCACCAATATTCTCAGCTCCGGCGTGTGCTCCCAGGCCACCCGTAAAAAGTCCGTAACCATAGGAAACCTGAAATATATCTGAGCGTCCTGCTCCATAAGCAGTAAAAGCACGCGATATACATTCTGCCCACGAAGAAAGGTCTTTGCGGGTATATCCCACTACCGTCGGCTTTCCGGTCGTTCCGGAAGAGGCATGAATACGCACGATCTGGCTCATCGGCACGGCACAAAGTCCGAAAGGATAATTATCTCTTAAATCATGTTTCGTGGTAAACGGCAGTTTCACGATATCATCAATCGTATTGATATCATCGGGGGTGATACCCATTTCCTGCATTTTCTTCCGGTAAAAAGGCGTGTTGTGATAAACGTAATCCACAATTTTCTTGAGTCGTATGCTTTGAATCTTGCGAAGACTTTCGCGGTCCATACACTCAATGCTCTCATTCCAAATCATGTGTTTCTGGTATTACTAGTTGTATGAATCTGTTTTTTGATATTAATATGTTGCAAAGTAAAGGATTTATTTGGAAAAATGATTTGTTATCTCGATTATTTTACCGAATATTGCTCCACTTTTTAGGATTTAACTATGAATTATGAACTAACATCAGCTTATAAACCTACCGGAGATCAGCCGGAAGCTATAGCACAACTTACTGAAGGGGTACTTCAGGGAGTTCCCGCACAGACTTTATTGGGAGTGACCGGGTCGGGAAAAACATTTACCATTGCCAATGTGATCGCCAATATCAATAAACCCACGTTGATTTTGAGCCATAACAAAACACTGGCTGCCCAGCTCTATAGTGAGTTTAAAGGATTTTTCCCCAATAATGCGGTAGAATATTACGTTTCTTACTATGATTATTACCAGCCGGAAGCTTATCTGCCGAACAGTGATACATATATAGAGAAGGATCTCGCCATCAATGACGAAATCGACAAGCTCCGACTCTCTGCCACTTCCGCCCTACTCTCCGGAAGAAAAGACGTGGTAGTGGTTTCTTCCGTATCTTGTATCTACGGTATGGGAAATCCTTCGGACTTCTACAAAAATGTCATCGAAATAGAACGGGGACGGATGATAGACCGCAATGTGTTTCTACGTCGTTTGGTAGACAGTTTGTATGTCCGCAATGATATCGACTTGAACCGTGGAAATTTCCGGGTCAAGGGCGACACAGTGGATATTTATCTGGCTTATACCGACAACCTGCTCCGTGTCACCTTTTGGGGGGATGAGATTGACGGCATCGAAGAGGTAGATCCTATCACAGGAGTCACTATCGCACCATTTGACGCCTATAAGATTTATCCGGCCAACCTGTTCATGACTACCAAAGAGGCTACTCTCCGTGCTATTCATGAAATAGAGGATGATCTAACCAAGCAAGTAGCTTTCTTCGAATCTATCGGCAAAGAATACGAGGCCAAACGATTGTATGAGCGAGTAACTTACGATATGGAAATGATCCGGGAATTGGGACATTGTTCCGGAATTGAGAATTATTCCCGTTATTTTGACGGCCGTGCTGCCGGTACCCGCCCCTATTGTTTGCTCGATTTCTTTCCGGATGATTTCCTGATCGTTATCGACGAAAGCCACGTAAGCGTACCCCAAATCCGTGCAATGTATGGAGGAGACCGTGCGCGAAAAATCAATCTTGTGGAATATGGTTTTCGATTGCCTGCCGCTATGGACAACCGTCCGCTGAAATTTGAAGAGTTTCAGGAGATGGCAAAACAAGTAATCTACGTCAGTGCCACACCGGCGGATTATGAATTGATTCAGTCGGAAGGAATCGTCGTGGAACAGGTGATTCGTCCTACCGGTCTGCTTGATCCTATCATCGAAGTACGTCCGAGTCTCAATCAGATTGACGATTTAATGGAAGAAATCCAGCTCCGTATTGAAAAGGAAGAACGCGTACTCGTCACCACACTAACCAAACGAATGGCAGAAGAACTGGCAGAGTATCTTCTTAATAATAATGTAAGATGTACCTATATCCATAGTGATGTCGACACACTGGAACGTGTGAAGATTATGGATGATCTCCGGCAAGGAGTTTATGACGTACTTATCGGGGTCAACCTACTTCGTGAGGGTCTCGACCTTCCGGAAGTGTCTCTCGTCGCTATTCTCGATGCAGACAAAGAAGGATTCCTCCGCTCCCACCGTTCGTTGACACAAACTGCGGGACGTGCCGCGCGTAATGTGAACGGTAAGGTAATCATGTATGCTGATAAGATGACGGATAGTATGAAACTGACGATTGATGAAACGAACCGTCGCCGCGAAAAGCAGTTGGCATATAATGAGGCAAACGGAATTACCCCGCAACAGATTAAAAAGGCCAGAAACTTGTCTGTATTCGGCAATGCAAAAGAGGCAGATGAGCTGTTGAAAGAAAGACATGCTTATGTAGAACCTTCTACTCCGAATATCGCAGCAGATCCGATAGTGCAGTATATGAGTAAAGCGCAGATGGAAAAGAGTATCGAGCGTACCCGCAAACTGATGCAGGAAGCAGCCAAGAAACTAGAATTTATCGAAGCCGCACAATATCGTGACGAATTATTGAAACTGGAGGACTTGATGAAAGAGAAATGGGGATAAAATTTCCCCATTGTTCACCTATTATAGCCTGATTGTTAAGGGCTGAAACTCTTAACAAATCTGTAACTTCGTATTTAGTCTATTAATTAGTGTTATAAAAACACCTATTAAGGGCTGATAATTTGCAAAGTTACCGGAATCCCGTATCTTTGCACTGTGTTTTTCATAGTATTAGATTTAAGGTTAACAAAGGTTGGAGCAAGGCGTTGCTCCTTTTTTTATGCCCATACCCCATCTTAGCATCTTCCGATCCTACAAAAATACCCCTTGAAATCTTATCAAAGGGCATTTTTTATCTACACTCTATCTATAATTAAAGCGCTTTTTCAATAGCCTGTTTAATGAGTGCTTCCATGATATCATATCCTTCTCCTGTAGGATGTACTCCATCTTTCGTATATTGAGGATTCAAGGCCTTGTTCTCACCCACCACCATTGGCTGATAATAATTCACAAATGGAATTTTATTAGCTTTGGCATAAGCTTCTATGCGGGCATTCAATGACTGAATCTTTTGAGGAGCATCTTTAATCTCCCGTCTCCACGGAAATTCAGCAGCCGGCAATACTGAAGTCAGAATCACTTTGATTTTATTTGCCTTCGCCAGTTCTGCCATAGATGCAATATTTCCGAATGTATAATCTTCATTATAAGCACCTGTATTTTCGGCTACATCATTTGTTCCTGCATTAATGACAACCAATGCCGGAGAAAGATTGATCACATCTTCCCTAAAACGAAGTAAAAACTGATAGGACGTCTGACCACTGATACCCCGACCGATATATCCATTTGTTTTGAAGAAATCAGGATGTGTCCTCACCCATCCTTCCGTAATGGAATTGCCCATAAAGACCACTCTTTTTTCCTTCTTTACAGGTTGTGCAAGTGCTGCATTCTCTGTCACATAACGCTTGTAATTAGCGAACTCATGTTTCTGTGCATAGGTCTCTCCTACTGAGAAACTCAAACAAACGATGGCCAACAACATCCATTGACCCAGTCTTTTCTTTTTCATATACATATATAAAGATTAGTAATTCAAATTGGTTGCAAAGATAAAAAAACTCTTTATATGAACGATCAAATACCGAATATCCGTTAAGCGGAAAGGGAAAATTCTTAATCTATGTTATATAACATAAGATTTTTCTTGGTTAATTTGCAAAGTTCACAGAAGTCCGTATCTTTGCAATGTGTTTTTCATAGTATTAGATTTAAGGTTAACAAAGGTTGGAGCAAGGCGTTGCTCCTTTTTTTATGCCTATACGCTTGGTTTCCTAAAAAAGAATGGTATTTTTGTGAATCATAATACCCTAAAAAAACACTGTCATGAAAAAGCTCATTACCCTTTTCTTTATAAGCATACTTAGCCTTCAGGTTTATTGTTCCGCACAAGAAATATTAAAAGTGGATTATCCGGCCATCAAAGAGTACGTGACTAATCACAATACGGAATTTCAAAAGCTCATGCAACGTTTTGAAGAAAATGATACTTTACTCACCCGGCAAGATCATGCCATGCTATATTACGGGTATTCATTCACACCAGCTTACAAAGGAAGTATGGATGATTTTCAGGATTTCCGAAAGTTGATTAAAGAAGAAAAGTATGAAGATGCTTATAATATCGGCAAAGAACTACTAAAAAAGAATCCGGTATCTCTCCAATTACTATATAATATGTACGGAATAGCCGGTTTGCTCCAGAAAGATATCCGGGAAATAAAACACTATTCAAAAAGATACGCAGCCTTGCTTACTATGATTGCGCTTACAGGTGACGGTACAAGCGAAGAAACCGCATTTAAGGTTATCTGCGTAAATGACGAATACCAACTGCTGAACATGTTATTCAAAATGGAAAACATGAAAGGTCAATCGCTAGTCAATAAATGTGATCTGATAGAGTTTGATAAATGCCAGTACTATGAAGGAAATCAAATGTATTTCGACATTAGCCGTTCCCTTGATTATATGAGTGAATTATTCGGAAAATGAAAAAAAAACTATTCTATATCACACTGATAATTGCCATACTTTGTGTTATCAGTATCTTTATCTGCGACTGGACCATCAAGAAGAATGCAGCCTCCTGCATCTATACTGAAATCAGTGATATTCCTGCAAACAATGTAGGTCTGCTTCTCGGCACCTCTCCTAAGCTGAAAAGCGGAAATAACAATTTATATTTTGACTATCGCATTGATGCGGCGGTTGAACTGTACAAGGCAGGCAAAATTAATTATATTCTTATCAGTGGAGATAATCGCAAAGAAGATTACAACGAACCGGAAGAAATGAAGAAAGCGCTTATGCAAAAAGGTGTTCCTGAAAAGTCTATCTATTTAGATTATGCCGGTTTTCGTACCCTTGACTCTGTTGTGCGTGCTAAAGAAGTATTCGGTCAGACCCGTCTGACCATCATTTCTCAACGATTTCACAATGAGCGGGCTATTTATCTTGCCGAAAAGAATGGGATTACCGCCATCGGTTTTAATGCCAGGGATGTAGACGTCTATGCAGGATTGAGAACCAATATCAGAGAATTATTTGCAAGGGTCAAGATGTTTATCGATTTAGCGATAGATAAGCAACCGCATTTCCTGGGAGAAAAGTACAAACTGCCATCCGGCAAATAAGAAAATATCAAAAACAAAAAGTTATTGAAAAATTTATGGAACAACAACCTCAACTCAATGATCACAACAAACAGGAGTATCCTCCTATGCATACAGCAGAGCATTTACTAAATGCCACTATGGTAAAAACTTTCGGTTGCCCTCGCTCAAGAAATGCCCATATAGAAAGGAAAAAGAGTAAGTGCGACTATATTCTTCCTACTTGTCCTACAGATGCGGAGATACAAGCGATAGAAGATAAGGTAAACGAAGTTATCAGTCAAAATCTGCCCGTAACTGTTGAATTTATGACTCATGAGCAAGCTAAAGGCATCGTAGATCTGAGCAAACTTCCTGCTGACGCCAGTGAGACTCTTCGCATTATACGCATAGGAGATTATGACGCCTGTGCCTGTATAGGGTTACATGTATCCAATACCTCAGAGGTAGGAACTTTCAAAATCATCAGTCATGATTATAATGAAGAAAGGCAAACTTTAAGGTTAAGATTCAAACTCATTGAAAAAAAATAGATTATCAAATTAATATCTATATTATATAAAATAAATATACTGCGGTTACATTTTGTCACAAAACAGGCAAAATTGGCATTATTAAAATGACAAATAGACATTTTCAATCTCAGTTTTCCTTTGGCATAAGGTTTGCACTAATAGCAGTGAACGACGGTTCAAAAGCAGACGGCAAGAGTCGGGATACCCCCCTCTGCGGAAAGCAGCGAACCGAAATTCAAGAGTGAATAAACCGAATGTTTAACTAAAAGATAGGAGACTAAGATTATGATGCCTGTTAGAAGAACTCAAAGTTGGTTACCAAGTATTTTTAACGATTTCTTTGATAACGATTGGATGGTAAAAGCAAATGCAACTGCACCTGCAATCAATGTTTTTGAAACAGAAAAAGAATACAAAGTTGAACTGGCTGCTCCGGGAATGACAAAAGAGGACTTCAATGTTCGCATTGATGAAGACAACAACCTCGTTATCTCTATGGAGAAGAAGACTGAAAACAAAGAAGAGAAGAAAGAAGGTCGCTATCTACGTCGCGAATTCTCTTATTCTAAGTTTCAGCAGACGATGATTCTGCCGGATAATGTAGATAAAGAAAAAATTTCTGCCGCAGTAGAAAACGGAGTTTTGAGCGTCCAACTTCCTAAGATTTCTGAAGAAGAAGTGAAGAAGGCCGAAAAGCAAATCGAAGTAAAATAATACAGTAACCACGATTCATCCCAAGGGGTGAAAACAATAATAAAAACAGCTCTTTTCCAACCAATAAGGATAAGAGCTGTTTTTTATATAATCAAATTCTCAATTATTGATTTTTCCGATAACTGATCACCGCCCAGGTATTGAAACCCAGTGCAAAAAGAAGCAGGACTCCTATTTCAGGCAGCAGTTCCAACAAGCTGCTTCCTTTGAGGTATACCATACGCATTCCTTCCATAAAGTACTTCAAAGGATTGAAATAAGTAATCACCTGTGCCCATTCAGGCATACTGCTCACCGGAGTGAATAATCCGCTCATCAACATCAGAATCAGCATAAAAAAGAACATTACAAACATAGACTGCTGCATAGTTGCCGAATAATTGGATATAACGAGCCCGAAACCGGACATAACGAATACAAACAAAATCGCCAAAAAATAAATCACGATGAAATGCCCTACAGGAGTTATTCCATAAAGCAGCCAGGCTAACAAAAAGCACAAAGTCAATACGATAAAGCCTGTGATCCAGTAAGGTAAAAGTTTAGCCAGAATAAAAGTAAATTTCGGTACGGGAGTCACATTAATCTGTTCGATCGTTCCTACCTCCTTCTCACTAACCACATTCAGGGCAGGCAAAAATCCGCATATCAAAGTCAACAACATTCCCATCAAAGCAGGAATCATATAAAGTTTATAATTCAGATTCGGGTTAAATAATCCCTGCGTATCGATACGAATGGAAGGGGCACTGCCCGACGCAGATATGGCATCAGGATATTCTGCACGTAACTCGGCTGCATAGTTCTTGATAATAGTGCCCAGATAAGAACTGCCTAGCCCTCCTTTCGTTCCATTTACCGAATTGGCTGCAATCAGTATATGGGCTTCTCCTTTGTTCACCCAGTCCCGCTCCAGGTGCCTGGGGATCTCCATTATAATATCCGCTGTTCCCTGTTCAATATTCCGTAATCCATCCTCATAAGATGCCGGCACTTCCGTCAGACGGAAATAGGTAGAAGCCGCAATCTTATTCACCAGCCGCTGAGAAATCACCGAATGATCGTTGTCTACAATATTCAGCTGGATATTCTTTATTTCCAGATTCACAGCCCATGGCATCAGCAACATGATCATGCAGGGAAAGATAAGAATCAATCTCGGCAGGAACGAATTGCGAAGCAACTGTTTAAACTCTTTTTCTATCAGAAATTTTATCATAATAAATTCCTTTATTCCAATCGATATTTAAATTTCCTGATACTGATGGTAATAAGCACTACTGCCATCAGCAACAAAATACCAATCTCTTTAAGTACCAGCACAACCGGCACTCCTTCAATCATCAGTTTGCGCACAGCCTGAATATACCAGCGGGCGGGAATAATATCCGATATGGCCCGGAGAATCACCGGCATACTTTCTACCGGAAAAATCATTCCGGACAAAACCATGGTGGGCATCATCAATATCATTCCGGATGCCAGCATGGCCGCCACCTGTGTACTTGTCACAGAGGAAATCAGCAAACCCAAAGCCAGCGACACGAAAATAAAGAGCAAAGACACCATCACCAACCAAAACAAACTCCCCACTACCGGCACATCCAGTACAAAGACTGAAAGCAGCAAAATGGTTGTCAGATTGACAAAAGATAAAACAAAGTAAGGTACCGCCTTGGCCAGCACGATAAACAATGGTCTTACCGGAGATACCAGCAATACTTCCATCGTGCCCGTCTCCTTTTCACGAACAATGGAAATAGAGGTCATCATCGCACAAATCAGCATTAAAATCAGCCCCATGACTCCGGGCACAAAGTTGTAGGCACTCTTCATCTGCGGATTATACAGCAATTTGACATCTGGAGTCAAACGCGAAACGAACACATTGGGAGGCAACATCTCCTGTCCTGCCGAAGAAACAATGCTGGCTGCATAATTACTCTGCGAGGTAGACATATTGGGATCGGTTGCATCGACTATCAGCTGCACACGGGCATCCCCCGTATAAAGTCCGTCGGCAAAACGCTCTCCAAATACAATTGCCATATCTATCTTATTTTTCCGGAAGGCAGTTTCCATCTCCTGTGGAGAATGAAAACGGGTGGTAACCGTGAAATATTCACTCGCATCCAACCGGTCTATAATTTTCCTTGTTACCACATCATTCGAAGGATCAAGAACTGCCAGCCGGACATTCTTCACTTCCGTACTGATAGCAAACCCAAACAGAATAATCTGCACGACCGGCATTCCCAACAGGATCAGCATAGTACGCCGGTCACGGAAAATATGATAAAATTCTTTCTTTACGAAAGCAATAAATTGTTTCATAATCAATCCGCTTTACGCACCGCATGGCGGGCAAGTTGTTGAAACACATCATCCATTGTCTCCACACCAAACTGTTCTTTCAGCCGGGCCGGCGTATCCAGTGCCTTGATCTGGCCGTCCACCATAATCGATATCCGGTTGCAATATTCCGCTTCATCCATATAGTGTGTGGTAACAAATACAGTGATTCCACGATCGGCAGCCTGATAAATCAGCTCCCAGAACTGCCTGCGAGTAGCAGGATCAACTCCTCCGGTCGGTTCATCAAGGAAGACTATTTTCGGCTCATGGAAGATAGAGACAGAAAAGGCCAGTTTCTGTTTCCAACCCAAAGGAAGGTTTTTCACCAACGTATCCCGTTCGTCTGCAAATCCCAGGCGTTCTAACAATTCATCTGTCTTTTCTTCAATCTCCATCTCCTTCATCCCATAAATTCCGGCAAAGAGACGGATATTCTCCCAGACTTTAAGATCCTCATACAAAGAGAATTTCTGACTCATATATCCGATATGCCTTTTGACTTGTTCGGCTTCCCGAAAGATGTCATAGCCTGCCACCTTTCCTACTCCCGAAGTCGGACGGCTCAATCCGCAAAGCATACGCATCGCAGTCGTCTTACCTGCTCCATTGGCTCCAAGAAAACCGAAAATTTCTCCCCGCTGCACTTGAAAAGAGATATGATCGACTGCCGTAAAATGTCCGAAGGATTTGGTCAGCTGCTCCACCTCGATAACAGGAGCTGCCATCTGTTGCGCCTCCTCCCGTTCCAAGGGTGGCGGACAAAGAATGGAAGCAAACTTCTGAAGAATCCGTTCGGGCGTATCGATTCCGTGCACCTGCCCGTGATTAATAAAAGCAATCCGGTCGCATTGACGAGCCTCATCCATAATAGGAGTGGAAACAATGATCGTAATCCCCTGTTTTCTCAAATTACGGAGCATCTGCCAAAATTCTTTCCGAGACACAGGATCTACACCCGTAGTCGGTTCATCCAGAAATAAAATATCAGGTTTATGAATCAGGGAACAGCTCAATGCCAGCTTCTGCTTCATACCTCCCGACAAAGCGCCTGCCCTTCTTTTTTTAAAAGGCTCGATCTGCTGATAAATATCTTTAATCAAATCATAGTTTTCCTGTATCAACGTATGAAATACCGTAGCAAAAAATTCCAGATTCTCTTCTACGGAAAGGTCCTGATAAAGCGAGAACCGTCCGGGCATATATCCTACTTTCGTACGAATCTGTTTGTAATCCGTCACCACATCCAGTCCGTTGACAGTTGCCGTACCTTTATCAGCCAACAGTAAAGTGGTCAGGATGCGGAATAAGGTACTCTTCCCCGCCCCGTCAGGACCGATCAGCCCGAAAACTTCTCCCTGCTCTACCGCAAAAGAAACCTCTTTCAGTGCCTCTACTTTCCCGTAGCTCTTGCTGATTTCCTTTACAACGACTATGGGTTCTCCTTTTTCCATACCACACCTCCATACATACCAATCTTCAACGAACCGTCATTTTTCACGGCAATCTTCACTGCGTATACCAGATTGGCACGTTCATTTTTAGTCAGAATCGTTTTGGGGGTAAACTCCGAACGGTCCGAAATCCAAGTGACCACACCGGGATAGGCTTTCTGTTCCGAATTTCCATAATCGGAATACACCGTCACTTTATCCCCCAATTTCACTTGGGACAATTGCTCTGAAGTAACATAAGCCCGCAAATACATCCGGTCTACCTCACCCACTTTAAACAACGGTTTGCCAACGGATGCCAGTTCTCCCGCTTCCGCATATTTTGCCAGTACCGTACCTTCAATAGGCGACTGAATATGGCACTTGTTCAACTGGTCTTCTACCTGTGCCACTTGTATACTGACCGAATTCCCCTGTTCCGTCAGACTGTTCGTACTCTTCATCAATGAGGATTCCTGAGCAATCAACTGCTGCTGAAGCAAGGTTACCTGTGCATCCCAGTCATCCAGTTGTTTCTGATTGGCAGCTCCGGCAGCAAGCAGGTTCTCTACCCGCTTCTTTTCCCTTTGCGCTGTAGTAATTTGCTGTTTGGTAGCGGCTATCTGTTTGGCCAGATCGGGACGCTGGCTTTCCACCGATTTCATGCTTGCTTCCAGTTGCAACTTTTTCAGATATAGCTGGACAGTATCTACCAGCCCTACTTCTTCGCCGGCTTTCAATCTTGTTCCTTCTTCCACTTCCAGTTGCAGCAGTTTTCCCGCCGCTTCGGCGGAAACGATCACTTCCGTAGCTTCAAAGGTTCCTGTTGCATCATAATCGGGCGTTCCGTTTCCACAGGCAGAAAGCATCCATACTGCCATCCCGTATATTCCTATTTTTGTCATTCGTTTCATATCTGACAGATTTTTATTAATGATTAGTAGTATATTTCAATTGATAGATACCCATCAACCGTTGAATCTCATGCATTGCCTTCGCCTGACGGGCAAGACTCTCATTCGTGAGTTCTCTGAGCATTTCTGTCACTGTCAACGTACCATTCGCTACTTTGGCTTCCGCAGCCCGACGAATATTCGTACGCAACCGGATAATTTCATCATCATCCTGCATCTGCTTCTCCAACGAACGGACAGACTGATCCTGCTGCGTCATTTCCAGTCTCGTATTAAAAAGAAACACATCCCGATTGCTATCCAGTTGCTGCCGTTTGTTTTCAATCACCCGACGGTCATTCTTCAACGTATACAGACTTCCGAAATTCCATGAAAGCCGGATACCTGCAATATAATAAGGAGAAAATTCATTCTTCAGCATATTTAATCCCGGATTACCGTAAGCTCCCTGCACAAACAATCCGAAATGAGGAAGATGGCGCACATTCAAGGCTTTCTCTTGTACCTGCAAACCGGCTCCCTGTGCGTCAAACCACGACAGTTCCGGTCGGCGAATCTCACTGACAGCCGACAGTTCGTTTTGAGGAACAGGCTTCTCCAATACTGTCTCCGTCGAAAGCACCTCTCCCATCAATAACGAAAGCATCTTCAAATAAGCCATACGGGAAGAAGTCAGTTCCACTCTCTTCTGGCGGGTATTCAATTGCTCCACTTTCACAGCATCCAGATCGGCCTGATTGGCTATTCCATTGTCCACATAAGCTGTAATCTGATGGAAGTTCCGTCCCAGTTCATCTTGCAGCAAGGCATTCTGAGCCAACTGCTCATCCAACATAAGAATTCCAAAATACAAATCATTCACACGGCCATTCAACGCATACATATCGACGTTCAACTTTTCCCTGTCAATCTCCGCTTCCGCCGTAGCCTTTTTCTTCTGCATCCGGATTCCTCCGCCATCCCATATCTGTTGCTGTAACTCCAGCATCACCTGATACTGGTCTTTGGCCATCCCTTTGATATCCACACCGGGAATGGCAATGGGTAACTCCGTCACATCACTTTGATAAGACGCCTTTGCCGAAAGAGCAAACTGAGGCAAGTATCCCCTCGCCGCATTTTCCAGATTATATTCTTTCGTCTTCTCCACTAAATCATATTGACGCACCAACGGATAGTTATCCTGCGTTTTTTGCTGACATTCTTCTAATGTTATATGCCCGGGCTGCCCATACATTCCGGGCATGAACAGTAAAAGCGAAAGACTAAAAATAATTCTTTTCATACGCATTTTTTCTATGAATTCTTCAAAAGACAAAGATAGACCTTTAAGTAATAGTTTCACATTCTGATAGTTGGAAAATATGTCCCAATAGTTCGATTCATCCTAAAAAAAGAGAAGATTCAAGGGCTATTTCTTATCTTTGCCGGAAAAGAACTGAGAAAATGGAACAGAAGAAACCGATGGAATTAGGCCTCCAACTGTTGAAGGATATAAATATAGTACGTCACAACGAATTTCGCTTCATCAATGCCGAATTCGGATTTGTGACAAGTTTCTCTAAAATGGAAACGACTATCTTCAGTGTCGGACAACCGTACCGGCTACAGGAAGGCCGTATTGCTATTGTCACTAATGGCTCGGCACGTGTTTTAATCAATCTGATCGAATATATTTTCCTGCCCGACCATATATCCCTGATAGCTCCCAACTCTATCATACAAATCATAGAAGTATCTCACGATTTTGATGCTCACATGATGGCAGTAGACCTGAACTTTCTGCCGATATCCGGAAAGGAAGAATTCTTCACCCATTTCCTCCAACAAAAGAAAAATCTCCTGTTTCCACTGTCTACCGAAGAACAAATACAGATAGAGAATTTTGTGACGGTCATGTGGAGTGTATTGCAAGAACCTGTATTCAGAAAAGAGGTCATTCAGCATTTACTGGTAGGATTACTATATAATATAGAGTATATAGCCAAAAGCAAAGGGCAGGCCGAACTCAGTCCATTAACCCATCAAAACGACATTTTTCAGCGCCTCATTTCTTTGGTCAACACCTATAGCAAGACAGAGCGGAATGTCAGTTTCTATGCGAATAAACTTTGTCTCACTCCCCGTTATCTGAACACTGTAATCCGGCAAACCAGCCAGCAAACAGTAATGGACTGGATAAACCAGTCCATTATACTAGAGGCTAAAGTATTGCTAAAACATAGCAACCGCCTTGTTTATCAGATATCAGATGAATTAAACTTTCCCAATCCGTCTTTCTTCAGCAAGTTTTTCAAACGAATGACCGGAATGACGCCTCAGGAATATCAAAAGAATTAAGGATTACTTTGAAAACTCCTTTATCCGCTGTTCTTCATCCAGTTTACAAATCAACAGTGTATTATCTTTCTCAGCAATGATATATCCATCCAGACCCTGAATAACGACCCGTTTCTCTTCACTGGTATGTACGATGCAGTTCTTGCTTTCGTACAAACGGACATCGGCCCCTACCGTAGCATTTCCGGATTTATCTTGTGGCAACAGTCCGCGGAGCGCTCCCCAGGTCCCCAAGTCCGACCAACCGAAAGAAGCCGGAAGTACATAGATTTCCTGTGCTTTTTCCATTACGGCATAGTCTATGGAAATAGCTTCGCAGGTAGGGAACAGCTTTTTAATCGTTTCATTTTCCTTCTCCGTATAGAAATCGGGGAAAATACGATCGAAGATTTGCGCTATGCCCGGAGCATATACACGCATCACGGAAGTGATAGTACGCACATTCCAAACAAAAATTCCTGCATTCCAGAAGTAGTTACCCTCGGCCAGATATCTGTCGGCAGTCTCCCTGTCCGGTTTTTCCTTGAATGCATCTACCGTAAAAATCTCTTTATCAGTCATGATCTGATCTCCGGCAGCAATATATCCATATCCGGTTTCCGGGCGAGTCGGTTTGATACCCAGCGTTACGATAGCACTGCTGTTGTCAGTAAAACGAAGTGCTTTCTCTACTACCCGGCGGAATTCACCTGTATTGATAACCAATGCATCCGACGGAGTCACCACCACATTGGCGTTCGGATGTTTTTTCTTGATTTTCCAGCAAGCATAGGCGATGCAGGGAGCAGTGTTTCGTGCACAAGGCTCTGCAAGGATATTGCTTTCAGGAATCTCCGGCAATTGCTCCCGGACGATATCAATATATTTCTCGGACGTCACTACCCACACATTTTCCCGTGGACAGACGCCATCAAAACGATCAGCAGTCAGTTGAATCAACGTACGCCCGCATCCCATTACATCAATAAATTGCTTGGGACATTCCGGTGTACTCATCGGCCAAAAACGACTACCAATGCCACCAGCCATAATTACGATATGATTATCCATGCTCATATTACTCCCCTGTTTTAGAATATTTGTGAAATAATTGCGCAATTTACACCAATTTGTCCAATCATGCAACTTATAGACATTAAAAAAAGATAGTGACACTATACAGGAAGGATAGTGTAAGCATACTGACAGGATAGTGACACTATCCCATGCTTATAGTGACACCATCCCAAAAACAGAAATTCATAAAAAAAAGCCGCCCCCGAATGCACGGGAACGACTTTTCCAACTTATTATACAACAATTTATTATTTCTTACTTATACTCTTCCCAGCTCTTGATGGCAATATCATCAACGGTCATCGTACAGAAAGCATTGATAAATGCACTTGCCAGACGGGCGTTCGTTATCAACGGCACGTTCAGGTCGATAGCCGCGCGACGGATTTTATATCCATTGTCCAGTTCTCCGGCAGTCAGGTTCTTCGGGATATTGACTACCATGTCAATTTCCTTATTATGAAGCATTTCCAATGCCTGCGGATGTCCTTCTTCACTCGGCCAGTAGACAAGCGTACTTTCAATGCCGTTCTCAGCAAAGGTTTTATGAGTACCGCCGGTTGCAAAGAGTTTGTATCCCTTGTTTACCAACATACGTGCTGCATCCATCATATCAGCCTTCTGCTTCATTGTACCCGTAGAAAGCAGGATGTTCTTTTTAGGAATACGGTAGCCGACAGACAGCATGGCTTTCAGTACGGCACAGGAAGTGTCACTTCCGATACAGCCGACCTCACCTGTAGAAGCCATATCCACTCCCAATACAGGGTCAGCTTTCTGCAAACGGTTGAAAGAGAACTGCGAAGCCTTAATTCCCACATAGTCCAGTTCAAAGAGATTCTTTTCCGGTTTCTCCACAGGAAGACCCAGCATCACTTTGGTTGCCAGCTCAATGAAGTTTATCTTCAGCACTTTGCTGACAAACGGGAAAGAACGGCTGGCACGCAGATTACATTCGATTACCTTAATATCATTATCTTTTGCCAGGTATTGGATGTTGAACGGACCGGAAATATTCAATGCCTTGGCAATCTCACGGCTGATGCGTTTGATGCGACGGACAGTTTCCACATACAACTTCTGAGGCGGAAACTGAATAGTGGCATCACCGGAGTGTACACCGGCAAACTCAATATGTTCGCTGATTGCATAGGCTATGATTTCGCCATTCTGCGCCACAGCATCCATTTCTACCTCCTTCGCATGTTCGATAAACTGGCTTACTACCACCGGATGCTTCTTTGATACATTGGCAGCCAGTTTCAGAAAGCGTTCAAGCTCTTCCTGATTGGAGCAGACATTCATCGCAGCACCCGAAAGCACATAAGACGGACGAACAAGAACCGGGAAACCGACTTCATCGACAAACTCATTGATATCCTCCAGCGATGTCAACTCACGCCAGCGTGGTTGGTCTACACCAATACGGTCGAGCATCGCTGAGAACTTTTCACGGTCTTCGGCATTGTCGATGCTCTGAGCACTTGTTCCCAGTATGTGAATGTTCTGGGCATCCAGACGCAAAGCAAGGTTATTCGGAATCTGACCACCGGTAGATACGATGACACCATGCGGATTTTCCAGTTCAAGAATATCCATTACCCGTTCGAATGTCAGTTCATCAAAGTAGAGACGGTCGCACATGTCATAGTCTGTAGATACCGTTTCCGGATTATAGTTGATCATAACACTGCGCCACCCTTCCTTGCGAATGGTATTCAGAGCCTGCACACCGCACCAGTCAAACTCTACAGAAGAACCGATACGGTAGGCACCGGAACCCAATACGACAATGGATTTATGGTCACCCAGATAATGTACATCGTTTGCCACTCCGCTATAGGTCAGATACAGATAATTGGTCTGCGCCGGATATTCGGCAGCCAGTGTATCGATCTGTTTTACCACCGGAAGGATACCGGCAGCCTTACGATACTTGCGGACATACAGGCTTCCATTTTCCATATCACCTTCATAACCGATAGCACGGGCAATCTGGAAATCGGAAAAGCCCTGAACTTTAGCCTTGCGAAGCAGTTCCACAGGCAGATCGGCAATCTGTTTATGATTATTTCCCCATTCGTGCATTTCTTCCGAAGTCTTCATTATATTCATCAACTTCTGAAGGAACCATTTGTCAATCTTCGTCAGTTCATGCACCTGATCAATGGTGTATCCTGCACGAAAGGCTTTTGAGATCACAAAAATACGTTTATCGGTCGGTTCGCGCAGTGCTTTGTCAATATCAGGAATTACTAGTTCTTTGTTTTCCACGAATCCGTGCATTCCCTGTCCGATCATACGGAGGCCCTTCTGAATAGCTTCTTCAAAAGTACGTCCGATTGCCATCACTTCACCTACCGACTTCATGGAAGAACCCAGTTCCTTGTCTACACCATGGAATTTTCCCAAGTCCCAACGTGGAATCTTACATACCACATAGTCCAAAGCCGGTTCGAAGAAAGCAGAAGTAGTCTTTGTCACCGAGTTCTTCAAGTCGAAGAGTCCGTAGCCGAGTCCCAGTTTGGCAGCCACGAATGCCAACGGATATCCGGTTGCCTTAGAGGCCAGGGCCGAGGAACGGGAAAGACGGGCATTTACTTCGATGACGCGATAATCTTCCGATTCGGGGTCGAAAGCATACTGTACATTACATTCGCCGACAATACCGATGTGGCGGATAATACGGATAGCCAGTTCACGAAGTTTATGATATTCACTGTTGGTCAGTGTTTGAGACGGAGCAATAACGATAGACTCACCGGTATGAATCCCCAGTGGGTCAAAGTTCTCCATATTACAAACTGTAATACAGTTGTCGAAGCGGTCGCGGACGACTTCGTATTCGACTTCTTTCCACCCCCGAAGCGATTTTTCCACCAACACTTGCGGAGAAAAAGAAAAGGCTTTTTCTACCAGTACATCCAGTTGCTCTTCATTGTCACAGAAACCGGAGCCCAAGCCACCCAGCGCATAAGCCGCACGGACAATGACCGGATATCCCAATTCCTTCGCTGCACGACGGGCATCTTCCGCATTTTCTACAGCTTCACTTTTAATGGTCTTGACATTGATTTCGTTCAGTTTCTGTACAAAGAGTTCACGGTCTTCCGTATCCATAATGGCTTGTACGGGAGTACCGAGTACTTTTACATTATACTTTTCAAGGATTCCTTCTTTATATAAAGCAACTCCACAATTCAGCGCGGTCTGTCCGCCGAATGCCAGCATAATACCTTCCGGCTTTTCTTTCTGGATTACTTTCTCTACAAAATACGGAGTGACCGGAAGGAAGTAAATTTGATCTGCCACTCCTTCGGATGTCTGTACGGTAGCAATATTCGGATTGATAAGAATGGTTTCAATCCCTTCTTCTTTCAAGGCTTTGAGTGCCTGCGAACCGGAATAGTCAAACTCACCGGCTTCACCGATTTTCAAGGCACCGGAACCCAGCAGCAATACTTTCTTTATATTTTCTTTCATGATAGTCGGTTATTTAAGCAGGTTTACAAATTCATCGAATAGGAATTCCGTATCCGTAGGACCACTTGCAGCTTCGGGATGAAACTGTGCAGAGAACCAAGGATTTTTCTTGTGTTTGATTCCTTCGTTAGAACCATCATTCATATTGATGAACAGCGGTTCCCAATCTGCCCCCAGCGTATTATTGTCTACCGCATAACCATGATTCTGCGAAGTAATAAAACAACGTTCCGTACCCACCATGCGTACCGGCTGGTTGTGGCTACGGTGTCCATATTTAAGTTTGTAAATCTTTGCCCCTCCGGCTTTCGAGAGCAACTGGTTGCCCATGCAGATTCCAAAGATGGGAAGTTTCTCGTTCGCCATTGCCTTGCGGATATTCTGCACAGCTGCGTCGCAGGTATCCGGGTCACCCGGGCCGTTGGAGATAAACAGCCCGTCAAATTCGAGTCCGTTAAAATCATAATCCCAAGGTACACGGATCACTTCTACACCACGCTTCAACAAGCAACGGATAATATTGGTTTTTACACCACAATCCACCAAAACAACTTTTTTAAGTTGAGAATTGAAAGTTGAAAGTTGAGAGTTAAGCTGCGCAATAGAAGTGCTAAGAGGAAAACATTGGGAGGTTCCATCAGGGAGATAGGAGATTATTTCTTTGCAGGAAACACGGTCTACGTAATTAACGGCAGCGTAATTGTCCATTGGCAATTGTCCATTGTCAATTTCCCCGACAATTTCATCGTCGAAGACGATACGTCCCATCATGACTCCGTGTTCACGAAGTATTTTGGTCAGTTCGCGCGTATCGATGCCTGTGATGCCCGGTACTTTCTCACGTTTCAGCCAGTCGCCAAGGCTTTCCACTGCGTTCCAGTGGCTGTACTCAGAAGAGTAGTCACTTACGATGATCGCTTCGGCATGAATCTTTTCACTTTCCATGAAAGTGGCGAGTCCGTTGGGTTCGATGGTAAAAGGAGGAACTCCGTAATTACCCACCAAAGGATAGGTAAGAGTCATCAACTGTCCGGCGTAGGAAGGGTCAGTAAGGCTCTCCGGATATCCGGTCATGGCGGTGTTGAAAACTACTTCGCCCGCCACCGGCTTCTCGTAGCCAAACGACTTACCGGAAAACCGGCTCCCGTCGTCAAGGATTAATGTCACATTTCTCATTCTTATTATTGAATCGTTGTATGGTTGTTAGAATTGATACATTTGTTCTATATAGTCGATGAACGCCCGGTTCACCATTTTCACACCTCCCGGTGTAGGGTAGTTACCGCTAAAATACCAGTCGCCTTTATGACGCGGACAAGCCTCGTGCAATCCCTCCAACGGTTGATAGACAATTTCCACTTTCGCCTTTGTTCCCTTGGGAGTCAGCAGTTCCACCATCTTGCCAGAGATTTCCTCATCGGTGAACGGAGCATAGATATCCTTCACATAGTTTATCATCTGCTCTTTCGGCAGTCCCACCTGATCTTTCGATTTACGGTAGGCAGCCGCAATCACATCTTTCATATCCCGCTCCTTTAAAAGTTCGACAGCAGCCCTGAAAGCGATAAACTCACTCATCTTTGCCATATCGATACCGTAATAGTCAGGATAACGCACTTGCGGAGAAGAAGATACTATCACAATCTTCTTCGGACCGAGACGGTCGAGAATACCGATAATACTTTGTTTCAACGTAGTACCACGCACAATGCTGTCGTCAATAATCACCAGATTATCAACACCGGGTACCAGACTTCCGTATGTAATGTCATACACATGGGCTGCCAGATCATTACGACTGTTTCCTTCGGCAATAAACGTACGGAGTTTGATATCCTTGATCGCCACCTTTTCGCTACGGATACGGCGGGAAAGAATGACTTCCAGTTCCTCCATATCCGGATGATGCCCTAATGCAGCAATTTGCTGCACTTTCTCCTCATTCAAGTAATCGTCCAGTCCCTGCAACATTCCGTAGAAAGCCACCTCCGCAGTATTGGGAATAAAAGAAAAAACCGTATGATCGATGTCATTATTGATAGCTTTCAATATTCTCGGAACCAACTTTTCACCCAACCGTTTCCTTTCCTTATAAATATCGACATCACTCCCACGGGAGAAATAGATACGTTCGAAAGAACAGGCATGATTTTCGCGCGGCTTGTTAATTTGCGAAGTACGGATTTTACCTTCTTTGCTGATTAACAATGCTTGCCCCGGTTGCAATTCTTTGATTTCCTCAAACGGAACATTCAAAGCAGTCTGGATCACCGGACGTTCGGAAGCAAGAACAGCTATCTCATCATCCTGATACCAGAATGCAGGCCGGATTCCCCACGGGTCGCGGATGGCGAAGGACTCGCCGCTCCCGGTCAATCCGCAAATCACGTATCCCCCATCCCATTCGCGGCTGGAAGTGCGCAACACGTTTGCCAAATCAATATATTCTTCTATATAATGAGTGATTCCCATGCCCGTAAGCCCCTCGGCTTCGGCAAGATTGAATACACGCTCCACTTCACGGTCAAGACGGTGTCCCACCTGCTCCAACATGATATATGTATCGGCATATTTACGCGGATGCTGACCAATGGCAGTGATACGGGCAAATATCTCGTCCACATTTGTCATATTGAAATTTCCGCAGAGGGCCAGATTCTTGGCGCGCCAGTTATTTCTTCTTAAAAATGGATGCACATAAGAGATTCCGGATTTTCCCGTAGTAGAATAACGAAGATGTCCCATATATATTTCACCGGCAAAAGGTAAAGTTCGTTTGGCATACTCTGCATCGTGCAACTGTTCGGGAGTGAGATCCTTAAAATTATTTTGAATATTTTCAAAGATTTCCGTAATGGCTCCGGAACCTAAAGCGCGTTCACGAAACATATATTCTTCACCCGGATTTGCTTCCAGTTTCACACATGCCAGTCCCGCACCTTCCTGTCCACGATTATGCTGCTTCTCCATCAACAGGTAGAGTTTATTAAGACCATACATCCATGTCCCGTACTTTTTCTCGTAATACTCTAACGGTTTGAGCAAGCGTATCATGGCAACGCCACATTCATGTTTCAATTGTTCCATCTCTCTATATACTAGTTACTACTTAAAGTTACTCTACTGTTACCGACTTCGCCAGATTTCTCGGCTGATCCACATCCATCCCTTTGCATACCGCAATGTGGTAAGCAAGAAGTTGCAGAGGTACCGTAGTAATTAACGGATCGAGACATTCGATTGTTTCAGGAAGTTCGATACTACAGTCAGCGATTTTGCTGATAACGGTATCTCCTTTCGTCACAAATGCAATCACTTTTCCTTTCCGTGCCTTAATCTCCTGAATATTACTTAATACTTTCTCATACAACCCATTCTGCGTAGCAATCACCACTACCGGCATTTCCGCATCGATCAGGGCAATCGGTCCATGCTTCATCTCCGCAGCCGGATAACCTTCGGCGTGAATATACGATATTTCTTTCAATTTCAATGCACCTTCCAAAGCAACCGGATAACTATATCCGCGTCCGAGGTAAATAAAGTTATGCGCATAGGTGAAAGTTTTCGACAGTTCCGCCAGCTTATCATTCAGTTTCAATACTTCCTTCATTTTGCCGGGAATGCTATTCAATTCCCGTACAATGTTCAGGTATTGTGTCTCGTCTATCGTACCTTTCTCCCGGGCGAGAGTCAATGCCAACATGGTCAGCACAGTCACCTGTCCGGTAAATGCTTTGGTCGATGCCACTCCGATTTCCGGTCCGACGTGGATGTACGACCCCGTATGCGTAGCGCGGGGGATGGAGGAACCAATCGCATTACAGATACCATATATAAATGCACCCCGACTTTTTGCCAGTTCCACTGCCGCCAGCGTATCCGCCGTTTCTCCACTTTGAGAAATGGCAATCACCACATCGTGCTCATCGATCACCGGATCACGGTAACGAAATTCGGAGGCATACTCCACTTCTACCGGAATACGGCAGAAACTTTCAATCAGATGCTTTCCGATCAATCCCGCATGCCACGAAGTACCGCAAGCCACAATAATAAAGCGTTTGGCGTTCAGCAACTTTTCTTTATAGTCTATTACTGCCGAAAGCACCACATTATTGGCTTCCACATTGATACGTCCGCGCATACAATCGTGAATACAGTCCGGCTGCTCAAAAATCTCCTTCAACATGAAATGCGGATAACCGCCTTTTTCCAGCTGACCAAGCTTCAATTCTACTTTTTTCACTTCGGGAGTCATCTCCACATTGCTGAGATCGACTACCTTCAATTCTTTTCCCCGATTGATCACCGCTATCTCACCATCTTCGAGATACACCACCTTATCTGTATATTCTACAATCGGTGTGGCATCCGAAGCAAGGAAAAACTCATCTTCACCAATACCTACCACCAGCGGACTGCTTTTTCGAGCCGCAATGATTTCTTCCGGATGTTCTTTATCAAGAATCGCAATCGCATAAGCACCAATCACTTCATTCAAAGCCAACTGAACGGCAGTAAGCAGATCGACCTGATTGGCAACTTTCATATATTCGATTAATTGAACGAGCACCTCAGTATCAGTACTACTTTTAAAGACGTAACCTTTGGCTTGGAGTTTTTCTTTGAGAACGGCGTAATTTTCAATGATACCGTTATGAATGAGAGCGAGTTTTTCGGAAGAAGAGTAATGAGGATGAGCATTAACGGAACAAGGTTCCCCGTGAGTAGCCCAACGGGTATGGGCAATTCCGACTGTACCGGAAATATCTTTTTGTGTGACGAAATTTTCAAGTTCGGAGACTTTCCCTTTCGTCTTGTACACATTTAACTGTTGGTTATCACTGATCAATGCTACCCCTGCACTGTCATATCCACGATACTCCAGTCGCTTCAGCCCTTTAATAAGGATGGGGTAGGCTTTTCTTTTACCAATATAGCCTACTATTCCACACATATTATGATATTTTTATTTCGGGTGCAAATATACACATTCAAAATGACACAAAGATAACTTTTTCAATATTTATTTGACATAAGCACATAAAAAAGTTGCAAACACATCAAAACGTTAAATAATATATTATTTTAAGCTCAAAAAGAAACAAATTACAATCAAAACAAAATAAAACCGGACAGACTGATAAATTATAAGCAAATCAGAGCATTTTGATTACAAATTAAAAGAATAAAGAAAAGGTATCTTATTTTGTGTCACACAAAACAAACAATACACTATCATTATGAAATTAAATTCCTAACTTTGCCGAACAATTTGATACATCAAACAGGTATTATCATACAATAAAGCTAAAAAGAATGAAGAAACAAGAACTTTTTAACAACGCAACAGGAAAAATCCCCTACCAACGACAGCCCGGACAAATGGGCTTGTATGATGCGGCATACGAACACGATGCCTGCGGGGTTGGTATGCTGGTGAACATTCACGGAGAAAAGTCACATGACATTGTTGAGTCGGCTTTAAAGGTATTAGAGAATATGCGTCACCGTGGCGCTGAGGGGGCGGATAACAAAACCGGCGACGGTGCAGGTATTATGTTACAGATTCCACATGAGTTTATTTTACTGCAAGGCATCCCCGTACCCGAAAAGGGACGGTACGGCACCGGTCTGCTTTTTCTACCGAAAAACGAGAAAGATCAGGCAGCTATTTTTAGTATCATTATTGAAGAAATAGAAAAAGAGGGACTTACATTGATGCATCTGCGCAATGTACCCACCTGTCCGGAAATTCTAGGTGAAGCGGCTCTGGCTAACGAACCGGATATCAAGCAGGTCTTTATTACCGGTTTTACGGAAACGGAAACCGCCGACCGCAAACTGTATCTGATTCGCAAACGGATAGAGAATAAAGTCAGATTGTCAGCTATTCCGACGAGAAACGATTTTTATGTCGTTTCGCTCTCGACCAAAAGTATTATATATAAAGGTATGCTCTCGTCATTGCAGCTACGCAACTACTATCCTGATCTGACGAATAGCTACTTCACCAGCGGCTTGGCTCTGGTACACTCCCGTTTCAGCACCAACACTTTTCCGACATGGGGACTGGCACAACCTTTCCGCCTGCTGGCGCACAACGGTGAAATCAATACCATTCGTGGCAACCGCGGATGGATGGAAGCCCGTGAAAGCGTACTCTCCACTCCTATGCTGGGAGATATCAAAGAAATACGCCCGATCATACAGCCGGGTATGAGCGACAGTGCTTCTCTGGACAATGTGCTGGAATTTCTGGTCATGTCAGGATTAAGTCTGCCTCATGCAATGGCTATGCTCGTACCGGAATCTTTCAACGAGAAGAATCCGATCAGTGAAGACCTGAAAGCATTCTATGAATACCATTCTATCCTGATGGAACCTTGGGACGGACCGGCAGCCTTGCTTTTCAGCGACGGACGATTTGCAGGTGGTATGCTCGACCGTAACGGCCTGCGCCCTGCCCGCTATCTGATCACTAAAAACGATACGATGGTAGTGGCATCCGAAGTGGGCGTAATGGACTTTGAACCGGGAGATATCAAGGAAAAAGGGCGCCTGCAACCGGGCAAGATTCTATTGATCGATACAGAGAAAGGAGAAATCTACTATGACGGCGAATTGAAGAAACAACTGGCCGAAGCGAAGCCTTACCGTACATGGCTATCGACTAACCGTATCGAACTGGATGAACTGAAAAGCGGTCGTAAAGTGCCTCATCACGTAGAAAACTATGACCAGATGCTCCGTACTTTCGGCTATTCAAAAGAAGATATCGAACGGCTGATTATGCCAATGGCGAGCGCGGGTGCCGAACCCATCCACTCAATGGGTAATGATACGCCACTGGCTGTACTTTCCGATAAACCACAGCTACTCTACAACTATTTCCGCCAGCAATTCGCACAGGTTACGAATCCGCCGATCGACCCGCTACGCGAAGAACTGGTAATGTCTTTGACGGAATATATCGGAGCGGTAGGCATGAATATCCTGACTCCCAGCGAGAGTCATTGTAAAATGGTACGTCTGAATCATCCGATTTTAAGCAATACACAGCTGGATATTCTTTGCAATATCCGCTACAAGGGCTTTAAGACTGTAAAATTACCGATGCTGTTTGAAGTATCCAAAGGGAAAGCCGGATTACAGGAATCACTGAACAACCTTTGCAAAATGGCGGAGGAATCAGTTACGGACGGAGCAAACTACATTGTACTGACCGACCGTGACGTGGATGCAACTCATGCCGTTATCCCTTCATTACTGGCAGTAAGTGCCGTGCATCACCATCTGATATCTGTCGGCAAACGTGTGCAGACAGCATTGATTGTAGAGAGCGGAGAAATGCGTGAAGTAATGCACGCCGCTTTACTACTCGGTTTTGGAGCCAGTGCACTGAACCCGTATATGGCATTTGCCATCCTCGACAAGCTGGTAAAAGAGAAAGATATTCAACTGGACTATGCTACCGCTGAGAAAAACTATATCAAATCTATCTGCAAAGGTCTGTTCAAAATCATGAGTAAGATGGGGATTTCCACTATCCGCTCTTATCGCGGTGCAAAGATTTTCGAAGCTGTCGGACTCAGCGAAGAGTTGAGCAAGGCTTATTTCGGCGGACTCGGTTCCCCCATCGGAGGTATCCGCCTGGAGGAAGTGGCAAGAGACGCAATCGCTTTCCACGATGAAGGAGTTGAAGGAATGGAAAATGGAGAATTGAAAATGGAAAATGAAGCACCGCACGGCAACTCTCAATTTTCAACTTTCAATTTTCCATTATTAAAGAACAACGGACTGTATGCCTTCCGAAAGGACGGAGAGAAACATGCGTGGAACCCGGAAACCATCAGTACATTGCAACTTGCCACCCGCTTGGGCAGCTACAAGAAATTCAAAGAGTTCACTCATTTGGTAGACAATAAGGAGAAACCTATTTTCCTGCGTGACTTCTTAGGATTCCGTCGCAATCCTATATCCATCGAACAGGTAGAACCGATAGAGAATATTCTCCGTCGTTTTGTGACGGGTGCCATGTCTTTCGGATCTATCAGCAAGGAAGCTCATGAAGCAATGGCGATTGCCATGAATACCATTCACGGACGCAGCAACACGGGTGAAGGTGGCGAAAATGCTTCCCGCTTCCACCCGCTGCCGGACGGTACTTCCATGCGAAGTGCCATCAAACAGGTAGCTTCCGGACGCTTCGGGGTCACCGCCGAATATCTGGTGAATGCCGATGAGATACAAATAAAAATAGCGCAGGGAGCTAAACCAGGGGAAGGCGGACAGCTTCCGGGATTCAAAGTGAACGACGTCATAGCCAAAACACGCCATTCCATTCCGGGAATCTCACTGATCTCTCCTCCTCCCCATCATGATATTTATTCGATTGAGGATTTGGCGCAATTGATATTTGACTTGAAAAACGTTAATCCACAAGCCAAAATCAGTGTCAAACTGGTAGCAGAAAGTGGCGTAGGTACCATTGCCGCAGGCGTGGCAAAAGCAAAAGCGGATTTGATTGTCATCTCCGGTGCCGAGGGTGGTACGGGAGCCTCTCCCGCTTCATCCATCCGTTACGCCGGCATTTCTCCGGAACTGGGACTGAGCGAGACACAGCAAACCTTGGTTCTGAACGGTCTGCGGGGACAAGTCGTCCTACAAGCCGATGGCCAATTGAAAACCGGACGCGACATTATCATAATGGCATTAATGGGCGCCGAAGAATATGGTTTTGCCACCTCCGCCCTGATCGTGCTGGGATGTGTGATGATGCGCAAATGTCACCAGAATACTTGTCCGGTAGGAGTAGCCACACAGAATGAGGAATTACGCAAACGCTTTCACGGGCGCAGCGAATATCTTATCAACTTTTTCACCTTCCTGGCACAGGAAGTCCGTGAATATCTGGCGGAAATGGGATTCACCAAAATGGATGATATTATCGGACGTACGGACTTGATTGAACGCAAATCCGACGAAAACGATCCGAATCCGAAGCACGCTCTGATTGACTTCACCAAGCTACTGGCACGTGTGGATAACAGTGCAGCCATCCGTCACGTCATTGATCAGGATCATGGTATTTCTACAGTGAAGGATGTGGCAATCATTGATGCTGCCCAAGAAGCGATAGAACACGAAAAAGAAGTTTCATTGGAATACACAATTGCCAATACGGACCGTGCGACAGGTGCCATGCTCTCCGGTGTCATTGCCCAAAAATACGGAGAGAAGGGATTGCCGGAACATACCCTGAATGTGAAATTCAAAGGCTCTGCGGGACAGTCATTCGGTGCCTTCCTCGTACCGGGAGTCAATTTCAAATTGGAAGGTGAAGCGAATGATTATCTAGGTAAAGGATTGAGCGGCGGACGCATTGCCGTATTACCGCCTATCCGCAGCAACTTCGAAGCCGAAAAGAACACGATTGCAGGCAATACCCTGCTCTATGGTGCAACCAGCGGCGAAGTCTATATCAATGGGCGCGTAGGTGAACGTTTTGCCGTGCGCAACTCAGGGGCTGTTGCCGTAGTGGAAGGTGTAGGCGACCACTGTTGCGAATATATGACCGGAGGCCGTGTAGTGGTTCTGGGGCAAACCGGACGAAATTTTGCCGCCGGTATGAGTGGCGGTGTGGCTTACGTATGGAACAAAGACGGCAATTTTGACTACTTCTGCAACATGGAAATGGTTGAACTGTCACTGATCGAAGAGGCCGGTTACCGCAAAGAACTGCACGAACTGATTCGTCAGCACTACCTGTACACCGGTTCGAAACTGGCACGTACCATGCTCGATGACTGGAACCATTACGTAGATCAGTTTATCCAGATAGTACCTATTGAATACAAAAAAGTACTACAGGAAGAGCAGATGAGAAAGTTACAGCAAAAAATAGCAGATATGCAAAGAGACTATTAATTCAAGTATTAGGTATTAAGTATTAGGTATTAACCATAGCTTCAAACATCTTTAATCCATATAGTTAATACTTATTGCTTAATACCTATTACCTAATACTTATTACTTAACAAGATGGGAGATCCTAAAGCTTTTTTAAATATACCTCGGCAAGAGGCGGGATACCGCCCCGTTAGCGAGCGCATCACTGACTATAGTCAGGTAGAACAAACATTGAATACGAACAGCCGTAAATTACAGGCATCACGGTGTATGGATTGCGGAGTACCTTTTTGTCACTGGGCTTGTCCAATAGGCAATAAACAGCCGGAATGGCAGGACGCTTTATTCAAAGGAAAATGGAAAGAAGCGTATGAAGTGCTGTCATCCACTTGCGACTTTCCGGAATTTACAGGACGTATCTGCCCTGCCCTCTGTGAGAAATCCTGTGTACTGAAACTATCCTGTGACCAACCGGTGACTATCCGTGAAAATGAAGCTGCCATTGTAGAAGCCGCCTTCCGTGAAGGATATATACAGGTGCAGCATCCCCAAAGAAACGGCAAAAAAGTAGCAGTTGTCGGTGCCGGTCCAGCCGGATTGGTAGTTGCCAACCAACTGAATCTAAAAGGATACACCGTAACGTTATTCGATAAAGATGAAGCTGCGGGAGGATTATTACGTTTCGGTATTCCAAACTTCAAACTGGACAAAAACGTAATCGACCGCCGCATGAAAATACTTGCCGCAGAAGGTATTCAGTTTGAAATGGGAGTAGAAATAGACGTTAACCATTTGCCGGAAGGATTCGATGCATATTGCATTTGCACGGGTACACCGACTGCCCGTGATTTAAGCATTCCGGGACGGGAGTTGAAAGGAATCCATTTCGCACTGGAAATGCTGGCGCAACAGAACAGGATTCTGGAAGGACAAACTTTCCCCAAAGACAAACTGGTGAATGCCAAAGGCAAAAAAGTGCTTGTGATCGGCGGTGGAGACACCGGTTCGGACTGTATCGGAACCAGTGTACGACAGGGAGCAACCAGCGTCACGCAAATTGAAATTATGCCCAAACCTCCCGTCGGTCACAATCCTTCTACGCCCTGGCCGCAATGGCCGGTAGTTTTCAAAACGACCTCCAGCCATGAAGAAGGTTGTACCCGTCGCTGGTGCCTGACTTCCAATCAGTTTTTGGGTAAGAACGGTAAAGTAACCGGCGTCGAGGTGGAAGAAGTAGAATGGACACCGGCAACAGATGGCGGACGTCCGACCATGAACCTCACAGGGAAGAAAGAAGTAATCGAAGCAGATATGGTGCTACTGGCCATGGGATTCCTGAAACCGGAACAACCGAAATTTGCAGAAAACGTATTCCTTGCCGGAGATGCAGCTACCGGAGCAAGCCTCGTAGTACGGGCGATGGCAGGAGGACGAAAGGCTGCTGCGGACATAGATCACTATTTGGTGAAGTAACCCTTACAGCAAGGAACACCATGAAGTTTATAGACTATTATTTATTCGTTTGACCTAGGTTGAACGAAACAACAACCTAGGTTGAACTAAAAGATGACCCAGGTCAAACGAAAGGAAAAGCCAGGGAAAACGAATAAATAGTAACGAACCGACTTTTAAAAAACAGAGAATCAACAAATTATATTAACTTCCAAATACTCAAAGTTATGTGTGGAATAGCAGGTATACTCAACATAAAAACTCAAACCAAAGAGCTAAGAGACAAAGCACTGAAAATGGCACAGAAAATCCGTCATCGCGGACCGGACTGGAGCGGTATCTACGTAGGTGGAAGCGCCATTCTGGCACACGAACGCCTCTCGATAGTTGACCCGCAAAGCGGAGGACAGCCCTTATACTCCCCCGACCGGAAACAAGCGCTCGCCGTGAACGGTGAAATCTACAACCATCGGGATATCCGCGCCCGCTATGCCGGACAATATGATTTTCAGACCGGAAGCGACTGTGAAGTGATTCTTGCCCTTTATAAAGATAAAGGCATCCACTTTCTGGAAGAGATCAGCGGAATTTTCGCCTTTGTACTTTATGATGAAGAAAAAGACGAGTTCCTCATTGCACGTGATCCTATCGGAGTCATACCTTTATATATAGGAAAAGACAAGGATGGCAAAATCTACTTCGGCAGTGAACTGAAAGCACTCGAAGGATTCTGTGATGAGTACGAACCATTTCTTCCGGGACATTACTTTTACAGTAAAGAAGGCAAAATGAAGCGTTGGTATACACGCGAATGGACAGACTATGAGTCTGTAAAAGACAATGATGCCAAAGTCAGTGATGTAAAAGAAGCATTGGAAGATGCCGTTCATCGCCAGCTGATGAGTGACGTTCCCTATGGAGTACTTCTTTCAGGTGGTCTAGACAGTTCTGTGATTTCAGCTATCGCCAAAAAATATGCAGCAAAACGTATTGAAACAGACGGAGCAAGTGACGCCTGGTGGCCTCAACTACATTCTTTTGCCATCGGTCTGAAAGGGGCGCCCGATTTGATAAAGGCACGTGAAGTGGCAGAATATATCGGTACGGTTCATCATGAAATCAATTATACGGTTCAGGAAGGGCTGGATGCTATTCGGGATGTTATCTATTTTATCGAGACGTATGATGTGACTACGGTACGTGCCTCCACTCCCATGTATTTACTGGCACGTGTGATTAAATCGATGGGGATCAAAATGGTATTGAGTGGTGAAGGTGCCGATGAAGTTTTCGGCGGTTATCTTTACTTTCACAAAGCTCCCACTCCGAAAGATTTCCATGAGGAAACGGTACGCAAGTTATCAAAACTGCATATGTATGATTGCCTTCGTGCCAATAAGAGTTTATCAGCCTGGGGTGTCGAGGGACGTGTCCCATTTCTGGACAAGGAATTTCTGGATGTAGCGATGGCGTTGAATCCAAAAGCTAAAATGTGCCCCGGAAAGGAGATTGAGAAACGAATTGTACGTGAAGCTTTTGCCGATATGTTACCGGAAAGCGTAGCATGGAGACAAAAAGAGCAGTTCAGTGATGGTGTGGGATATTCGTGGATTGATACCTTAAGAGAGATTACAGCGGCTGCCGTCAGTGATGAACAGATGGAACACGCTGCCGAACGTTTCCCGATTAACACTCCGCTCAACAAGGAAGAATATTACTACCGGAGTATCTTTGAAGAGCATTTTCCGAGTGAAAGCGCAGCCCGCAGCGTACCAAGCGTACCAAGTGTGGCCTGCTCTACAGCAGAAGCGCTGGCATGGGATGTAGCTTTCCGTAACCTGAATGAACCAAGCGGCAGAGCAGTGAGAGGAGTGCATGAAGAAGCCTATGCCGAAGAGTAAAATAAATTTGTTGAAAAATTTTAGATGTCTGAAATAAACTCATATCTTTGAATATATATTCATCAGTTTGTAAAGTCAGGAATAAAAAGTATAGACTTCTATGCATAAAAAGCTGTCAATTAACGCAGATTAGCATAATAACAGGCTGATCTGTGTTTTATTTTTTATAATTTTGGACTCATAAACTTTTTAAATGTACTATCAATGAAGATAAAAAGAATTATTCTAATGGTTGCCCTTATCATTTCAGTAGCTAGTGTCCAAGCGCAAAAGTCGCAAGTTATCGCCCATCGTGGCTACTGGAAAACAGCAGGTTCTGCGCAAAATAGTATCACAGCACTTCAAAAAGCCGATTCTATCCATTGCTATGGCTCCGAATTTGATGTATGGCTTACCAAAGACAATAAACTGGTTATCAATCATGACCCTGTCTATAAGATGAAATACATGGAGTATTCCAAAGGTGACGCTCTTACAGGATTGAAACTATCGAACGGAGAGAACCTGCCCAGCCTGGAACAGTATCTGGAAGCCGGTAAAAAATGCAATACCAAACTTATATTGGAACTAAAAGCACTTAACAGCAAAAAGCGTGAAACGAAAGCCGTACAGGAAATTCTTGCCTTGGTAACAAAGCTGGGACTGGAAAACCGTATGGAATATATCACTTTCTCACTGCACGCCATGAAAGAATTTATCCGCCTGGCACCTGCCGGAACTCCGGTATTCTATCTCAACGGCGAGCTATCTCCCAAAGAGCTGAAAGACCTCGGTGCAGCCGGACTCGACTATCACATGGGAGTAATCAAGAAACATCCCGAATGGATCAAAGAAGCCCATGATCTCGGACTGAAAGTCAATGTATGGACTGTAGATAAAGCAGAAGACATGAAGTGGCTCATAGACCAAAAGGTGGATTTCATTACGACCAACGAGCCGACTGTGGCACAGGAAATACTAAAATAGTTACTCTCAGAAAATGTAAAAAGCCGACAGAAACTTTTTGCAAATATTCGATAGATACAAGAAGCACCATTATACATATTTATTTGCTGTATAATGGTGCTTCTTACATAAAATTCAAACAGGACTTATTTAAAATCTTCCAATACCTCTTTCAACTCTCCTATGGTCAACTCTCCTACCTGCCTCCACAATTCATGTCCTTTATGCAACAGAAGGAACGCAGGCACCGTATCTATATTATGAGAATCGGCTACAGTTTTATTTTCCTCGATATTCACGTTAATCAATTCAATGACTCTCCGTTCATAAGTACGGAGCACAGGCCCTATCCATTCATAATGAGGTGACCAGTCGGCATAAAACACAATCAATACCAAATGATCGCTCTGCGCCGCAACTTCCAATTGTTTCTCTATATCCATATTGCTACATTATTATATTTATTAGTGACTAAACAATGCTATAACAAAAAGGTTCTGCAAAACTGCAAACAAGCAATATGATATATAAAAGCGAAAATCACTAGCATATCGACCTATTGTAAAAGCGAAAATTCACATTTTAGATCGAATACAAGGACTGATTTACCCCAAATATTCTTCATATATTATGGAAGGATATGCAAAACAAATCAAGCAAATAACAGTTTATTAATATAAAGGTATGCATAATTTCAATTTATAACAAAACATGGCTTTATTTCCCGCGATTGTAAGATCGTATAAAATAAATAGAGATTAGACATCTTTTTATCAAAAGTTAAATCAAAAAGTCATATCTTTGCATTGTAATAAAACAAAAGGATACAACAACCAATTAATAAAGAACAAAATGACAATCAAGATTAAGTTCACAAAAATGCATGGAGCAGGTAATGACTACATATATGTAGATACTACCCGATATCCGATAGCAGCCCCTGAAAAGAAAGCAATCGAATGGAGCAAGTTTCATACGGGAATTGGAAGTGACGGACTTATATTGATTGGCAGTTCTGACAAAGCAGATTTCAGTATGCGTATATTTAATGCAGATGGTTCGGAAGCAATGATGTGTGGCAATGGAAGCCGTTGTGTAGGCAAGTATGTATACGAATACGGATTAACTGCCAAAAAGGAAATCACGCTTGACACCCGTTCGGGCATTAAGGTTCTGAAATTACATGTAGAAGGAGGAAAGGTGACGGCAGTCACTGTAGATATGGGTAGTCCTCTGGAAACGGAAGCGGTAGATTTCGGCGATCAATTTCCTTTTCAGTCTACCCGGGTATCAATGGGAAACCCGCATCTGGTAACTTTTGTAGAAGATATTACCCAAATCAATCTGCCGGAAATTGGTCCGCAGTTAGAAAATTATCATCTCTTTCCGGACAGGACAAATGTAGAGTTTGCTCAGATCGTAGGTAAAGACACCATTCGGATGAGAGTTTGGGAAAGAGGTTCAAGAATCACCCAGGCCTGTGGAACAGGCGCTTGTGCCACGGCTGTAGCCGCTGTTCTCCATGGATTGGCAGGAAGAAAATGTGATATAATAATGGATGGGGGAACCGTCACCATCGAGTGGGAAGAAGCAACGGGACACATATTAATGACAGGACCGGCAACTAAAGTTTTTGATGGGGAGATGGAGGGATAGGTAATAAGTATTAGGTAATAGGTAACAGGTTTTGCAGAAACTTAAAACAATAACAATATGGCATTAGTAAACGAACATTTTTTGAAATTACCGGGGAGCTATTTGTTCTCGGATATAGCGAAGAAGGTAAATACATTCAAAATAACGCATCCGAAGCAGGATATTATCCGGTTAGGTATCGGAGATGTCACTCAGCCGCTTCCCAAAGCATGTATCGAGGCTATGCACAAAGCAGTGGAAGAGCTGGCAAGTAAAGATACATTTCGCGGATATGGTCCTGAGCAGGGGTACGATTTTCTGATTGAAGCTATTATAAAGAATGATTTCGCTCCACGTGGCATTCATTTCTCACCATCAGAAATATTCGTCAACGACGGAGCCAAAAGTGATACCGGAAATATCGGCGATATCCTTCGCCACGACAATAGTGTCGGTGTAACAGACCCTATTTACCCGGTATATATTGACAGTAACGTCATGTGCGGACGTGCCGGAGTGCTGGAAGAAGGAACAGGCAAATGGAGCAATGTGACTTATATGCCTTGTACAAGTGAGAATGACTTCATTCCGGAGATTCCCGACAAACGGATAGACATTGTTTACCTCTGCTACCCGAACAATCCGACAGGGACGACACTGACCAAACCGGAACTAAAAAAGTGGGTAGACTACGCATTGGCAAATGATACACTGATTTTGTTCGATGCCGCATACGAAGCCTATATCCAAGACGCGGATATCCCCCACTCCATATACGAAATCAAAGGAGCTAAGAAATGTGCTATTGAGTTCCGCAGTTTCTCAAAGACAGCCGGTTTCACCGGAGTACGTTGCGGATATACCGTAGTCCCGAAAGAACTGACAGCTGCCACACTGGAAGGCGACCGGATTCCACTCAACAAATTATGGAACCGCCGCCAGTGCACTAAATTCAACGGCACTTCTTACATCACACAACGTGCAGCGGAAGCCGTCTACAGTACAGAAGGCAAAGCACAGATTAAAGAAACGATTAACTATTATATGACCAATGCGAAGATCATGAAGGAAGGACTGGAAGCTACCGGATTGAAAGTATACGGAGGCGTCAATGCTCCATACTTATGGGTGAAAACCCCGAACGGACTCTCTTCCTGGCGATTCTTCGAACAGATGTTGTATGAAGCCAATGTAGTAGGAACCCCCGGTGTAGGTTTCGGCCCCAGCGGTGAGGGATATATCCGACTGACAGCATTCGGCGATCACAACGATTGTATGGAAGCAATGAGAAGAATAAAGAACTGGCTTTGATAGTATTTTGCGCGCTACTATATAACACTGGACCGTACATCCACATTTTTCTAACTATTAAAGGTAAAAAGACGATGAAAACGACGATTAACAAAAAATTGAGGGGCATAGCAGCAGCGTTATTACTGATCGGCCTTGTGCCATCCAATATGATGGCGCAGGATAAAGTAGAAGCCTCCGTAGGAGCAGACTTGGTAAGTGGTTATATCTGGCGTGGTCAGGATTTAGGCGGAGTCAGCATTCAGCCTTCATTAGGAATCTCTTACAAAGGACTTTCACTCGGAGCATGGGGATCGGTAGGGTTTGAGTCATCGGATACTAAAGAGTTCGATTTGACTCTCGGTTATTCAACCGGTGGTTTCAGCATCTCGGTAACGGATTACTGGTTCAACACTCAGGTACCTACCAACAAGTATTTCAAATATGGCGCTCATTCAACCGCTCATGTATTTGAGGCACAGGTAGGATATGATTTTGGTCCGCTGGCAATCAACTGGTACACGAACTTTGCAGGTGCCGACGGAGTTAAAGAAAACGGGAAAAGGGCTTATTCTTCCTACCTCGCACTTAGTGCACCGTTCAGCCTTGGAGGACTTGACTGGACAGTAGATGTAGGAATGGTACCTTGGGAGACGACTTTTTATAATGGATACACAAGTGGGTTCTGCGTTTCCGACATCAGTCTCGGAGCTGTCAAGGAGATCAGGGTTACTGATTCATTCTCGGTTCCGGCATTTGCCAAAGTATCAGTAAATCCACGTACGGAAGGCGCTTACTTCACATTCGGATTAAGTTTTTAAGAGAGAGAGAGTTTATATAGTCAAAGAGCGTATAGGGAACAGGAAGGTAGTTAGAGTTTAGATTTTATCGGTTTGTTGTATGGTAACCTGCGATGGCTGCCACCTCCCTATACCTCTTCTTTTTACAGGTCAACACTAATATTTAAGGTATATGAAAAAGATTGAAGCTATCATCCGTAAAACCAAATTCGAGGACGTGAAAGACGCTCTGCTCGAAGCGGACATTGAATGGTTCTCTTACTACGATGTAAGAGGGATCGGTAAAGCACGGCAAGGACGTATCTATCGTGGAGTGGTATATGATACCAGCACCATCGAACGTATTCTGGTTTCTATTGTAGTACGCGACAAAAATGCAGAAAAGACCGTACAGGCTATCATCAAAGCCGCACAAACCGGAGAGATCGGTGACGGACGCATTTTCGTCATTCCTATCGAGGACGCCATCCGCATCCGCACCGCCGAACGTGGCGACATCGCTCTCTATAACGCCGAACAGGAACGATAACCGGCAACCGGCAAGGTGCCGGGGCCAGATTTCCTTTCGGATGATAATATTATAAAAACAGGTCATTAGTGTCCCATTAAAATTGGGACGAATTAAAAATTAAACAACCTTGGCCCATTTGGTCCGAATCGTTCTTTGTCATTTTGAAATTTAGTTTTATTAAAGAGGTCTCTCAGATGAGTCTTATCAGTCAATGAGATGCTCAGTATTTGTAAC
>ERZ791630.29-NODE-29-length-151155-cov-10.4304_pt1 | contig 151155 bp, 99 predicted proteins | sample MGYA00510264_ERZ791630 | MGnify/ENA primary metagenome ERZ791630 (study PRJEB30046, sample SAMN00715150) | human gut metagenome | study: EMG produced TPA metagenomics assembly of the A metagenome-wide association study of gut microbiota in type 2... | reverse complement strand
GATAATGAATTCTTATGGGAACTTATTTTACATGATTTATAATGCGTTTTCCCTGCGGTGACAAAGATAAGGTTTAATAGTATGATAAACAAGAAATGATAGGATATTAATGATAAGTCTGGTTTTCATAAAATGAATAGGATAAAAAGTTGCAAATGGCTTTTTTTTGATATTATATTCGCATCCATTAATCATAAAAAAAAGAAGAAAATGGAACAAAAAAATGGTTGGTTTGCCTTTTGGCAAAAATTGATGAAGTGTCTTTCAAAACAAGATGAAACGGGAGTAGGGGATACAAAAAGTGTAGCACCTGTCAATACTATTATTCAGTCGATTAAGGGGGTATCATCGTCTAAAGAAAAAGACTCATCGAAAGTGAAGTCACTAACTGAGAGCGTAGATACTTTTTTAAAATCCCGCTATGATTTCCGCTACAATGTGCTGACAGAGGAAACGGAATATCGTTTGTTGGAACGAATGGAGGAAGGATTTGCACCTGTGAATCAGCGTGTCTTAAATACATTCTGCCTGGAAGCTCACGAATCAGGTATTTCTTGTTGGGATCGTGATCTTTCACGCTGTATTTTCTCCACCCGTATTGCAGAGTATCATCCTTTCAAACTTTATTTGGAAGAATTGCCGGTATGGGATGGAGTGGATCGCTTGGCGGCTTTGGCACGCAGAGTTTCGAGAGACCAATTGTGGGTGAAAGAATTCCATATATGGATGCGGGGTATGACAGCACAATGGATGGGGGTTACGGGAAGTCATGCCAATAGTGTGGCGCCTTTGCTTATCAGTACGGAGCAAGGATATTTAAAGTCTACCTTTTGCAAATCGCTACTTCCTCCTGCGCTTCAGCGTTATTATATGGATAAGGTGGATTTAACCAGTCAAGGGCATATAGAACGGAGATTGGCGGAGATGGGACTTCTCAATCTGGATGAGTTTGATAAATATGCTCCGACGAAAATGCCGTTATTGAAGAATCTGATGCAGATGGCTTCATTAAGCCTGTGCAAAGCTTATCAGAAAAATTATCGCTCGCTACCTCGTATAGCTTCTTTTATCGGGACATCGAATCGAAAAGATTTATTGACTGACCCGACTGGTAGCCGCAGGTTTATTTGTGTGCTGGTAGAGTATCCTATCGATTGTGAGGGGATTGACTATGCACAACTTTATGCTCAATTGAAAGCGGAGATTTTGACGGGTGAACATTATTGGTTTACAAAAGAGGAAGAGACGGAATTGCAGCAAAGTAACATGACGTTCTATCGTCAGGGACCTGTGGAAGACGTATTGCGTTCCTGTTATCGGGCGGCAGAAAAAGGAGAAGGGTGTGAACTTCTTTCGTCTGCTGATATCTTTCAGCGATTGAAGAAGATAAATCCGGCAGCTATGCGTGGGGCAAATCCGGCGAGTTTGGCACAAATACTGATAGCGGTGGGGATAGAACGTAAGCATACCAAGTTTGGGAATGTGTATCGGGTAGTCTCCGTCTGATGGGAGGTGAAGCGGATGGTGAACAGGAGATCTTCACCCGCAATCGTCTTGCCAGAGGGAGTTGTGAAGGGTGAAGGGAGGAAAGGGGATTTGCTTATTTGGGATGAAAAATTGTATCCTTTTTGGGGACACTCTTTCCTTCTCTTTTTCGTTTTTTCTTCTTATCTTGCGAATGATAATTCATCTCATGTAAAAAGGTGAAGTAGAGAGATGTTTGATTATGGAAAACATAAAATTTAATAGAAAATGAAAAACATTATTTTAATAGTAAGTTTATTATTGATGGGTGTGAGTAGTCGGGCAGACATATTGAACTCTTCTGATAATAAGAATGTGGCAGATAAATTTGATCCGATGCTTAAAGCAGCGTTGTTTCAAATGAAGATTATAGCTGATACCAGCTCTATTTTATTATCGGATATTGATTACGTGGAGGATTTGGAGCTGAAAACCAGTTTATGGATTAATAATGACGTGAATAGAGCGAAAACTACGAGACATGAAATTACCTCATTAAAAGGCCTTGAGTATTTTTCTTCTCTACGTCGGTTAAAATTGGTGGGAAATCGGACTGATACATTGGAGTGTATTCCTGATTTTTCTAGATTTAAAGAACTTCGTGAGTTGGAAATTATACAAATCTACCTTCCGAAACTAGATATAAGTGGTTGTAAAAATCTCACGAATTTAAGTTGTAGAAGTTGTGATTTGAATACGATAGACTTGAAAAAGAATATTCAATTAAGAACTTTAGATTGTACTTATAACCGACTGATAGAATTGGATCTTAGTCATAATAAACAACTTCGAACGGTTATTGTTAAATCTCAAAGAAATAAAGGATTACTTTCGGAAGGAGGTCGTGCCGGGATATTATCTAAGTTGATTCTTCCGGATAACCGATCGAATACAGAAGGAATAAGTATACTTGAATGTTCGGATAATAATCTGGAGAAATTGGATATTAGTCGATCACCGCATCTTAGAAAAATAAATTGTAGCTGGAATAAGCTAAAAGCACTTGAAACATCACATAATCAAGAATTGCGGGAACTAAATTGTGAAGCAAATTATATTGGAGAGTTGGATTTTAGTGCTAACCTAAAGATGGAATTTTTAACTTGCGGATTGCAGGGATATGAGTGGATACGCCAAGAAGGGAATGATTATCGTTTATTGAAGAAATTGATACTCCCTGAGCAAAAAGAGAATGTGGAAGGAGTTTCGCTGCGTAAACTTTCTATTAAAGAAATATCAGAAGAAGCAATTCCGGTTTTTAGTGACTACCCTTATTTAAAAGAATTAAATTGTGCTGATAACAGACTAAACACAATTGATCTTAGTGCAAATATATATTTGGAGGTTTTGGATTGTAGTAGTAATGCTATTTCCCAGCTTGATTTGCATTCTAATGTCAACTTGTATTCATTGAATATTTTAAATTGTCCATTGCAAGTATTGGACTTGTCCCAGACAAAAGTGAAGCTAATTATGTGTGATTTCTATGATAGAAGAGAGAAGGGTGTGAAAAATGGATACATATCTGGTTTGTATTTAAAATTGATTGTTCCTAAAGGATACCATGCTGAAACTATAAACTTTAGAACTCCCACCTTAGAAACTGCCTCTTTTGAAAATGGCTCTATATATAATTATTTACCTCCACAATATGTCAGGATGGTAGTGTCAGGAAAATAGATACAAAACCTGATATAGCAGATAAAAAACAGCTGGAAATTTCTGGTAATGGATTATTTTTAAACCTATTGAGTGATTTTTGAACTCTTTATTTTGTATCATTTTAAGGAATTGGAGTATTTTGAATGATTTGAGTACTCATTTCTTTTCTATTTTTATCAACTTTGCCACTGTGAATCATTCGATGATTTGCGGTGGCTTTTAAATTTTAATAAATAATAGAATAGACATGAATTGCACAAAGATGAAAAAACTTTTTAGAAAAGGTACGTTGAGTATACTTCTTTTAGGAGTAATAACGTTTTTCACTTATCCGCTCTCGGCACAAACGAATGGAAAATCCAGTAAGGGATTGTACGAGCTGTTTAGTACTAAAATACCGGACGGGGCGCAGTGGAAAGCTCAGGATAATAAATTTGTCCGTGATGGGGGATACTCTAAAAAATCAGAAAATTATATATATGTAGGAGCCTCTAAAAGTCCGGCAGAACTGACCGGGCTATCCATTCCTATTCGCGAGAATCCGGGACCGGGTGAGTTTCGCTATATCACTTTTGCCTGGGTAAAATGGGGAGGTGATCAAATTGGAATGAAATTTCATGTTTCCGAAAAGTCTGCAAATCAAAAAGGCAAGAAATATGATTTTACTTATATAGCCGGCAAGTCCAAGGATTTGATAAATCCGATGGAGGGTCTTAATCTCGGTGAACTACCGGGACACTGGATGGTGATGACCAGGGACTTATGGAAAGATTTTGGTAATATTACGTTGACCGGTATTTCTTTTATCTGCCCGGAGAGACGTGATGCAGGATTTGATGAAATCTTTCTCGCTAAGACACAGGATGATATAAAGAATGCTCCGAAAGTACTTCCGAGCGAAATTGCAACTCCGGTACCCGTTGATGGAGAAGAGGAAGGGCTGGTATATGAAGAGGGAACAACTAATGAGGATGAACAACCGCAAGGGGTACAGATTGACTGGGCTGCACAGATTAAAGCGGGAGGATTCATGATGTATCCGTTGTATTTGCTTGGATTGCTTGCCTTAGTAATAGCTTTGCAACGCTTGCTAACTTCAAGAGAAGGAAGACTGGCACCAAAAGGACTGCGTAAAACAGTCAGCGAATGCCTTGCACAAGGAGATTTGAAAGGTGCGATTGCAGCCTGTGATAAATACCCTTCCACATTAGGAAATTCGCTGCGTTTTATTTTCGAGCATGTGAAAGCTGGAAGAGAAGCTGTCAGCCAGACAGCTGGTGATATGGCCGCACGTGATATCCGTACACATTTGTCACGCATATATCCTTTGTCAGTCATAGCTTCCCTGTCGCCCCTTATCGGTTTGCTGGGAACAGTTGTCGGTATGATCGAAGCGTTTGGTCTGGTAGCATTGTATGGTGACGAAGGCGGCGCTTCTATATTGTCCGATTCTATTTCAAAAGCTTTGATTACGACTGCTGCCGGTTTGATCATCGCAGCTCCTGCCATTGCTTTGTATTTCATTATTAAAAATCGTATTATGAAATTGGCTTCTTTGGTGGAAGTAGAAGTTGAAAATGTAATTACTACGCTCTATCTGGAAGGAGATTCGACGGATATGAACACACCGGGGAGTAAGGAGGAGAAGCATGAGACTAAACTATGATGAAGAAGACAAAGTAGAGGTGCAGATGTCACCCTTGATAGACTGCGTCTTTCTGCTACTGATCTTCTTCCTTGTGACTACTATGATGAAGAAGTGGGAAATGCAAATACCTTTATCACTTCCTTCAATGACTTCCAGCTTGTCTACCACCCGCGCCGGAGAGGAAGCTGTTATCATAGCAGTGGATGAGGAGAAAAATGTGTATCAGGTAGTAGGACATGATGCGTATACTGGTGAGAACCACTATGTGCCGATTTCTGATCTGAATACTTTCCTTACAGAACTCCGCAACAGTGAAGGTACGGAAATTGCTATTGATGTGGCGGCTTACCGGACTGTACCCGTAAATACGGTAATAGAGATATTCGATCAATGTCAAATACAAGGATTCACGCGTACGCGTGTCCGTTTGGGTAGTAAACCTTATTAAGCTTATGAGATTATCACTATTTAATAATGAAGATGAACCGGAAGTGTCTATGTCGCCCTTGATCGACTGTGTGTTTCTGCTATTGATCTTCTTTCTTGTCTCTACAATGACAAAGGTGAAAAACAGGGATATTTCAGTGGATCTGCCGACTTCGGAATCAGCTATAAAACTGAAACCGGATGATAAACAGGCTATTGTAGGACTGGATGCTGAAGGTAACTTCTATTGGGACGGACAACCTTGTTCGACTAATTTTATGATGGAACAATTGCGGGAGACCTGTATCTCTGATCCGGGTCGGCGTATCCGCATTGATATGGATAAAAACACTCCATTCGGACGTTTTGTGGAAGTAATGGATGCTTGTCAGTTTTATAATTTAACGAATATAGGAATACGAACATATGACGAAAACTACAACAGGGAGTAGCCGTCTGACGGTTATCCTATCATGGGTTATTGCGCTGGTCTGCCTGGTAGGAGGAGCGTTGTTTATCTGGCTGATGCCATCACCAGGACAGGGAGCTATTGACTTGCAAGCGAAAAAACAGAAATCTCCGAAAAGTATCAGTGATAAAATAAAGCAGGAGCAGGCTCAGCGGGAGCTTCCCGCTAATTATTCTGAGCAATTAGTGAAGCAGTCGGAAGTATTGGTCAAGAAAAATTTGGAAGATCAGCTTCGTAAATTTCAGGAAATGGCTAAGAAGATGAGGCAGCGGAAAAATGAATTGTTGACTAAAGTAGAGCAAAGAAAGTTACCACGTACGGCACCGGATGATGCTAATGATACTTCGAAAGCAAGGAATATTCCGCAGGCGGGCAAGTTATCTGCGAATCCGTCGGTAGATGATATGTATGCTCTTTTAAGAGAATATGAGGCTGAAATACAGCAGAACCATTTGGCTGCCAATGCAGCTAAACAGGCGCTTTCCAAGGGACTTTCGTTTCCCGAGGTTTATAGTTCTCTGAAGACAGGTTCTTCCCGTATGCCAAGTTTTGATGAACTGATTCGAATGCAGACTAAAGGGGGGGAATGGGCTACTTCAGCGGGAAGTAATGCCAGCGCAGGTCTGGAAATAAAAAGTACGGCAGACTTGAACAATTACCGTGGTCTGTTGGGACAAGCGACCCGACAAGCCGGACTTGCTCAATCTCGGTTGGAAAATCTCTTTGGAGTAGTGAAGCAGGTCGGAAAGCCCGGTGGCGGCTTTGGAATTGGCAATGGTCAGCCGGGCGGAGGTGAAGGCAGTGGCAATGGGAACGGTTTCGGTGGCATGGGGGAGGCAGCTCAGGGCAGTGGAAACAGACGTCCGATGAATGCTTATGCAGGTCCCCGGCTTAATCAGGAAATGGTAAAAGCTCAGGCATTGCCCGGACGGCGTTTCTCAAAAAGCGCGGATCGTAAAGGGTGGTTATATATTAACACATGGTATATGATAGGACCGTGGGAAAGTTTTGGGCGAGAGGACTTTTCGATTGTCCATCCGCCTGAGATATCTGTGGACTTTGATGCGGTATATACTGACGGACAAGTAGGTACAGGGGTGATGGAAACGGATTCTCATCCGATAAAGGTCATAGGGGAAGAAGTGTATTTGGATGGTACGCTGCGATGGAAGTTTATGCAAAGTGAATCAATGCATAATACGGTTCCTGTCACTACCGGACATTCTACTTATTATGCTTATACGGAACTTTATTTTGATGAGGCTACTACCATGCTGGTTGCCATCGGTACGGATGATAGTGGCCGGGTATGGATAAATGGTAAGGATGTATGGCGCGATTATGGTACCAGTTGGTATAATATTGACGAACATATTACTCCTTTCCAGTTCCGTCAAGGGTGGAACCGTATTCTTGTGCGATTGGAAAATGGCGGAGGAGGAGCGTGTGGTTTCAGTTTCTTAATTATTCCACAAGAGTAAGATGACACACGTTGGCCGGCTTATAGAAGATGAACTACATCGACAAGGATTGTCTGTCACTTGGTTTGCAGAACAGCTTTGTTGCGCGCGGACCAATGTGTATAAAATTTTCAGGAAATCAAGTATTGATACCGAACTCCTTTTGCGAATTTCTGATATCTTGCAATATGACTTTTTTCAATGTTACTCAGCGTGTTTAAAGAACAAAAAGGAAATGATGTAGTTGTGGATACATCATTTCCTTCTCTTTTATAATTTTAGTTTTGTACCGATTGTCGTTTTCTTTTTTGTCCGAAGGTATTGAACCGATACGCAATATATGCCATAAAATATACGTTAGAAGTACTGGATTCTCTGTCGGTGATAGAATTCTCGGAAATGGAACGTTCCGAACTTTCATTCTCACGAAGTATATCATATAGGTGAAATCGGACGGTTGCCTTTTTCTTCTTGAGGAAGCTTTTCGATATTTGTGCGTTCCATAGGGTGCGGTTAGTATCATTTTTACCGCCATATCCTCTTTTTAATCTACAATTGATATTGGATGAGATTTTTATATCCCAAGGTAAGTTTAAGTTTGCTTCAGTTCCGAATGTATAATCAAATGTTTCCCGTCGGTTCTCTTTTTTGATAGAATGTTCTGATTTTCGATATCTGACTTCTGCAGATAACTCAAAGTCAATCAGATCGCTACGGTAGCTCCCTTTTAAGCGTTCTGATAAAAAGAGGTTAGTCGTATTACTTTTAACTGCATCTGACTCTTTGTTGAGCACAGTGAAACCGACAGAGTTGCCGTAATTTGTATTGGTGTGTGTATTTACTGTGAATTTTTTGTTGGATAATGGAGTACTGAAGGTAAGCGAACCGTTTATTCGCCAGTTCCCGTTCACATTAGTCGGTTGGGTAGTCTGTCCTCCGGTATTTTCGTCATATGTGACAATACGTGTTGTACTATTCATTGTATTATTATAGGAGAGGTTAGCATTGAAACTGCGGGATGTTTCAGTAAAGTAAGTGTTAAATGTAGCTGATATGTTGTTATTGAATGATGGTTTAAGTTCGGGGTTAGCGAGCCGTATGTTTAAAGGATCAGAAATATCTTTTTTTCTATATAAGTCGGTCATACTGGGTTGTGCTGTTCTCCCATGATAGTTTATTTTTAAGGATGTTTGTTTAGAGAAGGTATATTTAAAGTTTATGGTGGGGGAGTAGTTTATTGCATTTCTGGATAAATACTCAAAGGTCGTGTCCCGCATATAGCTTTTATTGGCCGTTTTTTGCGCCTCAACTTCTATACCTATATTATAAAAATAGTTGGTGCGGATAGTACGGAAAAATATGCCGGTTTGGTGAGTGGAATATTTATTTTTGTAGCAATCACTGTGCGCTGTGTCAGGATATTGACTGTATGTATCTTCTTGTTTATCCCAGTCATAGGCATATTTTTCAGAGAGTGAGGAACGGTGTTGATAGCTATAATTAATTTCGATAAACCGATTGGTAAATACAGGTTCCATATATGTTATCTGAACTTGATATTTATTGTTATTGTCAAGTTTTTCAATCCATTGATTCAAAGCTTTTATACTATCACCATACTTTAAGTAATAAGTATTCGAAAGACTATATCGATCGGAATTGCCGTCATCCAGATCGTAATAAAGACGTAAGGCGATGTTTCTTCCTTTACTGTTCAATTTGCGATTCAACTGCAAAGAGCCATTGGTGGAGAATCTGTCATTCGTTTGGCGGTTTGTGGCTTCTTTCCGGTTGATAGGAGTTGACTCGTTGTTGAGCGTTTCTGAGAAGTTGCCTGAATTGGAATTTCCTTTGGAAAAATTAAACGTCGGTCGATACATAATAGTGGTGAGGCTGTCTAATTTCCATTCGAAACGAAAATTAGCGGAAATAGCACTTGTCTTTCCATCGGATTGGTTGTTCTGCAGGGAAAACTGAGAAGTGTTGTCTGACAAAAAAGATTCTGTATGACGCTTGCTCCATGAATTGCGTTTATTTTCCCGGACTTCAATGTTACCTCCATATTTGAGTTTCTGAGTATTCTGAGAATAGTTGGCACCTATTCTTTGATTGGAATTAATTCCATTGTCGTTGGCGGTACCATTGATTGATAAGTTCATTTTGTTTTTGAAACGATTGGCCATTCCTTTTGCCCTATAATGGTCGTCATTTCCATATCCTGCTTCAAAGTTACCATTCCATCCTTTTCTCATACTTGGTTTTACGCGTAAGTCGAGTACCATTTCTTCTTTACCGTCATCTACTCCGGTAATACGTGCCATGTCTGATTTCTTTTGGTACGTTTTTAGTTGATCTATCATATCGGCTGGCAGTTCTTTTAAAACCGTATTGGGGTCGTTAAGGAAGAATTCTTCTCCGTTCATCATGATTTTTTTGACTTCCTGACCATTAATGATTAATTTCCCTTCTTCGTTTATTTCGGCTCCGGGTAGCTTTTTGACTAGTTCTTCCAATGCAGCACCTTCACTGACGCGGTAAGCGGAAGTATTATATGCGGTTGTATCACCTGTGACGACAACAGGCGGGGCTTGGGCTACAATGACGGTTTCGTTAAGAAGTACAGCATCAGGTTTCAACTCTATTTTGCCTAGTTGAACAATAGTCTGGGTTGTGTTTATTTGCAGGGGCTTATATTCGGTAGCGAAGCCTATGAAAGAAATTTTTAGCAAAAAACGTCCCGGGAGAGTTGTGAGTGAAAATTTTCCCTGTTCCAAGCTGGAAATGCCTTTTACATAATTACTGTCGGGCAAGGATAACAGTTGTATGGTAGCTTGCTCAACAGGGAACTGTGTGTCTTTTTCCAGAATACTCCCCTGTACTGTGACACGTTGAGTCTGTGCTTGAATATAAGCAGTATTTATGTATGATATAATTAATGTTATTAGTAGTATAAAAGTCGTTTTATTCATAAGGTCTCCCGTTATGAGGTGTTTTAGTGTTTATGGTATTTCTTGCAAATATCTTGATTTTTTCTGTAAAAAGAGTTCATAAAATGATAAATAAAGTTCATTTGAACGATATTCATACCCTTTTGACTTATTTGAGGACCTTTGTTTGCGCATAATACCTCATCTTTGCACCGTACTCAGTTTTCAATAGGTATTATTTTAGTTTTTAGGAACACTTGGATTATTTTCAAATTCGCTGTCGGTTTAATGGAAACATTAGCCGATAGTGAATTCTCTTTATTAAGTATGAGATATATCATGAAAACAATAGATAGAAAATGAAGAAACCTTTATTGTATTTACTTATTTTAGTAGTGGCTGTTCTTGGCAGCTCATGCTCTCAATCTTCGGAGGGCACATTTGAAGTGGGGAAGAATACTTTCTTGCTGAATGGAAAACCGTTTGTTGTAAAAGCGGCAGAGATTCATTATCCGCGTATCCCGAAAGAATATTGGGAACATCGTATTAAAATGTGCAAGGCACTGGGTATGAATACGATTTGCTTGTATGTGTTCTGGAATTTTCATGAACCGGAAGAAGGAAGGTATGATTTTGCCGGACAGAAAGATATAGCTGCGTTTTGCCGTTTGGCTCAAGAGAATGGAATGTATGTCATAGTGCGTCCCGGACCTTATGTCTGTGCGGAATGGGAAATGGGCGGCTTGCCTTGGTGGCTGCTGAAGAAGAAGGATATCAAACTTCGCGAGCAAGACCCATACTACATGGAACGTGTGAAACTCTTTTTGAACGAAGTGGGCAAACAGCTGGCTGATCTTCAGATTAGTAAAGGAGGGAATATCATTATGGTACAGGTGGAGAATGAGTATGGAGCATTTGGAATCGATAAGCCGTATATATCCGAAATCCGTGACATGGTAAAACAAGCCGGTTTTACAGGTGTTCCTTTATTCCAGTGTGACTGGAACTCGAATTTTGAGAATAATGCACTGGATGATTTGCTCTGGACTATTAATTTCGGTACGGGTGCTAACATCGACGAGCAATTTAAACGGTTGAAAGAACTACGGCCGGACACTCCATTGATGTGCAGTGAATTTTGGTCCGGATGGTTTGACCATTGGGGAGCCAAGCATGAAACAAGAAGTGCCGAAGAATTGGTAAAAGGTATGAAAGAAATGCTGGACCGCAATATTTCTTTCAGCTTGTATATGACTCACGGGGGGACTAGTTTCGGGCATTGGGGAGGCGCGAATTTCCCGAACTTTTCACCGACTTGCACATCGTATGATTATGATGCTCCTATCAATGAATCCGGTAAGGTGACTCCTAAATATCTGGAAGTACGGAATCTGCTTGGTAACTACCTGCCGGAAGGTGAAACCTTGCCGGAAATTCCGGATTCGATACCGACTATAGCTATTCCTACTATTAAAATGACTGAAATGGCAGTCTTATTTGATAATCTGCCTCACCCCAAAGAGAGTGAGGATATCCGGACAATGGAAGCTTTTGATCAGGGATGGGGTAGTATTCTGTATCGGACTTCATTATCCGCTTCTGATAAAGAACAGACATTACTGATCACAGAAGTTCATGACTGGGCACAAGTCTTTCTGAATGGTAAGAAACTGGCTACTCTGAGCCGTTTGAAGGGGGAAGGTGTAGTAAAGTTACCACCATTGAAAGAAGGTGACAGACTGGATATCCTGGTGGAAGCAATGGGAAGAATGAATTTCGGCAAAGGTATTTATGACTGGAAAGGTATTACCGAGAAAGTAGAACTGCAATCTGATAAAGGAGTTGAACTGGTGAAGGACTGGCAGGTATATACTATTCCGGTAGATTATAGTTTTGCCCGTGATAAGCAGTATAAACAACAGGAGAATGCTGAAAATCAACCGGCTTATTATCGGTCGACGTTTAACCTCAATGAGTTAGGGGATACATTCTTGAATATGATGAACTGGAGTAAAGGTATGGTATGGGTGAATGGCCATGCGATTGGCCGTTATTGGGAAATCGGACCTCAACAGACCTTATATGTACCGGGCTGCTGGTTGAAGAAAGGAGAGAATGAAATCATTATATTGGATATGGCTGGTCCTTCAAAAGCTGAAACTGAAGGTCTGCGTCAACCAATTCTGGATGTACAACGTGGTAACGGAGCTTATGCTCATCGTAAGATGGGTGAGAACTTGGACTTAACAAATGAAACTCCTGTTTATCAAGGGATATTTAAGTCAGGCAATGGTTGGCAACATGTGAAATTCGGTAAGAAGGTGGAGACTCGTTTCTTCTGTCTGGAGGCTTTGAACGCCCATGATGGGAAAGATTTCGCGGCTATTGCAGAATTGGAGTTGTTGGGCGAAGATGGCAAACCGGTATCCCGTCAGCATTGGAAAGTGATTTATGCCGATAGTGAGGAAACGGATGCCGCGAACAATATTGCAACAAATGTTTTTGATTTGCAGGAATCAACATTCTGGCATACCAATTATTCCTCTTCCAAACCTGCATTCCCTCATCAGATTGTGATAGATCTTGGTGAAGATAAAGTTATTACGGGATTCTCTTATCTACCTAGGGCTGAAGCCGGTAAAACGGGGATGATTAAAGACTATAAGGTATATTTGAAGATGCAACCGTTTAAGATATAATGTTTGAGATTTTTAAGAAAAGGTTAATTATTTATTAGTTTGTTCATTAAGTTATGAAAATCAAGAAAGCGACTTTCACGTGAGTGAGGGTCGCTTTCTGATTTTCGTTCGAAATAAAATAATTCTTGTGATGGTTAAAACCCTAAGAGGAAGTATATTTGTTCTCTCATCTGAGATGATTTATATAATTAACTAGTGTATAAATGATGAAAAAAAATGGGTTTAGCCGATGCGCTGAGATGTACATCGGTCGTTTACGAAAAGAGGGGCGCTATTCTACTGCGCATGTGTATGAAAATGCACTTCTTTCTTTTAGAGGGTTTTGTGGCACACCTACCGTGTCATTCGGACAAGTAACCCGCGAACACTTACGGTGTTACGGGCAGTATCTTTATGAACGTGGCTTGAAGCTTAATACGGTTTCGACGTATATGCGTATGCTGCGTAGTATTTATAATCGTGGAGTAGAATCGGGGAGGGCTCCTTATGTTCACCGGTTGTTTCACGGGGTGTATACAGGAGTGGATGTCCGTCAAAAGAAAGCTTTGCCGGCAACTGAGTTGCATAAGCTTTTATATGGAGATCCTAAATCGGATATTTTACGGCGTACACAGGCGATTGCTGCTTTGATGTTTCAATTCTGTGGTATGTCTTTCGCTGATTTGGCACATTTGGAGAAGTCGTCTTTAGACAGGAATGTTCTTCATTATAATCGTGTTAAAACGAAGACTCCGATGAGTGTGGAAATACTGGATACTGCTAAGGATATGATTTATCAGCTTCAGAACAGAAAACCTGCTCTGCAAGATTGCCCTGATTATCTATTTAGTATTCTGAATGGTAATAAAAAACGGAAAGATGAAAGTGCTTATCGGGAATACCAGTCTGCCCTCCGGAATTTCAATAACCATTTGAGAGGACTGGCAAAGGCTTTGCATCTGACTTCTCCTGTCACTTCTTATACCATTCGCCATTCGTGGGCTACCACTGCGAAATATCGCGGAGTTCCTATTGAAATGATCAGCGAATCGTTGGGACACAAATCAATCAAAACAACACAAATCTATCTTAAAGGCTTTGCTTTGAAAGAACGTACTGAAGTAAATAGAATGAATTTATCTTACGTGAAGAATTGCTTGGAGAAAAGTGTAAATAATATAAAGTATTAGTAGTCAGTATATATACGTGTATGTTACTTCTTAGGTAACGGAAATAATAATGGCGCAAAGATAGACAAAAAAATAAATAACAAGCAAATAAACTATCCTTTTTTTCTTTTTTGATTTAAAAATAAGATAAAAATAGCCTAGAACATGAAAGAACCCTTTTCTTCATATTCTAAGATTTTTACGTCCCATAATCAAAGGAATTTCACCCTACGCTTAGACTGAGCCTCCTTTAGCAACTTGGTATGTCCTATTTTTCGTGTTTTAAGAGATTTCTCCCTTCCCCTGTGTTTTCCGTTACCTAAGAAGTAACAGAAAAAAGAATGGTAAAAATAGAGGATTTATGAATCAAATTGGGGTAAGGTCTCTATTTAGGAATATACATAGATAAAAAATGAAACAAACTGAAGCTATTTTGGGGGATATGCGATTTATTCCATTAAAGGGTGTTGTATTAATTCTGATTCTCATCTTGACAACAAGCCGGGTTCATGCACAATATGCTCTTGGGGCAACTGGGCAGATGATGATACCTACAGCCGAGATGCAGGAAACAGGAACCTTTATGGGAAGCGCAAACTTTCTTCCTGAAGAGGTTACGCCTAATAAGTTTAACTATCCTACCATGAACTACTCGGTAGATATGTCTTTGTTCTCTTTTGTTGAACTGACTTACCGTATGACGTTACTTAAAATGCGAACGTATAATGGCAGAGTCGGTTATCACAACCAAGATCGTTCCAATACTATCCGTATCCGTCCATTGAAAGAAAGCCGTTATTTCCCTGCTGTGGTAATTGGTGCAGATGACCTTTTTACAGAAAAGGCTACTCAGTATTGGGGAGATTATTATGGTGTCTTAACTAAGACATTTGGTTTCTGCAAGGGGCATCAGTTGGCTGTTACAGCAGGCTGGTATTTTCATCAGGGCAATCAACCGGCTTTTAAGAAAGGCCCTTTTGGTGGTATTCGTTATACTCCTGCTTTTTGTCGTGAGTTAAAATTGATGGCAGAGTATGATACCAATGGATGGAATTTGGGTGGAGCAATACGTTTTTGGAAACGTTTGTCTGTCCATGTGTTTACACGCGAATTTACTTGTGTTTCTGCCGGTTTGCGTTATGAATGTACATTAATACATTAAGAAGATGAAAAGAGTATTTAGTATACTATATATTATATGTTGCTGCACTTTGGAGAGTGCAGACGCACAATCTGCTGGGATATCTGAAGTCCTGAAAGAATTGCAAATGGAAAATATTTCTGTAGTACAGAAGCAGGATACGATTACGGCAGCATTTGAGACTTCCGTATATAGGGGATCTTATAATGGTATAGGCATTGCAATACGTCGCCTGATCACTCTTCCGGAAGTAACTACATTACAATTGGTCATATTGGATAATGCTTTGCCGCAACTTTGTATCACTTTGCCTGCGAAGCTGATTGAGGATTATCAATCGGGAAAATGTGATTTGGATGGAGTTTACCGTAATATGCAGATGACTACTTCCACCAAAACTGCAATGGAGGCCTTAAAAGGAACAAAACGAGAGTCTACTACTTTTGGGAAAGTGGATGTAGTGCTTTATCCGGGTGTGATGTTAGTTAATAATGTTACTTACAAATTATATAAAGCAGCTTTTGAATTGCAACCGGCTGTAGAAATGCAACTTTGGAAAGGTGCTTCATTGAGGCTGCAGGTTTGCTTGCCTATCGTCAATAATGAGCCGGGCAAATGGGATTGCATCCGACCGGGGTATTTGACATTGCGCCAGGAATTTCGTCTGGATAATCATTGGAAGGGATACCTGACTGGTGGAAATTTCTCAGATGATCGTCAGGGACTTGCAGCCGGTATCGGTTATTTTTCTTCTGACGGTCGTTGGACAGTAGAAGGAGAAGGTGGTATAACCGGTTCGTCTCATTTATATGGCAACGACTGGGGAATGAGTAAATGGAAAAGAGTGAATGGGCAGCTCAGCGTAGGTTATTTCATTCCACAAGTAAATACTCAATTGAAAGTTAGCGGTGGACGTTTTATATATGGAGATTATGGGGTATGCGGAACTCTTTCACGTTACTTCGGTGAATATATTGTGGGACTTTATGGCATGTATACAGATGGAGAAACCAATGCCGGATTTCATTTTTCGATTCCATTGCCGGGTAAGAAGCGTAGTCGTCATGCGGTGCGTGTGATGCTTCCGGATTATTTCGCTTTTCAATATGACATGCGTAGTGGGAATGAATTTGCTCGCCGTGCTTTGGGGGTAAGCTATAGAACCGAACCGAAATCTGCTGAAAACAGCCGTTTCTGGCAGCCGGATTATATCCGTTACTATTTGATTCGTACCAATGAAAAGACAAAATTTAAATAAGAGTTGATATTAGTAATTTAAACAAAAATTGAACAATTATGAGAAATTTAAAATGGTTGTATGCATGCTCTTTGGCGATAGCCTTCGGTGTGTTGTCTTTTGCAGCAGTTTCCTGTCATGATGATGACGATGAACCAAAACAAGAGCCGGGTGAAGTTATCGAAACTCCCGCTCCGGTTGTTGAGTATTACATTATGGGTACTGTGACGGATGCCGGTAAAGGTATATCTGGTGTTGATGTAAAAATTGGTATTGAGACAATTAAGACAGACAAGGATGGTAAGTTCTCTGTAACAGAAACAAAAACAGGTAAGTATTCTGTAGAAGTTGCTCCTAAAGGTTATCTTGCTCAAAATACTTCTGTAGAGATTGCTGCTAATGCGGAAAATCGTAGTGTGGTAACTGTTGCTGTGGCTTTGACTAAGCAAAGTGAACCTACGACTGTAGAAGTTGGAGAAGATGGTAATGCAACAGAAGTTAAGGTAGAAGATAAGAGTGCTTCGAATGAGGAAGTTAAAGAACCGGGTACTGTTGCACCGGAGAATGTGAAAGAAGATCTTCCTCTTGTAACTCCTAAATTAGAAATCCCAGTTGGAGCAATTCAGACAGAAGGTAATGAAGACGTTCTAAAAGGCGGTAATGCTGAAGTCAGTGTAACAACCTATGTTCCTGCTCCTGAGGAGGTGACTACAGAAGTGAAACCTGCAGAAGAGAATAAAGAGGTAGAAAAAACTATTCCTTTGGCAGCAGCACACTTCGAACCTAGTGGTTTGAAATTTGCGGATCCTGTAACGATCTCTATTCCTAATCCTATTCCGGGTGTGACTTTTGCTCAGGATATAGAGCTTACTTATCTGGAGAATGGAAAGTGGGTTCCACAAACAGAGGAAATAAATAAAGTTGTTTATGATGAAAACTCAGGTAGCTACACAACTAAAGTTACTCACTTCTCTTCCTATGCTATGGAAAATAAAGTGACTAGTAAAGTTAGTTCTGAAACAGTTGTGAAGAGTGAAATTTTGGGACAGGCAAGTCGGGATAATAGCGAAAATCCTAAAGCTGTGACTGGTATTGCACTAACTTATAAAGAAAAGGCTGGTTGGGTATGTAGCGATGCTGATATTAAAGCAGCTGTAACTAAAGCTTTGTCAGGTGCAAAACCTGAAACAGTGAATGCTATGGTAGCCTTCTTCAAAACTCGTTTATATTCGTTGATGGGATCTGCATCTGGTATTACAGAAACAACCCGTACTTATAATACAGTGAACGTAAACGGTTATACTACAATGACTTATACTTGCTATGCTAAGACTCGTACTACTACATTATCAACTACAGTGAAGTATAATGGTAAAGATGTGAAAATCTCAGTAATAGCAACACGCTATACCGGAACTGATCATCAGTATAAGACAGTTACTACTAATCCTACTCATAGTGGTGGTCAGGGTGGAAGTAACTAATAAATAATAAAGATCATAAAAATAACCCTTTTTTAATAAAACCCTTTTTTATAAACCCTGTTGGGTAATAATCATATGGGATATGAGGAGGAAGAGGTCACTGTGAAGTGGTTTCTTCCTTTTCGTTTATGAGATATATGGATGTTTCTTGAATGTCCATTTCAAACAGAATTCTACTAATATAAGTTAATGTTTATAATTATGATTTGTATCCTGTAAATAAAGCCTATCTTTATCACCCAATACAACATAGGACAAATAAAATGTCATGAGCATAATTATTAAGAACCTTAATAAGATCTATCCAAACGGAAATCATGCCTTGAAAGATGTCAATCTGGAAATACCTGCAGGGATGTTTGGCTTATTAGGACCCAATGGCGCCGGCAAATCTACTTTAATGCGTATTCTTGTAGCCCTTATGGAACCAACTTCCGGGCAGGTAGAAATTTGCGGTTATGATTTGATGAAACAGCGAAAAGAAATACGCGGTATTCTGGGGTATCTTCCTCAGGACTTTCGTTTTTTTGCCAAATACAAAACGTATGAGTTTCTTGATTACGCGGCGCGTCTGTCCGGTATGACCCATAGCAGGCAGAGGAAACAGGCTGTGGATGAAATGCTCGAAAACGTAGGTTTGTTCGATGTTCGCGAACGATATGCCAATAAATTATCGGGAGGTATGAAGCGGCGGTTAGGAATCGCACAAGCGCTGATACATCATCCTAAAGTAATCATTGTTGATGAACCTACTACCGGACTTGACCCGGAAGAACGTATCCGTTTCCGTAATCTTCTTTCGGAGGTCAGCGAGAATGATGTGACTATTATTTTGTCTACTCACATTGTCGGTGATATTTCCAGTACTTGTAATAATATGGCGTTAATGAACCGGGGACAAGTTTCCTTCAACGGTTCTCCGCAAGATATGTTGAAATTAGCCGAGGGTAAAGTGTGGAGAATCAGGGCTGCGGGAGATCAGTTGCATGAGATCGATAAAAAATATCCGGTAATCTCAACGATTCCATCGGGGACAATCTGGGAAGTACAGGTGGTTGCCGATAAAGTAGAAGGATACGAAGCGGAACCATTTCCCCCTAATCTGGAACACGCCTATGTATATTACATGGAGAATCAATTAAACCTTTGGACAAACGACTAAACACGATATGCTGATATGACCTTTATATCTAATATACAATCGGTAGCAAAATATGAAAGTAAATTATTAATCAGAAGCTGGTTCTTCAGAGTATTCACGGTACTCGCTGTGACTATCATTACTTTTTTCAATTTTCAGTTGTTCGTATCGGAAGATAGCGGAGGCTTCTGGATTGCTACAGCCATTCCATCGAACATTCCTTATCTAATTTTACTGTTGCTAAATACAGGGCAGGCTGTTATTGCTATTTTTCTGGCATCCGACTTCCTGAAAAGAGATAAAAAGCTGGATACATCAGAAGTCTTTTATGTCCGTCCATTAAGTAATGCTGAATACGTCATCGGTAAGATTTGGGGAAATCTGCGCGTCTTTTTGTTGCTGAATCTCATTATTATGGCTATTACGGCTGCATTCAACCTGACATTGGGAGAAGTGGACTGGATGGCTTATTTGCTTTATTTTCTGTTGATCAGTGTACCTACGCTGATTTTTATTATTGGTCTGGCTATCTTTCTGATGCTAGTATTGAAAAATCAGGCACTGACGTTCGTTCTATTATTGGGATATATCGGCTTGACTGTTTTTTATATTGAAGATAAGTTTTATTATCTTTTCGATTATATGGCTTATAGTCTTCCTTTGGTGAAGTCCAGCATTGTCGGTTTTTCCAACTGGGAGGTGATTTTAAATCATCGTGGCATCTATTTTCTTGCCGGACTGGCGTTTGTCTTTTTTACGATTTCCTTGTTCAGGCGTCTGCCGAATTCATCGCACAGTAATTATCCGTGGCTGGTTATTTCTTTTTGTACTCTCATGTTAGCTTTTGTATGCGGTTATTGGCATATACATTCGATTTTATATCAAAGTGATATACGCGCTACCTATACGAAGATCAACAACCAATATGTTTCTACTCCGAAGATGTTCATTCATGAATATGATCTTTCTGTAGAGCAGCATCCTGAAGATTTTCTGTCGGAAGTAACTGTGAAAGGAGTGGCATTGGACTCATCTGCCGTATTCACCTTCTGTTTGAATCCGGGATTAACCATTCATTCCGTTCATTCGGCCGGACAGCAACTCAAGTTTAAACGTGACAAGCAAATAGTATTGGTGGATTTCGGCACGAAGCATGCCAAAGGCGATACAATCTCTGCAACATTCAGGTATGACGGACAGATAGATAACTCATTCTGTTATTTGGATATCCCTCCCGAAGTGCTGCAAGCTTCCAATAAAAAGTTTCTGTTCAACATAGACAAGCAGTATAGTTTTCAGACGAAAAATTATCTGATGCTTACCCCTGAAACTTATTGGTATCCCCGTGCAGGAACAAGCTATAGTGATAAAAATCCTGACTGGCAGCAGACTTATTTCAGTAATTATCGCTTGAAGGTCAAGCCTCTACCGGGGTTAGTTCCTCTTTCTCAAGGGGAAGGAAAGTGTGATGAAGAAGGAGTGTATTCGTTTAAAGGAGATTATCCGTCTCAGACACTATCGTTGGTCATAGGTGACTATCAGCAAAAAAGTGCTTATGCGGACAGCATTCTTTATAGCGTCTGGCATTTAAGGGATCATGACTATTTTACTGCTTCGTTTGATTCTATTCACGATACCATTCCTTGGCTGATACGTAATGTGAAAGAGCAACTGGCACGGCAATATAAACTGGATTACCCTTTCAAGCGATTTTCTATTGTAGAAGTTCCTGTGCAATTTGCCAGCTATGAACGTGCCTGGTCGCAAGCGCAGGAGACAGTACAACCTGAAATGGTATTGTTCCCCGAAAAAGGAGCTATATTCTGGGAACTGGATGTGAAGAGGCAGGTGAAGAATCATATCCGGTGGTCGGGAAATAATGAAATCAGTATGCAGGAAGCCCAGATGCGGACTTTTAGTAACTTTGCCTGGATGTTTTTGCGGACAGAAGGCGATTATAACTTTTCGTCGGGTAGTAGAGGACGGGGAAATCTTTCGTCTACGGCAAATCCTTATTTCCTTTTCCCGCAGATTTATAATTTCCGGTACAATATTTACTCTTCGGAATGGCCTGTTGCCAATCGGGCTATTGAGCTATATCTGCAAAAGAAGTCGGAAAATGAAGGGTGGGAACGTCAGATAAATGGGCTTAGTAACAATGAAAAGGCCAACCTGCTGCTGGAAAAGCATACGTTCAAGGAGTTGCTGGCTGATGTGGAACAGCGTAATCTGCAAAATAATATCGTAGGACTGGAGGCAAGCCGTCTTTTTGCCCGGTCAGAAATAAACATGGGCGTAGATGCTTTCAGAGATTCACTATATGCGATGTTGAAGCGTAATACATTTCTGAACATAAAGTTTGAAAATATGCTGGATACTCTGGGAGAAATGAGCCGGACGGATCTTTATTCATATTTGAAAGAATGGGAACAGTTGACGCCTCTTCCTTTTTATTCGATCGGAGAGCCCGAACTGACCAAAGTTGTCAATAAAGGAGGAGAAGAATTCTTTGTCTTGAAAGTACTGGTGAGCAATAACTCGGATTATGACGGAATAATTCAGATGAACGTTCTTCAAAATGGCTGGTGGTATCAACCGATGGAAGATCCCAGAGCCAGAAAAAAGGTAGAGATAGCTGCCCATACAAGCAAAGAATTTGTTTCTGTCTGGGAAGAACAGATACGTGATGTGGAAATCAATACGATGGTTTCCGGCAATCTGCCTTATATGATACGGCAATCCATTGGTAATGTAAAACAAGAACGGAATAAAATAGTCAAGGACACTATCTATACCTTGCCGGAATCATCCTTAGAAATGCCGGGAGAGGTTATTGTGGATAATGAAGATTCCACTCTCTTTGTACTTTCTACCCCTGCTGTCGTAGGACTTCTGCCTAAATGGCTGGATAAAGTGGAGGATACTTCCTTTAAATATTCGGGCATATCCTGGTGGCGTGCGCCTTTACAATGGACGGCCACCACCAATGCTAAATATTATGGTAAATATATCCGTTCGGCCTATGTGATTAAGAGTGGAGACGGCAGTCAGACGGCTACATGGAAAATTCCTGTGCCGGAAGCCGGTCAATATGAGCTTTATTATCATGTATTCAAGGATGATGAGCTGCGATGGAATGACCGCCTTCAGGGTGAATATCATTTCAGGGTGGCATACGACAGTGAGATGGAAGATGCCTATATCAATTTGAGAAAAGCCAATGAGGGTTGGGAACAACTCGGTACTTACTATTTTAGTGCCGATACGGTTCGTGTCGTGCTGACGGATGAATGTAAGCTGCGTTCTGTGACAGCTGACGCAGTGAAAATAGTGAAACGATAATTATTAAAACAGCAAACTATATGCAAAGTGACTTACTACTATTAAAAAGAATGCTGCTGACAATCGTAACTTTTACGGGAATTGCCCTGACATCACAAGGACAAATTCCTTTAACGATTGACAAGGCAATGGAGATTGCGCAGGAGAACAGTCCTTCTCTTCGCCGTTCCTACATGAATCTGGAGAGATATAAGCAGAATCTGCTGGCGCAGAAGGCTTCATTAAAATCTCGATTTTCATTAAATCTGAACCCGGTGGACTATAACAAGAACAGGCGTTTCGATAATCGTCTGTCACAATGGTACACGAATGAAACATTCAATACCAGCGGGACCTTTCAGGTCGATCAGCCCATTCTATGGACAGACGGTACAATTTCTTTAATCAACCGTTTTGGCTGGCAGGACAACAGCTCCATTATAGAAGGCGATAAAACTAGTAACCGGGCATTCAGCAATGACCTCTATCTGCAATTGACTCAGCCTATTTTCACATACAACAAGCGTAAAATGGAACTCAAGCAAATAGAGTATGATTATGAAAATGCCAATATCAGTTATGCTTTGCAGCAACTGAATACGGAGAAAAGTATAACCGATCAGTTCTATTCTGTCTATATGGCACAGAGTAATCTGGAAATTAGTCGTGAAGAACTGGTTAATGCCCAGCAAAGTTATGATATTATCAAGAATAAGGTAGAAGCGGATTTAGCAGCGAAGGACGAACTCTTTCAAGCGGAACTGAATCTGGCTACGGCACGTTCGTCTGTAGACGAAAGTCAGGTGAATCTGGAGAATGCGAAGGACAAACTCAAACAGACTCTCGGAATGAGGCTGGATGAAGATATTCTCGTATTTGCGGAAGTGGAGATTAAACCGATTCAGGTAAATCTGGACCAGGCCATATCGCATGGATTGGGTTCGCGTCTGGAACTTCGTCAACGTGAAATAGAGAGCAAGGAACTTGAGTTCGATATGATTAAGACAAAAGCGCTGAACGAGTTTAAAGGAGATGTATCCATCTCTTTCGGATTGATAGGAGATAATAGCCACCTGAATAAAGTCTATAATAATCCGACACAGAATCCGAGGGTTTCTATCAGTTTTGCTGTTCCTATTTTCGATTGGGGTGAAAAGAAAGCAAGGATTAAAGCACAAAAGATGGCCCAACGGATTAATGAACTCGAGTTTCAAGAGGATAAAGTGGATATCGAGCTGAATATTCGTCAGGTATGGCGTAACCTCGAAAACCTCCGGACTCAGATTAAGATCGCCGAGCAAAATGTACAGAATGCACAGTTGACCTATGATCTGAATCAGACTCGTTATCGGGAAGGTGACATAACCGGTATGGAAATGAGCCAGTTCCAGACTCAGCTTTCGAATAAGAAGATTACTTATACGCAGGCGTTGATTAATTACAGAATAGAATTACTTAATCTTAAAATCCTTTCATTGTATGATTTCGACAAGAATATCCCTCTTGTTCCTATGAAAGACATTATTGATAAAAAATAAGCAGACCATGAAACAGTATCAAATTTTTATTGCATCTTCTTTGTTAACAACCTTATTGTTAACCGGCTGTGGCAACAAACCACAAAACGCACCCAATAATATTGCAACTCCGGTATCTGTCGTGGAGCTGAAGAAAGGTTCTATCAGTAAATTAATAAATACAACAGGAACAGTGCAGCCGACTTACGGTGCATCTCAGAATGCGGAAATGAGCGGATTTTATAAACTTCAGACTAATCCGAGAACCGGAAAACCTTTCAAAATGGGAGACAGGGTAAGTAAGGGGGAACTGATAATCCGTCTGGAAGACAAGGAGTATGAAAACGGAATCGCTATTGACGCTAAAAAACTAAGTCTTGAAATTGCCGAACAGGAACAGTCAAAGCAGAAAGCTCTCTATGAAAAAGGAGGGGTGACGATGAGTGAAATGCGGAATACGGAAGTAAAAGTAACGAATGCCCGTTACGATTATGAAAACGCAAAACTCAATCTGGAGAAGATGAAAGTGAAAGCTCCGTTTGATGGTGTGATTGTTGATTTGCCTCACTATACGGCTGATACAAGAGTGGAGCAGGGAAAGGCTATGGTGAGTCTGATGGCTTATGATAAAATGTATATGGATATCAATCTGCCGGAAAGCAGCATTCGTTATGTCAAGGAAGCGCAACCGGTATATATTACTCATTATACCATCCCCGGAGATACTTTAAAAGCGAGAGTCGGTGAGTTGTCTCCTGCAATCAGTACGGAGACACGTACTTTTAAAGGAAAGATTCTGATTGATAATGACCAACTGAAGTTGCGTCCGGGTATGTTCGCCAAAGCAGATATTATCGTTGACAGAGCTGATAGTTCTATCATTATACCTAAAGACGTAATCTTGTCCAATCGTCGCCGGAAATACGTATATATCGTCGAAAAGAATACGGCAAAGATACGCAATCTGCAAACAGGTCTGGAGGATGAATATAATATCGAAATTCTATCCGGACTTAATGTAAATGACAATTTGGTAGTGAAGGGTTTTGAAACACTGAAAGAAGACGCCAAAGTCAAAATCCAAAAGTAAATCATGGATGCGATATATGACCGCATCTTTTGAAAATAGGAAATACTTATGAAGAATATAATCAAATTTGCAGTAGGCAATCCGGTTACGATTTGTATGGTAGTATTTGCCCTCTTATTGCTGGGAAAAGTATCATACGATCAGTTGAGTGTGGATTTATTGCCCGATCTGAATAATCCCCGCCTGTTTATTGAATTAAAGGCGGGTGAACGCCCTCCCGAGGAGATCGAAAAGCAATTCGTTAAAAATATGGAGTCTATGGCGATCCGGCAGAGTGATGTTACTCAGGTCTCTTCTGTGATTAAAGCCGGGACGGCACGAATTACTGTAGAGTATACCTGGACAAAGGATATGGATGAGGCTTTTCTAGATTTGCAGAAAGCCATGAATCCGTTTGCCCAGAACAAGGATATCACTGAACTGAAGATTACGCAGCATGATGCGAACTTGTCTCCGGTAGTTTTGGTGGGAATGTCTCATCAGAGTATTACAGATATGGCGGAATTGAGGAAAATTGCCGAAAGCTATATCCGTAATGAGTTGATTCGTCTGGAAGGTGTGGCTGAAGTTACGCTTTCGGGAGAAGAAGTCAGCACTCTTACCATTCAGACTGATCCTTATAAACTGGATGCTTTTCAACTGAAAATAGAAGATATCGCTTCGCGCATCGAATCGAACAATCAGAGCATATCCGGGGGACGGGTCAGTGAACTGGGATTACAATATCTGGTGAAAAGTTCGAGCTTGTTTGCTTCAGAAGATGATTTTGAGAATCTGATTGTCGGATACAAACCGATACAACAACAAGAGGAAGCATCTGGAAACAATGCTACGGGTACAGCAACCGCCAACAGTAATAAAGCTCCTGTTTTTTTGAAGGAAGTGGCTACTGTGCAGTTTTTGAACGCTCGTCCGGAGAACATTGTACGGATTAACGGGAAGCGTAGTATCGGACTGTCTATTTATAAGGAGATGCGCTTTAATACTGTAAAAGTGGTGGATGAGGTAACCCGCCAATTGGCAGTGATAGAGAATGCATTGCCCGGTTATCATTTTCAGGTGATTTCGAATCAGGGTACTTTTATAAAAAGTGCGATCGGAGAAGTAAAGAGCAGTGCTGTTTTGGGTGTTATCCTCGCTATTGTAGTCTTGTTTGTATTCCTTCGCCGGATGGGGACAACACTGATTGTCAGCCTTGCTATTCCCATTTCGATTGTGGCTACTTTTAATCTGATGTTCTTCAACGGACTGTCACTGAATATTATGACATTGGGAGGACTGGCGCTCGGGGCGGGTATGCTCGTAGATAATGCCATTGTCGTCATAGAAAGTATCTTCCGAAATCAGGAGAAAGGATTGAGTATCAAAGAGGCTGCTATTAACGGGACAGCAGAAGTTGCCAATGCGGTAATTGCTTCTACTCTGACTACTATTGTCGTCTTCCTGCCGATTGTTTATCTTCACGGAGCTTCGGGCGAACTGTTTAAAGATCAGGCATGGACGGTAACTTTCTCACTGGTCTCTTCTTTGTTTGTGGCTATCCTGGTGATTCCGATGTTATATATCCAGCTTTCCGGCAAGAAGATTAAGCTGGAAGAAGTGAAGTCCATTCGTATTACGGGATATAGCAGAGTGCTTCGCAGGCTGATTCAGCGACGTTGGCTGGTGATCGGTATGGCAGTGTTGCTTCTTATCGTGACTGGGTTACTGACTCCGTTTATCGGAACTGAGTTTATGCCCCGTGCGGAAAGCAAGACGTTTACGGCTGTAGTCAAAATGCCCGAAGGTACACAGATGGAACGTACTTCCGCTGCTGTAGGCAATTTGGAAGAATTGTTATATACCATTGTTGGCAGTGATTCTTTATGTACGGTATACAGCCATATCGGAGAGGGAAGTGGTTCGGAAAATGCGATATTTGAAGGAGAAAATACAGCAATGATGAAAGTGATCCTTTCACCGGAATGTACACTTTCACCGGAAAAGGTGATTGCGTCTTTCGTGGAATCGGCCAAGAATCCTGACGGACTGGAACTGACGATTCAGCAGGATGAGAATTCTCTGAGTTCACTGTTAGGAAGCGAAGGGGCTCCTATTGTTGTGGAGGTCAAAGGAGAGGAGTTGGATGAGATTGCTCAGTTGACTGAAGAGGTGAAGGAACGGATGATTGGCGTAAATGGAATCTATGATGTTATTACTTCCGTGGAAGACGGTGCTCCGGAAGTTGTGATCTCGATTGACCGTACGATAGCCGGTATCAATAATTTGAGTGTGGCTATGGTAATCGAACAATTGAAGCAGCAATTAAGCGGTAAGGAAGTCGGTAAAATGGAATATCGCGGTGAGATGCGTGATATCGTCATAAAGGTGCCGGATATCCCGTTGAGTTCTCTTGGTGCTCTTGTCATCAAAAGTGGAACACAGGAATTTGTATTACAAGAGATTGCTACCATTACTCACGGACAAGCGCCCAAGGAGATTCTGCGCCGCAATCAAAGCCGTATCGGTAAGGTGATGGCTAATATGGATGCGAGTAAATCACTGGATAAAGTAGCAGCCGAAGTGCGTGAAACGGTGAAAGGTATTGAATTGCCTGCTAACTACAGTATCACAGTGACAGGAGAAGAAGAAAAACGACAAGAATCAATGAACAGTCTGTTGTTTGCTCTGATGCTTTCTGTTGTACTTGTCTATATGGTGATGGCTTCCCAGTTTGAATCCTTGCTGCATCCGTTTACGATTTTGCTGACTATTCCTCTGGCTGTAGTAGGTGCTATCTTACTTTTCTTCATTACCGGAACCACTATCAATATGATGGGAGTCATCGGTATTGTCATGCTGGGAGGTATTGCCGTCAATAACTCTATCATTCTGGTAGACCGTATCAATCAGCTTAGTCAGGCGGGAATGGAGTTGACTGATGCCATTGTAGAAGCAGGGCAACAGCGTATCCGTCCGATCATCATGACTACTTTGACTACGATTCTGGCCATGCTTCCGATGACATTCAGTTTTGGTGAAGGTGCATCTTTACGTTCACCGATGGCTATAGCTGTGATCGGAGGATTGATAACTTCTACTCTGATGAGTTTGATGGTTATTCCTTGTGTCTATTATGTCTTGGAGAATATCAAAAGACGTATAAATCGCCGAACTAAAAACAGCTGAAGATGAACTTTTTACTAAATAGGAGAATAACGATTTGTATGCTGTTTATTGCACTCAGCCTGCTGGGCTATGTGTCGTATAAACAACTTCCGGTGGAGTTGCTGCCCAACGCAGAACTTCCGGTTCTGTTTGTCCAGGTGTCGTCACAGCAGGATATGGACCCTTCGTATGTAGAGTCGGAAGTGATTATTCCACTCGAAGGAGCGGTCAGTGCGATAGGTGGAGTAGACAAACTGCAATCCTACATTGACAGGAGGCAGTCCAGCATACAGATTGACTTTAAAAAGAATATCAACTTCAAGATGACCAGTCTTAAACTGCAGGAGAAAGTGAATGAAATCGCAGCCTCCCTGCCGACCGGTTTTACCGTACAGGTACAGAAAGTGGATATTGCTCAGATGAATAATAACTTCATGGTGCTTCAAGTGCGTGGTACGGGAGGAACTGACCGTGTCCGAAGTCTGGTAGACGAGGATGTTCGCTCTGATCTGGAGAACATAGATGGAGTAGCTTCCGTCAATATCTACGGAGGACGGCAGAAAGCTATTGAAGTACGTCTGAATCCGGAGGCTTGCAAAGCTCTGAACCTCACAGCTTCCAAAATAAGCGGTTTGCTTTCGCAGAATACCCAGGAAAAGACATTTGTAGGCTTCGCAGATGAACCCAACAGCAAGAATTTTGTCCATGTCAATGCGATGTATACCAAAGTCTCTGATTTGGAGAATATAGTTGTCGCTCCCGGTCCTATTCTGCTGAAAGACGTGGCAACCGTCTTTTTTGACTTGAAAGATGAAACCACTTATAGTCGTGTGAATGGAAAAGAAGCCGTCTCGGTTGCTTTGATCAATGATTCACAGGCTAATCTGATTGAACTTTCACACCGTGTATCCGATGTGATTGAAAAGCTGAATGAGAAACTGGCTCCGCTCGAACTGGAAATTGTCATTCAGGAGAACAAGGCTGAAACCATGGAAAATAATATCAACCAGATTATTAATCTGGCATTGGTAGGGGGATTATTGGCTGTGTTCGTTCTTTGGCTTTTCCTGAAGAATATGCGGCTGGTGTTTTTTATCGCACTTTCCATACCGATTTCTGTCTATACGGCTTTCAACTTCTTCTACGCTTTTGGTATCACTATCAATAGTCTTACCTTGGTAGGAATGGCGTTGGCCATCGGAATGCTGCTGGATAATAGTGTCGTGGTGCTTGAGAATATTTATCGTTTGTCGGGAAACGGCTATACGCCCGAACGTTCGGTAACGCAGGGAACAAAAGAAGTGTGGCGCTCCATTGTGGCGGCTACCCTGACTACCATTACTGTATTCCTGCCGTTCGTTTTTTCTGATAATTTCCTGATAAAACTGATCGGGCACCATATCGGAGTATCCATTATATCAACTTTGACGATCTCGCTGTTTGTAGCTTTACTTTTTATACCGATGATTACTTACCTTCTTTTGAAGAGTAAGAGTGGGAACAGTGTCGTTTATGAAAAAGTATCGATCGTTCAGCGTCCGATGCAGGTCTATCTGGTCTTATTGAAGACTTGTATGCGTAATCCGGGAGTGACAGTCTTTGGAGCTGTGATCTTGCTTTTTGCAACGTTGATTTTGTCATTGACCTTGAATGTGCAACAGATGAAAGAAGTTGCTTCAGACCGGTTCAACATCAGTGTCGTGATGCCTACCGGAAGTACGCTTGAAAATACGGATAAGATTGTAAAGGTACTGGAAGAACGTCTGGAGGATTTTCCGGAAAAGAAAGATCTGATTTGCCGTATTCGGGAAAAAGAGGCGACTCTGACACTCGTTTTGCAGGAAGATTACACAAAGATCGCCAAACGGAAAATAGCCGATATAAAAGCGGATGTGCAGACTAAAGTTGCCAATATCAATGGTGCGGAAATCTATGTTTCTGATGCTATGGGAGGCGGAGGAGATAACTCGGCTCTGAGCAGTCTGGGCGGATTCATGCGTTTGTTGGGCATCGGTGACAACAGTGAACGGGTGGTGATCAGGGGATCTGATTTCGAAATGATGCAGATGGTGGCAGAGGAAGTGCGTTATTTGTTGGACGAACAGGATTTTGTACAGCATACTCATGTTTCGTATACTCCCCGTCAGGCGGAAATAAATCTGAACTTTGACCCTATTCTGCTGACTGCCTATGATATTAACCGTGGCAATATTACCACCGGATTAACTGCGCTTAATAATGAATACTCTTCCGAAGCTACTTTCAAGGTGGGAGAGGATATTTATGATATTATTATCCGTGACGAAATACCGGAAAAGGAAACTGAAGAAGAGGCACAGGAAAAAGCTCAGAAAGAGAAAACTGTGGATGACTTGCGTGCTATCCGGATAGAAAATGCCAATGGCGGTATGCACAATCTAGAAGATATATCGTCTCTGAATTATGGACGTGGGCGTTCGCGCATCATCCGTGTCAATCAAGATAAGCAGATTGAGGTATACTATGCTTTTCCGAGAGATGTTCAGTCTTCGAAAGATTTATTGGGAGGATATCGTTCCGATATCGACCAGTTGATTGCCAGTTATAATCTTCCGTCCGGAGTCGCTGTGCAGGTATTCCATGAGGAGGATGAATTCGGGGATTTCAAATTCCTTATTCTGGCAGCTTTTCTTTTGATATTTATGATCCTTGCTTCAGTCTTCGAATCTGTAGTGACGCCTTTTGTGTTGCTTTTTACCATTCCGTTGGCTGCTATCGGTTCTTTGCTGGCATTATTGCTTTCGAGCAACAGTCTGATGAATGCGAATACACTGACAGGGTTCCTTATTCTGTTGGGAGTAGTCGTCAATAACGGAATCATTCTGATAGATTACGCCAACATTTTGCGTAAACGGGGATACCGTCGGAACAGGGCGTTGATGACTGCCGGTATGTCACGTATTCGTCCCATTCTGATTACTTCCATCACCACAATTGCTGCCATGCTTCCGTTGGCTATGGGAGATACGGAGTATGCAGGGGCTATCGGTGCACCTTTTGCCATTACAGTGATAGGCGGACTTTTCTTTTCCGCCATGCTGACGCTGATTTTAATTCCGACAGTTTGTATGGGACTGGAAAATGTGCTTCAGTGGTACCGTTCGTTATCCCGTAAACTATGGACCATTCACCTGATTCTTTTTGTGTCCGGTGTAATCTGTATCTGGCTATACACTGACGGAATGCTTTGGCAGTCAATCTATCTGGTAGCACTGATTGCAGGCATACCGGGGATGACATACTTTGCGCAAACCAGTCTTCGGAGAGCTAAGGCGGAGGTTATCAATCCGGATGAAGAAATACGTATTTCTGTCCGCAATCTGGTTAAGATCTACGATTGGCCTGGACACATCAGCCGTCAGTGGAACAGTGGTTTGCAATTACGCAAACGTCTGGGATTGAGCAATGAATATCATTCTCTGAAGGACTTTATCAATGTGCTATGGCAGTTTGGTATCTTACTGTTTGCCATTTATTTCACCTATTTCTTCATTCATAACAGGCTTTGGATATTCCTGTTCTCGTTCGCTATTTATGCAGCGATACTGTATTTGTGGAGAAAGGTACGTTCCTATTTATATTATCGGTACGGAGATAATCGGGTAACAAAGATCGTAAACCGGGTGATATTCTGGAGTCTTCCTCCTCTTATCCTGTTTCAGTTATTCCGAAAGCTGGATAATAACGGACTGGTCATCATGATCGGATTGTTATGGCTGGTGGGTATTGCTATCTATGTCACTTCCCAGTATCTGTATGATCACGATGTAAATATAGAGCGTGTCACCGGACGTTTTGCAGGGCTTCGCCGTTCCTATTTCCGTATGGTGAAGAGTGTTCCTATGATTGGAAAACGACGCAAACCTTTCAAAGCATTGCGTGGAGTATCGTTCGAGATTCAGACGGGTATGTTCGGACTACTGGGACCCAATGGGGCCGGTAAATCGACCTTGATGCGTGTCATCTGTGGTATTTTTGAGCAGAGTTATGGTAGTATCTGGATCAATGGTCTGGATACCCGTATCTACAGAGAAGAGCTACAGAGTCTGATAGGTTTCCTTCCACAGGAATTCGGAACTTATGAGAATATGACTTCGTGGGAGTTTCTGGATTATCAGGCTATACTGAAAGGGATTGTAGACGGTGAGTTACGAAAGGAGCGTCTGGATTATGTACTGAAAGCGGTACATATGTACGAGCGGAAAGACGAAAAGATAGGTTCTTTCTCGGGAGGTATGAAACAGCGTATTGGTATTGCGCTTATTCTGCTTCATTTACCGCGTATCCTGGTTGTGGATGAGCCTACAGCGGGACTCGACCCTCGCGAACGTATCCGTTTCCGTAATCTGCTGGTAGAGTTGAGTAAGGACCGTATCGTTATTTTCTCCACTCATATCATTGAGGATATATCCAGTTCCTGTAATCAGGTAGTGGTGATCAATAAGGGTGAACTGAAATATTTCGGTGATCCTTCGGACATGGTGGAAATGGCTAACGGGAAAGTATGGCAGTTTAATATAGATAAGACAGAATTTGAAAAAGTACTGGACAAATCGTTGGTAATACATCATATTCAGGAAGGCGATACGATTCGGGTGCGCTATCTTTCTGTCGGACAGCCTTATGAAGGGGCTGTAGAGGTAGAAGCTAATTTGGAAGACGCTTATCTCTGTCTGCTGAAGAATATGAATTAAAAAGAAAAGAAGGATATGACATTCAAACAATTGATACAACTGTTGCCTAAAGTAGTCAGGTATAACCTGAAGATTATATTTGCCGGGAAGTTTTTCTGGTTTCTGTTGGCTGCATTTGGCTTTTTTGCTCTTTTCATGTTTCAGAATGCCTGGAAACGGGAGGAGATTAACGAGGGACTCATCTATAGCATCCTGATGTTTCCGTCTATGCTGCTTATTTTCTATCCGGCTGTATTCGGCATTCAGAATGATGAAGATAGCCGGATATTGGAGATTCTTTTTGGAATCCCTGACTATAAGTATAAGGTTTGGGGCGTGCGGTTATTGATGATTTATGTGGCAATTTTTGTTATTCTGATTATCTTTTCATACATAGCCATTTTATTGCTGTATCCGGTCAATCCGCTTGAGATGGCATTACAGTTGATGTTCCCGATACTCTTTTTCGGAAATATGGCTTTTATGCTGTCTACCATTACGCGGAGTGGAAACGGAACTGCCGTATTTATGATTATTATAGGCATTGCATTGATGTTCTTAGGTAAGCCGGATTCTTTCTGGAACGTTCTGCTGAATCCTTTTCGTGTTCCCGATAATGTTCATCCGATCATTTGGGAGGGAATCCTTATCAAAAACCGCATTTTCCTTTTATCCGCCAGTTTAGTTTGGATGATGGTCGGATTACTTTATCTGCAGAAAAGGGAAAAGTTTGTATAACAGCAGATTAGGATGCTGAATATTCTCAAGTGTTCTTGCTGCGATGAGAAAAAATTCTCACTATGATGAGAAAAAAGTCTCATCGCAGTGAGAATTTTTTCTCATCATGGTAAGTATAGTCCTATGTATGCGGGAACAGAAATAGGGAATCAGAAGTAGTATCCCAGATTCACATAACAGCTTCCTTTATCAGTCTGATTGGAATATCCGAACGTAATCTCCAATGGACCGAAAATACTGTCCATACCATATCCGGCACTGATACTAAACAGTTGTTTCCCTTTCAGTATTTCGAAGAAGTGACTGTCCGTCAAGCCATAATTACCTGTCAGAGTGAGATAATGAATGCTTCCCATCCGTTGTCTGAGTTTCACGGATGCAATCATGATAGAATTGTCCATCAGTTCCATATTGGTCACACCGGCAAACGGCAGTTGCTGTGGAATGTAGAGTCCGTATACTTCGCCGCCAATGGCATTTTGCAAGGGATAGGCGATGTCTTTTCCAATCAGAACACGACCATAGATGGATGGAATGATAGAAAAACGTCGGGTTACGGGAACTACGCTGGCCCATGAACCGCTCAGTGCGGAGAACGGGGCGTGATCATTATACTGAGCCATATTATCGGTGTAGAGTGAATAGGCAGCTTTGAATTCAGTTCCTTTGGAAGGGAAATACCCCTTGTCGAATGTACTATAGTGTACCTGAGCGAAATAACTCAGGAAATGTTCGGATTCTACATCCAGTCCAATGAGTTCCGGTTTCTTGAAAAGAAAATCTTTGTATTTATAATATTCGAAACGAAGTCCGAGTCCGAAGCGGAGGTTTTTGTACCAGACATCCGAAAAGCCAAATTCAGCTAAATGATACTTGTAAGTAGTGTTATAGGCACGTTCACCTTCATCATAGATGTTGATGTCATTATATTGAAACATATATGAGAAATTGAAATTGCGTTGCTGCATCGGTTCGAGAGTGTAATCGATGCGTGCGGCATATCGCTTTCCTAATCGGCCGGTCAGGGATAATCGGGAAGGAACATGAGTTTTGAGATCCGCTGTGGCATTAATCAGCAGGGATGCTATTTCTTCCGAGTCGAAACGGATGCCTAGATTGATTCTTTTCTCATATTTTTCTTCTAACAAGAAATTAAGGTGGTACCCTTCGGGAGTGTTGGTAAGTGTGTAGCTGGCGCTTGAGTAAGAATGACTGCCACGCAACTGATACACAGCTTGTTCTATCTGCTGAGTGGTAATGTTACTGTTCTCTTTGAGATTACACTTCTTCATCAGCCATTTTTTGTCATCAGCCTCTACGCCGGAGAAAGATATATCTGTGACGTATACTGTCCGTGAATTGGAAAGAGAAGAGTACGGTCCATGTTGTTTGGGGACATAATTGTCCGGTATACCGATTTCTTTTTTTAAGGCAATCAGGGAATTCCACTGTGCACGTGCGGCTTCTTCGCCCCGACGCATCAGAGAATCGATGGCTGCCGGAGTGAAGCTGGCGGAAGAAAATCCGTCTACATTTACCTTGATATAGGTATCAGTGAGTTCTACATTCTTTTCATGATTGGTCTGGCAAGTGAGATCAACAATCTGCCCCAATATGTCCGGAGCGCTGTTGAGTTTGTCGGCACTTTTCAGCGCATTCTGAACATCGACTCCGATAATAATATCGGCTCCCATTGCTTTGGCCACATCTGCCGGATAATTATTGACAATTCCACCGTCTACCAATACCATACTGTCTTTGCGTACCGGTGTAAATACACCAGGGATGGCCATACTGGCACGCATGGCAGTAGAGAGTACGCCATCATGGAATATGATCTGGTCTCCATTGACTACATTGGCCGATACACAAGCGAAGGGGATCGGTAACTTATTAAAATTGATCGAGTCATGGTAGCCCATTGTCAGATCAGAGAACAGATTGGCAAGATTCTGTCCTTTGATAATTCCTCCGGACATGGCAGCTTTCGGATTCTTTGTAAAAGGAAGCGAAACAATGTATTTTGCAGAGCGTTCGCGTTCGGTGAGCGACATGGCACTGCGTTTGATACGATCGCTCAAAAGGAAAGTCCAGTCTTGCTTGCGTACCATACTGTCCAGTTGTTCCGGAGTATAACCGATGGCGTAAAGTCCACCGACTATAGATCCCATACTAGTGCCTACTATATAATCGATCGGAATGCCTGCTTCCTCGATGACTTTCAGTGCTTTGATATGTGCCACTCCTTTGGCACCGCCGCCACTGAGGACGACGCCGACCTTCTTCCGTTGTTCCTGAGAATAAACAGAAAAAGGTAATATCAGGCACATTGCAAAAACTAATGTTGAAAAGATTTGTTTTTTCATTAGGACATGTTATTGTGTTGATGTACAATATAACTACAAATGTAGGGGATAAATTGTTTAGTTGATGAAACAAGAACTATAAAAAATGTTCTAAAAGTCGGAAATGTGGATAAATTCTACACTTTAAGGATGTTTTCCACACTTCTGTCTTCAAGAGGAAAAACGTAATACGTTGATAATAAATAGATAAGATAAAACAGGATATTTTGGTATGTGTATTGCATAATAGAGTGTAGAACAAACATAAGTTAAATTAAATAATAAGATTCGATATGAGATTATTCTTTTCGAAACATGAGTTGAAACTGAGGAGAAAGAGAACCATTGCTGCTGTAGTATGTATGGTAATTGTGTTGGGAGTGTATTGGATACTGACACGACCTCAGAAGGCTGCACCGGAAATGCCGACAGTGATTGTTGAACCGGTTATAAAAGACGATGTAGAAATATTCGGAGAATATGTGGGGCGTATCCGTGCCCAGCAATTTGTCGAAGTACGTGCCAGGGTAGAAGGCTATTTGGAAAACATGCTTTTTGCCGAAGGCACTTATGTAAATAAGAATCAGGTCTTGTTTGTGATCAATCAGGACCAATATCGTGCGAAAGCCGACAAAGCGCGGGCTCAGTTGAAAAAGGACGAAGCACAGGCATTGAAAGCTGAACGTGACTTGAAACGTATCCGTCCGTTGTACGAACAAAATGCCGCTAGCCAGCTGGATCTGGATAATGCGGAAGCAGCTTATGAAAGCGCTGTTGCGACAGTAGCGATGAGTGAGGCGGACTTGGCGCAGGCTGAACTCGAGTTAGGCTATACTATCGTTCGTTCACCTCTTGCCGGACATATCAGTGAAAGAAATGTAGACTTGGGAACGCTTGTTGGTCCGGGAGGAAAGTCTCTGCTGGCTACAGTAGTAAAAAGCGATACCGTATTGGTCGATTTCAGTATGACGGCACTCGATTATCTGAAAAGTAAAGAACGTAATATTAACCTCGGTCAGCAGGACTCTACCCGTTCCTGGCAACCGAACATTACTATTACTTTGGCGGATAATACCGTATACCCCTATAAAGGATATGTTGATTTTGCAGAGCCGCAGGTCGATCCCCAGACAGGTACTTTCTCCGTACGTGCAGAGATGCCTAACCCAAAACAGGTATTGCTTCCGGGACAGTTTACCAAAGTAAAACTACTTTTGGACGTGCGTGAAGGAGCCATCGTGGTTCCGATGAAAGCTGTTACCATTGAAAAAGGCGGAGCTTATATTTATACAATGCGTAAAGATGATACAGTAGAGAAACGTTTTATCGAGTTAGGACCCGAAGTGGGGAATAACGTCGTAGTGGAAAGAGGACTCGCTGTAGGAGAGACAATTGTTGTAGAAGGTTTCCATAAGTTGACCCCGGGTATGAAAGTACGGATCAGTCAGCCGGAAACTGAGGTGAAGGATACCACTATGGTGGCAGGTGATTCTACAACAGGAATGAAGAATAACGCAAAAGGAGAATAATCAATGAAAGTTAGTTTTTTTATAGACAGGCCGGTATTTTCGGCTGTCATTTCCATCGTGATTGTGATTGTCGGAGTCATCGGGCTGACCATGCTTCCGGTGGATCAGTATCCGCAGATCACGCCTCCGGTGGTAAAGATCAGTGCGTCTTATCCGGGTGCGAGTGCGCTTACCGTGTCGCAGGCGGTGGCTACTCCGATTGAACAGGAAATCAATGGTACGCCCGGTATGCTTTATATGGAATCGAACAGTTCTAACTCTGGTGGCTTCTCGGCAACAGTTACCTTTGATGTATCTGCCGACCCGGATCTGGCTGCTGTGGAAATTCAGAACCGTGTGAAGCTGGCTGAATCCCGTCTTCCGGCGGAAGTGATTCAGAATGGTATTTCCGTAGAGAAACAGGCACCCAGTCAGTTAATGACACTCTGTCTGACTTCTACCGATCCTAAGTTTGACGAAATTTACCTGAGCAACTTTGCTACGATCAATGTGCTCGATGTGATTCGCCGTATTCCGGGGGTAGGACGTGTATCTAATATCGGTAGCCGTTACTATGCTATGCAGATATGGGCAGAGCCTGATAAGCTGGCTAACTTCGGATTGACTGTGCAGGACTTGCAGAATGCCTTGAAAGATCAGAATCGTGAATCGGCAGCCGGTGTATTAGGTCAGCAGCCGGTACAGGGACTGGATATAACGATTCCTATCACTACTCAGGGACGTCTTTCTACAGTAGGGCAATTTGAGGATATTGTGGTACGTGCCAATGCCAATGGTTCCATCATCCGGCTGAAGGATGTGGCACGTGTATCCTTGGAGGCTTCTTCATACAATACCGAGAGTGGTATCAATGGTGAGAATGCAGCGGTACTCGGTATTTACATGTTGCCGGGTGCCAATGCAATGGAAGTGGCCGAGAATGTAAAGAAGGCGATGGAAGAAATCAGCGAGAATTTTCCGGAAGGATTGAGTTATGAGATTCCGTTTGATATGACAACGTATATCTCCGAGTCTATTCATGAGGTATATAAGACCTTGTTCGAAGCATTGGTGCTGGTTGTGTTGGTAGTGTATCTGTCTTTGCAGAGCTGGCGTGCTACGTTGATTCCGGTGGTAGCGGTACCTATTTCCCTGATTGGTACTTTCGGATTCATGCTGATTTTTGGTTTCTCTATTAATATATTGACCTTACTCGGTTTGATTCTCGCCATCGGTATCGTGGTCGATGATGCGATTGTAGTGGTGGAAGGAGTGGAGCATATAATGGAAACGGAGAAGCTGACTCCCTATGAGGCGACAAAGAAAGCGATGAACGGATTATCAAGCGCATTGATCGCTACTTCACTGGTATTGGCGGCTGTGTTTGTTCCGGTTAGTTTTCTGAGTGGAATTACCGGGCAGCTGTATCGTCAGTTTACGGTAACTATCGTGGTATCTGTACTGATTTCTACTGTGGTTGCTTTAACGCTGAGTCCTGTGATGTGTTCGCTCATTTTGAAACCGGATAGTGGCAAGAAGAAAAATATAGTATTCAGAAAGATCAATGAGTGGCTGGGTATCGGAAGCAATAAGTATGTAGCTGCCGTCACCCGTACTATCAAACATCCTCGTCGGGTTTTGAGTGCTTTTGGTATGGTATTGATTGCTATTCTGTTGATTCACCGGATTATTCCGACCAGTTTCTTGCCGGTAGAAGACCAAGGATACTTTAAGATTGAACTTGAACTGCCGGAAGGAGCTACATTGGAGCGAACCCGTGTAGTAACGGAACGCGCGATTGCTTATCTGGAGAAGAATCCATATATAGAATATGTACAAAACGTGACCGGAAGCAGCCCGCGTGTAGGGAGTAATCAGGGGCGTGCCGAGCTGACCGTTATTCTGAAACCTTGGGAAGAGAGAAAGAGCACCAGTATTGAAAAAATTATGGATACGGTAGAAAAACATTTGAGAGAATATCCCGAATGTAAAGTCTACCTGTCTACTCCTCCGGTCATACCGGGACTGGGCAGCTCCGGTGGTTTTGAAATGCAGCTGGAAGCTCGTGGAGAGGCTACTTTCGATAATTTGGTAGATGCGGCAGATACGTTGATGTATTATGCTTCCAAACGTAAGGAGCTTACCGGTTTGTCTTCTTCCTTGCAGTCTGAGATTCCCCAGCTTTATTTTGATGTGGACAGAGACAAAGTGAAAATGCTGGGAGTACCTTTGGCAGATGTGTTTTCTACGATGAAAGCGTATACAGGTTCGGTGTATGTGAATGACTTTAATATGTTCAACCGTATATATAAGGTGTATATTCAGGCGGAGGCTCCTTATCGGGAACATAAAGACAATATCAACCTGTTCTTTGTGAAAGCTTCTAACGGAGCTATGGTACCGTTGACTTCTCTGGGTAATGCCTCTTATACAACAGGACCGGGAAGTATTAAGCGTTTCAATATGTTTACTACTGCCGTTATCCGGGGTGCTGCCGCACAGGGATACAGTTCCGGTCAGGCAATGGAAATTATGGAGCAGATCGCCCGTGACCATCTTCCGGATAATATCGGACTGGAGTGGAGCGGACTTTCTTATCAGGAGAAACAGGCAGGCGGTCAGACAGGTATGGTCATGGCATTGGTGTTCTTGTTCGTCTTCCTTTTCCTTGCCGCACAATATGAAAGTTGGACAGTGCCGATTGCTGTATTGCTATCTTTGCCTGTAGCAGCTTTGGGAGCCTATCTGGGAGTCTGGGTATGCGGACTGGAGAATGATGTCTATTTCCAGATCGGATTGGTAATGCTTGTCGGGCTTGCCGCCAAGAATGCCATTTTGATTGTTGAGTTTGCCAAAGTGCAGGTAGATAAAGGTGAAGACTTGATACAGTCGGCAATCTATGCAGCGAAATTACGTTTCCGTCCTATTCTGATGACCTCCCTTGCGTTTGTATTGGGAATGCTTCCGATGGTATTGGCGAGTGGTCCGGGTTCGGCTAGCCGACAGGCGATTGGTACGGGCGTATTCTTCGGAATGATATTCGCTATCGTATTTGGTATCATTCTCGTGCCGTTCTTCTTTGTGATGGTGTATAAAACAAAGTCGAAAATCTTAAAACATAAGAAATAATGAAACTGAATAAACTATATATTGCTATACTACTTTTTGCAGGAATACTGACTTCCTGCAAAGTAGGCAAGAGCTACGTCCGTCCTGAGCTTCATTTACCCGATAGTCTGGCTCAACATCAGGATACGGTTAGCTTTGGAGATCAGGACTGGGAAGAAATATACACGGATTCTACACTTCGGAACCTTATAGACCGTGCTTTGGAACATAATAAAGATATGTTGATAGCGGCTGCCCGCATCAAGGAAATGGCAGCTCAGAAACGTATCTCCACTGCTGCCTTGCTTCCGGATATTAAAGGTGAAGTGACTGTCGAGCGCGAGCTTGAAAATCATGGAGGAGATGCCTTCAGGAAGTCGGATACTTTTGAAGCTCAGTTTCTTGTTTCATGGGAACTCGACCTTTGGGGAAATTTACGATGGGCACGTTCAGCCAGTATTGCTGAATATTTACAGTCGATAGAGGCGCAGCGTGCACTTCGGATGACGATTGTGGCAGAAGTGGCGCAGGCTTATTATGAACTGGTGGCATTGGATACGGAACTGGATATTGTCAAGCAGACTTTAAAAGCCCGTGAAGAAGGTGTTCGTCTGGCACGTATCCGTTTTGAGGGCGGACTGACTTCGGAGACTTCTTATCGCCAGGCACAGGTTGAGTTGGCTCGTACAGCTACATTGGTTCCTGATTTGGAGCGTAAAATATCGCTGAAAGAAAATGATATTGCTTTTTTGGCCGGAGAATACCCTAACCGTATAGCTCGTTCCCGCCTGCTTCAGGAATTTAATTTTCCTGAAACTCTTCCGGTAGGAATGCCTTCCACTTTGTTAGAACGCCGTCCCGATATACGCCAGGCGGAGCAGAAGTTGATCGCTGCTAATGCCAAAGTGGGAGTAGCATATACAAATATGTTTCCCCGTCTTGCTCTGACAGGAGGTTTTGGAAGTGAGAGCACGTCCTTGTCCGAACTTTTAAAATCTCCTTATGCTGTTATGGAGGGGGCGTTGCTGACTCCTATCTTTGGCTGGGGAAAGAACCGTGCTGCGTTGAAAGGCAAAAAAGCGGCCTATGAAGCAGAAATACATAGTTATGAGAAAACGGTCCTGACGGCTTTCAAAGAGACACGTAATGCGATTGTCAACTTTAATAAGATAAAAGAGGTGTACGCACTTCGTGCCAATCTGGAACGTTCGGCTAAGAGTTATATGGATTTGGCGCAGTTGCAATATATCAATGGAGTAATCAATTATCTGGATGTTCTCGATGCCCAGCGTGGTTATTTTGACGCACAAATTGGTTTGAGTAACGCTATTCGTGATGAACTGATCACCGTAGTACAACTGTATAAAGCACTTGGGGGTGGCTGGAAGCAATAGCCTCTGTAACTATGCAGCGAAATAAAATGAGGGCTTCTCTTTCATAATTCGAGGAAAAATGCGAAATTTGCAACGCTTTTCAAGTTTGACAAGAAACTTACTAACACCTTTAAATAAAAAATTAAAGAAAATGACTAAAAGTGCATTGCAAATCGCAAGGGCTGCTTACCAGCCCAAACTTCCGAAAGCATTGGCATCAGGAGCTGTTAAGGCTGTAGCAGGTGCTGCTACTCAATCTGTAGCCGATCAGGAAGCTATCAAAGCATTATTCCCGAACACGTATGGAATGCCGTTGATTACATTCGAAGCTGGTGAAGCTGTTGCTCTTCCCGCTATGAACGTAGGTGTAATTCTTTCCGGTGGTCAGGCTCCGGGCGGACACAATGTAATCTCCGGTTTGTTCGACGGTATCAAGAAATTGAACCCGGAAAACAAATTATATGGTTTTATCCTGGGTCCTGGTGGTCTGGTAGATCACAACTATATGGAACTGACTGCTGATATTATCGACGAATACCGTAACACAGGTGGTTTCGATATCATCGGTTCCGGACGTACGAAGCTGGAAGCAGAAAGCCAGTTCGAAAAGGGATATGAAATCATCAAAGAACTTGGCATCAAAGCATTGGTTATCATCGGTGGTGACGACTCTAACACAAATGCTTGTGTATTGGCTGAATACTATGCAGCTAAGAACTACGGTGTACAGGTAATCGGTTGCCCGAAAACAATCGACGGTGACTTGAAGAACGATATGATTGAAACTTCTTTCGGTTTCGATACAGCTTGTAAGACTTATGCTGAAGTAATCGGTAACATCCAACGTGACTGTAACTCTGCACGTAAATACTGGCACTTCATCAAATTGATGGGTCGTTCGGCTTCTCACATCGCACTGGAATGTGCTTTGCAGGTACAGCCTAACGTATGTATCGTTTCTGAAGAAGTGGAAGAAAAAGATATGTCTCTGGATGATGTAGTAACATTTATCGCTAAAGTGGTAGCTGACCGTGCTGCACAGGGAAATAACTTCGGTACAGTATTGATTCCGGAAGGACTGGTGGAATTTATTCCGGCTATGAAGCGTCTGATCGCTGAGTTGAACGACTTCCTGGCTGCAAATGCAGAAGAGTTCTCTCAGATCAAGAAGTCTCATCAACGTGATTACATCATCCGTAAGCTGTCTCCGGAAAACTCTGCTATCTATGCAAGTCTGCCGGAAGGTGTAGCTCGTCAGCTGACACTGGATCGTGACCCGCACGGAAACGTTCAGGTATCACTGATCGAAACAGAAAAACTGTTGTCTGAAATGGTAGCTACCAAATTGGCTGCTTGGAAAGAAGATGGCAAATATGTTGGTAAGTTTGCTGCACAGCACCACTTCTTCGGTTACGAAGGTCGTTGCGCTGCTCCGTCAAACTTTGATGCTGACTACTGCTATTCTTTGGGATACACAGCTTCTATGCTGATTGCTGACGGTAAGACCGGTTATATGTCTTCTGTACGCAACACAACTGCTCCTGCTGCCGAATGGATTGCAGGTGGTGTGCCTATCACCATGATGATGAATATGGAACGCCGCCACGGTGAAATGAAACCGGTGATCCAGAAAGCATTAGTGAAATTGGATGGTGCTCCTTTCAAAGCATTCGCTGCACAGCGTGACCGTTGGGCTGTTGAAACGGATTATGTATATCCGGGTCCGATTCAGTACTTTGGTCCTACAGAAGTTTGCGACCAGGCAACTAAGACTTTGCAATTGGAACAAGCTAAATAAGAAAACTTCACCGGACTGTAGTAAGAAACAGTTGCAATGAAGAGCTCTTTCAGGCACGGATTACGCGGATTGACGCGGTTTTAGTTATACTATTTCTTAAAACCGTGTATTCCGTGTAATCCGTGCCTATCTATATCACTTTCATCATTCAAAGTAAATGTCGTCACGTAATAATCCGATTTCTGCTGTCCAAAAGAAAAGAACTGCTTCCACTACCCCAAAAAAGAGGACGGTTTCTTCTTCCAGACCTTCCCGTGCTCCGAAAAAGGCACCGGTGAAGCAGCATTATTCGATGCCCGGTTGGCTTCGAAATATATTGGCTGTGGCAATTGTCGGTTGTTTCTCTATGGTTTTCTATTATTTCTTTATACGTCCTTATGCTTATCGGTGGAAACCTTGTAATGGTTTAAAGGAATATGGAGTTTGTATTCCTTCCGGATATGATATTCATGGGATTGATATTTCCCATTATCAAGGAAAAATAGACTGGGGGAGACTTTTACAGAATAAACAGACGGCAACTCCTTTGCACTTCATTTTTATGAAAGCGACGGAAGGGGGAGATCATAACGATACTACCTTTCAAACTAATTTTGCTAATGCGCGTAATCATGGCTTTATTCGTGGTGCTTATCATTTCTATATTCCCGGTACGGATGCTTTGAAACAGGCGGACTTTTTTATACGTACGGTCAAACTGGATTCCGGCGACCTGCCTCCGGTTCTCGATGTGGAAGTGACCGGACGAAAAGAGAAAAAAGAATTGCAGCAAGGCATTAAGCGCTGGTTGGACCGTATAGAATCCCATTATGGGGTGAAGCCCATTCTATATACCTCTTATAAGTTCAAGACCCGTTATCTGGACGATTCTATTTTCAATGCTTATCCTTATTGGATCGCCCACTATTATGTCGATTCGGTGAAGTATCAGGGCAAATGGGATTTCTGGCAACATACTGATGTCGGAAATGTACCCGGTATTAAAGAAGATGTAGACCTCAATGTATTCAACGGTACATTAGAAGAACTCAAAAAGCTGACGATCAAGTAGGATGATTGGTCTGTCATACAACTAATCTCTTCTCTCATTTGTTATAATCGTATTATTACTAAAAAGATACGATTATGAACTTTGATATAGCTATTATTGGTGGTGGCCCTGCTGGTTACACAGCTGCCGAAAGGGCAGGGGCAAACGGACTGAGAGCCGTTCTGTTTGAGAAAAAGGCAATAGGTGGGATATGTCTGAATGAAGGATGTATTCCTACTAAAACGTTGTTATATTCTGCTAAAATTCTGGATAGCATCAAGAGTGCTTCCAAATATGGCATTTCTGTCGAATCTCCTTCGTTTGATTTAACTAAAATAATGAGCCGTAAAGAGAAAACGGTGAAAATGCTGACTGGTGGGGTAAAGATGACCGTGAACTCTTACGGAGTGACGATCGTGGAAAAAGAAGCCTTTATAGAAGGAGAAGAAAACGGGCTGATCCGTATCATTTGTGACGGAGAAAGATATGAAGTGAAATATCTGCTGGTATGTACCGGTTCCGATACGGTTATTCCTCCGATACCGGGACTGTCGGAAGTTAGTTACTGGACGTCAAAAGAGGCTTTGGAGATCAAAGAGCTTCCTGAAACGTTGGTTGTTATAGGTGGTGGAGTCATAGGAATGGAGTTTGCTTCTTTCTTCAACAGTATGGGAGTGAAAGTGCATGTTGTCGAGATGATGCCGGAGATACTGGGAGTCATGGATAAGGAAACCAGCAGTATGCTTCGTACAGAATATGCAAAACGTGGAGTCACTTTCTACTTGAATACAAAAGTAATAGAAGTGAAACCTGACGGAGTCGTCATAGAGAAAGATGGGAAGGCTTCTACTATCAAAACGGAAAAGATCTTGCTCAGTGTGGGGCGTAAAGCAAATATTACCAATGTCGGATTGGATAAGCTGAATATAGAACTTCATCGGAATGGGGTTAAAGTAGACGAATATCTTCAGACTTCTCATCCCGGAGTATATGCGTGCGGTGATATTACAGGCTATTCTTTATTGGCGCATACGGCAATTCGGGAGGCGGAAGTGGCAATCAATCATATTTTAGGAGTGGAAGACCGGATGAATTATAACAGTGTGCCGGGAGTTGTCTACACCAATCCGGAAGTGGCCGGTGTAGGTAAGACAGAAGAAGAGCTGACCAAACAGGGCATTCCTTATCGTGTTACGAAGTTGCCGATGGCTTATTCCGGACGTTTTGTTGCGGAAAACGAACAGGTAAATGGAATATGTAAGCTGATACTTGATGAAGCTGATCATATTATCGGTTGTCATATGCTTGGAAATCCAGCGTCGGAATTGATTGTGATTGCCGGAATAGCCATTCAGAAGGGCTATACGGTTGAGGAATTTCAGAAGAATGTATTTCCCCATCCTACGGTTGGAGAGATTTATCATGAGGTGCTTTCATAACACTTTTACAGATATTTATTTTCATCTGGCGGCAGAAGAGTATTTGCTGAAGCAGGAAACAGATTCTGTTTTCATGCTTTGGCAGGACACTCCTTCTGTAGTGATGGGAAAACACCAATCTGTACAGTTGGAAGTGAACCGGGAATGGGCGGAAGAACAACAAATTCAAATAGCCCGTCGGTTTTCGGGTGGGGGAGCTGTATATCATGATTTGGGTAATGTCAATTTAACTTTTATCGAAACAGTGTCCCGCTTGCCTGATTTCAGTCTTTATCTTCATCGGATACTGGATTTCTTAAAACAGATAGGATTGCCGGCAAAAGGAGATGAACGGCTGGGTATCTATCTTGATGGTCTGAAAATATCGGGGAGTGCCCAGTGCGTACACAAGAACAGGGTGCTTTATCATTGTACTTTGTTGTATGATACGAATCTTACCGCTTTAAACAAGGTACTGAATCCGGAGAGGAACATTGAGACGGGTGTGGCATCATCTGTGTATGCTGTTCCGTCTGTCCGTAGTGAAGTCACAAATATCAGTCGTTACTTACCTATGGAAACGGTTGATCATTTCAAAGCGATACTTTTCGAATATTTTAGTCAGAAGGGATGTGCTGATACTTTCAGTGAGAAAGAATTGGAAGCAATCCATAAACTTCGGACTGAGAAATATATTTGCGAAGAATGGATATTCAGTCGTTGAGTCCGGTTAAAAATACTTTAACCTAAAACTTTCTTTTTCAGCGGGTTGTTTTAATAGTTCAAGGTTGAATAATAAATTTACTGTCTATGTCAAGATTCGAAATAAAAATGCCTAAGTTGGGCGAGAGTATAACCGAAGGGACGATTGTCTCTTGGTCTGTGAAAGTGGGGGATATCATTCAGGAAGACGATGTTCTCTTCGAGGTAAATACGGCGAAAGTCAGTGCGGAAATACCTTCACCGGTAGCCGGTAAGGTCGTGGAAATCCTGTTTAAGGAAGGAGATACAGTCGCTGTGGGTACAGTGGTTGCTGTTGTAGATATGGGAGGTGAAGAGGCATCCGATGAAGAAACTGCAAGTGGAAAAGAAACTGCAGAAAGCAAGGAGAATACTTCTTCTGATGCAGGAAAAGTATCTTCTCAGGTAGCAAAGGCTGAAGAACGCTGGTATTCTCCTGTGGTGATTCAATTGGCACGAAGTGCGAATATTCCGAAAGAAGAACTTGATTCGATACAAGGCACAGGATACGAAGGCCGGTTGAGCAAGAAAGATATAAAGGATTATATTGATAAGAAGAAAAGGGGAATTTCCGAAGTCTCGAAGGCGGCGATACCTACCGGTGATGCACCTACGGCTTCTACGACATCTTCTCCTGCATCGGTTTCCGTGCCCACGCCTGTTGCTGCACCGTCTGCTCCATCTAAACAAACACCTGCGGCTGCCAATATTCCGGGAGTAGAAGTGAAAGAAATGGATCGTGTCCGCCGGATTATTGCGGATCATATGGTGATGTCCAAGAAGGTTTCACCACACGTAACCAATGTAGTAGAGGTAGACGTAACCAGACTGGTACGATGGCGTGAAAAGAATAAAGACGCTTTCTTCCGTCGTGAGGGAGTGAAACTGACCTATATGCCTGTCATAACAGAAGCTGTTGCAAAAGCATTGGCAGCATATCCTCAGGTCAATGTATCTGTTGACGGATATAATATTCTTTTCAAGAAACATATCAATATCGGTATTGCTGTTTCTTTGAATGATGGCAATCTGATAGTTCCTGTGGTACATGATGCCGATCATCTGAACTTGAACGGATTGGCTGTAGCTATAGACTCGCTGGCATTGAAGGCTCGTGATAACAAATTGATGCCGGATGATATTGACGGAGGTACGTTTACCATTACTAATTTCGGTACATTCAAGAGTTTGTTCGGTACGCCGGTAATCAATCAGCCCCAGGTTGCCATTTTGGGAGTGGGATATATTGAGAAGAAGCCTGCCGTAATAGAGACACCGGAAGGTGATACGATTGCTATCCGTCATAAGATGTATCTGTCCCTGTCTTATGACCATCGTGTAGTTGACGGTATGCTGGGAGGCAACTTCCTGCACTTCATAGCCGATTACCTGGAAAACTGGAAGGGCTGATAACAGATTGTTTCATTCATTAAGAACTTCATTAACTATGAAAAAGAAATATGATATAAAGACTACGGATGTTGAAACACTGAAAAAGTGGTACCATCTGATGACATTAGGGCGTGCTTTGGACGAGAAGGCGCCGTCTTACCAGCTGCAATCCTTGGGTTGGTCATACCATGCTCCTTATGCGGGGCATGATGGTATCCAACTGGCTGTCGGTCAGGTTTTCACATTGGGAGAAGATTTCCTGTTTCCTTATTACAGAGATATGCTGACCGTGCTTTCTGCAGGAATGACTGCGGAAGAGATTATATTGAATGGTATTTCGAAAGCAACTGATCCCGGTAGCGGCGGACGTCATATGTCGAATCACTTCGCTAAACCGGAATGGCATATTGAAAATATATCTTCTGCTACCGGAACGCATGACCTTCATGCGGCAGGTGTAGCAAGAGCAATGGTATATTATGGGCATAAAGGAGTAGCAATCACTTCGCACGGAGAATCTGCTACTTCCGAAGGCTTTGTTTACGAGGCTATCAATGGAGCTAGTCTGGAACGTCTTCCGGTGATTTTCGTTATACAGGATAACGGATATGGCATCTCTGTTCCTAAATCTGAGCAGACTGCCAATCGTAAAGTAGCTGAGAACTTCTCCGGTTTCAAGAATCTGAAGATTATCTACTGCAATGGAAAAGATGTGTTCGATTCTATGAATGCCATGACTGAGGCACGCGAATATGCGATCAGTACCCGTAATCCTGTGATTGTACAGGCTAACTGCGTTCGTATCGGTTCTCATTCCAACTCGGATAAACATACACTTTATCGGGACGAAAACGAACTGGAATATGTGAAAGAAGCTGATCCGTTAATGAAGTTCCGGCGGATGTTATTGCGCTATAAGCGCTTGACGGAAGAGGAACTGCTGCAAATTGAAGCTGAATCAAAGAAGGAACTATCTGCTGCCAACCGCAAGGCGCTGGCTGCCCCTGAACCTGATCCTAAAAGCATTTACGATTTTGTGATGCCCGAACCTTATCAGCCGCAAAAATACAAAGAAGGTACTCATCAGGAAGAAGGAGAGAAGACTTTCCTGGTCAATGCAATTAATGAAACATTGAAAGCGGAATTCCGCCATAATCCGGATACCTTTATCTGGGGACAAGATGTGGCTAACAGAGAAAAAGGCGGGGTCTTTAATGTGACCAAAGGCATGCAGCAGGAATTTGGCGAGGCGCGTGTATTCAGCGCACCGATTGCCGAAGATTATATTGTAGGTACAGCCAATGGTATGAGCCGCTTTGACCCTAAAATCCATGTAGTGATAGAAGGAGCTGAGTTTGCAGACTACTTCTGGCCTGCCGTAGAACAGTATGTGGAGTGTACTCATGAATATTGGCGCAGTAACGGTAAGTTTGCTCCGAATATCACTTTACGGCTTGCTTCCGGAGGATATATCGGTGGTGGATTATATCATTCCCAAAATATAGAGGGTGCCCTAACAACGTTGCCGGGTGCACGTATTGTCTGTCCTTCTTTTGCGGATGATGCAGCCGGATTGTTACGAACCAGTATGCGTTCAAAGGGATTTACCTTGTTTTTGGAACCGAAAGCTCTATATAATTCGGTAGAAGCAGCAGCTGTTGTTCCGGAAGATTTTGAGATTCCTTTCGGAAAGGCACGTATTCGTCGTGAAGGAACGGATTTGAGCATTATTACTTATGGTAATACTACCCATTTCTGCCTGCACGTAGCAGAGCAACTGGAAAAAGAAAGTGGCTGGAAAGTCGAAGTGATCGATATTCGTTCATTGATACCATTAGATAAGGAGGCGATTTTCGAATCGGTGAAAAAGACCAGTAAAGCATTGGTTGTTCACGAAGACAAGGTGTTCTCCGGTTTCGGTGCGGAACTTGCTGCTATGATCGGAACGGATATGTTCCGTTATCTGGATGGTCCGGTGCAGCGTGTCGGTTCTACATTTACTCCTGTCGGTTTCAATCCGATTCTGGAAAAAGAGATATTGCCGGATGAGGCGAAGATCTATGAGGCAGCTAAAAAACTATTGGAATATTAATGGAATAAAATGGAGGTATAGTTTATGAAAAAGATAGGTTTGTTTTATGCCACCAAAGCTGATAAGACTACTTGGGTGGCAGAGAAAATTCAGAAAGAATTTGGAAAAGATAGGATAGAAGTGGTGCCTATTGAGCAGGCATGGCAAAATGATTTTGCAGCTTACGATTGTTTTATAGTAGGTGCTTCGACCTGGTTTGACGGAGAACTTCCTACCTATTGGGATGAGTTATTGCCGGAACTTCGTACATTGGACTTGAAAGGGAAAAAAGTAGCTGTCTTCGGGTTAGGAGATCAGATACGTTATCCCGAAAACTTTGCTGACGGAATCGGACTGCTTGCCGAGGTATTTGAAGGAGACGGGGCCACACTGGTCGGTTTTACTTCTTCCGAAAGATACACTTTCGAACGTTCCAGAGCGTTGCGTGGTGATCGGTGGTGCGGTTTGGTCGTCGATTTGGATAATCAATCCGAGCAAGCGGAAAAGAGAATCAGGGAATGGTGCGAACAGGTAAAGAATGAGTTTGATTCAAAACCTTAATACTTTATATCTGTTTCCCGGTAACATAACAGAAGGAATATTATATCATACCATTCTTTTCATTAAAGGATGGTATGTACCAGATGCTCATCTCGTACACTACCGGATGAGCATCTGGTGTATAACAAGATGAGCATGCCGTACAGCACGAGATGAGCATCTCGTACATCTTATCTCTACTACAAATATATGCTGTCTTTTAAAGATACGTGGTCTGTGTCTTCTTGAAACAGATAAGGAAGATTAATGCTTAATATGTGAACTTCACTGCTGCCCAGCGGTTTTTCTCCTTATGATGTACGAAGGTCAGTCCGTTCTTTTCTGCTTCCCGGCGGATGAAAGGAATGTCGTCCACATAAAATCCACTCATATAAAGTTCCGATCCCGGGTGCATGCAGGCAACGTATTGCTTCATGTCGTTCAATAGAATATTCCGGTTTATATTAGCGATGATGATATCAAAGGGCCCTTTGCCAACAAGCGATGAGGCATCTCCTTGTGAAACGGCGATGTCGTCTACGTGGTTTAATTCAATGTTCTCAATAGAGTTTCGTACACACCATTCGTCAATGTCAATAGCGATACATGGGCGTGCTCCCCGCATGCGGGCGAGAATAGCTAAGATCGAAGTTCCACAGCCCATATCCAGAAGTGATTTATCTTTCAACTCATTGTCCAGTAACTCCCCGATGATGAGGCTTGTCGTTTCATGATGTCCCGTGCCGAAAGCCATTTGCGGATTGATAACGATATCATAAGTTGCCTGGGGTACATCTTTATGGAAGGTACTATGGATAACACATCGGTTATCGATCACAATCGGCTGAAAGAAATTCTTTTCCCATTCTTCGTTCCAGTCTTTGTCTTCCGCTTCAACGTATGTATAAGTGATCTCCGTATCGGGCAGAGGAAATTCGGTTATTGCATTTTTTATTGTATTTTCATCGCATAATGCCTGTTGTATGTATGCAGTCAGTCCGCCTTCGCTTTCAACAAAACTTTCAAATCCGGCTTCACCTAATACGGCAGCCAGTACGTCATTTACTGTTTCTGTGCATGGACTTGTATGGAATGTGAACTCAAAATACTTCATAGTTGTTTTTAATTTGGTGAATCTTTTGCAAAGATAGTTAGAAATAGGGATTTCCCTATTATCCTTTGGGGAAAATCTCCCTAGAGTGGCGAATCTCTTCCTTATCTTTGTAATGTGAATAAGTTTAAGTAATTACATAAACCGAGATGATATGAAAAAGATTGTTTATTTCTTGCTAATTGCTTTATGCCTCCCTATAGGCTTGATGGCACAAAGCGTTGATGACGACCTTTATTTCGTACCTTCTAAAGACAAAAAGGAGAAGAAAGAAACGACTCCGGAAAAGAAGGAACCGAGAAAGCAAGTCACGACCAACATCTATACATCACCGGGCACTACCGTTGTAGTTCAGGACCGCAAGGGAAAAACACGGGATGTGGATGAATATAACCGCCGTTATGACGCTCGTGAGAATGAATTCGTAATGGAAAACGATACCTTATATATAAAAGAGAAAGCTCAGCCAGACTTGGAAGGAGAATGGGTAACCGGTGAATTTGATGGTTCGCAAGAGGACTATGAATATGCTGAACGTATTATCCGTTTCCGTAATCCACGTTTTGCTATCAGCATTAGCAGTCCACTCTATTGGGACGTTGTTTACGGACCTAATTCATGGAACTGGAATGTATATACTGATGGTATGTACGCTTATGCTTTCCCGACATTTAGTAATCCGCTTTGGTGGGATTGGCGTTACAACTCCTACGGTTGGGGATGGAACTATGGCTGGGGATGGAATCGTCCTTACTATGGTTGGGGATATTACCCGGGTTCATGGGGCGGCTGGTATGGTGGCTACTGGGGTGGCTTCTATGGCGGCGGTTATTGGGGACATCATCACCACTGGGGTGGTGGTCCTAGCTGGGGCTGGGGCGGTGGTCATAGAGACATGCTATACACCAATCGTCGTTCTCCTAACAGGAGTGTTAACCGTACTACCAATGGTACCAGATATACCTCTAACCGTTATCAGTCTTCTCGTCCTTCATCAGTTCGTACATCTTCGAATAGAACAACTTCGGGACGTGTAGTAGGAACCAGAGAGAATAGTACACGGACAGGAGTAAGTACAAGAACTAGTTCTTCTCGCAGAGATACCTATACTCGTCCGAGCAGTACTCGTACCAGCACATCTTCGGGTATGAATCGTAGTAGTAGCACTCGTACTTCTTCTTCAAGAAGTGAAGGTACTTATAATAGGGGATCTTCTTCTAGAAGTAGCGGAACTTATTCAAGAGGAAGTAGTAGTTATACACCTAGTCGCTCTAGTAGCTCTCGAACATATACTCCTAGCAGTAGTAACCGTTCTAGTAGTAGTTCTCGAACATATACTCCTAGTAGCAGTAGTCGTTCTAGTAGTTCCAGTTCTTATTCTCCTAGTAGCAGTTCTTCTCGTTCTAGTGGTTCTTCGTATGGAGGCGGAAGTAGTAGCAGTAGTCGTGGAAGTTCTTCCGGTGGTGGAGGTTCAGCTAGAGGCGGTAGCAGGAGATAAAACTATAGCATATAATAATATTTAAGGAAACGTATGAAAAAGAAAATAAATATAGCTGCACTTGCTCTTATTATGGTGGCAAGTGCAAGCGCCCAGACAATATACGATGGTGCTAAGTTTACGCAGAAGGATTTGAATGGAACTGCCCGTTTTGTAGGAATGGGAGGAGCAATGGGTGCACTAGGAGGAGATATTTCTACTATGGGGACAAATCCGGCTGGTATTGGTATATATCGTAGTAATGATATAATGGGAACTTTCGGCTTTTCTTCTTTTGGTTCGGAGAGTAAATATGAAGGATCAAAGTTTAATGTTGATAAGACTCGTGGATCATTTGATAATATAGGATTTGTGTTTTCTTCTAAAATTGGAAATCAGACCGCTTTGCGTTATGTGAATTTTGGATTCAGTTACACTCGTTCCAAGTCATTTGATAAGTATATGACAATGGAAGGTTTGATTAATCTGGGGCCTGGAGGAACAATTCTTTCTCAGACTAATCAAATGACGAATCAAGCGAACACTATGATTAAAGCGAATGGTGACTTTATCAGTAAGTTAGCTGATGATAAGATTAATCTGTTTACTGATAGTCAGACTGGCTGGCTGGCTGCTATCGGCTGGAATGGATATTTATATAATGAAAATGAAGATAAAAATGGCTATATAGGTTATTTACCTCAACCATATTCATGGTATGATGGACATGAAAAAGGAGGAATCAATCAGTATGATTTTAATGTTGCTTTTAATATAAGTGATCGTGTTTATTTAGGATTGACCATTGGTGCTTACGATGTTAATTACTCAAAGATTTCTACTTATGGAGAGGAGTATGGGGAATATATTGTAGAAAATGTGAATTATGGTACTCCAAGTTATGAAATGACTACTGAGAATAAAATAGATGGTTCAGGTGTGGATTTTAAGTTTGGAGCTATCGTGCGTCCATTTGAAGACTCTCCATTCCGTATTGGTGTTTCTGTTCATACTCCTACATTTTATAATTTGAAAATTAAAACGAATGTTAGAGCAGTGACATATACCCCTGATTTTGACTCTAAAAAATTAAGTGAGGCTGTTGTAGATTCTTATGATTTTACGAATGGTGTTGATTATGGATATGACTTCCGTTTCCGTACACCATGGAAATATAATTTAAGTCTTGGGTATACTTATGGATCATCTTTCGCTATTGGAGCAGAATATGAATATCAGGATTACTCCGCTATGCATTTTAGTTATTCGGATGGAGAAGCAATGGGATGGCAGAATCCTACAGCAAAAGAAATGTTGAAAGGTGTGAATACTTTCCGTATCGGTGCTGAGTGGAAAGTTATTCCTCAATTTGCTTTTCGTTTAGGCTATAATTATATGTCAGCAGCATTCAAAAAAACAGCTTTTAAAGATTTGAGCTACAATTCAATTAATACGGATACGGATTTTGCGAATGCAAAAGCAAATAATAATTATACATTAGGTATCGGTTATAGAGGATCGACTTTTTACGCAGACTTGGCTTACATGTATAGTACTTATAAGGAAGATTTCTATCCATTTGATGATGGAGCTTTAAAAAAGACTGATGTGACAAATAGCCGTAGTAAAGTGATGATGACTTTAGGTTTACGCTTTTAATTAGAAACTGTTTTCAATTTCAATAATAACTTTTGTGTGTTAGAGTCCCTGGAATGCTGAGTGTCTACAGCAGTTCCAGGGATTTCTTTATTATCTTTTCATTTAATGCCAAAGAAGGTTCATTCTGTTTTGAATATTGTAATTTTGTTAGCCGATATAATTATTCTTTTTGTTTAAAGAAAAAAAACTACTTATTTTCTTGTTATTTAAAATAAATTCATATTTTTGTAATCGTAGTCAGAACCAAACTATGAAATATTGACGTCCTCTCTACACACAGACAATTTTTATTAACCTTAAAAGAGCAGTATTATGTTTAAACCACTCAAATCAGTAAGTGTGCTGTTGCTCTTGTTTGCCATGCCGGCAGCAATTTCCTATGCAGCCTCTGAGAATGGAGCAACAAGTGTGAGTGTCACACAGCAAAACGGTACGTGTAAAGGTGTAGTAAAAGACAAGGCAGGTGAAGCGGTTATTGGAGCTTCAGTTGTAGTCAAGGGTACTACAAATGGTGTAATTACCGACTTGGACGGTAATTTTGTTCTTTCCAATGTTCCTGATGGAGCAACGATTCAAATCTCTTATGTAGGTTATACCCCACAGGAAGTGAAGTTCACGGGTAAACCTTTAGACATTACCTTACAGGAAGATACGCAGACACTCGATGAAGTTGTAGTGACAGCTTTGGGGATTAAGCGTCAGAAAAGGTCCCTCGGCTATTCTACAACGACAGTAGGAGGAAAAGATTTCACGGAAGCTCGTACAACGAACATTGGTAACGCACTTTCCGGTAAGATTGCCGGTGTTTCCGTTTCCGGAAATGCAACAGGTCCGGGTGGTAGTAGCCGTGTCGTAATTCGTGGTAATGCTTCTTTGACGGGAAACAACCAGCCGCTTTATGTTATCGACGGTGTTCCGTTTGATAATACTAATATTGGTAGTGCAGGTCAATGGGGAGGTAAAGATATGGGCGATGGTTTGTCAAGTATCAATCCGGATGATATTGCAGATATTCAAGTGTTGAAAGGTGCTGCTGCATCTGCTCTTTATGGATATCGTGGTGGTAACGGTGCTATCTTGATTACTACTAAATCCGGTCAGAAAGGAAAACCGGTCTCCGTTGAATTTAACAATAACTTGGCTTTTGATGTGATTTATGATTACCGCGATTTCCAGAATGTCTACGGGCAAGGAACTCAGGGTAACCGTCCGCTTTCTGCAGATGTGGCAAAAGCAACGGAAACATCCAGCTGGGGTGAAGTAATGGATGGAAAAAAAGCAGTAAACTTCTTGGGGAACGAATATGCCTATTCTCCTGTAGATAACTGGAAGAACTTCTATCGTACTGGGATTAACAATACAACAACTTTGGCAGTAAGTGGTGCTTCCGATAAGATATCCTATCGTTTTGGTGTTTCCAATATGGCGGTAAAGGGGATACTTCCCAATTCCAGCATCAGTCAGCAAGGTATCAATATGAATACGACTTATGACATTTCTTCAAAAGTTCATTTAATGGTGAATGCCAACTACGTATTCGACAAGAATAAAGGTCGTTCTAACTTGTCCGATGGTAACAGTAACACGAATGCCGCACTTCTTTATCATGCCAATTCATTTGATATCCGTTGGATGGAACGTGAAAATCCGGATTGTGACTGGGGTACCGGTGCTGACGGGAAAGAGTTGTTAGGTGGTACGAACGGTTATTTTAATAATCCGTATTGGTTGCAGTACAGGGTTACCAATGAAACCAACCGTAATCGTCTGACTGGTGGTATGACTTTGAAGTATGATATCTTTGACTGGTTATACATTCAGGGGGCTGTGACACGTGACGGTTATAATCTGGAATATTCCGAAGTGAAGCCAATCGGTTCCGCTTCTCCGGAAGATCCACGCGGTTATATAAAGGAATACACTCAGAACTTCTCTGAAATGAACCTGAACTATTTGATCGGATTCAATAAGACATTCGGAGACTGGAGTGTCGGTGCTACTTTCGGTGGAAACCGTCAGAGAAATATTACAAAGAAATACGGTCTGGATGATAAGGCCTCTTCATTCTTTGTGCCCGATTTTTATTCAAGCAGCAACACTGCGAAGCATGTGTATAAGAAAGAATATACAGAATACCGGGTAAATTCAATCTATGGTACTGCAGACCTTGGTTATAAGAATCAGGTATTCTTAAACTTAACCGGACGTAATGACTGGTTCTCTACACTGGACCCGAATAATAATCATTATTTCTATCCTTCTATCGGTATGTCATGGGTATTTAGTGATACATTCAAGACTCCCGACTGGTTTACTTTCGGAAAGGTGCGTGCATCCTATGCAGCTGCATCTAACGGAACCAAAGCATATCAGAATCTTCTTACCTATAAAGTAGATAATTACCAATCGAACGGACAGCCTGTAGTAACGATCAATAACTCGACCGTACCTAACAAAGGACTGAAACCGGTTCAGATTTCCGAATGGGAAATTGGTTTGAACCTCTCTTTCTTGGATAATCGCCTGTCATTGGATGCTGCATATTATGTAAAAACAACCAAAGATGATATCGTGCAGGTAACCACCAGTGGTGCTTCCGGTTTTGAATCAGCTATCCAGAATGTCGGAGAAATCAGAAATAATGGTGTGGAAGTAATGGTGAATGCCGTTCCTGTTCATACAAAGGACTTTAACTGGAATTCTACATTCAATATCGCTTATAATAGCAGTGATGTGAAATACCTGGGAATAGACGGAACGGGAGAAAAGATAAAGAGATTAACTCTTGACGGAGCCAACTCACGTGTAGGTAGTGTTTCTGTTCAGAATATCTTGGGGCATCCTTATGGTGAATTAGTCGGTTATGAATACAAACGTACTTCGGACGGACAAGTTATTTTTGAAAACGGTCTTCCTGTACACTCAGACGAGGTTCAGGTATTAGGAAACGGCGTTTATAAGGTAACCGGCGGATGGCGCAATGAGTTTACTTACAAAAACATAACTCTTTCTTTCCTGATTGACTTCAAAGCAGGAGCTAAGATGTTCTCCGGAACCAATCTGTCTCTTTACAGCAACGGTCTGCACAAGAATACTTTGCAGGGACGTGGTGCTGACGGTAAAGGAACAATGGTGGGCAATGGTGTAATGTCTGATGGTAAAGGGGGCTATGTGAAGAATACCGTAGCCGTTTCTGCACAAGACTATTGGCAGGCTATTACCAGTCAGAATATTGCTGAAGAGTTTGTTTATAATGCGAGTTTTATAAAACTGCGCGAACTGTCAGTCGGATATACTTTGCCGCAGGCATGGTTGAATAAGCAGACACTTATAAAAGGGGTAACCCTTTCCTTAGTCGGTCGTAACCTTTGGACTATATTGAAGCATACGGATAATATTGATCCGGAATCAGCTTATAATAACGGTAATGCTCAAGGTCTGGAATTGAACGGATATCCTGCCACGAGAAATGTGGGATTCAATGTAAATGTTAAGTTCTAACATCTTAAATACTGTAACAATGAAAAAGTTTACTTTATATATATTGACGGCTTTTGGTCTGATGGGATTAGCGACGAGCTGTAATGACTTTGGGGATGTGAATAACGACCCTATGAACCTGAATCCCGGAGTGGTGGATTATAAAATGGAATTTACTCAGGTTGAAGCACAGATATGTGGCTCCGACTGGGACGTGTGGCGTAATGGCTGTATCTACACAGCCAACATGATACAGCATACGGCTAGTGTAGATTGGGCGTATGGAGTTTTCTATACATGGAACGATCAGTATAGTGGTGCTTATTGGGGAGGATTCTATTCTGGTGGGCGTGCAGCTATTCGTAATATTATAGATGTGATGAATAATTGGGAAGGAAATCCCGCTTATGCGAATGAATATCAGATGTGCCGCATTCTGAAAGCATATATGTTCCAGAATATGACTGACCTTTATGGAGACGTTCCTTATTCTGAAGCAGGGCAGGGGTATTCTACCAATCCGATTCCGTATCCTAAATATGATACACAAGAAGCAATCTATAATGATCTGCTGAAAGAACTCGATGAAGCACAAGCTGCATTAAGCACTTCTGCCGGTAATACGATAGGGGCTGCCGACGTTATCTATAACGGTGATGCTGCGAAATGGAAGAAATTTGCAAACTCACTGATGCTCCGGGTAGCCATGCGCCTGACCAAAGTAGCTCCTGATAAAGCGAAAACATGGGTAGCTAAAGCGGTTTCGAATGGCTTGTTCGTAAGCAACGATGATAATGCGATCGTCAGACATACCAATGGTTCACCAAGCGATGACTCTGCCGAACCTTACGGAAAAGTATTTTCCAGTCTGGATACTCAGGCGTTCTATATCAGCGAAACATTTATAAACATCCTTCAGGACGATCCTCGTCTTCCTCTGATTGCTACAGTTTGTACCAGAGATCCTAAACCGGGATGGGGAGATGCTGATTTTGATTTAGGTGACAACACGGCTGCTAAGCAGAAAGGTATGCCGGTTGGTTATGATGTGTCAGGAGGAGACTGGGATTTGAGTAAAGCTCCAAGCTATCAGGTTGATTGGAGAAAAGCATATTCTGTTCCTAACCGTACAGTTTATGCACGCCCGGATTCACCCTCTATGCTTGTCACTCATGCCGGTAACTTGTTATTATTGGCTGATGCAGTGAAACGTGGACTCTATACAGGAGATGCAGAAAAATTTTATAGAGATGGAGTAACTGCTGCCATGAAACAATTCTCCTATTATGAAAAAGCCTCAGCTACGATTACAGATGATGCGATAACTGCCTATCTGAATGCTAATCCATTGGATGCTGATACGGAAAAAGCGCTGGAACAGATTAATACGGAATATTATATCCATACGTTCTGTAATGAGTATGAAGCTTTTGCAAATTGGCGTCGTACTGGATATCCCAAATTAACCCCGGCTCGAAATGCAGCCAGCTATCCTAACAATGTGACAAATGGAGAGATTCCTCGTCGTTTCATTTATCCGACAAGTGAAATAACAGCTAATCCTGTTAATTACAATGATGCCGTTAAGAGACTTAGCGGAGGCGATAAGATGACATCACGCGTATGGTGGGATAAGTAATAAAGTGTTATAAATAAGTCGGTCGGCTCTTGGGGACTGACCGGCTTATTATATAGTTTTTAGGTCTAAATAAAAGAACGGGATTCATACGAATCCCGTTCTTTATATTTATATAATCTGCAAGATTGTCTTTAAGTGCAATCTTCTTATCTGTACAATGGAACATTGCCATCAATAATACCGCCTCCGAATTTTTTTGATAATCTGACAGAAAGTGTGCTTCCGGCTTTTAAATCAAGATCTTCCACTGCACTGATCTTCTGAGTGACTCCTCCGACAGTGATTGTTCCTATTTCCTCTCCAGCATTGATCTTTTGCGGGAGAACATTGGTAGTAACGCCTTCGGATACTTTCTTTACTTCGATATTCTCTGACAGCGCATTTTCGTTGATTTCTATGGTACCGTTCAATAAATCCTGCGTACCTTCGTTTTTCAGGCTGAGCTCAACTTTAGCTTCGCCTTCATACGGACGATCGTTCTCATCAAGTATAATAACCGGCACGGTCATTCGTTTGAATTTCAGCGATACATTCTGGCTGCCCGGAGCTGCTTCCGCTGTTCCGAACAAGTGCTCCTGACCTCCTTTTAAATAGCGTTTGTTACCGCCTGATCTGGTAGCGGCTTCGTCTGTCAATGCCGGATAGTGGGCGTAGAAGGTTACTGTGCCTGTGGCAGTTCCTATTTCGTTCCATGCGCGGCTGTCTTTGCCAACAATAAACGGAGTATAGTCCTGACCGGAGGCAGCCATGGAGATAACTTCTCCTGTAGTGATGCTATTTCTGGCAGGGAACAGATCATTGCTGGTACGGGTGAGCGGGTCAGAGAGAGCGTCGTCGATAGAGATAGAGAAGTTGGTTGCTTCTTTACTTGTTTCTTGCAGTTCATCCTGTTGCTGACAACTGAACAAACATCCTGCGGCTAGAAGAATCAAAAAGTTTTTTCTTTTCATTTTACTAAGTATTAGTGAGTTTAAGTGAGATTAGATGCTAATATTCTACTTTGTCTTCTTTGGACATCCAGGCTTCAAAGGCTGTAATGGCTTCGTTGTGCAATAATACTTCCGAGGGAAGTTTTCTGTCGGCAGGTTTTAGAGCCAGCTCATCATAAATAAAGGAATCGTCAAAACCGATGTTTTTGGCATCTGTCTTGTTGTTCCCATAATACATTTTGTCCAGTCGTGCCCAATAGATGGCACCCAGACACATCGGGCAAGGTTCGCATGAAGTATAGATTTCGTATCCGCTGAGGTTGAATGTTCCCAGTTTCGCGGCTGCGGCACGTATGGCACTAACTTCGGCATGAGCAGTGGGATCACATGAAGAGGTTACTCTGTTGACTCCTGTAGCTATAATTTCTCCTTCTTTTGTTGCAATGACAGCTCCGAACGGGCCTCCACCATTAGCAACATTTTCCTTCGAAAGCTCTATTGCTTTCCTCATTAGTTCTTCTTTGGTCATAGTTATAAAAAATAAATATCGTTAGTTTTGCTTTTATTGCTACCTTTCGCAAATATAAAGAAAACTAACGATAGAATAAAGTGATTAAATTATTTTAAGAAACAAACGAGGGAGCATTATCTTAGAGCTTCCCTAATATTTTGTCCATTACCCAGTTAGTCAAGGTAGCACTTTCTCCGTCGCATGAGCAGACTGACTTACCGAGCAGATGATCTACTACTGCCTGAATAAGAGGTTGTTGAACATGCTCAGGATTACCGATACAGATTTCCTCCCGGCCGCGTTCGGTGTGCAGACCAATCGGCTCGTACGTAAAGACAGAGAAGCAGATCATACCTTTATCTCCGATAATTTCGATGCGGTCTTCGCGGGCGGAATCATGGGCAACAAAGCACCATGAACCACTGCCGACCAATCCGTTGTCGAACTGGAAGCAGGCGCTCAGCGTATCTTCGGCAGGATAAAGCCCTCCACGATTGCTCTTATATCCGCTGGCTTCGAGGATGCAGCCGAACATATCTTGCAGCAAGTCGATCTGATGCGGGGCGAGGTCATAGAAGTAACCGCCACCGGCAATATCAGCCTGTACACGCCAAGGAAGATTTTCACGGTTGTAATCCAAATCACGTGGCGGCTGTGCAAAGCGGACTTGTACGTTGATGACATTACCGATAGAACCGTTCTCTACCATTTCTTTCACTTTCTGAAAGTAGGGGAGATAGCGGCGGTAATATGCGACGAAACAGGGAACACCCGTTTCCTTAGAAATACGGTTGATACGTGTACACTCCTCATAAGTGACAGCCATTGGTTTTTCAATATAGGCAGGCTTGCCTGCTTTCATAGCCATAATGGCGTATGTAGCGTGTGAAGAAGGAGGAGTGGCGATATAAATGGCATTTACTTCCGGATCGTCTATCAGTTCCTGAGCGTCATCATACCATTTTCTGATTCCTCTTTCTTTTGCATAAGCCTTTGCTTTGGCGCCGTCGCGGCTCATTACAGCTACTACTTCAGAATGTTCTACCTTTTGAAAGGCGGGGCCACTTTTGGTTTTGGTTACTTCTCCGCAGCCGATGAAGCCCCATTTAATCATCTTTTCACTCATAATATACCTATTGTGCTTGTTTTAACAACTCCCAAAGATAAAGCTATTTTTTATTAAGAACAACTTTATTGATTGTTAACTGTCAGAAATAGGCAAGGGTCTGAGTATTTACTTTACCAGTACCAGCATACACCGAAAGAGAACGGATAAAGTTCGGGACCTTTGTTCTTCTCAAAGAGGCCGTAGGTGGAGTAACGCATATACACTCCTAAATCTGCATAACCGGCTTGTGCAAGTAAGTTGATACCTAGCGGGCGCCCGTTCAGTCCCTTGTCAATCGTCTTCTTCGATCCATTGACTTTGGCTTTGGATCTGAATCCGTGACGTATTTCGGCTTCGGGACCTACAGCAAAAAACAAAGGACCTTTGCCGTTGAGCCGTGTTTGCCATTCGATAGAGAGCGGAATGCGGAAGTAGAAATAGCGCAGACGGCTTTTGCTGTACTCTGTAGGTTCTTCTGCCTCCATGCCGGAGTAAATTTCAGTCACTCCGTCTATTTCACGAAAAGCATAATTGCCGTCCAGGCGCATACTGCGGTATCCCCATCCTAGTCCGATGGTGATCCCCCAGTTATAGGTAGGTGCAAAGGCGTGCGAACCGGTAAACAGATTGCCGCCTATCTCCCATGAATGACTGGTGTTGAGGTCGGCACCGTTCGACGGATTGAATGAGAGGAAGTCATTGGACAGTCGGGTGTAGCCGATGTAGAATCCGCCGGCATGTGGCTCGAACCTGTTTCTCTTGTTGTTTTTTTTCGAGAAGGGGAGAGCGCTCAGCACGGTACGGCTTTCCGTACTCTGCCCGTTCAGGTAGACTCCTTCGAAGATTTGCGCGTTTGTTATCGTATCTCCGCCGGATGCGCTTTCGTAGAGTTTCACTTTAATCTTGTCGCCTTGTTCCTTGATTACGATCTTCCGTCCGTTGACGTAAAGTGTTGTATCCTGCGGTGTACTTTCATTTTGTGCCATGCCGCTCATTGGAGCTATCATGAGCCATAGTAATAATAGTTTTTTCATATTCGTATTTCTTTATCTGTTTTTTTATTCTTTCTTCATGAATAACATGGTGATCAGGTCGTCGGCATCCAGTTCTCCTTCAATATAGATAAGGGTAGCCGAATCTTTCTTTCCGGTTTTGAAGAGGATAAAGCGGTTCACATCTTCCTTAAGCTGGGGAAGTTGGTAATAGCCGGACTTGATTTGCCCGTTGGAAACCACTTCTTTCACCTTCTTTGCTTTCTTCTTGTCGGCTTCCAGGCAACGGAGAATCGTAGGTAGTGCATCGCTGGCATCCTTGAAAACAAGACTTTTATAAAGAGTCATCTGGTAAGTTTCCAGCATTTCATTGGATAGCTCTACCATAGTTACCCCTTTTTGCTTTCCGTACTTCTGGAAGACGGTGGCAATCTGTAGTCCCTGTTGGGCGGCCGCATGGGCGGCGAATGTAAGTAACAGGGTGATTAGTGTGGTACGAATGATTTTATTCATCATAATTATATGCTGTTTTTATATTATTCATCAAATAAAGTAGCGAATACTTCCTCCTCGCTGAGGCTGACGTCACGAAAGGCGACCATCGCCTGTTCACGGATTAAATGAACGTCCGTATATTCCTTACCGTCAATGATCACATAGTTGGCCGGTGCAGGGGATAGATGACGGTAGATACCGGAGATGCCCACCAGTAGCAGGATGGCGGCAGCGGCAGCACTGAGACTGTAAGTCAGATACTGTCTGACCGTTTTTGTCTTTTTCTCGAATGGGGCGAGTTCCGGCATCTCGGCGGCATTACCTTTACCGGAGATTTCCGCAAGTTCCTTCTGTTCCGCTTCGAAGAAAGCGAACATCGGGCGATATACCTCCAGATGTTCCGGTACGAGCCCTTCGGCAAAGAAACGTCGTAGTCTGCGTTCTTCTTCGCAAGTGGTTTCTCCTTCGAAATATTTGTTTAGCAAGGTTTCTATATCTTTCATGCTTTGTTCCTCCTTTTTCGTTCTTGTATCGTTTGCAAATAGACTTCCCTTACTTTCTTGCGGGCCCTCGACAGATTACTGCGGATAGCTTCTGCGTTGCAGCCGGTGATTTCGGCAATCTCTTCCGTCTCGTACTCTTCGATGTCTTTCATGCGGATAATCGTTCGTTGCAGCGTAGGCAGGGAGTCGATAATTTCCCGCATCAATCTGAACTCATCTTTCTCTTCCAGCAGTCGCTCCGGAGTAGCCGAAGGGGTGGGAGCCTGTACACGGTCGAGTGATAGAGTGTCCGGTCGTTTGGCACGCCACATATCCATGCAGAGATGATGCGTCATGGTCATGGCTACGGCTTCGATACTTCTGTACTCGTCTAGCTTCTGGCGCAGATTCCACAGCTTCAGCATGACTTCCTGTACGGCATCTTCCGCATCCGAAGGATCATCTGTCATCCTTCGGGCGTAGTTCAGCAGCTTGTCTCGAAGGGGTACAACGGTTATTTTAAATTGTTTCAGTTCCATTTACACTGATAAGACGGTGGCGGATTAAAAACGTGACATCGAAAAGGGAATTTTTTTCAAAAGTAGAGCAAATTTTTGTCAAGAGCAACTTTATTGATTGTTAACTCTTGGGAGCTGTCCGGAAACAGAGCTTCTGTTTTGGGATAACAAAGCATCGGTTTATGGATAACAAAGCATCTGATTAATCATAACAAAGCATCTAATTAGTCATAAGATACTATGTTAAGTATGGTAACAAACGAGGTAAAACGGACTAAGCTCGGGGGTAAAATGAGCAAAAAGCTGGGAAAAAGGCTGATTTTCATTCATTGTAACAAAAAGAAAGGAGGGAACTGTGATTCCCTCCTTTACGTGTAGTTTAACTGAAACTACTTTATGATTACGTTGACAAAGATACGACATTCAAATGCGAAAGTCAAGTCTTCGGCGTATTATTTTTTATCTATTTATCACCATAGTATTTCCGGTAAATCTTTTGATACTCTTTTTCTTTTTGGAATTTATCCAGCCATGTATTCAAACTATCGAGCAATGCGGGTGATTGCTTGCTGACTGCCCATGAGTAGAATTGAGTAAAACTGATTGCGGTATTGATATCTACCTGAGGCAATGAATCTGCCACTGCACGGGCAATGCTTTCATCACAGACGGCATAATCGATATCTCCATGAGCAACTAACGAAATCAACTGCTCTGAACCGTATTTCTCTATTTCCTTTATATAAATAGTATCTCCGATTTCATTTCCCAGATTCTGAATACGTAGAATAGAAGGCGAGCCTTTTACCACATGAAGTGTCTTTTGGGCAAGGTCCAATTGGTTTCGGATATAAAGTGAATCATTCTCCCCGTTCGCTTTTCGTTGCACCAGCACCTGCTTGTTGAGTATGATGGGGGAGGTGAGAAGCAGAGAATCTTTCAGTTCGCTGGTTGCCAGTATTCCGTATGCTATGACATCGTAGCGTCCGTCGCTTAATCCTCTCAGCCGTTCGTCGAAGCTCATGACAGGAGTGATTTCAGTTTTCAGCCCCTTGTCACGTGCGAACGCTTCTATCAGTTCATAATGGAATCCGGAGACAGTGTCACTGTCTACATAAAAACTGATTGAATTATATTCGGTGGCTACATGCAGGATGCCTTCTTTGGCGATGGCTGCGTAATCACGCGGATGCCCCAGAGGTTTTTCTTGTTTACCGCAATAGCGGACAGAGAAGATAAGTGCCAATACAATGACTACCGGCAACAGATATCTGAATAGTCTCAATTTCGGGCGCGTTTTCATAAGCCATAGAGGTTTTGTTAATCATAGAAGTTCCATGAAAGTCCGAATTTCAGCACACGTGGGTTAATGGGGTAATGAGGTGCCAGGAAGTAATTAGGTTTGCTCATTCCCTGATTGACGTGATACATCATCACATAGAAACGGGTACGTTTCAAATGTAAGTTAGCATAAACATTCACTATCGGATAACCGCCTATCTCTACTTTACCTTCTTCCGGTTGCAGGTAGAACTGCTGTGTAGCAGGCATATAGGCCGGAGCATCATATTTAGTGAAGTAACGTACATCAGCACCTAATTGTACACTCAATACTTTTTTCGCCAGCTTGAACTGCATATAGAAGTTATGATACAGCGAAAGTTCCGGCAATGGAAGTACAGCCTGATCACTGGATTTCTGCCAGATCACTTCATTGTCCAGATGGAAGATTCCCACTTTGAAATCCTGATTGAAGCAAGCTGATACTACTTGCAAGCTACCACCTTTTTGTTCCGGTAATGCCTGCTGGTTGAAATAAGTATAGTTCTTTATATTTTCAACACCGGCTCTTAAGCGGGTCCCCCAATTAGCTATGCTCAGCTCGCCTTCGATACGGGTGCGGAATTCCTTATCCATATCATCATCCCACCAAAAATGTTTGGAGTGGTAATGACGCATGTAGAATGGAGCAAGTTTATTACTGATTTCTCCGCGTGCAATCACACTGACGGTATCTTTCCATAAAGGGATATTTAAGTCGATATCTCCTTTGACATCAAACTGTCCGATAGCCTTTCCTGCCATTCCCACTTCACCGATTGCATGATAATGAAGAAAGTTTCCCTGTTTTTTAGTCAGTTCGCCACCGATATAGATTTCTGTCTCATTGTATTTATCCTGCTTTAGCGGGTCTAGGCTCATTAATGAATATTTGCTCAGCTTATGTGAGGCAAAGGCTGTCAATCCGGCTTTTGCATATTTGTTGAAGCCTTCGAGCAAAGCAATACCTATGGTATTCTTGACTCCGATATAGACAGTACTGTCTCTGACGAATGTATTCTCTTTGTCAAGGAGAGTTTGCTTGTAATAGTTTTCTACATTATCATCCGAACGGAAATTATGGCGCGAACGTTCTACCTGAATGGTATGTATAAAGCTGGTGACCGGAACAAATTCCTGTTTGGCAGGCATCGTATCATTTTCTGCCTGTGGAATATCCCGGTGGAATCCCAGATTATAGCGTTGTGTCAGAAAGACATAGAAGTCATGGTTACGGTTGGCACTGGCATTGAGTACGGTAGGGATATTGACAGATTCATATTCTTTTCTTCCTTCTGCCATTTCTTCCGGTGCGGTAATGTATCGGTCGTCAGTGATACCACCGTTCTCATTCGTTTTCAGATAGTTGTTGCTATAGATTCCCTGCACCTGATAGCGGTCGCCAATGTAACTACCGAAAAGCGCGGCATTAAAATAAGAAGTGTTTTGATTATTATAGTAGCCTCGGCCATACAGATAATCAATATTAAAGCCGAAAGCCAGCTTCTTGTTTACATTGACTGAAAAATAAGATTTGAAACGTTCTTCTCCATTTTGCTTATTTCCGGCCTTGTGATAGGTCAGGTTAGTATAAGGAACATTACTATTCGTAAAGTTAAATTCCGTCGGGCGAATGAAAAAGCTGGAGAAAGGCTCCATAAAGATGGTTGGCTCCGGATAACGACGCTCAAAGAAGATACGCGACAGACGCGGTGAACCTAGGTTGGCCAGATAATTATAATGTCCGGTGATTCCTTCTGTAAGATTCGTATTCTGAAAGTGATGATAAGTTGTATCTGCCGGAATCATTGTCCGGTCGCCCAATTGATTTTTAATGCGCCACATGTAGAGTGTAGGTGGCAATCCCTGTACTTCAACATTGGCACTATCCAGTTTGTCCGGAATCATGGCAGGGTCTACCTGATTACCATATTGGTCGCGTCCGTTCTCGTCGATTTGTTGGCGGGCAGGGTTGAGCTGTGCATGGATAGCACTCAGTCCTACAACGGAGAATAATATATATAATAGTAAGATTCGTCTCATAATTGGAGGCAAAGATACTTACTTAAATTGAGAATTGAGAATTGAGAATTGAAAATTATGTTGCATCGCGCTATTATCTAGCAAATAATTCTCAATTCTCAATTTTAAACTCTTAATTTATTAAACTTCGTGGATTAATTCCATTCCTTTTTTGATCGCTTCCTCGTTCATAGGAATCAAGTGGTGATGGCGTTCCGGAAGAGTTTTCTTCAATCCTTTGATGACGTTTTCCAGAGTTACGATAGGACGGAGTTGCAGTAAACCGCCAAGTACGATCATATTGAAGGCTTTCGCATTATTCATTTCGTTGGCAGCATCCATTGCGTCGATGCGATATACTTTGATATCCTTGCGGGTAGGAGGGTTGATAATCCCATATCCGTCATAGATCAGGATACCGCCCGACTTTACTCTGCTTTCAAACTTTTCCAGTGAAGGCTGGTTCAGTATGATCGCCGTATCATATTTACTCAGGATCGGTGAAGAGATTTTGTCATCGCTGACAATCACTGTCACATTGGCTGTTCCGCCTCGTTGTTCAGGACCGTATGCCGGCATCCAGCTCACTTCTTTTCCTTCCATCAGTCCGGAATAAGCCAGAATCTTACCCATGGACAATACGCCTTGTCCACCGAATCCAGCAATAATTATTTCTTCTTTCATTGTTCTGTTGACTTTTGCGTTATTCTTTATCTTTTAAATCACCCAGCGGATAGAATGGGAACATATGTTCCTCCATCCATTTATTTGATTTTTCCGGAGTCATCTTCCAGCCGGAGCTACAAGTTGATACGATTTCTACCAGATTGGAACCTTTGCCGTTCATCGAATTTTCGAATGCCTTGCGTATTGCTTTCTTGGCTTTGCGGATGGCGGGCACTGATTGTACCGACTGACGCGTAACATAAGCAGTTCCTTCCAGTTGGGCGGCAATCTCGGTAATCTTCAATGGATAGCCGTGTAGTTCGACATCACGTCCGTAAGGACAAGTAGAACTCTTCATGCCTACCAGAGTCGTCGGAGCCATTTGTCCACCGGTCATACCGTAGATAGCGTTATTGATAAAGATAATGGTAATGTTTTCGCCACGGTTCAGTGCGTGGATTGTTTCAGCGGTACCGATACAGGCCAAGTCACCGTCACCCTGATAAGTGAAAACGAGACGGTCGGGCCATAAGCGTTTGATAGCCGTAGCTACTGCAGGTGCACGTCCGTGAGCGGCTTCCTGCCAGTCTATATCCAGATAGTTGTAGGCGAAAACTGCGCATCCTACCGGAGAGACTCCCACCGTTTTTTCTTCCATGCCCATTTCCTCAATGACTTCGGCAACGAGCTTGTGTACCACGCCGTGACTGCAACCCGGGCAGTAGTGCATGGCATTATCATTCATCAGAGTCGGTTTTTTATAAACCAGATTCTCAGGTTTGATTATTTCTTCTTTAGTCATAACTTCTTCTCCTTATCTGTTGGTGAACCGTATAAAAAACTCCATCAGCTTGACAAAGATTGCCGCGCCGCATACGTAGATAAACATTTTGAAATCATCTTTTGCTACAAAGTAGGTGATGATGGCTGCAACAGCCAATATCATAAATAGGATGTTCAGTACGTTTCTTATTTTATCGGGATTCATTGTTTCGTTATTTGATTATTTTTTCTTTCAAGGCAGTTACAATCTCATCCGGATCGGGAACGATGCCACCTAGACGTCCGAAATGTTCTACCTTTACTTTACCGTTAACAGCGAGACGGACATCTTCAATCATCTGTCCGGCATTTAGTTCCGTAACGAGCATACCTTTTACTTTATCAGCGTATGCAGCAATCGCTTTTGTTGGGAACGGCCACAGTGTAATCGGGCGAAGGATACCTACTTTAATTCCTTTTTCACGGGCTAGTTCCATTGCTTTCTGGCCAATACGTGCCATTGAACCGAATGCGATAATCAAATACTCTGCATCTTCGCAGTTGATCTCTTCGAAGCGTACTTCATTTTCTTCAATTTCACGATATTTAGCTTGAAAACGGAGGTTGTTGATTTCCATGGCTTCCGGTTTCAATTCAAGGGAAGTGATAATATTAGGTTTGCGGTCTTTTGCTTTTCCGGTAGCAGCCCATGGACATTGTTCAATTATTTCTGCTTCCGTGCGGCGTGGCTTTTGTGCAGGAAGAACAACCTTTTCCATCATCTGACCGATCACACCGTCGGCAAGGATAATAGCCGGATTACGGTATTTGAAAGCCAGTTCGAATCCTAATGCTACGAAATCCGCCATTTCCTGTACGGATGCCGGAGCGAGGGCAATCAGTTTGTAGTCTCCATGACCACCACCTTTTACTGTCTGGAAGTAGTCAGCCTGACTAGGTTGGATAGTTCCCAGTCCGGGACCGCCACGCATTACATTCACAATCAGACAAGGAAGTTCGGCACCGGCCAAATAAGAGATTCCTTCTTGTTTCAAGCTCACACCCGGACTTGAAGAGGAGGTCATTACCTTCTTTCCGCTACCTGCACCTCCATATACCATATTGATAGCTGCCACTTCACTTTCCGCCTGGAGTACTACCATGCCGGTTGTTTCCCACGGTTTCAGTTCGGCAAGCGTTTCCAACACTTCCGATTGGGGAGTAATAGGATAACCGAAGTATCCGTCGGCACCGCAACGGATAGCTGCGTGGGCGATGGCTTCGTTTCCTTTCATTAATACAACTTCTTCTGCCATATTCTTTTTCTTTTATTCTACTTTTACTTTATACACTGAGATACATCCGTCGGGACAAACCATTGCACACGAGCTGCATCCGTTGCAGGTATCTTCTTTTACTTGCCAGGCATAGTTATAGCCTTTCATATTCACCTCTTTGTTGAGGGCGATTACATCGAGCGGACACGCTACTACACATAGGTTGCATCCTTTGCAACGCTCCGTGTCGACTACGATTGCTCCTTTAATTTTTGCCATAATCTCTATTTTATTACGTTATCTTTGAATTCGGTTATTGATTATACATATCTTTGTGGTAGAAATTCAGGATATCTATCGCCATTGTTCTGGCTTGAACAGCGGGGCTGTCGGGATTAAGATCGATAGCATACTGGTAGTTATCCAGCGCCTGCTTCCAATCTCCTTTTTTTCGGTAGGCATTTCCCCGTAAATAGTAGAGCATATCTTTATCTTTCTCGACAGAATCGTCTTGGAGAAGTTGGTCCAGTTGCTTGATTGCTATGTCCACATCCCCTTGATTGATAAGCTCTTTTAGGTTGTCTATTTGCTCCATTTTCTTTCGTCTTTCGGGATTCTGAATCGCAAAGATAGTTTTTATTTATGTAAATGGGGGAAAATGAGAAAGGAAATTTACCTCCTTTTGTTTTTATTGCATATTGGGTGAATAAATAATCAATATTAAATATGCCTTAAGATAATTCTTGAGTATAAAAGACAGAATTAGAGAAGATGTATTTATGTTAATGACAGGTAAAACCGTATATTTGCAAGCCGTTTATCTGCAAACAATGCATAGGCGGTAAGGTGAATAACATCTTTATTTATGTGCAGAATCAAAGAATAATATGGAAATAAAAGAACGTATACAGTTGCTGCTGTCCGAAATGAACAGGGGGGTATATGAGAAAGAGGCTGAAATCGGTTTGTCTTTGCTGGCTGCTTTGGCGGGCGAAAGTATTTTGTTGCTGGGACCTCCTGGGGTGGCAAAGTCGATGGTGGCCCGTCGGTTGAAGAGAGCTTTTGTAGATGCAAGGGCATTTGAATACCTGATGTCTCGTTTCTCCACACCTGATGAGATCTTTGGTCCGGTGAGCATCAGCCGTCTGAAGGAATCGGATAAATACGAGCGTGCTGTGGATGGGTATCTGCCTACAGCGGATGTCGTGTTTCTGGATGAAATATGGAAAGCCGGTCCGGCTATTCAGAATACGTTGCTGACAGTCATCAATGAAAAGCTGTTTCGGAACGGAGATACGGAACTGAAACTTCCGTTGAAGCTGCTGGTGGCTGCCAGTAATGAGCTGCCTACGCAGGGAGAAGGACTGGAAGCTTTGTGGGACCGTTTCTTGATTCGCATTATCAGCACCTGCGTGAAACAGGAGGAAGCATTCTATCAGATGTTGCTGGACGATGGTGACGAAGAAGAACAGGAAGTATGCCGGTGGCAGATTTCGGATGAGGAATATGCCGGATGGCAGAAAGAGATACGGCAGATCAAGGTGTCTGTCGAAGTCCTGTCCTGCATCACAGAAATTCGTAAGAATCTGGAGAAAGTTGAGATTCAAGGCTCGGAAGTACATCGGAATGTCTATGTGAGCGACCGTCGCTGGAAGAATATCGTGAAGCTGCTGAAAGCTTCTGCTTTCATTCATGGTCGGAAGGAAGTCTGCCTGACAGATTTATTACCTGTTTACCACTGCTTGTGGAATGAACCGGAAGAGTGTGCGGATATCCGGCAGATCGTTGTCCGTGCGCTGTTTGTTCCTTATGTGAAGGAGATAGCCGCTATCAACTTATCATTAAAGTCGGACCTGAAAGTGAGCCGCGTGCGTGAAGCATTGGAGAAAGCCCGTCAGAAAGGTGACCGCAGGGACGATGATTTGATGATCATCGATCATTTCTACTATCAGATAGAGAATCATGGTACGGGAAATACCTACATATTTATTGTGGATTATAAGAATCTGAAAGAATACAGTCCGAAGGATGTTCCTGCAACAGGAGTCATGTATGCCGATCCGCTGAATCCGAAGCGAACGATTATACGTACTTTTTCGGATGCCACCAAAATGAAGGAACAAGGTGCCGAAAGGGTGACACTTTACAGGGATGAGAAGAATCTTTATATCAATGGTGTCCGCTTTCCGATGCGTCGGCTGAAGAGGGGAGAGCAACAGCAGTTGTGGCTGGGCAATATGACTCTCACCGACCGGGATTATGAGACGGAGTTGGAGACAGCCCATGACCGGATTGAGAAATTAGTAAAAGACTTGTCTGAGAATATTTTTATTTCCGAAGAAGATAAAAAAGGGGTGGCACAATATGTGGCGACCCTTCGTAAAGAGATTGCATGGGCACGTGTGGATGTCCGTAAACTGAGATACGGCGATGAGTCTTAGATATGATGCTGCATTTTATGTGCAGGTGCTGGATAAGTATGTAGCGACCGGAGAGTGTGCGGAGGCGGATAACGAACCGCTGTACGCTTACCTGCTTTCCGTCATGAACGATCCGATGATAAAGATACAAGTCCTGAGTGATGAACTTTGTGCCCGAATCTTTTACGATGCAATGAGCCAGTTTATCCGTCTGAATCTGGAAAAGCAAAAGTACAATATGCAGAAAAGCCAGTCGGAACAGCAAGGAATGGAACTTGTGCTGGAATGGTCCGAGACCAAGCGGAAAGACGGGTGGCAGGCTTTACTACAGGAGGTTGCCGACAAACATGAAGGTAATGGTTTCGACAAGGCATTTTATCAGGGGCAGTTCGGCAATGAAGGGAAATATGCGGATGAGGAAGTCTGGGAGAGGATGGTGGACGACTGGAAAGAGGCTTTCCAACGGGATTTGCAGGAGCAAAAGGAAAAGGAGATAGAACAGCGCAAAGATGATTTCGAACGCAGACTTCATGCCAATCTCAGGAATATCCCCGGATATATCCGGCAAAATAACATAGAGAAAGACGAGTTCTATCAGGCTTGGGGCTTGATGAGCGGTATGTGGAATACGGTGGATTTTGAGCGGATACGCAAAATTGTCCGCATTCAGAAAGAATATCCGGAAGTGGTCAAGGTTGCCAATAAGATGGGGCGTATGGCTGACGATGAAGGACAGGAGCAGCTACATGTCGCGCAGGGGAATGTATATAAGATGGAGCATTCTTCTAAAAGTGACATTTTGGGTATCACAGTAGGGAATGACCTGAACGCATTGCTTCCTACAGAACTGGCGCATTGTGCCGATGATGAGCTGGAAGACTTGTTTGTCTATAAATATGTTACCCGAAAACTTCAGACCTTCCGCTATAAATCCGAGATCATGCAACCGGCACGGCGACTGGAAATAAAGCCTGCTACGCAGAAAGGACCGATGATAGTCTGTCTGGACACTTCCGGAAGCATGGTCGGGAAACCGGAAAAGATTGCATATTCGCTGCTGATTAAAATATTGGAAATAGCTGACAGGCAACGTCGGGACTGTTTCCTGATTGCCTTTTCTGTATCCATCAATCCGATTGATGTGCGGAGAGAGAGGGCGCGGCTGCTTGAATTTTTCTCCACCACCTCTTGTGGAGATACGGATGCTACCCGAATGCTGCAAGCTATCTTCCGGTTGCTTCAGTCAAAAAAGGAGTATATGAATGCGGATGTGTTATGGATCAGTGATTTTAAGATACCTTTATCCGTGCCGGAACTGACTGACAAGATGCTGGAATATAGAAAAGTGGATACGCATTTCTACGGTCTGCAACTTGGGATTGCGGAGAATGAATGGAGTCCTTTCTTCGACCGTATTTATAGAATTGATTATACTCCTTCCCGACGTTACTGATTGTTTTTTGGAGGATTCGGTTTATTTGCTTAAATTGCCACCGGATATAAAGTACATCTTTCAAATGCAATAAAACGATGTTAGATATTATTCTGATTATACTAGGTGTGTTATGCCTCATTACCGGACTGATGGGATGTATTCTTCCCTTTCTACCCGGTCCTCCCGTTGCTTATTTGGGATTGGTCCTTCTTCATTTTACGGATAAGGTTCAATACACTACCACACAACTTATTGTATGGCTGCTGATTGTTCTTGTCGTGCAAGTCTTGGACTACTTCACCCCTATGCTTGGCAGCAAGTATAGCGGTGGTAGCAGATGGGGCAATTGGGGATGTATCATCGGGACCCTTATCGGCCTTCTTTTCCTGCCTTGGGGAGTGATTTTCGGTCCGTTCTTGGGAGCAGTTATTGGCGAATTGCTAGGGAATAAAGAGTTTTCTCAAGCACTTAGATCGGGGGTAGGATCATTGATTGGATTTCTACTGGGAACATTCCTGAAATTTGTAGTTTGTGGCTATTTCTGTTATCAGTTTATAGTCGGGTTTATTCGATCATAGAATTCGTTTTGTACGGATTTGAATTATAAGTTTTTGCTTCTTTTCGGAACAAAAAGGGGCAAAACTCGACCTCGCCAACAAAGAAACGACATTCCGTATTCAGTCCTTTCAGCCTTGTCCGCAAATGCCCAGTCAGAAGGGGATAGCGGCTGAAGGGGGCATTTTATACCCTGTCTTTAGGAGCTTCTGAACGGTGCAAGTGGCTTCAGTTCCTTCAGCCTGAAAAATAATCCATTCGAACGTCGGTAGTTACTGACTTAATAGAGCCTGTGTTTATCTCAAACAAAGGTTCTGTTTGGAATAAACACAGGCTCTGTTTGAGGTAAACAGACCTTCTGTTTTTTATCTGAACTATTGGTTAGTTTATTGATTTGAAGTAAGCCGGTATCCCACCAATCTTACCCTCGGTGTTGAGTACCCTTCGCCTCGGTACTGAGTGACGTTTAGCGCCGAGCTTATAAAATTCACCTCGCATGCGGAGTAGCTACAACTTGCATGCAAAGAGCTATAACCAATTAACTATGGATTTATTATTGAGGATGAAAGGACTGAAGCCACTTGCACCGTTTAGAAGCTCCTAAAGACAGGGTACAAAATAGTGCCTTCAGCCGCTATCCCCTTCTATCAAGTCGTTTGCGAGTAAAACTGAATAGTCTGAATACTGAAAGTACTCCAATTGTAGCAATGGCATTTTTATTATTTTCATCCTATTCGAGTACTAAATTGATGTATGCCCGTCCTAACTATAATAGCACATTGAGTTTGTACCATGAAAAAGACAATCGTTGTTCTTCTTTTTATGGCTTCTTTAGGTTTATTTTCCGTTCTCGTCGCAGGCGAGGTTTATGTTTCTCCGCATGGGAGTGACAGGAATGCAGGTACCAAAGAAGCTCCTTATCTTACCTTGAATCGCGCCATCAAGCAGGCTCGTGAATGGAGAAGGCTGAATCGTCCCGAGGCGGCCGGAGGAATTTGTATCTGTTTGGAAGACGGGGTTTATGCACAGTCCGCTCCTTTGTTTATCCGACCGGAGGATAGCGGCACGCCCGATTCTCCGACACTCATCCGTGCGGTGGAGAATGCGCATCCTGTCATCAGTGGCGGAGTGGCAGTGACCGGATGGAAGAAGGGATGTGATGATCCTCGGATTACAAAGGAATTAAGATCAAAAATATGGGTGGCAAAGGCGCCATCCTTTGGAAATAGAATCGTAGAAACCCGCCAGATGTGGGTAGACGGCAACAAGGCCCAGCGAGCGGCACAGTTTCCTGATGGAGTGATGGAACGGATGATTGATTTCAATCCGGAAGAACAGACGATAATAATCCCTGCTTCTCAGATCGGAAACCTCCTCAATGCCCGTCGACTGGAAATGATAGTTCATCAACGTTGGGCGATTGCCATTCTGCGTGTGAAGAGTATAGACGTTAGGGGAGAACAGGCCGTCATTCGCTTTCACGAACCGGAGAGTCATCTGGAGTTTGCCCATCCGTGGCCTCAGCCCGTCATCGGGGGAGAGAAAGGCAACTCTTCCTTTTGCCTGACGAATGCTCTGGAACTGCTGGACCAACCCGGAGAGTGGTTTCAGGAATATCCGTCGGGGACAATCTACTATTATCCCCGCTCGGAAGAAGATATGGAGACTGCCGAAGTGATCGTTCCTGCTCTGGAAACATTGATGATTGTAGACGGCACATTGGAACGCCCGGTGCGGCATATTCGAGTGGAAGGAATCACCTTTGCCCATACTTCATGGATGCGTCCTTCCTATCAGGGACATGTCACTTTGCAAGGAGGTTTTCCTCTGCTGGATGCTTATAAACTGCATGAACCGGGACTTCCGGAGAAAGCGGAACTGGAGAACCAGGCGTGGATTGCACGCCCCGAAACGGCAATACGTGTACGGGGTACTGAGCATCTTACGTTCAGTCGCTGCAGGTTCCGGCATCTGGCATCTACCGGACTGGATTATGAATGGGCTGTTTCATCTTCTGGCATAGAGAATTGTGTCTTTTCCCATATCGGCGGTACAGGCATACTGATTGGTGCATTCCCCGACGGAGGTTTTGAGACGCATGTGCCTTTCATCCCTCCGGAAGAACGTAACCTATGCACGGACATTAACATTAAAAATAATCTGATCACCGATGTGACCAATGAAGACTGGGGGTGCGTGGGGATCGGTGCGGGATACGTCAGCGGTATCGACATTTCCCATAATGAAGTCTGTCACTTGAATTATTCGGGTATTTGTGTCGGCTGGGGGTGGACATCGCTGGAAAGCGGAATGAAAAACAACCGGATAGAAGCCAACTACGTACATCACTTTGCCCGTCGTCTGTATGATGCCGGAGGACTTTATACGCTTTCCAACCAACCGGGCTCCGTGATGCGGAATAATCGGATCGAACATCTCGAAGAAGCATCTTACGCCACCAATGACAGGGCCTTTTATATTTATTTGGATGAAGCTACGGACGGATATACGATTGAAAACAACTGGTGTCCGACTGAACGTTTCGACTCGAATCGTCCCGGCAATCGGAATGTATGGAAAAATAACGGACCACAAGTGACAGAAAGCATTAAGAATAAGGCCGGAAGGATAAAACCGGAGTAAGTACAGTCCGACACTGAGCCTATCGCAGTGTCGGACTGTGCAAAAAGTGGGGCCATAGAGACTTGTGAAGTCTGCATGAAGATAAAACTAATAATAATAGATCATAAATGAAACCTACTAATTACCATTTGTTCGATTTCCTTGATTTCGATACAGAGTTATCAAGGGATGAGTCACTTTGGAAAGCCTGTAAACCGACAGCCGTTTATGAAAGGGACGGGGATATCTGTGTCACGGTTCCCTTTCAGAAACAGCTGTCAGCCAATGATATGGCTGCGGATACGGCTGTCCCCCGAGAAGAATATACGTTGATCATACGCCAGTATAATATCGGCATTACCCGTCTGTTTCTTGGATTTGGTGAATATGAACTGACAGATCAGTCGGAAATGCTGCAATTCAGCGAACGGATTCGCAGAGTACCTTTGTCTGTAGAGAAGCAGGGAGGCAAATGGATTCTTTTCACCCAAGACGGGACGAAGCGTGCCGCTATCAATGTAGAAGAGCCGGCTTTGGACCGATGGAGCGAGTTACTGCCCGATCCTCAGGAAACACTGGACATCACTCTGTATCCTGACGGCAAACGCGAAATCCGCCTGGCAGCATACGATCATTTCTCACCTCCCCGCTATGACGGACTGCCCATTGCCTTCTGCAAACGGACGGGCAAAAAGGAACGTGCCACCCTTTCTTTCGAGAGCCGGCCGGACGAATGCTTTGCAGGAACCGGAGAGCGTTTCTTCAAAATGGACTTGAGCGGACAAACGCTTTTCCTCAAGAATCAGGACGGGCAGGGAGTAAATAACCGGCGTACCTATAAGAATATACCTTTCTATCTCTCCAGCCGGATGTACGGGACTTTTTACCATACCTGCGCCCACAGCAAACTTTCGCTGGCGGGACATTCCACCCGCTCCGTACAGTTCCTGAGCGATCAGGCTATGCTGGATGCATTTGTCATTGCCGGCGATACGATGGAAGAGATACTTCGCGGCTACCGTGACCTGACCGGATATCCTTCGATGCCTCCTCTCTGGAGCTTCGGAGTGTGGATGAGCCGGATGACTTATTTCAGTGCCGACGAAGTAAATGAGATCTGCGACCGTATGCGTGCCGAACATTATCCCTGCGATGTCATCCATCTGGATACCGGATGGTTCAGAACCGACTGGCTGTGTGAATGGAAGTTTAACGAGGAACGTTTTCCCGACCCGAAAGGATTCATTCAGAGATTGAAGAAGAACGGTTATCGTGTGTCCTTATGGCAGTTACCTTATGTTGCTGAAGATGCGGAACAGATCGAAGAGGCAAAGGCGAATGAGTATATAGCTCCTCTGACGAAGCAGCAGGACACGGACGGTTCCAACTTCTCGGCTCTGGATTATGCGGGTACTATCGACTTTACTTATCCGAAGGCAACCGAATGGTACAAGGGGCTATTAAAGCAACTTCTGGATATGGGAGTCACCTGTATTAAAACCGATTTCGGAGAAAATATCCACATGGATGCTGTCTACAAGGGCATGAAACCGGAACTGTTGAATAACCTGTATGCCTTGCTCTATCAGAAAGCAGCTTACGAAATAACAAAGGAGGTAACAGGGGACGGCATTGTCTGGGCACGTGCCGCTTGGGCGGGTTGCCAGCGTTATCCGTTGCACTGGGGAGGTGACTCCTGCAGTTCATGGGATGGCATGGCCGGTTCACTCAAAGGAGGCCTGCACTTCGGTTTATCGGGCTTTGCCTTCTGGAGCCATGATGTCCCCGGATTCCATACCTTGCCCAATTTTATGAACTCAATCGTAGCGGATGACGTCTATATGCGCTGGACCCAGTTTGGAGTGTTCACCTCACATATCCGTTATCATGGAACCAATAAGCGGGAACCCTGGCATTATCCGGCTATCGCCCCGCTGGTGAAGAAGTGGTGGAAACTGCGTTACTCGTTGATTCCCTACATCATAGAGCAAAGTAAACTGGCAGTAGAAAGTGGCTGGCCATTGTTACAGGCACTCATCCTGCATCATCCGGAAGATAAACTCTGCTGGCATATCGATGACGAATATTACTTCGGCAATGATTTCCTGGTAGCTCCGGTGATGAATAGCGAAAACCGTCGCGACATTTATCTCCCCGAAGGACAGTGGGTGAATTTCTTTACCGGCGAACGGTTGCAAGGCGGACGCTGGCTGAAAGAGGTGTATGTGCCCTTGGAAGAGATGCCTGTTTATGTGCGTGAGAATGCCGTTATCCCGATTTATCCGGAGGAAGTGAATTGTACGGACGAGATGGATTTAAGCAAAAGTATTGCCTTGCGCATAGATCATAATTACAAAGGATTTTGGACTAAATAAAGAATAGCGATGAAAACTTGGAAAACAAACTTAGAAGAAACGAAACAGCGTTATATAAATTGGTGGAATCATAAAGGAATTATTCTTTCTATGTGGGAACACTTTCAGGAAGGCGTGAAACCGCACGCCGACATTGCTCCACCTGCTCCGGCAAGGGATTTGTCGCAGAAGTGGTTCGACCCTCAATGGCGGGCGGAATATCTGGATTGGTATGTCGCTCACAGTAGTCTGATGGCGGATATGCTGCCTGTTGCAAATACTCAGTTGGGTCCCGGCTCGCTGGCTGCTATTCTGGGCGGAGTATTTGAAGGAGGCGAAGATACGATCTGGATACATCCCGATCCGAACTTTAATGATGAGATCGTATTCAATCCCGAACATCCGAACTGGCTCTTGCATAAAGAACTTCTGAAAGCCTGTAAGGCTAAAGCCAACGGAAACTACTTTGTTGGTATGCCCGACCTGATGGAAGGACTGGATGTATTGGCAGCTTTGAAAGGTACGGATATGGTATTGCTGGATACGGTGATGCAACCCGAAGTGCTGGAGCAACAGATGCAGCAGATCAATGACATCTATTTTAAAGTCTTTGATGAACTCTACGACATTATCCGTGAAGGGGATGAAATGGCATTCTGCTATTTCTCTTCATGGGCTCCGGGCAAGATGAGTAAGTTGCAGAGCGATATTTCTACCATGATCAGTCAGGATGATTATCGTCGTTTTGTGCAGCCGTTTATTCGTGAGCAATGTCAGAAAATCGATTATACGCTCTATCATCTTGATGGAGTGGGAGCGATGCATCACCTTCCCGCCTTGCTGGAGATTGAAGAACTGAATGCCATCCAATGGACGCCCGGTGTCGGCGAGCCGCAGGGAGGTTCTCCGAAGTGGTACGATTTATATAAGAAGATACTGGCAGGAGGCAAGAGCGTAATGGCTTGCTGGGTGACTCTGGAGGAACTGAAACCTTTGTTGGACCATATCGGGGCAGACGGAGTGCATCTGGAAATGGATTTCCACAATGAGAGGGAAGTGGAGCAGGCAATGAGAATCATTGAGGAATATACCGGCTCTTCTTCGTCTGTGTCTGCAGATGTTCACACGAATCAACCCGTTGGAGAACAGGATAATGCACAGGAAAGTATTCGGATCAGAGAAGAAAAGTCTCAGGAAGAGGATCGGATGAAACCTTTGTATGATGCCATTGTAGCCGGAAAATTGGAACCGGCTGTTGAAGTTACAAAGGATGCCATTGCTGCCGGGGTACTCCCGCAGGATATTATCAATGGTTATATGATTACGGCTATGGGCGAAGTCGGTCAGCGTTTTCAGGACGGCAAGGCCTTTGTTCCTCAGCTTCTCATGGCGGGGCGTGCCATGAAAGGAGCTTTGGAACTTTTGAAACCTTTACTGGCGGGGAATGCATCTGCTACTATCGGGAAAATTGTGATCGGTACTGTAAAAGGAGATTTGCATGATATTGGAAAGAACCTCGTGGCTTCCATGCTGGAAGGTTGTGGCTTCGAAGTGATTAATATCGGTATTGATGTCACTTGCGACAAGTTTGTTGAAGCGGTGAAGGAAAACAAAGCGGACATCTTATGTATGAGTGCCTTGCTGACTACCACTATGACTTATATGCAGGATGTGATTCGGGCATTGGAAGAGGCGGGGATCCGCGATCAGGTGAAAGTGATGATCGGAGGAGCACCCGTGAGTCAGGGATTTGCCGATGAAATCGGTGCTGACGGGTATAGTGATAATGCTAATACTGCCGTGGCGGTCGCCAAAGTGCTGATGGGGAAAAGAGATTAAGAATATTTTAATTGTTAATACTTGAATTATGCATGCGAAATTCTTAGACACACTGGATTGGGGCATTCTGATTGCCTATTTTCTGATTCTTATCGCCATTGGTATATGGGCAAGTTCCAAACGAAAGAAGGGGAGCAGTCTCTTTTTGGCGGAACATTCTTTGAGATGGCACCATATCGGATTCTCCATGTGGGGGACTAATGTGGGGCCGTCTATGTTGATAGCTTCTGCCAGTGCCGGATTTACTACCGGCATCGTTTCGGGCAATTATGCCTGGTATGCCTTCGTTTTTATATGCCTGCTTGCTTTTGTTTTCGCTCCCCGTTACTTGGGTTCTCGTGTTTCCACCTTGCCGGAGTTTATGGGAAAGCGGTTCGGACAGTCTACCCGTAATATCTTGGCATGGTATACGATTGTTACAATCTTGATTTCCTGGCTGGCATTGACATTGTTTGCGGGTGGCGTTCTGATTCGTCAGGTATTCGATATACCGATGTGGCAATCCGCTTTGATATTGCTGATCATATCCGCATTCTTTACGATGCTCGGAGGATTGAAAGCGGTTGCCTACACGAATGTTTATCAGATGATCCTGTTGATTCTTGTTTCGGCTGCGTTGGCTATTGTAGGAATCTATAAAGTTGGTGGTATATCGGCTCTGACAGATGCCGTTCCGGCAGACTTCTGGAATCTGTTCAGACCGAATGATGATACCGCTTTCCCTTGGTTGCCGATTATTTTGGGATATCCTGTGATGGGAGTATGGTTCTGGTGTACGGATCAGTCGATGGTACAGCCTGTGTTGGCAGCCAAAAGTCTGAAAGAAGGACAGTTGGGAACGAACTTTACCGGATGGCTCAAAATACTGGATGTTCCTCTTTATATTCTTCCGGGTATCATCTGTCTGGCCTTGTTTCCGCAGTTGGAGAATCCCGATGAGGCGTATATGACGATGGTAACCCATTTGTTTCCTGTCGGGATGGTGGGGCTGGTGTTGGCTGTGTTGACTGCCGCGCTTGTCAGTACTATCGGATCGGCATTGAATGCTTTGAGTACCGTGTTTACAATGGATATTTATGTGAAGAAGATTCGCCCGCAGGCGAAGCAGAAGGAGATCATCTGGGTCGGACAAGTGGTGACGGTAGCCGGTGCTCTGATATCGGTAATCATAACGATTGCCATTGACAGCATTCACGGATTGAATTTATTCAATGTTTTCCAGTCTGTATTGGGATTCATTGCACCTCCTATGGCGGCAGTTTTCCTTTTTGGCGTTTTCTGGAAGCGTACGACTACGTTGGCTGCTAACGCTGCCCTGACAGTGGGGACGGTATTCAGTATAGGAGTAGGTGTATTGTATCTATGGGTATTTCCTGCGGATCAATATTCTGCATGGCCTCATTTTATGTTATTATCCTTCTATCTGTTCGTTATTATCGGGATAGGGATGGTAGTTGTCAGTCTATTGGATAAGACTCCTCAGACGGCAATATTGAATATGGAGAAGATCGAAGAAAAGCCTGCCCGCATTGTACTTATCTTATGGGGGTTGCTTATCGTAACTATGATAGGGCTTTATATCTTCTTTAATGGCCATTAAAGAAGATATAAAGCTGACTAAAAAGTCGATAGTATCTTAAGTCTCCTCCTTCCCGAAGGAGGAGAATGGTGGTACTACCGACTTTTAGTCAGCCCCCAATCGCAAATTTATCTGTGTTTTCTTTTGCGATAACAGTTTTCATAGGTGCACAGTCCGCAAGTGTATTCAAGCTTGCGGACATTAGTGCCTGTTCCGATAACACCACTAACTGATTTGATGGGGACCATGAGGCTGGAATCTGTCAACCGGATGCCACCGGGAGCAGCTATGGGGAACAATGGGAACAGTTTTTGTTGTTCCGAAACGTGCCATCCACAGTATCCTGGACTGTATCGGTTGGTATGTTTCCAGTTCTTCTCCCGTATATATTCAGCCAAAGCGACTTCCATGCAATCAGCCGTCTTTTCTGCAATAATACTCCCTAACGAGTCTGCTATGTATATTTTGACCATATCTCCTTCTTGTTGCAACGTATGCTGAAATACCTCAAACTCAGTTCCGGCAGTAGCTGCAAAAAAGGCAAACGCTTCCGATCCTCTTAATTGACGGGCGATGGTTTTACCAACAGAGAAAACGGTACTTTTACTTTGTGTAGAAAAAGTGTTTTGCTCAGGGCTCCGTGTGGGAATGGTGTCTTGTATAGGATTGACAGTGGGTGGATGGATGCTTTGTACGCTAAGAGTCTCTTTTTCGATATCAAGTGTACCTTCCATAAAGAAGAATGCGAACCGAGGGCGAAGCAGGGGAGTAATCCGTTTTAGCAACGTATTAGTCTCATCTATCACCATCTGATCCGGTATAGAATCTTTGTACCCCATCGCTTCATAAATTTCGGACGATAGGATTCGTAAGTCTTGATAAGTGAGTTCTTGCTCAATCATTATTAACTGACATTAGCTGAATGACGGCCTAATTTCGAGTTTCATTGAACTCTTCCAATGCTGTATAAAAAGCATTTATATTAGCTAATGGCGTATATGGCGGTATATCGCAACCGCTCGACAGAACGAAGTTCGGATATGCGGAAGTGGCTTCCAATAACTGGAGAGTCGCTTTTTTCATTTCCTCCGGACTCAACATCTTAAAAAGGCTGACCGGATCAAGATTACCCATCGCAAGAGCATCGGCAGGAACTTCTTTCAATGCTTCTTCCATGTTGATTTTATTTCCGAAATGATAGGCTGCCGCACCCGTATATACTATAGCCTGGGTGCAATTTCCTGTATTCCCGCAATTATGAAGTACAACGGTGAAATGATCATCCTGAACCTTCTCAACTATTTCTTTTACGAATACAGAAGAATACTGCAGGCAATCTTCATTGGATAATAATCCGGCAGCAGGTTCCGCCATTACCACTCCATTCACTCCGGTCGCTTTCAGGGCCATGCAGTATCGAATAATGAAATCGGTACATTTGTGGAGCAAAGTGTTGGCTGCTTCGGGATTGATATAAATCAGCATCATGATTTCGGACATATCATACAAGCGTCCCGCTAATGAATAAGGACCGATACAACCAGCCAGCACCGGACGGTCTGTGATATTCTTTGCAGTCAGCATATTCGCTTTGAGATATTGCGCGATCCTTCCTTTATTCAGTGCTGGTATTTCCAAGGCATCAATGGCAGCTTCGTCTGCAAGCAAACGACCGGATACGCTTGGTACTTCATTCTCCGGAAATATAATTTCGGCTCCGAATGCTTCCGCCTCTACCGTTAAATCCATGATAACCGTTGCGGCAGCAGCAGGATATTTGTCGCAGAGCGCTTTGATTGCTTCATAATGCACCTGTCCGTTCGTTACTGCATCATGAACCGTCTTTCCGATAAGCTCGATGCCCGGATGTGTCATGATAGGAATGGAAATGACCTTTTTATTTAGGATCGTCTGACCGATCCAGTCTTTCATATTCAGTTTACCCATAACTTCTGTTTTTTAACTTCGTCATATAGTAAGACGATATTATTGTTCTTTTGTAATCTTGAAGTTTGCATAAAAAATAGATGATTATTATAAAAAACTATGTGTCATAATTGTATCTATGATATTTTACGCACTAGAATCAACGTAAGTGAAGGATTTTAGACTGAACATTTCATTGATCTTAATGGCATATTATATAAAATATCTCGGCGGATAATGTACTGGAGAGGATGAAATTATTACACTTTATGCGATAATAAGTTGGACGTTACAAAAATAACGAATATATTTGGTGTTAAATTAGTATCATATAGTTCTCTTTTGGTATAATGGCAAATAGAAAAATGATGCAATGTAATTCTTTAATAGTACCTACTTTAAAAATTGAAATTATGAAGACGATTAAGCAAATTGTATTTTGTGTCTCATTACTACTTGTAATGAATTGTTTTTATTCTTGTTCAAACTCAAATGATGTTGTTATAAATACACAACAAAATCAAGAAAAAACACAAGATGTTGAAATTCAAGAGTTAATAGACTTTATAGAAACCTTGAATGCTAATAAAATACAGACTCGTGGTCCCTTTGGGAATCGAATAAAGCGTTTTCTTGTAGGAGATGCTTGGGGTTATGGTTGGGGAGTAAATAAAGGTTTAACACCTAGAGGTGGCTTGATTACGGCTGTTGTATTCTCACTTATTTGTGCGGCTTCAGATGATGATCTTCCTAGAAATTGGTGGCATTTGAGTTCAAATTGGAAGGTATACGATGCTCCGTTAAGACCTTATGAAATAATTGGAAATGATCATAATAAGACAATATATAATATGATGAGGGAAGATCCCGTAATAGCTAATGGTACTTTTTCTAATTATTATTTATATAATTCTACTAACAAAAAATTGAAAAGTTATGGATATACAGAAGAAATGCCCCTGTTGCTTCAGACAAGATTGCTGGAAATAATGGATCTGGTTAAGAAAAGTACTTCTGTTGATCAACTGATGAATTTAATGAAGCAAGAATTTCCTCAGCGAGTATCTGAATTTCAGCTTGTAGAGAGTTATATTAATGGTTTAGTGAATATGGATGATAAATCAACTGTTCGTGATTATACTAAACAAGTATATGCCCAAATTGATGCTTCATCTTTAGATGTATCAGCTGTTTCTCGATTAAAAACTATGATAGCTATTGCTGAAAATAGCAAATTTTTGTGGGTTGAAACAAAATGATGATTGATTAAGGGAGCTTTCGTTTTTTCTCTTTTTATTAAACACACTTATTATGAAACAAAACAAATGCCTGCTAGTGGGATTAATATCTTTGATGTTCAGTATCAACTCTTTGTATGCTCAGAAAGATTCACTGAATGTTTCAACTAATAACGAGTCATATAAACGAGTATATATCTTGGATGTCGGGTTAGGGATTGGTTTTACTGGTATACAAAAAAATGGAAGCAGCTCTTGGTATATAGGAAATAATAAAAATGATGTTCCTTTTGTTTCTTCAATACAATTGATGACTTATACCCCTTACAGTAATATAGGATGTGGATTGTTTTATTATGACTATAGTAATGGTACAAAGAAACATGATGGAGTGCTATCATCGGGAATCAATGAAAAAAAATCGTTCTATTATGTAGCTCCGCAGATTTCTTTTATTAAACGGCAGGCTGGATTTTTGGATGGGATTATGTATGTGAGTGCTGGTATTGGATATGTTAATTATAGAAGTAAGGGAACAATATCGCAGTTGGAGAATTATAATACAACATGTTCGACAGTGGGAGGCAATATGGGGATTGCTTATGAATATGCTTTTGACTCCCGCTTGGGAATTAGGTTGGGTGTGAATTGTTTGTATGCTAAAATTAAAGGACTTCACAAAAATACCAGTATAGGTGAATTGTCTATACGCCCTCGTGAAAAATTTCATTTAATTGTTCCCTCTTTGGAAATAGGATTGTCTTATTACATTGTTCAATGGTAAACTTAGTCATAAGTGTATATAGCAATCTTCTTCAACAGATGTGTTATAGTAGATGGCTTTAACTTGAGAAAGATATAGAAGGAAAATGAAGACAAAGACTATGGTTATATATTCCTTGAGCCTCATGTTTTAAAAATAAGGTGGGATATTTATTAAATATTCCACCTTATTTTTATAGATTTTCAGGCATTATTTTACCGGAATCTTATCAATACGATTTTGATGGCGTCCCCCCTCAAACTGTGTTGAGAAGAACTCTGTCAATATCATGTCCGCCTCCTCAGTGCTGATGAAGCGTCCCGGCATCACGAGAATATTAGCGTCATTATGTTGACGGGCCAGATGTGCGATCTCTGCATTCCAGCAAAGAGCAGCACGTATTCCCTGATGCTTGTTCAGAGTCATGTTGATTCCGTTTCCGCTGCCGCAGATCGCAATACCGGGATAACATTCACCCGATTCTACTGCTAGGGCCAGCGGATGGGCATAGTCCGGATAATCTACGCTTGCGGCAGAGTTGGTTCCGAAATCTTTGTAAGCCCAGCCTTTTACTTCCAGCCAGCCGCGAACATATTCTTTTAGTTCAAAACCGGCGTGGTCGCATGCTAATCCAATTGTTTTCATTAAATCATTGCTTTTACCTGATTATATACGTTCTCGGCAGTAAATCCAAGTTTTTCATCCAATACTGTGTAAGGAGCAGAGAAACCGAAAGATTCCAATCCCCATACTTTGCCGTGGCAACCTACCAGACCTTGAAGAGTGACAGGCAAACCGGCAGTAAGACCGAATATCTTGGCATCAGCCGGAAGAACTGATTCCTGATATTCCTTAGACTGGCTGCGGAACAGACCTTCTGATGGTGCAGATACGATACGAACTTTTACGCCATCCTTGCGAAGCAACTCTGTACCGGCTACCAAAGTAGACACTTCGGAACCTGAAGCTACCAGGATTACATCCGGATTTTCGTCTGAACCGGCTACGATATAAGCACCCTTGGCTGCTTGTTCGTAATCAGTTCCGGCAGGCAGGTTAGCGATATTCTGACGGGAGAAGATCAGACCTGTCGGAGTAGACATATTTTCCATGGCAAGTTTCCATGCGATAGTCGTTTCTTCCGCATCAGCCGGACGAAGTACCAACATAGAGTTGTGTCCCTTGTGGTTTTTCAGTTTCTCCATCAGGCGGATTTGAGCTTCCTGTTCTACCGGTTCATGAGTAGGACCGTCTTCACCTACGCGGAATGCATCATGAGTCCAGATGAACTTCACAGGCTGTTCCATCAGAGCAGCCATACGTACGGCAGGTTTCATATAGTCGGAGAATACGAAGAAGGTACCGCAAGCAGCGATCACACCACCGTGAAGTGACATACCGATACAGATACAAGCCATTGATAATTCAGATACACCGGCCTGGAAGAATGCACCGCTGAAATCGCCCTTCTTGAAAGAATGAGTTTTCTTCAGGAAACCGTCAGTCTTGTCAGAGTTAGAAAGGTCGGCAGAAGCAACGATCATGTTTTCTACTTGTGTGGCAAGTGCGCCCAGTACAGTGGCAGATGCAGCACGAGTAGCGCTACCTGCTTTCTGTTCGATAGCAGCCCAGTCAACTTTCGGAGCTTTGCCCGAGAAGAAGAGTTCCAGTTTTGCAGCCAGTTCCGGGTTTGCTTTCGCCCATGCAGCTTTTGCAGCATATTTTTCAGCTACAATTTTCTTCAGTTCTTCTGCACGTTTTGCATACAGTTCGGCTACTTCCGGGAATATAACGAACGGGTTAGTAGGATCACCACCCAGATTCTTGATTGTATTTACGTATGCGTCGCCGCCGAGAGGAGCACCGTGTGTAGCGCAGTTAGCTTCATAGCTGCTGCCGTCTGCCTTGCGTGCACCTTTACCCATTACGGTTTTACCGATAATCAGCGTCGGGCGTTCTTTTTCAGCCTGTGCTTCTTTGATTGCCGCACGGATTTCGTCAGGATCATTACCGTTGATACTAAGTACGTTCCATCCCCATGCTTCATATTTCATGGCAGTATCTTCAACGGTTACATCTTTCGTTTCTGTAGAAAGCTGAATATCGTTGGAGTCATAGAACATAATCAGGTTGTCCAATCCCAATGCACCGGCAATACGTCCGGAACCTTGAGAGATTTCTTCCTGGATACCACCGTCAGAGATGTAAGCGTAAATGGTCTGATTCATCACCTCGTCGAAACGGGCTTTCAAGAATTTGGCAGCGATAGCAGCACCTACTGCAAAAGTATGTCCCTGTCCCAACGGACCAGAAGTATTTTCGATGCCACGCATGATGTCCACTTCAGGATGTCCCGGAGTAGGGCTTCCCCATTGACGGAATTCTTTCAGCTCGTCCAGCGTGAATTTTCCTGTCAATGCCAACGTAGAATAAAGCATCGGAGACATGTGGCCCGGGTCGAGGAAGAAGCGGTCACGTCCTTCCCAACGGGGATTTTCAGGATCGTATACTAGAAACTCAGAGAAGAGTACATTTACAAAATCAGCACCACCCATGGCGCCACCCGGGTGACCGGAATTGGCTTTCTCAACCATTGAAGCAGCAAGAATACGGATGTTATCCGCTGCACGATTCATAAGTTTATTATCGTTCATATCTTTAATAATTAATAGATTTGCTAGTCTGTCAATGTGCCAATTACTTGGCATATTTCTCATAATGTTGGCAAAGATAGCTCTTTATGTGTAATTAACCATCCAAAAGAGCTATCTTTTTTGTAGGCTTTTTAACAGCCTTCTTGTTTATAATACAGTAAGTATTTACTATTAGATTACTGTAACTCTAAAGTAACAATTGACTTAGCCGGTAGTTTTACCTTCATAATTCCTTTATTGATTTTTACCTCTTTGAAGGAAGCCGGTTTTACAATATTAGGTTTTTCGAAAGAGTTGTAATCAGTCAGATTAGCAGAAGTCAGGATTTCTCCAATCGCCTTTTTGGCATTTACGTCCGGAAGATTGACTGTGATTTCCTGTGCGTTGTCTGCATCTACGTTGGAGAGAGAAATATGGATCACTCCGTTCTTGTTCTTAGAAGCTGTTGCGCTGACCATGGGAACTGTACGGTTATCGCGTACGTTCATTTTCTCGCAAGTCAGGTCGAGTGGAAGATAGGTTGCATCCTGATGCACTTTGTACATCTTAAATATATAATAAGTAGGAGTAAGTACCATATCTTTGTCTTTAGTCAGGATCATAGATTGCAGAACGTTGACTATCTGAGCAATGTTCGCCATTTTCAGACGGTCGGTATATTTGTGGAATACATCGAGGCTTAAAGAAGCAACGAAGGCATCACGCAATGTGTTTTGCTGATACAGATGACCTCTGACCGTTCCTGGTTCTTCGTCCCACCAAGTGCCCCATTCGTCAAGCAAAAGGGCAATCTTCTTGTCTTTATCATATTTGTCCATGATGGCGCAATGTTTTTTGATGACATCTTCCACTTCAAGACATTTGCCCATCGTCCAGTAAAAATCATCTTTGTTGAATTTGGTTGCCGCACCTTTGCTGCCGCTCCATCCTGTAACTGTATAGTAGTGTAAGGATAGACCTTGCATCCGGTGACCGACACGATTCATCAGTACATCCGTCCAGTTATAGTCGTAATCACTGGCACCACTGGCTATCTTAAACAGATGATTACCGTCATAGTTACGGCAATAAGTAGAATAACGGCGATACAGATCGGCATAATATTCAGGACGCATGCTGCCGCCGCATCCCCAGCTTTCATTTCCTACACCGAGATATTTTACTTTCCATGCCTTGTCTCGGCCATTCTTGCGACGCAGATTTGCCATTGGAGAATCACCGTCGGAAGTCATGTACTCCACCCATTTGGCGAGTTCTTCTACCGTGCCGCTGCCTACGTTTCCACTTATATATGGTTCGCAGCCCAGCATTTCGCAAAGGTTCAGAAATTCGTGTGTTCCGAAACTGTTGTCTTCAATCGTTCCTCCCCAGTTGTTGTTCACCATCTTCGGGCGGTTTTCTTTGGGACCGATACCGTCCATCCAGTGATATTCGTCTGCAAAGCAGCCGCCCGGCCAGCGGAGAACAGGAACAGACAAGTCTTTTAATGCATTAAATACGTCCGTGCGGTATCCTTTGATATTAGGAATATCCGAATTTTCGCCTACCCAAAGACCACCGTAGATACATGAACCCAGGTGTTCGGCAAATTGACCGTAGATTTCCTTCGGGATAATTTCTTTGCCTTGGTCGGCATGTACAGTGATGGTAGCACTCTTTTGTGCAGAAAGAGATACCGAGGCTGCCAGAAAGGCCGTGCTGACTAATAGTTTTGCTTTCATAAATGGAATTTGTTTAAATGATTATATAGAAGTTTGATTTTTACGATGATCATTCTCTTGTTCTTACGGTTACTTCAGTAAGCGTACTTCATAAACGGCAGAGGTCCATTCTGTTCCGTCCGGCTTAAAAAGAATCTCGCAGCTTCCTACTTTTAATTTACGGGGCAGGAGATAACAGAGTCTGATAAAACCGTCTTTGTCGGCTTTGCTCACAGTGGGATGAACGGTCAGTTTTTCGTTATTCAGCAGGATCACTGCTTTGTTACGGTCTTCTTGCCGTACGGTGATCATAAGCTGGCTTGCTTCTTCTTTTATTTTCAGGTTATAGCTGAACCAACCTTTAGCCCGGCGGAAATGACGGTCTTTGTGGGTTCCGGTTTCGGAAGCTTCATATTGAATGCTATGATCAGATTCCGGTTGCTGTTCACCGGGGAAGATCAGGTCAACTGTCCGGTTCGCCAGTTCGGTCGCTTTCCGTTCGGCTGTAGCCATTTCTTCCTGAATCGTTTTGAACTGTTCTTCACTGGCTTGGCGGAAGTAAACGGCATAACGGGAATTATGCAGGCGGAAAAACGGAATAAGCTCCAGTGATTTACTCTTTTGTGCCGGATAAACGTTTCCATCATAACTAAAAGCTAGTTTGCTTCCGCTCAGTTTGTGAAGAGAATGGCGGATAGAATCGGGATTCCCGATCAGCATCGGGACCTCCTGCAAAGGTGTTTGCCGGCCGTGGGCAATGTGACCGCCGCGGCTGTCGTCTGCATAGATTCCGTCAAGGTTTTCTGTTCCTGTAGAAGTTGCAAGAACGATGGGACCGTATAAGAAAGCATAGTAATCTTTCTTGTCGGGAATCTGCTCCAGGCTGACCTTCATAGGCAGATGGAAGGTGATAACATCTCCTTTCTTCCATTTACGCCGGAGGGGAAGGTATGTACTGGTTCCCGCCTGTATGTCAGAAAGGTGCTTCTTGCCGTTGATGGTGATTTCATACCCTTCTGAGTTTCCTGCCCATTCCGGTATACGAATCATTAATGTCAGGTTCTTCTTAGCGGCTTTGTCTATTCGTAAGGTAACTTTTTCATCATCGGGGAAGAGAGTTTCCTGCGTTAATGTAACGCCTTGTTCTTTCCAGTTCAGTTGTGAAGGAATAAAAAGATTGACGTAAAGCGTATCTTGTTGATGCGCATAAATAAATTCACCATACTTGGTATGATTTTCCAAGCCTGAACCGACACAGCACCACATCGATGTTTCCGGTTGCGAGTATACCCGATAATGTCCGGGACGCATCGGAGTAAAGTAGACGAATCCGCCTTTATCCGGTTCTTGTGATGACAGGATATGATTGTAGAGTGCACGTTCATAATAATCTACATAACGTGGGTCCGGTTTGTTGGAGTTGTCAACGTCTCCGGAGTTCTGATAAAGCATTTTGGTCAGCCGGAGCATGTTGTAAGTATTGCAAGTCTCCGGTCCCTGAACGTCATTCAGCATAGACGTAAAGTTGTCCGATGGATGAAAATGTTCGCGTACGCTGTTCCCGCCGATACACACGGAACGGTGATTGACTACGGTATTCCAGAAAAAACGGGCTGCATGATCCCATTCTGCTGCATGATTCCAGTCTTTGTCATTCTTTGAAACTTCGGCTACCCGTTTGTATCCGATTACTTTAGGAATTTGTGTGTTGGCATGCATTCCGTTTAACCTGTCTTCGTTTTTGATAAGCGGGTCGAGAATGACTTTATGAGAGAAACGGCGTGCCAGTTTCAGGTATTTCTTATCGCCTGTTATTTCCGCTACATCCGCAAACGTTTCATTTAAGCCGCCGTGTTCACTGCGGAGCATATCCTGCATTTGGTTGTCGCTAAGACCGGAAGTAATATCAATCATCCAGTCGGTAAGATCAATCAGCATCTGACGTGCCAGATCGCTGTGAGCATACAGGTAAGCGTCCCGCAGTCCGGCATACGTTTTGTGTATATTATAGAGGGGTACCCATTTGCCGTTTAAGCTGAAGCCTCCGGCACGAATGTCACCTGCTTTGATTTCTTTCCAAAGTTGGAGGCTACCGGGTGTTCCTCCGATAAATCCTGTGCCGACAGCTTGCTGTGCACGGTGTAGTTCGTTGAGCATATAGTTGAGACGGTGGTATATCGCCGTATCTCCGGTGGCGGCATACATCATGGAAAGTGCGGAAAGGTAATGTCCGCCGATGTGACCGTCCAGTCCTGTATTCTCCCAGTTGGTATAGCTTGGGGCTTTGGGTGTCAGTCCGGCTTCGCGAAGGAAAGGAGCTGATAATCTGTCCGGGTCGAGAGCTAAGATATAATGTAAATCAGTCTGTTGAGCTTGCAGAAAAGGACTGCTTAATAACTTCACATCTTGAAGGGAAAAGTAAGAGACCTGATGGTTCGTCTGGGCTTTTCCGATGGAGATGGATATAATAAGGGCAAGTATGAACGAGGTGGTTTTCATGATAATAGGATAAAATAGAATTGACAATTGACAATTGACAAATGACAATTACTGTGCAGGTTATAATAGCGCAGCCAATTGTCAATTGTCAACTGTCATTTGTCAATTATTTAAGTTTGACGGCTGCTTCTTCTATAGGCAAACCTGCCTTGTAGCTTTCGATGTATGTGTTGAAGCCGGCTACATCTTCGGGTGTGGGTGATACCTCGACACCAGCATCGCTGACAAATACACTTTCATCCAGGAAATCGGCAAGAGATTGCCCCTTTTTATTGTTTACCAGGTAAGAACCCAGCAGGGCAATTCCCCATGCACCGCCTTCACCGGCTGTTTCCATAACAGATATGGGCGAGTTGATGGCTGCTGCAAGTACTCTTTGACCGACTCCTTTGGTTCTGAACAATCCTCCGTGACCTGTGATTCTGTCGACTTTGATCTTTTCTTCGTTGAACAAGATGTCGTTGCCAATCTTGAGAACTCCGACTGAGGCGTACAAATGAGCCCGCATAAAGTTTGCAAGGTTGAACTTGTCATTGGCCGAACGTACGAACAAAGGTCTTCCCTCGGCAAGTCCCGTAACAGGTTCGCCTGAAATGTAGTTGTAGGAGAGGAGACCACCGCAATCGGTATCACCGGTAAGGGCAATGTTATAAAGTTTGCCATAGAGTTCATCCATATCTACAGGTATACCCAGAAGTTCTTGGTATTCTTTGAACAGGTTGACCCATGCGTTAAGATCCGAAGTACAGTTGTTGCAATGTACCATGGCTACGAGGCTTCCGTCGGGAGTGGTGACCATGTCGATCATTTCGTATGGCTTCGACAATTCTTTTTCCAATACGATCATAGAGAAAGAAGAAGTACCTGCCGATACGTTGCCGGTGCGTTGCTTGACGGCGTTGGTTGCTACCATGCCGGTGCCTGCGTCTCCTTCCGGTGGGCAGACCGGTATTCCTGCCTTCAGATGACCGGATGCATCGAGTTTTTTACAGCCTTCCGGTGTGAGGACACCGGCATTTTCACCAGCCGACAATACTTTGGGCAGAATGTCTTCCAGTTTCCAACTGTATTCTTTCGAAGCAATCAGATTGTTGAATTTGGCCACCATTTCGGCGGAATAGTTGTTGGTAGTCGGATCTATGGGGAGCATACCCGATGCGTCACCAATGCCCAACACCTTTTCGCCTGTTATCTGCCAATGTACATAACCTGCAAGAGTTGTCAGGAACTTGATGTCTTTGACGTGCGCTTCGTTGTCCAGAATAGCCTGGTACAAATGAGAAATGCTCCATCTCAACGGGATGTTATAGACAAATAATTCGGATAATTCTGCCGCAGCACGGCCTGTATTGGTATTTCTCCAAGTGCGGAAAGGCACGAGGATTTCTTCTTTTTCATTGAAAGGCATGTAACCATGCATCATGGCGCTGACACCGATGGCTGCCAGTGTTTCGATCTCTGTGTCGTATAATTTCTTCACGTTGGAGCGGAGGTCGGCGTAGCAATCTTGCAGTCCGGACCAGATGGCATCAATGCTGTAAGTCCAAAGTCCGTTGACCAGTTGATTTTCCCATGTGTGGCTGCCTTGAGCGATAGGTTTGTTTTCCTGGTCAATCAGAACAGCTTTTATTCGTGTAGAACCGAGTTCTATGCCAAGGATGGCTTTACCTGTCTCGATGGTTGATTTTGCATCTAATTTCATGTTGGAAACCGATATTTTAAGGTATAACAATAAGTGTGGAGAACAAAAACTGAGTCTGCTTTCAAAAGGCGGAAGTGTCTTTAATTCGGGTTGAATTAAAAGTCGCCAGTATCCATATTGTGTGTGACTAAAAAGTCGGTACCAATGGAGATGGTACCGATTTTTTTAAGTGGACTCAGTGATTGGTTTTTAGCAAAGCGCTTTGTTCAGCATATAATATACTTCATTCATGCGCAGTTCTTTCTTGAAGCAGCTGATAGTCGTATCTTTATTGATATGTACCATTTCGATGCCTGCGATTTCTGCATAATCTTCCCAGTATTCTGCTGTCAAGTCGTATGAGAAGCAAGAGTGGTGAGTTCCACCGGCCAGAATCCATGCGCCTGCGCCTACTTCGAGGTTAGGCATCGGAATCCAGAGTGCGGAAGCAACCGGCAATTTCGGAAGTGGTTTCGGTTCGATACATTCTACATCGTTTACGATCAGACGGAAACGGTTACCCATATCCACTACAGTTGCGGTGCAGCCTGTTCCTGTCTTTGAAGTGAACACAAGACGGGCAGTCTGGCTCTTACGGATACCTATGCCGAGGAAGTGTACTTCCAGACGAGGCTTGTTAGCTGCGATAAGCGGACAGATCTCCAACATATGTGACTGTAGGATAGAACTGTTGGCACCATCAAAGTTCAGTGTATAGTCTTCGAGGAATGAACAGCCTTTCGGAAGTCCTTGATTCATTACCCATACAGTACGATAAAGAGCAGCCGATTTCCAGTCACCTTCAGCACCGAATCCGTAGCCTTCTGCCATCAGGCGTTGAGAAGCCAGTCCCGGAATCTGATCGAAATAGCTACCGTCAGTCTGACCCAGATCGTCAAAGTTGGTAGTGAATCCTTTGGCGCCTTTCGCTTTGAGGATAGCACGGAGAGCAAGCTCGGCTTTGGCAGCATTCCATACTTTCTGATAAGCTTCGGTTGATTTGTCTTCCAGAGAAGCGTCATGATCGTAGTCATTGAAGTAAGTAGCTACCAAAGCATCTACATCAGCATTTTTGATATCTTTGTGATATTCCATCAGCTCGCTTGCCGGGCAATAATCTACATGATAGCCCATGCGTTGTTCTGCTTCTACCTTGTCACCATCGGTTACGGCTACATTATTCATCTGATCGCCGAAACGGATGATCAGCATATCCTGAGAGTCTGCCCAACCTGCGCAAACACGCATCCAGACAGCAATCTTATGCAATGTTTCTTCTTCTTTCCAGTAGCCTACCACTACTTTGCGACGGATGCGCATACGGGTACAGATATGTCCGAACTCGCGGTCGCCGTGAGCTGACTGGTTCAGATTCATAAAGTCCATATCCATTGTATCCCAAGGAATTTCCTTGTTGAATTGAGTATGCAGGTGCAGCAATGGTTTCTTTAATTGTTGCAGACCATGAATCCACATTTTAGCAGGAGAGAAAGTATGCATCCAAGTGATGACGCCTACACATTTGTCATCGTTGTTGGCTGCTTTGAATACAGCTTCCACCTCTTTAGAAGAGTTGGCCGTTCCTTTGTATACTACTTTAACAGGAAGTTTGCCCGATTCATTCAGACCGTTAACCATTTCGTTAGAGTGTGCGTCTACTGCGATTACTGCATCACCTCCGTACAAGAGCTGTGCTCCTGTTACGAACCATACTTCATACTGATCAAATACGTTATTCATAATTTATTGAATTGACAATTGACAATTGACAATTGACAATGAGAGAATGTCGAAAGTCAAATGGCAATTGCGGGTTATTATTAATTGTTTTTTGTTGTTTTAATTATAGATATTAATAATTTGTTTATTTCTGTGCTGTCATTATTGATGCTCTCATATTGTTCCCGAGTGATATACTCTGTTCTAATCAATAATTCCAGCCAATACTCTGTTTCGTTCGCTTCCTTAAGTGCTATATTCAGCTTATTAATAAAATCAGCCCGACTTTGTGCTTGCTCAGCCTCACGAATATTGGCACCAATACTGGTCCCGGATCGCAATATTTGCTTACTCATCACAAACTCCTTTTGTTCATTTACTAAAAACTTATATAAATTCACAATCCGAACAGCGAACTCCAAACTTTTATCTTTTACTACATTATCCTTCATGTCCTCTCGCATTAATTGTCAATTGTCAACTGTCAATTGTCAATTATTTTATTGTCCGTAGTAAGCGTTCGGACCATGCTTGCGGCTGAAGTGTTTCTCTACCAGCAGCGGGTTCATTGTTAAATTGGGATTCACGGCATAAGCAATGCTTGCCATTTTGGCAACTTGTTCCATCACTACTGCATTGTGTACGGCATCGTGTGCGTCTTTTCCCCAAGAGAAAGGACCATGATTCTTGACCAATACTCCCGGTGTATGTACAGGGTTCAGGCCTTCGAAACGTTTTACGATCACGTTTCCGGTTTCCAGTTCATAGGCACCTTTTACTTCAGCTTCCGTCATATCCGCTGTGCAGGGGATTGCATCATGGAAATAGTCAGCGTGAGTTGTCCCGATATTGGGAATATCACAACCGGCCTGCGCCCATGCGGTAGCATAAGTAGAGTGGGTATGCACCACTCCGCCGATTTCGGGGAATGCTTTGTAGAGTACCACGTGAGTAGGAGTATCTGAGGATGGCTTCAGCCGTCCTTCGACGACTTTGCCATCCAGGTCCACTACTACCATATCTTCCGCTTTCATATCATCATAACTGACTCCACTGGGTTTGATGACTACCAGTCCCGTTTCACGGTCGATGGCAGAAACATTTCCCCATGTAAAGATGACTAATCCATGCTTTACCAATTCGAGATTGGCATGAAATACTTTTTCTTTCAGTTCTTCCAGCATATTGATTATAATTTAAATTTCGGGTCCTTGCGGTAGGCTTTGCCGTTGAATTTATACAAGGCTGCACCCCGTTTGGAACCCAGTTTATCGATTTTATCCGTCTTTTCGATAAAGTCCATTTCTGCGACACGCTTGCGGAAATTCCGTTTGTCCATCGGTTCGCCGTAAATAGCTTCGTAGAGACTTTGCAGTTGGGACAGTGTGAACAGCTTCGGCAACAGATTGAATCCGATAGGCTCGACAGATGCTTTCTGTTTCATCATCTCCCGTGCTTTGTCCACCATCTCCGGATGGTCGAAAATCAGTGCGGGGAGTTCGTTGATGTTTACCCAGTAAGCATTGTGCTTCTGAACCAGTTCGCGGTCATACTCATTGATGTTGATCAGCGCATAGTAGGCAATCGAAACTACCCTTTCGCCCGGATCGCGGTCGATGGCGCCGAAGGCTCCCACCTGTTCCATGTATACGTTTTCCAAACCTGTAAGTTCAGCCAGTACACGTTTGGCAGCGTCGTCCACGCTTTCGTCTTTTTGCACGAATCCTCCCATCAGTGACCATTCGCCCATTGCCGGTTCGAAGTTTCTCTTCAGCAGCAGCAGGCTTATTTCGCCTTCATTAAAACCGAAGATGATGCAGTCGATACCGAGATAGAAGGTAGGATTCGAACTATAATAGTTTTTCATCGTTTGAATGAATTTATTTAATTACCAGAAATACCAGTAGAAGGCACCTGTGATAGCAAGGATGATTACTGTATGAATGATATCCCAGTGATCCCAGCTTGCGCGGGTAGCCGCTTTTTGTTCTTTCGTTGCCGTACCGAATACCAGTCCCTGAATCTTTTCAGCTGTCGGAGCTTCCGTGGCAAGGCTGACTACGATGACTACGATGATACAGAACAGGAACATCCATCCGCAGAAGAACAGCCAGTTCATATCGTAGAACAAATATTTGAAGGTAGAATCTGCCACTTCACCTGCGTTGCTGTAATATACTTTGGCACCCAGACGAGTCAGACCGATGATCATACCGGCGATCAATCCCCACATACCACCTTGTGCGGAAGTACGTTTCCAGCAGATACCCAGCAGGAAGGCAGCGGCAATACCCGGAGCCAATACAGACTGAACGTCCTGCAAATAAGTATAAAGTACATCACCTACGCTACGCATGATAGGAATCCAGAGAATACCGAGGATTACGATCACTACAGTTGCTATCTGACCAATACCCACCAGTTTCTTTTCCGGAGTCTCCGGACGGAAGCGTTTGTAGAAATCGATTGTAAACAACATGGCAGATGAGTTGAACAGTGAAGCCAGCGAACTCATCAAGGCAGCGAGGATACCGCATACTACCAGACCTTTCACACCGGCAGGAAGCAATTTAGCTACCAGAGTAGGGAAGGCGGCGTCAGCGTTGGCAGTACCATTGGCAAGCATCGGGAGGAAACCTTCGCCACCGGCACCGATATATTTCTGATGTAATGCGAAAGCAATCATACCCGGAATCAGGAACAGGAATACAGGCAACAGTTTCAGGTAAGCGCCGAAGATAGTACCGCGACGAGCCTCTTTTTCATTCTTTCCGGAAAGTACACGTTGTACGATGAACTGGTCAGTACACCAGTACCAGAAACCGATAATGGCAGAACCGATAAGTGCACCCAGCCAAGGGAAGTTCGCATCATCGTTGCTGCGGATCAGATTGGTCATGGTGTCACCATAATCGTTTACCGTCACAGCACCGCACACTCTCATCATTTCGTCCCAGCCTCCCAGTTCTTTGAAACCGAGCACAAGGATAATCAACGAACCTAACAGAAGAATCGGAGTCTGAAGTACAGAAGTATAAAGTACCGATTTCATACCACCGAAGATTGTATATAGGGCAGTGAGAACTACCAGTCCGATAGCGGCAATCCAGAAGAAGTCGATTCCCCAGAGTTCCTTGATGCCGAATACTTGCTGGAATACCAGTCCGCCGGCATATACTGTCACTGCTACCTTGGTCAATACATAACTTACCAGAGAAATGACCGATAAGATGGTACGTGACTGAGGATTGTAACGGCGTTCCAGAAATTCCGGCATCGTGTATACCATGCTTCGTGAATAGAAAGGTACGAATACCCATCCCAGAATCAGGATCATCCATCCCTGAATTTCCCAGTGAGCCATCGCCATACCGCTTGAAGCTCCTGCTCCCGCCAGTCCGATCAAGTGTTCCGAACCGATGTTTGATGCGAAGATAGAGGCACCGATCGCAAGCCATGTTGCGTCACGTCCGCCTAAGAAATAATCTGCCGAGTCATTTTGTTTTTGTCTGACTACCCAAACAATAATACCTATCAGAGCCAAAAAGAAGACTCCAATTACTAGCCAATCTAATGCTTCCACAATAAATTTGATTTATAAGTTAATATTATTTCTCTGTCGAGAATTTAAAGATACATTCGCTGTTGTACGTTTGTCCCGGTTCCAGCACAACGGACGGCCAGTCGGCTTTGTTGGGGCTGTCGGGGTAGTGTTGTGTTTCGAGGCAGACAGAAGCACGTTGGTTGTAAACGATGCCTTTCTTTCCGCTTACGGTTCCGTCGAGGAAGTTACCTGTGTATACCTGAATACCCGGTTCGTTGGTATATACTTCCAATGTGATTCCGGTTTCGGGAGACGTCAGTCTGGCAGCTACCTGCGAGATGTCACCTTTGGTGTTGAGCACCCAGTTGTGATCATATCCGTTGCCGTTCTTGAGTTGGACGAAGTCGTAGTTGTTGATATCTTTGCCTACCGCTTTCGGAGTAGTGAAGTCCATCGGAGTATCTTTGACCGGAGCGATTTCGCCGGTTGTCATGAAGGTGCTGTCTACCGGAGTATAGTAATCTGCATTTACATACATGATGTTGTCTGTCGATGTTTTTGATGGATCACCAGCCAGATTGAAGTAAGAGTGGTTGGTCATGTTGATGATTGTCTTTTTGTCGGTAGTAGCGCTGTACTTGATGTCGATGGCGTTGTCATCTGTCAGTTGATAGGTTACTTTAGCAGTCACATTTCCGGGGAAATTCGCGTCACCGTCCGGAGAGATAAGAGTCAGTTCCAGTGTTGTCGGATCGATAAGATTGGCTTCGTATACTTGGTATTGCCATCCTTTCGGGCCTCCGTGCAGGCAGTGGCCGAAGTTGTTTTGCGGCAGTTGGATGGTATCTCCGTCCAGTACAAAACGCCCTTGGTTGATGCGGTTGGCGTAACGGCCGATAGAAGCACCGAAATCACTGGGTACATTAATATAATCAGCAATGCTGTCAAAACCTAAAACTACATCCTGCATCTTGCCGTTCTTGTCGGGCACCATGATGGACACGATGCGTCCGCCGAAGTTAGTGATGCATACTTCCATACCCGCCTTATTCTTTAAGGTATAAAGAGCTGTTTGGGCATTGTTCACTTCTGTTTGAAATTTTGCCGGGTCAAGACCGGATAAAGTCAGCTCGGAAGCCGGCTTGTTATTGCACGCGGCAAGCATCAGCGCGGCAATTCCTGCAATTAGAAAATGTTTTTTCATGGTTTTATTTTTAATGTAAATGAGATGCTTATCTTATTTTGGGTGTAAAAGTAACACTTTTGTTTGGTGTATCAAATACACTCTTATATGTTGTGCAACATAAAAGGATAAGAACTTTACTGTTACGTATAAAACTATCGCATGTTCCTGTCTTCGGAGCGGGATCGTTATATTGCATTTTCTCTTTCTATATAGAGCTGGATAGTTTCTGGGGCTTGGAACCAGAGTTTCACCAGCTTGAAACTAAAGTTTCTTCAGTTTGAAACTAAAGTTTCCTCTGCTTGAAACTAGAGTTTCATCCGCTTGGAACTGTTGGTTCCGGCATATGGAAACGAATGGACCTACGCATGACCTGTCGGCAAAGTCCGGTAGATATAGAGCACTGTGACAGCAAAAATTGCCATCACAGTGCTGTCACTAGTTGCTGTCACTGCTTTACTTCTTCATTATAAGCGAGTTATGCTCTGCTTTGTGACGGTGACAGCAAAACACATATTTATTTTTCTATAGAGGGTTATTGGAGTTTCTTCCCCCAATATGTCTTTTGATTACCCTGGGCCGCATACACAATCGTATGTGTCCGCGGACTGGCTTCCCAGTCGACTTCACGTTGCAGATAGAGTACTACTCCGGCGCTTGTCGTGATGGTTTGAGTCGCTGCATCAAATGTCCATGTAGCATTTTTCCAGCTGCCGGAAGTTATCTTATGCGTACCGAGATCATAAGTCATCGTTTCGGACGTTCGTTGGGTGCCCGTACTGGTGGTCAATGCCAGATGTTCCCAGTCTCCGGCTATTTCATTTTCCGTGATAGGCGCTTGCGGAACGGCTCCGTAACGTTCGGGCATAACGAGAGGCCAGCCGTTGGCATCCCAGCGGATGCTGCGTACATGTCCCATCATGATGGCGTTGGAGTATTCATTGCCGCCTACGTTCACAGGGAAACGTCCTTGTGAAGTATAGAACCAGTTGCCGGCTCCGTCATCGAAGATGCCGCAATGGGAAATTCCTACCCAGCCGTAGCTGTTGTCGAACCGGTAAGGAGCAGTCAGTATCGGATATAGTTGCGCGCTTCCCATAGCGGAATTTCCGTGTATGTCTACATAAGGGCCGTCGATGTTTTTAGAACGGCAGACACGTGTATTATATTCTACCGACAGTGAACCGTAAGCCAGGAACAGATAGTAATAACCGTCACGATAGATCACTTCGGGACCTTCGGATGCCTGCCAGCGGCTGGTGCCACGTGTGGCGATTATCTTTCCATAACCCGAATTGTCTTCCCCTGTGATGTCCCAGGGATTTCCCAAAGCATTCAGCGGTTTGCCGTCTTCCGGATTTACCTGTAGGGCAGCGATACCGCTGTGCCATGAACCATAGATCAGCCAGTGTTCGCCATTTTCCGTTATTATATAAGTAGGGTCGATCGCATTGATTTTAAAATACCCTTCCCAGTCATTGATGCTGCTGCGCCCATAATCCGTCTTTCCCTTATCGCTGGCAGAGCAGACAACGAATCCTTTGTCTTCCCATATATTACTTGCCGGATCGGAAGTTTCCATCAGTCCGATAAACGCGCGTTCGGTCCATGAACCGTCAAAGTTGCCGTTGTTCTCAATTTCCGGTTTTCCGGTTTGGATGTAGTTCGTGATTACGATGGAATAATACATACGGTATTTTCCGTTCGATACTTTTCGTGCAACAGGTGCCCAGTATCCGTAAGACGGATTGTCAATCGGTTCCAGTCCCATCTCCTGACGGTAGGCATTCAGCTTTTCTTTGATCCATGTCGGGGGCGTTTCACTCATGGTTGCTCCCAGATACTCCCAGTTTACGAGGTCTTTGGAACGCCGTGCGTGGAAGTGTCCGTTTCCGCTGTGCGCGTTGCCGTAAGAAGCGTCTGTCTGATACATATAGTAATATCCGTCATCGGCTTTCATTACCGTAGGGTCGTGTACGTTGGCAAGGTTCCAGTCATAACGGTTGCTCCAGGCTGAGAAACTGGTGTAGTCGTCTACATACGTGGGTGCTTCGTACGCTGCCAGTTCATCGCTCAGTGTCTCGGCGGGAGTCGTGAAAGAAGTTTCCTCCGAGTATCTGGGCTCTTCGTTGTAAAGGGTGACAAAAGCTCTTACGTAATACGTCGTTTGTGGAGTCAGGCCGGTCAGGGTCGTACTGATTTCCGATCCTCTGACTTCGGAGGTCGTGTCATAAATGTCCGGATGGGGTGCCGTGGCGTAGCAGAATCCCCGTTTGACGATATTCACACCTTCCGTTCCGCTGATATTGGCGGATAAGGTTGCTTTGTTGTACCCCACATTCGTATATGCCGGCGTTGTGATGCTTAAAGCTCCGGATGCGGAGTTTTCATCGTCGTCGCTGCACGCTGCCAGGGCGAGCGTGCAACAGAGTAGAAGATAGATGGTCTTTAAGTATTTCATATCTCAGTCTTTCTTTTTTAGATTGTTTTGATGTTTATTCGTTAGAAGCGCTTCCGGTGTCCCATCCCGGATTCTGTCCCAGATTGGGTGCCCGTTTCACTTCGTTGGCAGGTATCGGGAAATAGTAACTCTTGGGATTGACAAACGTGCGTGAATTGACCGTTTCTGCCAGTCCGAAGGTATAGGAGGGAGTATCTGCGTTGCCGGTGACCTTCACTCCATAAAGATTCAGCAACTGGTTGTAACGGGGCTTTCCGGTTTCTCCCGTAGAGGTTACATTGTCATATAGTTTCCAGCGGCGTACATCGAAGAAACGATGATCTTCGAAAGCCAGTTCGATGCGTCTCTCGTTGCGGATACGTTCGCGGAGTTCACTTTGCGACATATCTGCGTAGGCCGGCATACCGGCACGGGCGCGTACCTCATTGATGTAACTGTATGCCTTGGCAGGACCTTCCGCTTCATTATAGGCTTCGGCGGCATTCAGCAGAATTTCGCCATAACGGAAAATCATCCATGCGTGAGGATAGGTGGCCGGTTCTTTGCAGGAAATGTTATTCACGAACTTTTTCAGATAGTATCCGGTGTAGGTGCCTCCCATGGCTGAGGTGTAATCCACTCCTTTGTCCGCATCCGAGTTGTAGCGTACGTCGATGGCACGTCTTTCTTCTTTGTCGGCACGTCCCCACATCATGCCTTGATAGAAGATGGTTTGTGCCAGACGCGGGTCACGGTCTTTATACGGATTGGCGGCATCGTAGGTACTGCCGTTCTCATCGATCCGTTTGCCGTTGCTCATTTCGTAAGCGTCCACCAGATTCTGTGTCGGGTTGGTACGTCCGTTTCCGGAGAAAGAACCGGTAAAGCCTACCGGCAGGAATACTTTTTCTACCTGATTGGTATTCCATACAGAGCGTGCAAGGATAATTTCATTGTTGTATACCGGATTGGTCGTGAAACATTCGTAATAGTCATTCTCCGGATTTCCCGTATTGTACAGTCGGTAAGGGTAACTTTGCTTGTTATTCTGAGTGATGAAGTCGGCTGCTGCCTGCGCCGCATTCGCCCAGTATGCGGTGTTGCCGTCCGGATTGTTCAGTTTGGAAGCACGGTAGAGCAGGGCTCTTGCCTTTAAAGCATAAGCGGCGGCTCCGTTGACACGTCCCCAGTTGGATGCTTCATCGCTGTAGCGGAAAGGGAGCTGGTTTTTGATCTGGTCGCATTGGTCGGCTACCCATTCAAGTGCTTCGGCAGCGGGAGTACGGAACATGTTCATTGCCGAAGGATCGGACAAGTCGAAGATGATCGGTTCGCCGGATTCATCTTCCGCAATGACAGGGGCAGCGCCGAACCAGCAGATTAAGTCGAAATGGAAGATAGCGCGAAGCAGTCTGGCTTCTGCACAGTAACGGTCGTAAAGGCGGTTGTCATCGCCGTCTTTCTCCGTATTTCCTACTACGGATGCCTTGGCGTTCTTCAGAAACATATTACATTTCCGAATCCCGTATAAGTCGGTGTTCCAGAAGCCCAGCAGGGGATGGTCGCCGGCGGTGTATCCGTCGCTGCCGATCTTTGTATAATAATGAAGTCCCCAGCAGGTCACTGCATTATCCGTCATACAGTCACGTGAAGCACCTGTGAACTGGTCGTCCGACAGTGGCGCCAGTCCGTCCGGCAGATTCGTGTAGATGTTGGCGAGGAACTCGCGTGTCAGGTTCTGGTTATTGAACACTTTCTTTTCAGATAAGGAGGCATCGTACTCTTTGTCGAGGTAGTCGCTGCACGAACTGCCTGCGAGTGCGAGGACCAGAGTAACTATATAAGTTGATATTCTTTTCATAATTCTTTGCTGTTTTATTGAATGATTAGAATCCGATATTCACACCGAACGTAAATGAACGTGTCTTGGGATATGCCCAGATATAGTTGGTCGGGTTTTCCGGATCAAAGCCTTTAGGCAGATGGCTCCAGTTGCACAGGTTGTAGCCGCTGAAGTAAAGACGGCATTTCGTCATATTGACTTTAGAAATCAATCGTGCAGGAAGCGAGTAGCCGACTTCCACATTGCGCAATGAAAGGAAATCTCCATTGACTACCCAGATGGTAGACTCATTGTAAGGATAGTTCCGGTCGAGGTCACTGAAGGAAGTAGACAAACGCGGATATTTGGCGTTGATATTGCGCGGGTCTGTCGGATCATCGGTATAATATCCCCATGTGTTGGTGATTTCATGAGTGGAAGTACCTCCCCAGCCGAAACCATAGTCCATATTCTCGCGACAGGGAACGGTGCGGTTCAGATAAGCCGTCAGCACGGCACGTGCGTCGAAACCTTTCCAACTGAAACCTAAACGGATGGTCGGGATTAATTCCGGAATATTCGTGTATCCGGTCGGTACTTTGTCGTAGCTGTCTATTTTACGGTCGCCGTTCGTATCTTGGAATACGGCATTGCCGAGCTTGTATTTACCGGCAGCGTTCCACGGATATTTCTGAGGATTGGCAACGGCATCTTCATACGACTCCGGAATCAGGTCGGGATTACTGGCCCATTGTTTCCAGATTAGGAGCTGGCTTTGGTCGATCCGGTTGCCGGTTCTTGCCTGATAAGCGTAATCGGGAGTCAGTTCATCCATTTCGGTGATCTTGTTGGTGTTGAAGGTCAGCATACCGTCGATATAGTATTCGAAATCACCGATCCGGTTGCTATGTCCTAAAGTGATCTCAAAACCTTTCGTTTCGGCCTTGCCGTAAGAGTCTTGCGGAGCGTTTACACCGAATAAGCCGGGCACGGTGGAACGGGATACCAGAATGTTGGAACGCCATTCCTTGAAGAAGTCCACAGAACCGTAGATTTTCTTGTTCCACAAGTCGAAGTCAACGCTGAAGTTTGCCATATCTGAGATTTCCCATTTGATATTCTTGTTGCCGGCTGTCGATTCATATACACCTTCCGTGTAAGATTGGGAAGTACCGAAATTATATCCGCCTCCTTCGGTGAATGTACCTTGGTACGGGTAGCGGCTGACGCCTGTTACGGCTTGTCCTGCCCGTCCATAGGATGCGCGGAGTTTCAGGAGATTCACGAACGAGTTCTTCAGCCATGATTCTTCGGAAAGTACCCATCCCACGGAACCGCCGGGGAATGTTCCGAAGCGTTCGCCGTCGGCATAATTATCACTGCCCATGCGGGAGATATTACCGGAAAGGATATACCGGTTGTTATATACATAGGTAGCCTGTGCATTATAAGAGAGGTAGCGGTTGGATGATTCCTGTCCGCGTACTACATTCTGATAAGTACGGATAAAAGCCTGGGCATTGACGGCATGTTTGCCGAATGTATGTTCGTATGCCAGTCCGCCGTTCATATTGAGATTATAGTAATAGTCACGTGGAGAAGTGGTGGCATTGGGCAATGCTTTGTACGTTCTCATGCGTTGGTATGTATATTCCGACGGGTCGTTGACATCAGCCATATAGTTATAGTAGTAGACATTGACATCGGCTTGCTGCACCTTCTGGAATGTCTCGTAAGAGTCGAAACTGAACGTCATCTTGGCTTTCAGTCCGGGAACGAGGGCATCCAGGTTTCCGGTAGCCGTTACGGTTGTATAGAGGTTACGGCGGCGGTTCTGTTCCACACCACGTCCGGCGATTTGTGCGGCACCGTTTTTACTGTCGCTGCTGGTCGGCATAAAGAATTCACCGTTCGGGCAGAATACGGGATACACCGGAAGATTTTCGCCGGCTCCCCAGGTAAAGAGGTTCCATACGTCAATGCCCGGTTGGGAGATATTGTCGATACGTCCGCCCAAGTCCATCGATACATTCAGAAACTTGTTTACATCGATGTCGATGTTCGAACGCAGGTTGTAACGGTTCAATACTTCCTGTGTGCTGTATCCTTCGTTCCATTCCGTCCATTTGGTGTCGAACAAACCTTCCTGGCGGAGATAAGAGAAGGAGACATAGTAGCGTGCACGTGCATTACCACCGCTGACAGACAGGTTGGTACGGTATTGCGGAGCTGCATCCCGCAGCATGGTGTCGTGCCAGTTCGTATTGAAGTATTTGTATTTGGCCATTCCTTCCAACTGCTCACCGTTGCAGACACGACGGTAGTATTCCAGGTCTTCATCGGAATATTCGGGACTTAATCCGTCCAGGTATCGTGCCTGATTACGGCTCAGCGCATAGTTATAAGAATTCTGGCTTTCGGGAATTCCGGCAATAGTCTGGAAGCCGACTTCTTGTGTGAAGTTGATTTTAGTCTTACCGGTTTCTCCGCGTTTGGTCGTTACGAGTACTGCGCCGTTGGCTCCACGCATTCCATAGATAGCGGTAGCGGCGGCATCCTTCAATATCGTAATCGATTCAATAGGGTAGGCATCGAGGAATGAGAGGTCACGTTCCACATTGTCAACGATGATCAGCGGACTGCGTGCGCTGGCATTCATGGTACGGATGCCACGGATATACATAGCCGTTTCACTCCATCCCGGTTCGGATTGCGCCTCATACGTCTCTACACCGGTGACAGTGGAGGTAAACGCATTCTGCAAAACGGTTACCGGATGTTTTTCCAGTTCTTCTCCGGTGACGATGGAGGTGGACTCTGTCACAAACTTCTTGGGTTTGCGGTTGAAAGGAAGCGGAGTTGTATGAGCATATTCATCCAGGTCGGCATCCATGACAATCTTGAAATTCTCTTCGAAGTCGGCAATGGCCGTTGTCGGCAGATAACCTACGCTGCTTACATAAAGCTCGTCGGCAGGTTTTACATTCTTCAAAGTGAAGAAACCGTCCTTGTCCGAGAGTGCGATGCGGCTTGCTTCCGCTACGTTGACCACCGCACCTGCGATAGGTTCACCCTCTGCATTTACGATTCGTCCTTTCAGTACTTTAGCATCTTGCGCCCATCCGTTGCCCAGCATGAAAGCTGTGGCTACGGTGAGCAGGATTCTTTTGAATCCTGTCTGTATGTTATTTAATTTCATCGGTTGCATATTCATTCAGTTAATTGTTCCAACCCGGGTTGTTTTCGATATTCGTTTTCCATACTTCTCCTTCCGGTATCGGGTAGAGATACATTTTCTCCGTAAATACCCGGTTCTGGGCAACTTTACGTGTATAGACAAACTTTCCGTTTTCCTTGGTAACCTCCATTCCGTAGATAGGACGTGCCAATGCTTTTTCCGCTACATTCCAGCGACGTACGTCCCATGCGCGATGATCTTCAAAAGCGAGTTCGACGGTACGTTCCTTGCGGATGAAGTTACGGCGGTCGGCAATGGTCTGAAGATCGCTGCGGTCTGTGAGTTTGGCAGTCATCCCTACACGGTCGCGGAGAGGCTGGATGGCATTCAGTACGTCCGCACGTGACCCACCAGCTTCATTCAAGGCTTCTGCGTAGTTCAATAAGATTTCCGCATAGCGGATGATAATCCAGTTACGGTAGTTGCTGCCGGTATGGTTATTGTTCAGGATCACTTCCGGAATATACTTGCGGGTATAGTATCCGGTCGGCGTTGCATTTGCATTTCCTTGCGGGTTATCCCGTTGTCCTTTGAGTACATTAATTATACCATTCCCCCAATTCACACCGTTGTAGAGTACGGTATCCGCCAGACGCGGGTCACGGTTGCTGTAAGGATCATTGCTCTTGTATCCGCTGGCATTGTTGATGGCCGGAGTGGCTGTTCCATTATAAACAGGGGCGCCGGTTTCATCATAACTGCTGAAAGGAGACTGTCCGTTCGCCATATCGTACATATCCACTAAATTCTGTGACGGGCACAAACCTCCGTTGCCGCCTTCGCCTACCGGCGTATCGTTATAGATCGCTCCCCATCCTACAGCTACATCATTACGCCAGAAGATCGTTTCATTATTTTTCTCGTCATGTGCGTTCTTCAGGATGGCGTTGGTATAGCAGGTCTTCGGATCGGTATCGGTCGTGTAGAGTCCGTAGAGCGTTCCGTAATCCGTCATGAAGCTTTGCGCCGCATCGGCGGCTTGCTGCCAGCTGATACCCGATTCACTTCTGAAACGGTCGCTTGCCATGTAGAGCATGACACGTGAATACAGTGCACGTGCCATTGGCTGGCTGATACGTCCGGGGTTGCCCGATTCGGCAGAAGTAGCTTTATCCATCAATCCTTCTTCGCAATCTTTCAGTTCTTTCAGAATGAAGTCAACTACATATTCTTTCAGGGAAGGGCGGGTGGTATAGTTGCTGAGCAAGTCTCCGTCCGGATCGAGTACATCTGTAACCAGAGGGACGGGACCGTAGCGGAGAAACATTTCCCAGTAGAAATAAGCACGGAGGAAATGAGCTTCCGCCTTGTATTGTTTCACATAGGTAGCGTGTGCTTCTTCCGAGTCATCCGTAGCTTTGGGCACGTCGTCGATGTTCTTTAACAGCATATTGCATTTGCGGATACCCCGGTAATAGTGTTCCCATGTGCCGGTGAGTTCAGTGGCGGCACCGCTGGCATAATAGTTGCCGATGTTGAAACTTGTACGCGTGCCGCCGCTGGCGTAGCTGGTTTCGGCTAAGTCGGTAGCTGCATCCATCCATGAGTTGTTGATGCGGCAGGCACCGTGGCGCAGGAAGTTGTAAGTATCGAAATGGAACTCACGGGTAGTAGTCCATTGGCTGAATACCTCTTCTTCTGTCAGTTCGTTGCTGGGCTGTTTGTCCAGAAAACCACCGAATATATCTTCACAGGAAGTCAGGGCGATTCCGGCGGTTGCCAACCAAAAGGCGGTATATATGATTGTCTTTTTCATGTCTTATATCTGTTAGAATTTAATGTTTACACCAAAGTTCACAGTCTTCATAATCGGGTAACGGTTGGAACCTTCACTTTCCGGATCGCAAAGACCATCCAGCTTATCCCATGTGATGAGATTGTTTGCATTCACGTAGACGCGGCATTCGTTCATGGCTACTTTTCTGATCCATTTAGCCGGAAGCGAGTAGCTTAGTTCGATATTCTTCAGACGGAGGAAGTTACCGTTTTTCAGGAAGAACGAGTTTTTACGCTGATTATGGTCGCCGTAGCTGTCATAATGGAGCAGCGGATAACTGGCATGGGTAAGGTTGTATGCTTCCGACTGGTTGGGATTCCAGCGGTTCAGATGATGTTCTTTTACCTTACCGCCATTCACGAAAGCGTACATTGCTTCCGCATCATAATATCTGGAAACATGATCTACTCCCTGAAACATGATGCTGAATCCGATGCCTTTGTATTCGCATCCCAGAGACAAGGCGTAAGTGTTTTCGGGAACATCGCTATAGCCGATAAATGTTTCATCACGGCTATCGATAAATCCGTCTCCGTTCATATCACGGTATTTCAGGTCACCTACCTGTACATTGCCGAAAGTAGAAACCGGAAAATCGGGATTGTTCAAGTCGGCTTGGGTCACAAAACCATCGCACACCAGACCGAAGTATTGGTTGATCGGATGACCTTCCTGTTTGCGATAAGCTGTCTTTGTGGCGGGTTCGTCCATGTTCCGGATTTCATTGCGGGCGTGTGAGAAAGTCAGACTTGCATTATAGGTAAAGTCCTTTCCGATATGGTTCGCATGTTTCAGTTCGATTTCGAAGCCCTTGTTGTTGGTCTCTCCCAGATTGCCGGCAGCCATATTGACGCCAACCCATTGCGGACGGGTGAGATAAGGAGTCAGGATATCGTTTCTCTTTTCGTAGAATACGTCGATATTACCGTTCAGCAGTCCGTTCCATAAACCAAATTCCAGTCCCAGGTTGTATTTGTGAGCACGTTCCCAAGTCACTGCATAGTTAGGGTACTGGCTTTCATAGATACCGGTATATCCGGTTGTTCCGAAGTGATAGTCGTTGGCTATCTGTGTCCACACTGCCTGATACAGGAAACGTTGTTTTACGCCATTCACTTTGTATACATCGTTACCTACTTCACCATAGGATGCACGGATCTTCAGATTGTTCAGCCACTCCTCCGTTCCTTTCATGAAAGCTTCGTTGCTGATTCTCCATCCTACGGAGAAAGAAGGGAAGAAACCGAAGCGTCTGCCTCGCATGAAGTTTTCCGAACCGTTATAGCCGAAGTTGACTTCTGCCAGGTAACGGTCGTCGTAGCCGTATGTGGCACGCCCTACCAGTCCTTGGTAACGTTCGGCAAGGTCTGCCTGATAACGGTAGTCATTTTGGTTGTACAGTGCCATAGCGGTAATGTCATGTTTGCCGAATTTTCGTGCCCAGTTCAGCTGGAATTCCATGTAAAGTTTATAAGTGGTAGTCTGGTTATTGCCCAGATAAGCAAGTTCCGTATCCGTATTGAACTGGGTATAAGCGTCTATTGAATTGTAGTTATTACGGTCATTCAGTTCATAAGTGGCAAAGTCGGCATTGAAAGCACGCATATAGTAAGCGTCGTAGTCGAAAGATACCATACCTTTTGCTGCCAGCCCTTTGGTGAGCCAGTCCATCTTATAATCCACAATGAAATTTGTTTCATTGATCGTATTGGTGGAGCGGTAGAAACCGGCTTTGGCAAAACGTGCCACGATATTATTCTGGTATTGTGAGCTGCCGCTGTACAATGTCTTCTGGTCTTCACCTTCACCTACAGTATAAGATACCGGAAACAACCATCCCGGTGTATGATTCATTTCATAAAATGCCTGACTGTAAGTTCCGTCTCTCGATTCATTCGAGTTCGGTCCTCTGCGTTCTTCGAAACGTGTCCCGAAGTTGACGGAAAGAGTCAGGTCTTTGGTCATCAGGAAGTCGAGATTGGCACGGAAAGCGAAACGCTTGAAGCTGGAGTTTGACTTGTTTCCGTATTCGTCCTGACTGAATTCCTTGAACAATCCCTGTTGGTTATAATATTCGGCAGAAGTAAAGTAACGCATACGTTTGGTACCGCCCTGTATATTGACATTGTAGCGTTGTGCCGGTGCACTGTTTCGCAAAACGGTGTCATACCAGTCTACATTCGGGTAGAGGAGGGCATCGATTCCGCTGAGTTGTCCTGCTGAGGCTCTTTTATACATTTCGATGTCGGATGCCGAATATTGAGAAGGCAGTCCGTCGTTAGCCAGCGCTTCTTCCAGCAATACAACCGAATTGTAAGAATCCAGATAAGTATCCTGGCGGGTAGGGGACTGTATTTGCCAGTTGGCGGTCAGGCTGACGGTCGGTTTCTGTTCTTTACCACGCTTCGTTGTAATCAGCATCACACCGTTTGCACCACGTACACCATATACGGCAGTAGCGGAAGCATCTTTCAACGTAGAGATCGATTCGATATCATCCGGAGCAATCTGTGAGAACTCACGTTCTACGCCGTCTACCAGAATCAATGGTTGGTTGTCTCCTGCGAAAGAAGCACGGCCACGGATATAAATCTTCATATCATCAGACCCCGGCGCACCGGAAGTCTGAGAAGTGATTACACCCGAAATCTTACCGGCAATCGCCTGTGAAATATTGGCTGCCGGAGATTTCAACAGTTCTTTGGAAGAAACCTGCGAGATGGCACCTACCACACTTTCTTTCTTCTGCGCACCGTATCCGACCACTACGACTTCATCCAGCACTTCCGTGTCTTCCTCCATAGTGATATTCAGTTTCGTCTTGTTGGCTACAGGAATTTCCTGTGTCTTATAGCCGATATAACTGATTTGTAACACGGCTTTCGGTCCGACCGTCAGTTTGAAGTTACCGTCAAAGTCGGTAATGGTTCCGTTTGTAGTTCCTTTTTCAAGTATGCTTGCACCAATGGCGGCTTCGCCTTTGGTATCAACTACCCGTCCGGTGATCTGCTTGTTCTGCGCATACACCCATTGGCTGAATGTGGCGAGGCAGAGTATCAGTATAAAATTCTTCATGTATACTAAACTTTAAGGTTTAATTCTTTTTCTTTTTCATAATAGCCTGTATCTCATCGATTGTCAGTGCTTTGTTGTAGATAGCGATGTCGTCGAACATAAATCCGGGATCAGGGTCAGCCCATGTCCATGCCTGGTTTCCGCCCAATGAGATGTATTTCAAGTCTGCACCGTTGGTGAATATTCCGGAGATGGTATTGCCGTCACCGCTGCCCGACACTGTCCATGAGTTGGCGACTTCTCCGTCAATGTAGATTTTACAGGTGGTAGACGTGAGAACGGCTGTGTAAAGATGCCATTCATGATCCTTCAGCCAGTCTTCCTCACAAACGATTCCATCTGCTGCATATTCCGAGCAATAAACGGTGTTGACACCTTTCTCATTTTGTGCGGCGGTGAAGTCTGTCCATCCGTTACAGTTTATTTGGGCGAGTCCGCGGGATTGCAGGACAAACAATGGCCATATATTCTCTGATCCTGCCGACGGCTCGTTTCCGTATGCCGTGAATAGGGGAGAATAGCGATAATCGTCCGATGCTCCTGCATTCTTGGCATTCACCCATACACTGATACTCACTTCCTGAGATTCTACGGAGTGGGAAAGAGCATCTTGAGGCAACATCAGATAATTAGTGCCTTTAGAACCGGCTACATTCTGGAATATTTGTCCGAACCCTTTGTCTTCCACTGAAACTATTTTGCCCGAACCTACGATTTTTGCATCTCCGGCTCCTTCTTCAAAGGTATTGATGTAGACAGGAGTAGGCAGAGCCAATGTCTTGTCTTCCATAATCTGTTTGATCTGTTCCGGAGACAATTCTTTGTTATAGACTGCGAAGTCGTCAAACATGAATCCCGGATCGGGATCGCCCCAGTCGAACGCCTGATTTCCGCCTAAAGTGATGTATTTGTAGTTGGCACCATAAATGAATGCACCTTCAATTGTATTATTATCTCCGGTACCTGCCACCTGCCATTCGTTCTTCAGTTCGCCATCCATATATACTTTGGCGGAAGTAGCGGTGAGAGTTACTGTATAGTAATGCCACCCGTGATCGGCTAACCAGTCAGTGGCGTCATGATATAGAGCATTGGTACCATTTACATTCTGTGCATCATCAAAGTTGCACCATCCGGCATTATTCAGTTGTAATGTTCCTCTTACATACAATGCAAACATAGGCCAGTTGTCTGTATTGGCAGTACCTGCTATGCCCGGTGCCTGCCCGTGAGCACTGAATAATGGTGACCACATATAAGTGGATGAGATTCCGGCATCCTTCGCATTCACCCACATACCGATAGACATTTCTTTCGTTTCGGCAGAATGTGACATTACATCTTCCGGAAGCAACAAGTAATTCTGACGCATTCCTCCGGGGATATTCTTGAATACGGTTCCGAAGGCGCTATTATCATCTGTAACAAAGCTGCCACCGCCAATGATCTGTAGTCCGGTAGTCGTTTCGAAAGTAGCTTTATAAACAGGATCGGGCACATGTATTCCGCCACCGATATTCGGTCCCTGAGCATCGCTGTCCGAGAAAGTATTTGTCCAGATCTTCAGATCATCATAATAGGCTTCGGCTGTTTCCGTATCCGAACCATAGCCTAAATATATATAGGTCGCAGATGACAATAAATCGATCATATTGGAATAATCGAAGTCACCTACGCTCACAGCCCTTGTCTTTCCGGAACTGATGCTGGCATGGTTGTTGGTATCGTATTTCTTGGTGCCATCGATATAAATGGCGTATCCTTTCTCTGTGAAAGTCAAGGCAACATAATGCCATGTCCCGTAAGGCATTGCGTTCGTTACACTGACTTCCGGATCATTTACGTCCAGATAGCCTCCTGTGCCGGTATAGCTCAAAAAAGCATTTGCAGTGAAATACAGTTTGTTCGTTCCGTCACTGAATGAGATCAGTGCGCCTGTATGGTCTGTTTTAGTAGATTTTACGAAGAAACTAAATGAGACTCCTGTCTGGATATCTGCACCGATAAGAGGGTTGGGAATGCGGAGGTATCCGCCGTTGGCGTGCATAACTCCACTTTCTCTTTCATCATCCTGTACGATTTCCGGAATCTCCTGATCTGCACTGTATGCAAAAACTTCCCCCGATACAGGTGTTTCGCCTTCGGTGGCAGTAGAGTTGAAATCTTCGTCAAATGTAAATTCAGCTATTAATTTAGCGGAGGTATCCGGCTTTGCCGGAAGTTTTTGATTTCCTGCCGGTGGATCAGCTTCTCCCCAATCCTGACAAGAACTCATGCTGAGAACGGTAAGAATTGCCATAAGTAGTAACGGCCATTTCCTTGTCTTCATAGATATTGATATTAATGGTTCAACAATAATTCTACTCGTTGTAGTGTCGCAAAAATACAACTGATGAGTATATTAAAGGTGGACAAATGAATTTTCGAGGTGGATAAACGGTTATATAAGTGTCTTTTTTACACTTTGAGTATAATCTTGGACGGATGTCTCTTAAAATGAGCTCATTTTAAGACGAAGGGCTGCTATCATTGTTTCATAATAGCAACCCTTATATCAGTTATTCTTCGTTATTCAGCAGTGCGCTTGGTGTCACATTGAAATGTTTCGTGAAGCATCTTGTAAAATATTTGGGATCATTGAATCCTACTTCGTAGGCAACTTCCGCTATATTCATATTCTTCGTTTCCCGATTCTTCAGAATCAATTCCCGTGCGATGTTCAGTCTGTAATTCCGGATGAACTGTCCGGCGGACTGACCGATTAAGTTTTGCAGTTTTTTGTTCAGCAGGCTTTTGCTTACTCCGACGGCTTCACAAAAATCGCTGACTTCAAAATAGGAGTTCTTGTAGTTCTCTTTGATAACTTCCATTACTTGATTGAGGAACTTCTTATCACCGGATTCTTCTTCCATATTAAGTACGTCCACGTCCATATCAAGCGTAAATTTACGTTGATATCGTTTCCGGTTCTCCAGAATATTCTGAATACGGGTCAATAATAATGTCTCATCAAAAGGTTTCAGCAGATATTCGTCCACTCCCATACGATAGCTTTCCAGTCGGGCTTCTTGTGAGGTTTTGGCAGTCAGCATCAGGAAAGGAATATGCGAAATGGCAAATGTTTCCTTTACCTTTCGGGACAGTTCGATTCCGTCCATGACAGGCATCATCAAATCACTGATAATAAAGTCTATTGGATTACTATTAAGTATATGTAGTGCTTCTTCGCCATTTGCAGCTTCCAGTACATGATACTGTTCACGAAGAATAGACCGGATATATCCCCGCATATCAGCATTATCCTCCACAACCAGTATACTTAAAGCCTCTTTCTCTTTTGGAGAGCCGGAATCCTGAACAGGAGTTGCGGACGAATCGTTGTGATCAATAATGATTGTCTTTTCGTCTTTCCTTTCATTTCGTTGCAAGGGGAGGAGGATGCGGAAAGAGCATCCCGCATGACGGTTATTGAATGCTTTGATCTCTCCGCCGTGCATTTGAACAATCCGTTTGCAGAGGTATAAACCGATGCCTGTTCCTGCTTGTCCGTATACCGGATATTTCACTTGATTCTGCGACTGGTAGAAGCGGTTGAAAATCCGATTGAGGTCTTCCTCAGGGATGCCCGAACCACTGTCCTTGACGCAAATATACAGAGTCTCTTTTTCACTGTCTTTGGCGAAAAGAGCAGATAGGTAGAGAGACACAGTTCCCCCGTTAGGAGTAAACTTGATAGCGTTACTCAACAGATTGGTGACCACCTTACGCATTGCTTCCTCATCGTACAAGATCTCCGGCATTTCCATCCGGTAATAGCGTTTGAGCACAATGTTCCGCTCTTGAGCGAATACCTCAAACGGAGTGATCAGTGAATCGATAAATTTCAGAAAATTTCCCCGAGTCTTCACAATCTCCAGTTTGCCGGACTCTACCTTCCGGAAATCCATCAACTGATTGACGAGAGACAATAGATATTTGGAATTGCGTTCCACGAAGTTCAATTGCTCAATGACTTGCGGATTGTAGCTTAATTTCAACGCACGTTCGATAGGACCGATAATGAGGGTAATCGGTGTGCGGAATTCGTGGGTAATATTCGTAAAGAATGAAATCTTGTCAAGCGTCAATTCCTGTACTTTACGGGACATACGAATCAGTTGTGCCTTCTGCCTCGTGATTTTCTCATTCTGCTGAATCAGCATATGGTTTTGGCGTGACAGCTCATCCGTTTGATTTTCTAACAGATGCTTTTGCTGTTCCAGTTCATGAGTACGTTCTTCTACCGTGCGGTGCAGATATTCTTTCTGCCGTTTCAGATTACGGATGCGCCATTGATAGAATTGCCATACACTGACAGATAACAATACGATGATGAATAGAATAAACCATACAGTCTTATAGAAATAAGGTACAATCGTAATCTTCAGTTCCGTTATGTTTTCTCCCTCGTTCTCACCATCAGGAGTGTATCTGACCTGTAGAGTATATGAACCGGGAGGTAAATTCGTATAACTGGCGAAACGACGGTTGCCCGGAACCTGTACCCATTTATCGTCAAAACCGACCAGACGATAACTGTATATGGCTGTATTGTTTGATTCAAAGTTGAGCGCTGCAAATTCGAGTGAGAAAGATTTCTCTTTTTCATGCAGTTTCAGTTCCGTCGTTATGGCAATATCTTCCGACAAGTATTCGCTGCCCGGCAATATTTCTTCATTACCTATCCGCAGGCGGGTGAAACGTACTTTGGCAGCTGGAAGAGACATCGCCGGACGATTACTTTCGATTGCAACCAATCCGCCTACACTGCCGAAATAGAGTAAGTCATGAGAAGAACCACATGAGGCGTTCCAATAAAACTGTGTGTCAATCAGACCATCCTGTATGGTATAGTTAATGAAACGATTCTCTGCCTGGTGATAACAGGAGAGTCCATTATTGGTACTGATCCATAAGTTACCGTTGTTATCTTCCAGTATTCCCCGAACACTATTGTTCGGTAGTCCTTGCGCTGTGCTATAAGAGATAAACTGTTCTTTTCCTTGAGCATCGATTTTTCGTTGATAAATGCCATATCCGTTACTGCCCAGCCATAAAGTACCGTCCTTACCTTGATAAAAGCAGGTTATTTTCTCAATCAGGCGGGAGGACGGATCGTCCAGTTTGTAGTTCAGGTGCCTGTACTGGAATTCTCCTTTAGAGGAACGGGAATGCAGATCGATGATATAAACCCCTTCCAGACAACCGACCCAAAGTTTACCCTCCTTATCAATAATGGAACCGATACAGCCATGAATATTTTCAGCAGCCTTATCCGGTAACGGAGCAGTTATTTCCTTTTTTACCGGATCATAAAAATAGAGTCCTTGATTGGCGCCTATCCATATACCTTCATTAATAGGGTCATAATTCAATACTCCGATAAAGTTAATCGGAAAGCCTCCGCCGGTCTGTGAGGAAATTACCTCCAGTATCTGTCGGGGAGCTTTCAGATCAAGCAGATTGAGACCTCCTCCCCATGTACCTATCCATAAGTGATTGTCGGTATCGGCAGTCAGGGCACTGACGGAGTTGTGACTCAGCCCTCCGTGTTCACGTGTATAATGGGTGAAATCTTCGCTGTTCCGTTCTTTTCTGTTCAGTCCGCCTTCTACTGTCCCTACCCATAAGGTTCCGTATACATCTTCATAAATTGCATTGACAGGATTATAGGATAAACTTGACGGATTTTCCTTGTCATGCCGGTAGCTCCGTATCGATAGTTGCCGTGGATTCAACAGATTGATACCTCCGGTTTCCGTACCGAACCAGATATGTTCTCCATCAGTCAATATGCAATTAATAAAGTTACTGTTCAGCAGATTGGTGCCGCCATTTGGAAGGTCACAGGCTATACGTTCAAAATTATCCGTCATCGGGTTATAGATATTAATACCACGTAGTGTCGCGACGATTAATTGTTTGTCATCGGTGATAGCTAAATTTGTCAGATAATTTTGCGACAGGGAATAGGGATTGCCGGAATCATGCTCATATCGTTTTATCACATTTCCAGTTTTATTATAGCGGAATAGTCCGCGGTCACTGGAGATCCAGACTTCATTCTCTTTGCTGAGGAAATCCGAAATATAAGTTCCCGCTTCGAACTTCAGGCAGTCGGCTATGGGAGTGGTTACCAGTCTCTTTTGCGGACTTAATGCCACTTTTCGTATTTCTCCATTGTTTCCCATCCATATTTTCCCATCCTCGTCAATGTCTTTCAGAGCAATGTCCGGACCATTCAGATAGACAGGGCTGAGTGTAGACAGGATTTGCACTTCCCCTTTGTCATTGAATTCGATACGGTGAAGGGCGTTGTCGCAATGAAGCCAGATACAGCCTTGCGTATCTTTCATGATACGGGTAGCCGGTAGTTCCAGTATCTTTGGAAGTATCCCTTTCGGGTCATGGGGGATAATCGGTTTTAAAGTAGATAAGTCAATAATATCCGTTCCCCCTTCGGAGACGATCCAAAGGCGTTGGAAGGCGTCTTCACAGACATTGCGTATAAAGTTGCTTTTTAGTTTGCATTGGTGATTATTGGGAGTGTAGTTTACAAACTCATAGCCATCATAACGGGAAAGCCCGCCTCCGGCAGTCGAAATCCACATAAACCCCCGGCTGTCTTTGTACAAATCGTCGATAAAATTATGTGGAAGCCCCTCGTTCATGGTCACATACGTAATATTATAGCGGTCGGCAAACCGTTCCTGTGCCCGAACCTGTCCGGCCAGTGAACAGATACTATATATTATAAGGTATATAAGTAGGTGTTTTTTCATATATGTACGTATTAATAAGGGCAAAGTTAGAAGAATCTCTTCAATCACAAAAATGGGAAGAGCTTCTTTTCAGCAGATTATCGGATTGTCCACCAATCGTGTTCGTATGTCCACCTTTCATAGGGGAAACGGGGCGTATTTTTGTAGCATAATTGATGAACGAATACACAGATATTATGAAAAACTTGTTTTTGCCAGTTCTTTTAGTAGCAGGCAGCTTCTTTGTAAGTTGCACTTCTTCCGTGTTTACTCCGACTCCTTCTGCTAATCCTTGGGATGATAATTATTTATCAGTAGCCAAAATGGAAGATTACCGTCAATGGGGAACATACAATGTACACGATCCGTCCTGCCGGAAGCTGGGCGACTATTATTATATGTATTCTACAGATGCGATTTTCGGTGAGAACCGGAAAGAAGCGAGAGAGAAAGGCGTGCCGTTGGGATTTATCCAGATGCGCCGTTCTAAGGATTTGGTACATTGGGAATTTCTGGGATGGGCATTTCCTGAAATACCGGAAGAAGCGGTTCAATGGGTACAGTCTCATGCAGGAGGGCAGGGGGCGACCAATATCTGGGCACCGTATATCATCCCTTATAAAGATAAATACCGCCTCTACTATTGCGTATCCGCATTCGGACGTAAAACATCCTATATAGGACTTGCCGAATCAACTTCTCCCGAAGGGCCATGGACGCAGAAAGGCTGTATCGTTAAAACAGATGATTCTACCGCGATGAATGCTATCGATCCGAGCGTCATAGCAGATGAAAATACCGGTAAATGGTGGATGCATTACGGCTCCTTCTTCGGTGGTCTGTATTGCGTCGAACTGAATCCTGAAACCGGATTAGCCTTAAACGAAGGCGATTTGGGGCACCTTGTAGCACGGCGTGCCAACTATCGGAAGGACAATCTCGAAGCACCGGAAATAATCTATCATCAGGAGCTGAAACAATATTATCTTTTCACTTCCTATGATCCGCTGATGACGACTTATAATGTACGTGTCAGCCGTTCGGATGCTGCCGAAGGTCCGTTTACGGACTACTTTGGCAAGGCTGTGAAAGATACGACCAACAACTTTCCGATACTGACTGCACCATATCGTTTTGAGAACCATACCGGATGGGCGGGTACAGCGCATTGTGCCGTCTTTTCTGATGGTGAAGGAAACTATTTTATGGCACATCAGGGACGTCTGTCACTGCAAAATCAGTTAATGGTGTTACATATACGGCAATTGTTCTTCACTCCCGAAGGCTGGCCGGTCGCTTCTCCCGAGAGATATGCAGGGACTGCTTCGCGTCAATTCAGCAAAGAAGATCTGGTCGGTGAATGGGAAATCATACGAGTGCAGGAACCGGCATACGAACGTCAGCTGGAAGCCGGACAGATCTTATGGGGAGAGGGAGAACTGAAAGAGAAGGAATGGAACTTGTCCACCCGAGTGACTTTGGTAAAAGACGGCACGTGCAAAGGGCAGATGACCGATAACGAATGGAATATAGTTCAAATGAATGGAAAATGGTCCTTTTTGACCGAAAAACATCTATTAATGGTAGATTTGAACTCGGAGAAGATTGAGAATCTGGTTATCTTTGCAGGACACGATTGGGAGAACGAAACCGAAACAATTCTCTTTACCGGACTCGATAGCCGGGGACGTTCTGTCTGGGGAAAAAGAATCAAATAATTATATATAATTTTTATTGAAAACCATGAGAAGATACACAGAATTACTGGCTGCATTAGCCTTATCTACCGGCATGGCGCTTCATGCGCAAACCAATGAAATGGTGATCCAGACTAAGAAGTTGGGTGCTGAAATCCAGCCGACAATGTACGGACTCTTTTTTGAAGACATCAATTATGCTGCCGATGGCGGACTTTATGCCGAACTGGTAAAGAACCGTTCATTCGAATTCCCTCAGCGTCTGATGGGATGGAAGACTTATGGAAAGGTGACTTTGCAGGATGACGGTCCTTTTGAACGCAATCCGCATTATGTGCGTCTTGATAATCCGGGACATGCCCACAAGCATACCGGACTGGATAATGAAGGCTTCTTCGGCATCGGGGTTAAGCAAGGTGAAGAATACCGCTTCTCTGTGTGGGCACGTCTGCCGCACGGAGGTACAGGTGAAAAGATACGTGTGGAACTTGTAGATACCAAATCTATGGGCGAACATCAGGCTTTTGCCTCTCAGACACTGACCATTGATTCCAAAGACTGGAAGAAGTATCAGGTAATCTTAAAAGCGGGTGTTACCAATCCCAAAGCAACGCTTCGTATTTTCCTTGCTTCCCAGGGTACGGTAGACTTGGAGCATATTTCCCTTTTCCCTGTCGATACTTGGAAGGGACATGAGAACGGTCTTCGCAAAGACCTTGCGCAGGCTTTGGCGGATATTCATCCGGGAGTCTTCCGTTTCCCCGGTGGTTGCATCGTTGAAGGTACGGATCTCGAAACCCGTTATGACTGGAAGAAATCCGTGGGGCCGGTAGAAAACCGTCCATTGAACGAAAATCGCTGGCAATATACCTTTACCCATCGTTTCTATCCGGATTATTATCAAAGCTACGGACTGGGATTCTATGAATATTTTCTTCTTTCTGAAGAAATGGGAGCGGCACCGCTTCCGATCCTGAACTGCGGACTTGCCTGTCAGTATCAGAACAATGAAGAAAAAGCTCACGTAGCAGTTTGCGACCTGGACAGCTATATTCAGGATGCACTCGATCTGATCGAATTTGCCAATGGAGACGTGAACACGACTTGGGGGAAAGTACGTGCCGATATGGGACATCCGGCACCTTTTAATTTGAAATATCTGGGCATCGGTAATGAACAGTGGGGAAAAGAGTATCCCGAACGTCTCGAACCGTTTATCAAGGCTCTTCGCAAGGCGCATCCGGAAATCATGATTGTAGGCAGTTCCGGCCCGAACTCCGAAGGAAAAGAATTTGATTACCTGTGGCCTGAGATGAAACGTCTGAAAGCTGATCTGGTAGACGAACACTTCTACCGTCCCGAAAGCTGGTTCCTCAGTCAGGGAGCACGCTATGATAACTATGACCGCAAAGGACCGAAAGTATTTGCCGGCGAATATGCTTGTCACGGAAAAGGAAAGAAATGGAACCACTTCCATGCTGCCTTGCTCGAAGCAGCCTTCATGACCGGATTGGAACGTAATGCCGATATCGTACATATGGCTACTTATGCGCCGCTTTTCGCTCATGTGGAGGGATGGCAATGGCGTCCGGACATGATTTGGTTTGATAATCTTAACTCGGTGCGTACCGTAAGTTATTATGTGCAGCAGCTGTACGCACAGAACAAAGGAACGAATGTACTTCCTCTCACTATGAACAAGAAACCGGTAACAGGGGCGGAAGGACAAAACGGACTTTTTGCCAGTGCAGTCTATGATAAGGATAAGAACGAACTGATTGTCAAAGTAGCTAATACTTCCGATAAGACACAGCCTGTATCCTTGACTTTCGAAGGTCTGAAAAAGCAGGATGTATTGTCCGAAGGACGTTGCATCACTCTTAGCTCACTCGATCAGGACAAAGATAATACGCTTGAACAACCGTTTGCCATCACTCCGCAGGAGACACCGGTAACGATCAATGGTCATGCGTTAACCACCGAACTCGGACCGAACACGTTTGCAGTTTATAAATTCACGAAGAAATAAAATGAATAGCGTTAAACTAGTTATGATTTCATGCGTATTGGCAGCCTTTTCCGGGCTGTCTGCGCAGAATGACACTACTTTTGTAGCCAATGGCAATCCCATCATAAAATATAAATATACAGCCGATCCGGGTGCTATGGTGCATGACGGTAAGGTGTACATTTATGCCGGACATGATGAATGTCCTCCTCCCAGAGAACATTACCAGTTGAATGAATGGTGTGTATTCTCGTCTCCCGATATGAAGACATGGACGGAGCATCCTGTACCTTTGAAAGCCAAAGATTTTAGTTGGGCAAAAGGGGAAGCATGGGCTAGTCAGGTGATAGAACGTGACGGAAAGTTCTATTGGTATGTGACAGTAGAACACGGCACTATTCACGGAAAATCCATCGGCGTAGCCGTATCTGATTCGCCTGTCGGTCCTTTTGTGGATGCCCGTGGTTCCGCACTGATCACCAATGATATGACGACCGAATTTACCAAGATCTCTTGGGAAGATATCGATCCGACTGTTTTTATTGACGACGACGGACAGGCATATCTTTATTGGGGGAATACTCAATGCTACTATGTCAAACTGAAAAAGAATATGATCGAGCTGGATGGTCCTATCGTACCGGTTCATCTGCCCCGATATACGGAAGCTCCGTGGATACATAAGCGTGGAGACTGGTATTACCTTTCATATGCTTCTGAATTTCCGGAAAAGATATGCTACGCCATGAGCCGTAGCATTACCGGACCTTGGGAATACAAAGGCATCCTTAATGAGATAGCCGGCAATTCCAATACCAATCATCAGGCTATTATCGAGTTCAAGGGCGACTGGTATTTCATTTATCATAATGGAAGCATCAATACAGCCGGAGGCAGTTTCCGCCGTTCCGTCTGCATCGACCGTTTGTATTATAACGAAGACGGTACCATGAAACGCATTCAGATGACAACGGAAGGCGTACAATAAACAGATAATTATAGGGTTAGGTTAGATAATAGGTTTTTAGATTTTTGTTAATTGAAAAGTAAGGGCGTCCTTCCATTCCGGAAAGACGCCCTGCTTATTTAATTCTGATGAATAATAACTTATTCTACTCTGCGTGAACCGTCACCGATTACTACATCATATACTTTCGGGCTTCTGCCGAATTTAGCTTTGAAAGCTTCTTTTGTCTTTTCAACGAAGTTGTCATACAGTTCGTTCTTGACAAGGTTGATAGTACAACCACCGAAGCCGCCACCCATTACGCGTGAACCGGTTACACCATATTCTTTAGCGCAATCGTTCAGGAAGTCAAGTTCTTCGCAGCTCACTTCGTACAATTTGCTCATACCGTGGTGAGTTTCGTACATCTTCTGACCTACTGTTTCGTAATCGTCTTTTTCCAGCGCATCGCAAACATCAAGTACGCGTTGGATTTCTTCGATTACATATTCGGCACGCATATAATCTTCAGCGCTGATATCAGCTTTCGCTTCTTCAAGCATATCCATTGTACAGTCACGCAGGAATTCTACATGCGGATGTTTTTTCTGGATAGCAGCAACAGCAGTCTCACAGCTCTGACGACGCTTGTTGTAAGCAGAAGAAGCCAGTTCGTGTTTCACTACTGAATCCATCAATACCAGACGATAACCTTCCGGATGGAATGGGAAATATTGATATTCCAGTGAACGGCAGTCCAGACGGATCAAGCTGCCAGCTTTACCGAATACAGAAGCGAACTGGTCCATGATACCGCAGTTTACACCGCAGTAGTTGTGTTCAGTAGCCTGACCTACTTTAGCCAATTCAAATTTGTCGATTTTACCTTCACCGAACAGTTCATTCAATGCGAAAGCATATGTACTTTCCAGAGCAGCAGAAGAAGACATACCTGCACCCAGAGGCACATCGCCGGAGAAAGCGGTATTGAATCCTTTCACGTCTACGCCACGTTTGATCATTTCACGGCATACACCGAAAATGTATCTTGCCCAGCTTGCACGGGGAGCATCCTCTTCGTTCAGACCAAATTCTACATAATCTTTCAGGTCGATAGAATAAGCTCTTACTTTGTCAGTGCCGTTCGGTTTGATTTCAGCAAGCATACCTTTGTCTACAGCTCCGGGGAATACGAATCCACCGTTGTAGTCAGTATGTTCGCCAATCAGGTTGATACGACCCGGAGAGGCATATATAAATCCTGTAGTTCCATCAAAATGCTTAATGAAGCGACTTCTTACGTGTTCTATATCCATGATAAATCAATTTTATAAGGTGAATAAATTAAATTCAGATTTTTTATTCTACTGGAATGTCTTTATTTACGTTCTTGCAACCTACCAGACCGTAGTACAGCAAGTAAGCCAGAGCAGCGATAATTACCCAATAGCTAGCCATGAAACCGGCTACGTCAGCTACCCATCCTTGAATTACAGGCAGGATACCTCCACCGCATACCAGTACCATAAACAGACCGGAAGCAGCAGCCAGATATTTACCCAGTCCTTCTACAGCAAGGTTGAAGATACCACCCCACATGATAGAAGTACAGAGACCAACTAATACCAAGTACATAGCGTTAATGGGCACTTCTGCAAAACCGAATGACAAACCGCCAGTTGCGCTTTGTTGTAGTACAGGCAGATTCACCAATGTTCCTGTAGAAGAGAAGATAGCAAGGAATACTAAAATCAATCCCAAAGCGGATGTAAATGTAAGCATCGCTTTACTGGAAACTTTTGCACCGAGTGAAGCACCGGCCAGACGACCGATCAACATCAGGAACCAGTAAGTTCCTACTACGAAACCGGAGATTGTAGAAGCGATACCGGCACCGCCTTTTTCTACAGGGTCAGTAAGGAACAGGTTCAGAGTACCCGGTACACCTACTTCAATACCTACATATACAAAGATAGCGATAGCGCCCAATACAAAGTGACGGAACTTCAAAGCACCTTTCATCAGTGTGCTGATTGGTTCAGTTGTAGCAGCAGCGTTCGGTTCCGGAATGCGTACAAACAGGAGTACGAAGAATGCGAAAGCGAATACAGCCATTGCGGTGTACATTACAGGGAAAATCTGAGAGATAGTAGCTTTTTCGATAGATCCGGCGATCAGGATACCAACGAACATCGGAGTGATGGTAGCCATTACAGAGTTGAAAGAGCCGCCCACCTGGATAAGCTGGTTACCTTTGTTACCTTCACCACCCAGTTTGTTCAACATCGGGTTTACTACAGTGTTAAGCAAACACATAGAGAAACCTGCTACGAATGCACCAATCAAATAAACGGCAAAAGCCATCTCAGGGCTTGAATGACCGGACAGGAACTGGATACCTACGCCGATAAAACCGATAGCTACTGCGATAAGTGCTGTTTTCTTATATCCCACACGTTGCAACAAGATACCGCTGGGGATACCCATTACTGCATAAGCTATAAAGTTACCGAAGTTTCCCAGCATACCCAAAGCATTGGATACGTCGAATTGGTTCTTCAGCACAATACCCATAGGAGCTGCGAGGTTAGTAACGAATGAAATCATACCGAAAAGGAAAATCATCGTGATAATGGCAATGATTTTTCCATTCTTTTTTTCTTGTGTCATGGTTCTATTAAAAATGTTAGTTTATAAAATTAGGTTAGTTATTTTTTTATCTTTTATTTTTCCACACCGAATTTGTAGATAGTCACCTGCTGGTATTCATCGCCCGGCAATAAAGTAGCCGAGGGGAAATGAGGTTTGTTCGGAGTGTCGGGGAAACATTGTGCCTCGAAGCAGATAGCGCTTCTTGCAGGGAATGTAGCACCGTGAGCACCTTCGAAACCATTCAGCCAGTTACCGGTGTAAAGTTGTACACCTGCTTCAGTAGTGTATACTTCCATGGTACGACCGCTATTCGGTTCGAAACAAGTGGCAGCCAAATCCAGTGAACCTGTTTCAATCTTGTTCAGTACGTAGCAGTGGTCGTATCCGGCACCGTTAATCAGTTGTTGGAATTTATCGTTGATACGTTCGCCTACGGTATGCGGAGTGGTGAAGTCCATTGGAGTACCTTCTACTTTGGCAACTTCTCCGGTTGGGATAGAAACTTCATCGATAGGCGTGTAGAAATTAGCGTTGATAGTAACAATATTGTTTTCGATAGTAGGAGTAGGATTGCTGATACCAGCCAGATTGAAGAAACCGTGATTGGTCAGGTTGACTACAGTAGCTTTGTCAGTTGTGGCACGATATTCGATTACCAGTGCATTTTCTTCTTCTTCCAGGCGATAAACCATTTCAACCTCCAGATTGCCGGGGAAACCTTCTTCGCCGTCGGCTGAAACATAATTGAACTGGATTATATTTTCAGCCAGTTGGTCGGCATCCCAAACGCGGGCGTGAAAACCGGTAGGTCCTCCGTGCAGGGAGTTGGGTCCGTTGTTGATGGTGAGCTCGTGCTCTTCTCCGTACAATGTGAATTTTCCTTTGGCGATGCGGTTGCCATAGCGTCCGATAGTAGTGCTGAGGAAGGGTTCCGGGCTGTTGACAACGTGGTCTATGCTGTCGTGTCCGAGGACAACGTTTGCATATTTTCCATCTTTATCCGGTACCATGATAGCGAGAATGGCGCATCCGTAATTAGTTACGGCGACTTCCATTCCCTTTTTATTTTTGAGGATAAATAAATCAGTTTCTTTATTATTTATCTCCTTTTGGAAATCTTTCCGGCTGAGCCCTGATAGATTCCCTTCCGTTGGGAATGTGTTATTCATGTCTGGTATTCTTAAAATTTTCTTGCAAATAAAGGTAAATTCTTTGTTACTCACAAATTATTCCGGCTAAATATGGTGGGTAGTTTAGGAAAGTTTAGCGTTCTCACTTAGGTTTCTGTATTTTTCATCCTTCTTTTCTTTTAAAGTGAACAATTTTTCGTATGTTTGTTCCCGGATTATTATAATCCGGGAGAATTTAATCTAAGTTTATTAACAAGAAAAACAAAAATGTATCCATTAAAATTCGAACCTATTCTGAAGCAGACGCTTTGGGGGGGCGACAAAATTATTCCGTTCAAGCATTTGAATTCAGACTTGAAAGGAGTAGGAGAAAGCTGGGAGATTTCCGGCGTAGAGGACAATGAATCTGTTGTGGCTAATGGCCCGGACAAAGGTTTAACTCTGGCTGATATGGTGAGAAAGTATCGCGAGGAACTGGTTGGCGAAGCGAATTATGCTCGTTTTGGCAATAAATTCCCACTGCTTATCAAATTCATCGATGCAAAGCAGGATTTATCCATTCAGGTGCATCCGGCAGATGATTTGGCAAAGAAAAGGCACAACTCAATGGGTAAAACCGAAATGTGGTATGTAGTGGATGCTGATAAAGGAGCGAAACTGCGTTCTGGATTTTCCGAGCAAATCACCCCGAAAGAATATAAAGAGCGCGTGCTGAACAATACGATCACTGACGTATTGCAGGAGTATGAGATCAAGCCGGGAGATGTATTCTTCCTTCCTGCCGGACGTGTGCACAGTATTGGCGCCGGTGCGTTTATTGCCGAAATCCAGCAGACTTCGGATATTACTTATCGTATCTATGACTTCAACCGTAAGGATGCAAACGGAAAGACTCGTGAATTGCATACTGACCTGGCGCGTGAAGCCATCAATTACGAAGTGTTGGATGATTATCGTACCAAATACGAAGCGGTGAAAGATGAGCCGGTAGAACTTGTAGCTTGTCCGTACTTCACTACTTCCGTGTATGATATGACCGAAGAAATCAGCTGTGATTATTCAGAACTCGATTCATTCGTGATCTTCATTTGTATGGAAGGTGCATGCAAGATAAAAGACAATGAAGGTAATGAACTGAAAGTAGGTGCCGGAGAATCTATTCTGCTTCCTGCTACAACACAGGATGTAACAATTACTCCGGAAGCTGGAAACGTAAAATTGCTGGAAACATACGTGTAAATAATAGACAATATTATTGATAAAAGTATAGACCGGGCAGGCGAGAAAAACTTTCTCGCCTGCTTTGCGTTGTAGAAAGAAAGGCGTATCGATTTTGTCTTACAGACTGACAAATTCATATATGTGATGGAATTTAAGTTGGATGGTACTGCTGAAGAAGCTATCAAACAGATTAATGAAAAGCATTATGCACTTCCTTTTGAGGCAGACGGACGCCGACTTTTCAAGATAGGTGTCAATTTTAGCTCAGAAACACGCAATATTGAGAAGTGGATAGTGGAGTAGCATCAATTCTATCCCCATTCAGTTTTATATAATTTTTTTGGAAAGGTTTTAAACTTCTGTTGCTAAATCATTTTTTTCGTCTTATCATTGTATAAATTTACTAGTGATATATATGAATAAAAATGGATTTAGCCGTTGTGCGGAGTCGTACATCGGTCGTTTACGAAAAGAGGGGCGTCATTCTACGGCCCATGTTTATACGAATGCTCTTTTTTCTTTTACCAAGTTTTGTGGCACTACCCATGTTGCTTTCCGGCAAGTCACCCGTGAACGCTTGCGCTGTTACGGGCAGTATCTTTATAGTTCCGGTCTGAAGCCGAATACGGTATCAACGTATATGCGTATGCTTCGTAGCATCTATAATAGAGGAGTGGAGTCGGGCAGAGCTCCGTATGTGCATCGTCTGTTTCATGATGTTTATACGGGAGTGGATATTTGCCAGAAGAAAGCGTTGCCTGTCGGAGAACTTAATCGCCTCCTCTATGAAGATCCCAAATCGGAACGTTTGCGTCGTACGCAGGCTATCGCTGCCTTGATGTTTCAATTCTGCGGAATGTCTTTCGCTGACCTTGCTCATCTGGAGAAATCTTCGCTGGAACGGAATATCATCCGGTATAATCGTATCAAGACGAAAACTCCGATGAGTGTGGAAGTACTGGATACTGCACAGGATATAATCAGCCGGCTTCGCAACTGTCAGCCTTCTCATCCGGATTGTCCCGACTATCTGTTCAGTATCCTTCTTGGCGACAAGAAGAGAGAAGATGAAAGTGCATATCGGGAATATCAGTCCGCTCTCCGCAGGTTCAATAATCGTCTGAAGAGACTTGCAAAGGCTCTTCGGCTGACTTCTCCTGTCACTTCCTATACTATCCGTCATTCCTGGGCTACTACCGCTAAGTATCGTGGTGTTCCTATTGAGATGATCAGTGAGTCGCTGGGGCATAAGTCTATTAAGACTACTCAGATTTATCTGAAAGGTTTTGGTCTGCAGGAACGTACAGAAGTGAATCGAATGAATTTATCTTACGTGAAGAACTGTCGGATAGGACGGGTGTAAAATATTTAATAAGTTGATAGTCAGTATGGATCTGTTTCTGTTACTTCTTAGGTAACGGAAGTAAATTTGATGCAAAGATAGACAAAAACACAAATAAGAAACAAATTAAAGCCCACTTTTTTTAGTTTTATCTAAAATATAGGGTAAAAACATCTTTAGACATGAAAAATACTTATTTTCATGCCCCACTCCTTATATACCTAATTTCCATTGGTATATACCCTTATACTTAGGGTGTAACTCTCTTGACAACATATTTGCTGCTGCTTTTCAACCTTTTTTCATTGTTCGTTTATGCTGTATACACTTCCGTTACCTAAGAAGTAACGGAAACATATGGGGTAAAAAAACATGATTCTAACAAAAGAGAAATCAGCCATCCTCGGGACCAAAAATGGGACAGGGGAGGGCGTAGCGTGCTTAAAACGCTGGTATGTGGCACATGTTCGCATACATCACGAAAAAAAAGTAGCTGAATATTTGGGGAAAATGGGAATTGAGACTTTTGTTCCTGTCCAGCAAGAAATCCATCAATGGAGTGATCGCCGTAAATTAGTTGAAACAGTTCTTCTTCCGATGATGGTGTTTGTTCATGCCGATCCGAAGGAACGGATGGCTGCTTTAACTCTTGCCACGGTAAGCCGTTACATGGTGTTGCGTGGTGAGGGAAAGCCTGCTGTGATTCCTGATGATCAGATGGCGCGTTTCCGTTTTATGCTTGATTATTCGGAAGAGGCAATCTGTATGAATTATTCTCCATTAGCTCGTGGAAAGAAAGTTCGTGTTATCAAAGGTCCTTTGACGGGACTGGTTGGAGAACTAGTTGCGTTAGATGGCAAAAGTAAGATTGCTGTCCGGCTGGATATGTTGGGCTGCGCTTGTGTCGATATGCCTATTGGATATGTAGAGCAAATTGGCGAAAGAAACTAAGAGGTGATGGGGACCTTCAATAATAGCATACAGGAGAAAATAGAAAAACTACAAAAAACAGTTGATACATTGCTTCATATGGGTGAGAATATGGACTGTATATGTGTCGACGATCTTTCACTACTTAATAAAGAGATCCATGAACAGATCAATGATCTGTATCCTTGTCACGGTAAGACAGCCGAGCAGGAAGCTGCTTTATGTCTGTCTCTTCTGATGGGATATAGTGTGTCTATGTATGCCAACTCGGAGGATGAGGCAAAGAAGAAGACTGTTCTGAGGCGTTCGCAAATGATTCTGAAAAACCAATTGCCTTCACCACTGAAAATTCAGTTACACACAATCTGCGATAAACTATTATCATAGTAAATCTACTTTTTTGAAAAAAGACTTTATAATTTATTTGGGGTATTTAAATTATGAAACACGCATTTGACCGTTTTGTTCAATATTTGCAGAAAAATTATTTTAGTTATTGGATTGTATTAGGAATTGATACATTCATAGCTTTGATTTGTACCTGGGTGTCATTTATCGGCATTCATTATATAACGGAGACTTCTAAAGAAATTACTTCTCTCTTCCATATTTTGGCAATTTCTGTGATCTCCAGTGTCTTAGGTTCCTTTTTATTCCATACATACCGTAATACGATCCGTTTTTCCCAGTTGAAGGAATTATGGAGACTTGCAGGAAGTGCAGTAATAAAAGCTGTCTGTATTGCAATTGCTATCTGGCTTTTCCTGCCTCAGACGGGACTGCATAATAGTCAGAAAATAGTCTTTGTACTGTTTGATGGCATGCTGACTTTTATTGCCATGGTAGGCTTTCGCATTCAGCTGATTCTGGTTTATGAACTCCTGCTGAATATGCTGAATAAGACGAATATGCATATTCTGATCTATGGTATTGATGATAAGAGTGTGGCATTAAAAGTCCGGCTAATGAACAGCTCCCACTTTAAGGTAGTAGGCTTCTGCATCTACGGAACGGGCGACTCTATCCGGCGTGTGGCTGATCTTCCCGTTTATTTATTTAAAGATGAAGAGTGCTTCAACAAGCTTGTTCATAAGAAATGTATCGGCGGCATCCTGTTTGCCCGTTACGAGAATACCCGTGAAGAGGAAGACCGCCTGCTTCAGTATTGCAAAAGAAGCGGGTTGAAAACATTGATTGCTCCGAGTATTAGTGAGGCTGACGAAAACGGAAGTTTTCACCAATGGGTACGTCCTATCAAGATTGAGGACCTACTGGGTCGCTCAGAAATTCATATCAATATGGAGGAAGTGATGACTGAGTTTTGCGGTAAGGTTGTGTTGGTGACAGGAGCTGCCGGTAGTATTGGCAGCGAACTTTGTCGGCAGCTGGCTCAGATGAACATCAAGAAGCTCATCATGTTTGACTCCGCTGAGTCTCCTCTGCATAATGTCCGTTTGGAATTTGAGAAGAATTATCCTGGTCTTGATTTTGTTCCTGTCATTGGAGATGTCCGCGTGAAAGAACGTCTTCGTATGGTGTTCGAAACTTATCAGCCTCAGATAATCTTTCATGCCGCTGCCTACAAGCATGTTCCATTAATGGAGGAAAATCCCTGTGAAGCTGTATTGGTTAATGTTGTCGGTTCTCGCCAGGTTGCCGATATGGCAGTGGAATACGGAGCAGAGAAAATGATCATGGTCTCTACCGACAAGGCTGTAAATCCTACCAATGTAATGGGATGTTCCAAACGTCTGGCAGAAATCTATGTACAGAGTCTAGGGTGCGCCATTCGTGAGGGTAAAGTAAAAGGTCATACCAAATTTATTACTACCCGCTTTGGTAACGTCTTGGGTAGTAACGGTTCTGTAATTCCCCGTTTTAAAGAACAGATTGAGAATGGTGGTCCTGTCACAGTGACTCACCCTGATATCATTCGTTTTTTTATGACTATCCCCGAAGCTTGTCGTTTGGTAATGGAGGCTGCTACGATGGGTGAAGGCAATGAGATTTTTGTCTTTGAGATGGGCAAGGCCGTGAAGATTGTCGATCTGGCCACCCGTATGATCGAACTTGCCGGTTATCGTCCTGGTGAAGATATTGAGATAGAGTTTACGGGATTGCGTCCGGGTGAGAAGCTTTATGAAGAAGTCTTGAGTGATAAGGAGAATACAATCCCTACCGAGAATAAGAAGATAATGATAGCTAAGGTACGTCATTATGAATATACTGATATCATTGAAACTTATGGAGAGTTCGAGAATTTATCCCGTACGGTAAAGATCATGGATACAGTGAGGTTAATGAAGAGAGTGGTACCAGAGTTTAAATCCAAGAACTCACCGAGGTTTGAAGTCCTGGATAGATAATTATAACACTAAATAAATCAACAATGGATACAAAAGATTTTAAGATTGCTGTTGCAGGTACCGGCTATGTTGGTCTTAGCATAGCAACGCTTTTGTCGCAACATCATCAGGTGACGGCAGTCGATGTGATTCCCGAGAAAGTAGATATGCTTAATCGTAAACAATCACCTATTCAGGATGAGTATATAGAAAAGTATTTATCCGAAAAGGCATTGAATCTAACTGCTACACTTGACGGTGCTAAGGCATACAGTGACGCTGATTTTGTGGTTATAGCGGCTCCTACTAACTATGATCCTGTGAAGAACTATTTTGATACCCATCATATAGAGGATGTCATTGACCTGGTTTTAAGTGTCAATCCTGATGCTGTGATGGTAATCAAGTCTACTATTCCTGTGGGATATTGTCGGGGACTTTATATGAAGTATGCCCGAAAGGGAGTCAAGAAGCTTAATTTGCTTTTTTCTCCTGAGTTTCTTCGTGAGAGTATGGCCCTTTATGATAACTTATATCCAAGTCGTATCATTGTTGGTTATCCAAAGTTGATAGATAATGTACAATTTAGTGAGGAAAACGAAGCCATTAAGGTCATTGCGGATATTCCTGCCCTAGAGAAGGCTGCACGTACTTTTGCTGCATTGCTTCAGGAAGGTGCAATCAAGGAAGATATCCCTACTCTTTTTATGGGTATAAAGGAGGCAGAAGCAGTTAAATTGTTTGCTAATACCTATCTTGCATTGCGTGTCAGTTATTTTAATGAGCTTGATACTTATGCCGAGATGAGAGGGTTAGATTCTCAGTCAATCATACAGGGTGTTGGTCTTGATCCTCGTATTGGTACACACTATAATAATCCGTCATTTGGTTATGGTGGTTATTGTTTGCCGAAAGATACTAAGCAGTTGCTTGCCAACTATCAGGATGTTCCACAGAACATGATGTCTGCAATTGTAGAATCGAATAAAACCCGCAAGGATTATATAGCCGATGCTGTGCTTCACAAGGCTGGTTACTATGCTGAGAATGGGCAATGGGCTGCATCCAAGGAACATACCTGTGTCATCGGCGTATACCGTTTGACCATGAAGTCGAATTCAGACAATTTCCGTCAGTCTGCTATTCAAGGTATTATGAAGCGCGTTAAGGCTAAAGGGGCAGAGGTGATTATCTATGAACCTACCCTTGAAGATGGAACAACATTCTTCGGCAGCAAGGTCGTTAATAATATTGATGAATTTAAATCACAGACCAAGGCTATCATAGCCAATCGTTTTGATAACTGCTTGAAAGATGTTGAGGATAAGGTTTATACACGTGACATTTTTAGAAGAGACTAATCATGCTACAATATAATGTTGATTTGGAGGGTAAGACGGTTCTCGTAACAGGTGCAGCTGGTTTTATTGGCAGTAACTTGGTTAAACGTCTTTTTCACGATGTAAAAAATATCAAGATAATAGGTATTGATAACATAACCGATTATTATGATATTAACATCAAGTACGAGCGTCTTAAAGAAATAGAATCATTAAATAGAGATTGGACATTTGTCCATGCTTCTATTGCAGATAAAGATACTGTGGAGGAAATATTTACAGAAAACAATGTTGCAGTTGTTGTAAATCTTGCTGCTCAAGCTGGAGTCCGCTACAGTATTACTAATCCTGATTCATATATTCAGAGTAATCTCATTGGCTTTTACAATATTCTTGAAGCCTGCCGTCATCATGAGGTGGAACATTTGGTTTATGCCTCTTCTTCATCCGTATATGGAAGTAACAAGAAAGTGCCCTATTCAACGGATGATAAAGTTGATAATCCAGTGAGTCTTTATGCAGCTACAAAGAAGAGCAACGAGTTGATGGCACATGCGTATTCGAAACTTTACAACATCTCTTCTACAGGGCTTCGCTTTTTTACTGTCTATGGCCCTGCCGGTCGTCCTGACATGGCATACTTTGGTTTTACCAACAAACTTCGTGAAGGCAAGACTATTCGGATTTTTAATTACGGTAACTGTAAACGTGATTTCACGTATGTGGATGATATCGTTGAAGGTGTAGTCCGTATTATGCAGCACGCACCAGAGAAGCATAATGGTGAGGATGGTTTACCCATTCCTCCTTACAAAATTTATAACATCGGTAACAACTCCCCCGAAAATCTGCTTGACTTTGTAACCATTCTTCAAGAAGAACTTATTCGTGCAGGGGTACTTCCAAAAGATTATGATTTTGATGCGCACAAAGAACTTGTACCGATGCAGCCTGGAGATGTACCTGTGACATATGCTGATACTACTCATTTGGAACAAGATTTTGACTTTAAACCGTCAACATCATTACGTGAAGGATTGAGGAAATTTGCAGGGTGGTATGCAAAGTATTATGGTGTACAATAAACATCACCAATAAAATCGATAAAAAACAAAAAGATAAAATCATTATGAGTATTTTTACAGGTAAAACCCTCATGATTACTGGTGGAACTGGTTCCTTCGGTAATGCAGTTTTGAACCGTTTTCTCCGTACCGATATCAACGAAATTCGTATCTTCTCACGTGATGAGAAGAAGCAAGATGATATGCGCCACGAATATCAGGCGAAATATCCTGATGTCGCCTATAAAATAAAGTTTTTTATTGGTGATGTTCGCAATCTTCAGAGTTGTCGTAATGCTATGCCAGGAGTAGATTATATTTTCCATGCGGCTGCCCTCAAGCAGGTTCCAAGTTGTGAATTTTTTCCCATGGAGGCTGTCAAGACTAATGTTATAGGTACTGACAACATTCTTACAGCTGCCATTGAATACAAGGTAGGCGCAGTTATCTGTCTCTCAACCGATAAGGCTGCATATCCAATCAATGCAATGGGAATAACCAAGGCTATTGAGGAGAAGATTGCGGTAGCAAAGAGTCGATATTCTGGCGATACAAAGATTTGCTGTACTCGTTATGGTAATGTTATGTGTTCACGTGGTTCTGTAATTCCTCTTTGGATTGATCAGATTCGTAATGGTAATCCAATTACCATTACAGAGCCCCAAATGACACGTTTTATCATGTCACTTGAAGAAGCTGTAGACCTTGTACTTTTTGCATTTGAACATGGACAGAATGGTGATATTCTTGTCCAAAAGGCACCTGGTTGTACTATCCAGATTCAGGCAGAAGCTGTATGCGAACTCTTTGCTGGCAAGAAGGAAGATATCAAAGTCATTGGCATTCGTCATGGCGAGAAGATGTATGAAACACTTCTTACTAACGAGGAGTGTGCTAAGGCCGAAGACATGGGAGACTTTTACCGTGTACCAGCTGACAACCGTTCGCTTAATTATGATAAGTATTTTACTGAAGGTAACGAGAAGCGTGATATTTTGACAGAGTTCAATTCCGATAATACCCGTCGTCTCAATCTCGAAGAAACCAAAGCTAAGATTGCTGCTTTGGAGTATATCCAAAGGGAGTTGAAGGGCGAAGGTAATTTTATTCAGTAATATTTCAATAATCGAAATATGAAAATCCTTGTACTCGGTTGTAACGGCATGGCTGGTCATCTCATTTCGCTCTACTTCAAAGAGCAAGGTCACGAGGTGGTAGGATTTGCTCGTCAGCAATCTTCATTACTCGATAACACGATCATAGGCGATGCCTCTGATATGACTTTCATCAAGCAGACTGTTGATGAGGGCAACTATGATGCTATCATCAATTGCATTGGTTTACTCAATCAGTTTGCAGAGAATAACAAAGCTATGGCAGTTTTGCTTAATGGTTATCTTCCCCATTACCTCGTAGAAATTACCAAGGATACTAAAACTCGGGTTATCCATATGTCCACTGATTGTGTCTTTGCTGGTAACGATGGTCCTTATGACGAAGACGCCCTTCCCAATGGAGCCACTTTCTACGATCGCTCAAAGGCTGTGGGCGAGATTAACAATGATAAAGATCTTACTTTCCGTAATTCTATCGTAGGTCCAGATATTAAAAACTCAGGTATTGGTCTCTTCAACTGGTTCATGAAACAGAAGGGGCATATTAGCGGGTTTACAGGAGCTATTTGGACAGGTGTTACAACCTACACTTTGGCCAAGGCTATGGATCAGGCTCTGAAGGAGAATCTTACCGGTTTGTATAATCTTGTGAACAATCAGAGTATCAACAAATTCGACCTATGTTCTCTTTTCAATAAGTATTTCCGGGGTGGTGAAGTAGAGATCAATCCTGACGACAAACTTCAGCTTGATAAGAGCCTTCGCTGCAAACGTACCGACTTCTCTTTTGTCGTATCTTCCTATGAACAGCAAATCAAGGAAATGCGCGAGTGGATTGATGCCCATCCTTCTCTTTATCCACATTATAATGTAAAGTAAGCATGAAGAAACTTAAGTTAATGACTATTGTCGGGACTCGTCCCGAAATTATAAAGATGTCGGCCATTATCAAGAAGGCCGATATTTACTTTGATCAAATTCTTGTTCATACCGGTCAGAATTATGATTATACTCTCAATGAGGTGTTTTTTAAAGAACTTGGTCTTCGCAAGCCTGATTATTACCTCGGTGTAGTAGGTAAGAACATTGGAGAGACCATGGGTAATGTCATCTCTAAGGCGTATTTCCTTATGGAAGAGGTGAAACCGGATGCGGTTATTGTATTGGGTGATACTAATTCATGCCTCTCTATTATTGCAGCAAAGCGTTTGAAAATTCCTATCTTCCACATGGAAGCTGGTAACCGTTGTAAGGATGAGAACCTCCCGGAGGAAGTAATTCGCCGAATTGTGGACGTAACTTCTGATGTTAACCTCTGCTACAGTGAGCACGCTCGTCGTTATATCCTCCGGAGTGGCGTAAAACCGGAATATACCTATGTTGTAGGTTCACCGATGGCAGAAGTCTTGAGTAATATACTTCCTCAGATTGAGGCTTCAAATATTCTCGAGCAACTTGGTCTTGAGAAGGGAAAATATATTCTTCTCTCAGCTCATCGCGAAGAGAATATTGACATCGAGCAAAACTTCTTTTCACTGATGAATGCAGTCAATGAGATGGCAAAGACCTACAATATGCCGGTTTTGTATAGCTGCCATCCACGTTCTGAAAAGATGATTGAGAAGAGAGGGTTTAAGTTTGACGAGCGCGTCATCCAGCACAAGCCACTCGGTTTTTTTGACTACAACAAACTTCAGCAGAACGCCTTTTGTGTAGTATCCGACTCCGGAACAGTGCCAGAAGAGGGAGCTTTCTTTCACTTCCCTACAGTATCTGTCCGTACTTCAACAGAGCGTCCGGAAGCTATGGATAAAGGTGTATTCACCATCGGTAGTATCACTTCAGAGGCTGTATGTCAGGCTGTAGAGCTTGCTACTACGATGTGCGCTAATGGCGATGATGCTTGTGCAGTACCTGCATATATGGATAATAATGTTAGTACTAAGGTGATTAAATTGATTCAGTCATACGTTGGAATTATCAATAAGATGGTTTGGAGAAAAAACTAACTAGCGGGCATTTTACGCTAAACGCTTTACGGTTAATGCGTGCATAGGTGAGTCACCGGTCTATGGTTTGATACCCTCCTCACTACAAAATTTAATATTGAGTTATGGGGCAGGAGATACGCTTACAGAAATAGGGCAGGTAATGGGTAAGAAGTTATTGTTTTAAACAACCAATCATGTCAGACAATACAACTAATAATAAACGAATAGCGAAGAACACACTTCTCCTTTATGCAAGGATGCTTTTGACGATGACAGTATCGCTTTATACGTCAAGAGTCATTCTTCAAGTCTTAGGCGTTGAGGATTTTGGAGTTTATAATGTGGTCGGAGGCATCATTTCCATGTTTGCTTTTATTAATGGTGGAATGGTAGCTGCCACGCAAAGATATATCACTTTTGAAATAGGTTCCGGCAATAAAGAAAAATTAAAACGAGTATTTAGTACTTCTCTTCAAATCCACGCCGTAATTTCGATTTTGGTCATAATATTAGGTGAAACCGTTGGTTTATGGTTTTTGTCAGAAAAAATGGTGATTCCGAATGGTAGAATGGAGTCAGCATTGTGGGTGTATCAATGCTCAATTCTTGCTTGTGTTGTGAACATAATGTCTATTCCATATAATGCAGACATCGTTGCCCACGAAAAGATGTCAGCTTTTGCATATATTTCTATTGTTGACGTTGTATTAAAACTCTTGATAGTTTATCTGCTAATGCTATCTCCTTTTGACAAGCTGGTTGTATATGCGGTATTGCTTTTAATCGTCCAGTTGTCAGTAAGATTAGTATATACGAGATATTGCAAGAAGCATTTTGAAGAATCTTCTTATGTACATTCATTTGATGTTGCACTTCTAAAAGAGATGTCAGGGTTTGCAGGATGGAGCTTTTGGGGGAGTCTTGCAGGTGTCTTGTACACACAGGGTTTGAATATGCTGCTGAATGTATTTTTCGGTCCGGTGGTGAATGCTGCACGTGGGATTGCCGTTCAGGCTCAGTCTGCTGTCCAGCAGTTTGTCACTAACTTCCAAATGGCAATTAATCCACAAATTACGAAGACTTTTGCCGCTGGTAATTTGGAACAGATGCATAGCCTCATGTTCCGTAGTGCAAGATTCTCTTTCATATTACTTTTTTTTATCACGCTTCCTGTTCTTTTGGAAACAGATTTTCTTTTAACAATTTGGCTGAAAACAGTACCTGATGACACTGTCGTCTTTATTCATATAATGATTTGCATATCACTAATTTACACAACAGCAAATCCGTGTGTCATCGCAAACCAAGCTACAGGTAAGGTAAAAGTTTATCAGGCGGTAGTAGGTGGAGTCCTCCTTACAATTCTCCCAATCTCTTACACGGTACTCAAATTGGGGGCTCCTGCATATTCAGTATTTATTGTACATTTCTGTGTGGAATTAGTAGCACAGTTTTCGCGAATGTATATGCTGAGAAAACTAATCAATCTTCCTATTAGGCAATATTTAAATAATATTTATATCCCTATTGTTGGAACAGTATTTGTCTCAATTATACTTCCGATATTCGTACACATGCAGTTTGAAGAAGGTTGGCTGAGGTTTATAGTAGTAGGATTTACTTGTGTATTATCAGTAAGTCTAAGTGCATTCTTCATTGGTTTTACAAAAAATGAAAGAGAGTTCTTTTTGGATAAGGGGCTCCGAATTCTAAAAAATGGAAGATGATCAATATAATTGATAAGGTAAACTGCTGTGGATGTAGTGCTTGTGCATCAGCCTGTCCAAAGCGATGTATTACAATGAAGTCTGATAATGAAGGTTTTCTGTATCCTCATTTAGATAAGGATACCTGCATCGATTGCGGTCTCTGTGAGAAGGTATGCAATGAGCTTCATCCATTTCCTCAGAGAAGTCCCCTTCAAGTTTGGGCAGCCATTAATAAAGATGAAGAGATCCGCTTGAAGAGTTCATCCGGTGGAATCTTCCATATCCTTGCAAAGATGACGATTGATGATGGTGGTGTTGTATTCGGAGCTCGCTTTGATGAAAACTGGCAGGTTGTTATCGATTATGCTGAAACAATGATTGGAGTGGAAGACTTTATGGGTTCGAAGTATGTACAGGCTCGCATTGAGAATGCGTATAAAAATGCTAAACGTTTCCTTATAGAAGGTCGCAAGGTTCTCTTTTCAGGTACGCCTTGTCAAGTTGCAGGGTTGAAACAGTTCTTGAGGAAAGAGTACGATAATCTCCTGACTGTAGATTTTATTTGTCATGGTACTCCAAGTCCGAGAGTATGGGGAATGTATCTTGATGAAGTCACCGATAGTTGCAAATTTGTAAAATCTATATCTTTCCGAAATAAGATCAATGGCTGGAAGCATCTTCATTTTAGTGTAGAGTATGATCCGGTAACGAATGCAACTTCACTATTAAGTTCTGCATATCAGAACCAGTATATGAAAGCTTTTCTTGCAGACTTAACCTTGCGTCCTTCTTGTTCATCTTGCTCTGCGAAATCAGGCAGCAGTAATAGTGATATCACCATTGCAGACTTTTGGGGTATTTGGAATGTTAATCTAGATATGTATGACGACAAAGGAACAAGTATGCTCTTTATTAATACGGATAAGGGTCGTCAAGTCTTACCTTCAAAGGAATTGGTAAAGTATAGTGAATCTGATTATGCCGTTGCACTTAAGTATAATAAAGCATGTGCTGTTTCGGTCGTTCCAAATCCTAAGCGAAAGCAATTTTTCGTACAATTGCATGCGACAAAAAGTGTGATAAAACTTATTGATAAAACTCTCGCACCTCCTTTTTTAGATACATGTGTAAGGTCCATTAAATCGTTTGCTAGAAAAATGTTAAAAAAAGCAAATAGGGGGGGGTAAATCACTATTATACAAATCCTGAAATATCATCTATTACCTTTCGGAATAAAGAAACTGGTTGGAAGAGTTATAGTATAAAGATAAAGATAAAAGACAAAAAACAATGAATATAGGAATTTTGACATTTCATTGGGCTACGAATTATGGAGCCGTTTTACAGTGCTATGCATTGCAAAGTTATCTGACTTCAATTGGTCATAATGTAAAGGTCATTAATTATAAGCCTCGCCAGTATGATGAGTCGCTTTATAAGTTCTTACGGTACCGTAAGTTTTTGCGTTTTGAGGAATATAGAGATGCTAGGAATAAAGAAAAGTCATTAATTCCATTTCGTGATAGCCATCTGAATCAAACGGACAGAGCGTATACTTGTGCCTCAGTCTCAGGGATGGTATCACAGTTTGATGTGATTATTTCCGGTAGCGATCAGGTTACAAATCCTTCTTTCCTTATGTCTGGAGAAGGTAAGAGTATTGTATCCCCAACATATTTCTTGGGTTTCCCGTTTGAAGGAAAACGTATAGGATATGCTCTCAGCTTTGGATGTGTCACCTATCCGGACGAAGCAAGAAAGGTTGCTTCTAAGTATATAGGCGCATTTGATAGAATTAGCGTTCGTGAGGCTTCTGGTATTGATATCGTCAAGTCGATGGGACGAGATGATGCTGAGGTGGTGCCAGATCCAACGCTTCTGATGGAACCTCAGTTCTATCATTCTTTAGCCGGTGAATGTAAGCCTCACAAACAGGAACCATACATATATAGTTTCTTCATCCGCTACATTGCAGACAGGAAAAACGTTATCAACAAAGTTCTGGAGGGGAAGAGAGTCCTCTGGAATAACGAGGACGACGATTACACTGTGCAAGGCTGGCTTAGCAAGATTAAGCATTCTGAGTTTGTGGTGACCGACTCATTCCATTGCGTAGTGATGTGTTTGAAGCTATGCAAGCCTTTTGTAGTCGTTACGGAGAAAGAGGGTAATATAGACATGAATGATAGGTTTTACACACTACTTGGTGGAATGGGATTTGAAGAGAGGATAGTATGCAAAACGGAATGTGAGTCAATTCCTTATCTTATGAATGACTCTATTGTCTGGGGACAAGTTGACGAAGAGCTATCCAAACTACAGCGTGAGGGACGATCATATTTGAATAATATTGTAAAATAGCAACAAATGGTTGTATTAATCATACTTAGTTTAATAGCAATTCTATGTACTTATTTTGAATCTAAAGGTAAACTAAGGAATGGAATGCTGTTGGGATTTGTAATTTTGTCAGCAATCCTCGGCTTAAGATTTGAGTACGGAAATGATTATATTTCCTATTCACAGAAGTTTTTAGCTTACGGGCTTGAGAGGTTCAAGTTTTCAGACCTGACTGATGGAACCATCAGTGATCCATTTTGGTATCTTTTGAATAGGCTGTTCTATCCATTCGGATTTCAGACAATGGTGATGTTTTTGACTATTGTGGGCAGTACTGCTTACTATAAACTAGTTCGAACACTACCTAAGGATCTTTGGGTATTTGGTCTCTTTATCTACTTCTTTACAAACTCATTTTTACCGATTCAGCTATCTATGTTGCGTCAGACCTTGGCAATGTCACTCGTCATCATCGCTGTATTAAGTATATTAGAGAAGAAATATATTTATCCTTTGGTATTGCTGGTTTTGGCTTCAGGCATTCATAGTTCTGCAATGATATGCGTTCCGTTTATCTTGCTGCTGTATCTTAATTTTACAAAGCATAAGACCATTGTAACCTTTGGCTTCATAGGTCTCTTTCTTATGTTCTTCTTTGCTAAGGATATTATCCTTAACGTATTGGGTTCTACTCTTGATTCGATTGATGCTCTGTCTAAATATGACAATAAGTACCTGAATGGAAATAAATACGAAGCTAGTACCACAAAATCTCTCTTCGGATTTGCGTTGTATCTGTTCCCGGTAATAATCAATCTTATCTATTTACGAAAGTGCAGGGATGAAAAAATGATAAAATTTACGATTCTTTACATATTCGGAGCCTTCATTTTCTTACTGGATCAAGTTATTCCAATGATGGGTAGATTAGCTTGGTATTTTACCATTTTCTCAATTGTATCACTTCCTGTTGCATTCAAGAGTATCAGAGGCGGAGTGGCACGGATAGGACTCATTGTTTTATTTATGGCAATTACTTTACGTGAATATGACGGCTTTTTTCATGCATTGAATTGGCGAGATGCATATATGCATTTCCAAACCATCTTCTCAGCATGAAATCATTAGACTTGTTGAGCTTATTTGTCCAATAAAATATCATCTTCAATTATTTCAAAAATACAACAGAGATAAATATGTTTTATTTTCTAAATTATGCATATAATCCCAATACTGCTGCTACCAACAGGGCATTGGCCTATTTGAAGGGCTTGTCAGAACTTGGCATTCAGACAAGAGTGGAGTTCTTCCTTACGGATTCTTCAAAGAGTAAGATTTCACAGGACTACCCAAACCTTGATATACATTATCGTTGGGATAAGTGGTATTACATAAACCACAAGTATCTGAAGCATATCTTTTATGTGTTCTCTTTGCTTATTTTCGTATTGAATTTGAAGAAGGGAGATACGGTGTATATGTATAATATGGCAGACGCGCTCCATTTCGTATTAAAGCGCAAAGGAATCAAAGTATTTGTTGAGAAGACAGAGCATCCAAGCATGTATCCTCTGGGTAGCCATTCATTCCATCCTTCGATGGAGATGTATAAGGCTGATTGTACAAAGGCGTCTGGTATTATTACTGTTTCTACTTCATTGGTGAAATTCTTTGTCGAAGAGGCTGGAGTAGAAAAGGGGCGTATTAAGATCGTCAACATGATTGTAGATGACAAGCGATTCTGCGGAGTTAAGCCAGCAAAGTATGAAAAACCCTATTTCGGATACTGTGGTACTATCTCCACCTTCAAGGATGGAGTAGATATCCTGATAAAGTCATTTGCTCAGTTCTGTTCAAAGCATTCCGGTTATCAACTTAGAATTGCAGGTCGATTCGGAACCGCGGAAGACGAGAGAATAATAACAGGATTGGTTAAAGAGTATGGTCTTGAGGAGTCAGTTGTTTTTGTTGGATTAGTATCTGCCGCTGAAATGCCATCTTTCCTTATGGGGGCTACCGCTGTAGTGCTTTCAAGACCGGATAACATTCAGGCTCGAAACGGATTTCCTGGTAAGTTAGGTGAATATCTGCTCTCTAAATCAACAATAATCGTCACGGCCGTGGGTGATATTCCGCTCTTCGTAAAAGACAAAGTGTCAGGACTCATCGTTATACCTGATGATGTTGAGGAGTTTGCTGCAGCTCTCAATTGGGTAGTAGAGCATCCTGAAGAAGCTACAAGACTAGGAGTCAGAGGCGAACAACTTGCAAGGGATCACTTCAACTATATGACAGAGACGAAGAAACTGGTTGATTTTATGGGCATTTAATAAGGCAGAATTTATGAAGACCATACTATACGTATTTCATTGCTCTACAATAGGTGGCGGCAGTTATTGCCTGCTGAATGTGTTGAAGAATCTTGATCGTTCTCAATACAAGCCGGTTGTATTGCTTGCAACACAAGGTTCTCTTGTCGAAGAAATCAACAAATTGGGTATTGATGTTCATTTCTTGAATGATCTGGATTCCGTACCATATAACTTACCATTGCTGAAGAGAAGCACAATTGCTAAATACAGAAAGGTAAGCGGCTCCATAGATGGCTACAAGGCAAAATTGAAGGAGATAAAACCTGATTTGGTTTATATCAACTCAATGATGCTGTATCCTTATCTGAAACCAGCACATGAATTAGGTTACAAAACTTTGATTCACATCCGTGAGCACTGGTCGTTTAACGAACATCGTTGCCAATTACGAAGAGCCCAAAATTATATTCGTAAGTACTCCACTTATGTGCTTGCCATTAACGAGTTTGCTTCTAAGCAAGTTCCTGGAATTGATGGTAAAGTCTCTATTGTTTACGACTGGATAGATCTTAGCCAGAGATACAAAGAACTGCCTTTTTCCAACTACTTTAGTGAAAATTTAGATGGTAAGAAAGTACTGTTATTTACGGGAGGTTCAGCACCCAACAAAGGCGCAAAAGAGGTAGCGAGAGTGTTCTCAGAGCAACTTACAGATACAGATCTCAGATTGCTTATGTTAGGAAATTCTGTAAAGACTTTTGAGCTGACTTTGAAGAATCGCATCAAGATGTTCTTGTCAGATAAGCATATTATGGGATTCTATGCATATGAGTTGAATAATATCGTAAAAAAAGACAAGCGTATCGTATGTGTTCCTAATGTGTATGAAATCAAACATCTCTTGGATCAGTGCTACTGTCTTGTGAGCTTCTTCACAATTCCGCATGCAAATTTGGCAATGGCAGAATGTATAGTCAACAATACCATTTCATTGGCAGCTAAGACAGAGGAGTCTCAGGAATACTCCCTTGATGGGAAACTCGCATTCCTCTACAAGATGAACGATGAGCAAAGCTTTGTTGACGCTTTTTACCATCTTAAAGCTGAGCACGATATTATGAAGGAAAACCTCCAAAAGTATTCACATATTATCCGCGAGAAATTTGATAAAGATGCAAATGTAAAGGTTTTGAATGGAGTTTATAATAAATTGTTGAAGTAACATGAAAATCGCTACTATAGGATACCTTCACGGTAGTGGAGGGGCAGAGCGTCAGATTATACTCTTGTCAAATGAGTTGGCTCAAAAAGGACACGAAGTGCATTTGGTCATCCTAAATGAAAACAAGGCTCCATATTTGATATCTTCATTAGTCATTGTACATGATCTTACTGCGAAAGAAGGAACAGGAAATTTTCGTTTGTTAAAGCGCTTTTGGGCTCTGAAAAGAGTATTAGGCTCATTGAAACCGGATGTCACTATAAATTACAATCTTCAAGGAGCGTATTTTTCTTTGTTGATAGGCAGGGAAAACAGTGGAAAAATCCTTTATTCCGAAAGAGGTGATCCGTATGACAGTGAGTATTCCGGTTTGCTTGGGAAGGTACGAGATGTCACATGTAAGTATGTAGATGCATTTGTTTTTCAATCTGAGGGTGCTAGAGATTTCTTCCATCTTACTCCGAAACAGAAAGCTGTAGTGATCCATAACTCTGTGGCTGTTCCACAAGATAAGTATCCTATGCCCTTGATTCGCGATAATAGGATCGTAACGGTTGGAAGACTTCATCCTCAAAAGAACCCTTGGCTGATGGTTGATGCTTTTGCTCTTATTGCAGACAAGCACCCGGAAGTCACCCTTGAGTTTTATGGCGATGGAACTCTGAAGGAAGAAATACAGGCAAAGATTGATGGGGTTGGACTGTCTGATAGAGTACATCTTAATCCAAGCCGAAAAGATATTTTTGATTGTATTCGAACTGCTCGCTTGTTTGTGTTACCTTCTGATTTTGAGGGAATGCCTAATGCTCTTATGGAAGCAATGTCTTTAGGTCTCCCTTGTGTGTCTGCAGATTGCCGCCCTGGGGGAGCACGCACGCTTATTGAGGATGGGGTAAACGGGCTTATTGTACCTATGAGAAATCCTCAGGCAATGGCAGAGAAGATTGAGTATCTCCTCAATAATCCCGAACAGGCCGAAAGAGTTGCTAAAGAAGCTAGAAAGTTGGGTGAGACACACACTAATGAGTTCGTTTTTGGCAAATGGGATGAATTTTTAAAAAAAGTGATAATGTAGAAGGGGACAAAAACAAATCAATCTTGCAAGGACAATATTCTAAAGTATGAATAAGAAAAATAAAGATCATATTAACATGAACGTTAAAGTTTCTGTAATTATTCCAGTTTATAGAGTCGAAAAGTACCTCGACCGTTGTGTAAAGTCTATAGTGAACCAAACATACAGGAATTTGGAAATTATCCTTGTAGATGATGGTAGTCCGGATAATTGTCCTCAAATATGTGACGAGTGGTCTTCTCGCGACGAGCGAATAAGGACAGTTCATCGTGACAACGGTGGACTGTCCTGTGCCAGGAACACAGGGCTATCCACCGCTACAGGTGATTATGTAACATTTGTAGATAGCGATGATTGGATAGCTCTCGATACATATGAGTATTGTATGTTCCTTCTTGAACGTAATGAAGGTGCAAATGCTATCCAATTTGATGTTATGCTTACATCAGATGAGACTGCAATGCCTGCACAGGTAGAGGAACAGGTTGAAGTTTATGAAGGAAAGAAAATTCTTGAGTACTATATGGATTCCTCCACACGGAAAAGCGGAGGCTTTTCCGTGTGTAGATGCCTCTTTGTGGGGTCTTCTA